>Ga0209802_1000968_pt1 | contig 22019 bp, 15 predicted proteins | sample GraSoiAngelo_129_FD_185886 | JGI IMG/M metagenome (GOLD analysis project Ga0209802, IMG submission 185886) | Grasslands soil microbial communities from the Angelo Coastal Reserve, California, USA - 14_0927_12_40cm (SPAdes) (version 2) | ecosystem: Environmental > Terrestrial > Soil > Grasslands ... | reverse complement strand
GGTGTGCGAAGACGGTTCAGTGGTGTCGCAGCTGCGCGCAGAATCACCACGCCGGCGGTTGGGAGACGTGCCCCGGACAGAAGAAGTAGGGACGGTTCAGGTCGCATTCTCGGTGCCAAGCGGAATATGGCTGACTTTTCGCGGGGCGCCGGTCCTGAGGCTCCGGCGCCACGCCCGCCGGGCACCTTGCGTCAGGGGCTGCGCCCGATGAGTTCTGTCTCGGCATCGAGAGCCAGGACTGCTGGGTGCCGCCGCCGCGCTAGGCGGCGACCCTGATCACCGTCCGTCGGCGCGCGCAGCGCGAGCAGACGTCCAGACGCGAGGCGAACGCCGCCTCGCCCGCCAGCAGTCGCTGGGTGGCCATGCTGACCTGGCCCGGCGGCGCCTTGATGGCGGCGGCGAGACAGTCGACGCAGAAGAAGTCCGGATGTTCTCTCAGGAACTGGCCGATCAGATGGTAGGGCGCGTCCATGCTTCGGTGGCTCCCGTCGAGATGAGGAGAACGATTCGGTCCGATGTCAAAATCGCCACGGGCGGTGCGAGCAAGCGGAGTGCCGCGCCGTCATAGCGCGAAATTGCGTGAGGCGGCGCCGGGCGCGCGTCGATCGTCCGACGGTGCGTCACGTCCGACGTCAACCGGCCAACATTGTGGTGGTACTGTGGTGCGGTGAGCTCGGCGCGATTTGACGAGCGGCAGATCCTGCCGCTCGCCATGTTCTTCGGCTCGTTCTCGTGGTCGTTCGTCTACATCAGCCTGCCGTTCCACATCCAGCGCATCTCGACGTCGGACGCCGCGGGCACGCTCACGTGGACGGGCTGGATCATGGGCGTCACGCCGCTCGCCACGGTGGTCACGGCGCCGCTCTGGGGCCGCTGGGCCGAGCGCGGCAACCCCAAGACGCTCTACGCGATGGTCCAGGTGACCCAGGGTCTCGCCTTCCTCGGCACGGCCGCCGCGCGCACGCTGATCGAGCTGTTCCTGTGCCGCATCGTGCTCGGCATCACCGGCGCCGCCTCCACGTTCGCCTTCGTCAGCGCCGGCCGCTCCGACGATCCGCGCGACGTGCGCCGCCAGGTGGCGGCGATCCAGTCGGGCATGACGATCGGGCAGGTGATTGGCCCGCTCGTCGGCGCCATCGCCGCCGCGCGGCTCGGCTTTCGCGCGTCGTTCGTGCTCGGCGCCGTGATCCTCTTCGGCTGCGGCGCGCTCGTCCGCTGGGGCGTGCCCGATCAGAAGGACGGCGCGGCGCCGGGGCCGAGCGCGGCGCGGCCGAACTGGCGTGACGTCTTCGCGGTGGCCGGCATCGTGCTCGGCGGCTCGACGCAGATCTTCTTCCTCACCTCGATCCTGCCGCGGGTGCTCTCCGACCTCGGGGTCGCCGACGACCGCACGTTAGAGGTCGGCGGCCTCGTGATCTTCGCTTCGGCCGTCGCCGCCGCCCTCGGCTCGGTGCTCGCGGCGCGGCTGGCCGAGCTCGTGCCCGAGCGGCGGCTGATCCCAGGGCTCCTCGTGCTCTCGTCGATCTTCGTCGTCGCGCTGGCGGCGGTGCGGAGCGTGTGGGTCTACGGCGCGCTGCGCTTCCTGCAAGTCGCGTGCATCGCGCCGGTGTTCCCGCTCGCCGTGGCGCGGATCGCGCAGTCGGCGGGCGGCGTGGCGATCGGCGTGGTGAACTCCGCGCGGATCGGCGCCGCCTTCGTGGGACCGGTGCTTGCCACCACGCTGCTGGCCTGGTCCCTGCCGGGCGTGCTCTACGCGTCGCTGGCGCTCATCGGGCTCGCCTGCGTGCCGCTCGCGCGCGGCGCGAGCCCGCGGCGCGCATGAGCCGGCCGCTCGTCGACATCCGGCTCGACGCGCTGGCCACGCGCGGCGGCGTGCCGCCGGGGCTCGGGGGCATCAGCGTCCACGTCCGTTACGGCGAGTTCTTCACGTTCCTCGGCCCGCCGCACTCCGGCAAGACCGACGTCCTGCGCGCCGTCGCGGGCTTCATGACCCCCACCGCCGGCCGCGTGGTGGTGGACGGGCAGGACCTCGGCGGCCTCGCCCCCGCCGCGCGCTCGATCGGCTACGTCTTCCAGGAGGGCGCGCTCTGGCGGCACATGAGCGTGCGCGAGCACATCGCGTTCGGGCTCGAGCAGCAGCGCCTGAGCGCCGGCGACGTCCAGCGGCGCGTGGAGACCGTCCTCACGCGCCTCGGGCTCGCCGACGTGCCCGACGGCCGCCCGCCCGAGCTCACGCTCGAGCAGCGGCGCCGGCTGGCGCTGGCGCGCGCGCTCGCTCCGGAGCCGCGCGTGCTGCTGCTGGACGAGCCGCTTGCCCATCTCGATCCGTTGACGCGCAAGACGCTGCGGATCGAGCTGGCCAAGCTGCATCGCGACCTCGCGGTCACGACGATCCACGCCACGCGCGACGCCGCCGACGCGCTGGCGCTGTCCGACCGGCTCGCCGTGCTGTCCGACGGCCAGGTGGCGCAGCTGGGCGAGCCGTCGGAGGTGTACCAGCACCCGCGCACGCGCGTGGTGGCCGAGGCGCTCGGTCCCGCCAACTTCCTGCCCGTGCGCGTCGTCGAGGTGCGCGACCTCGGCGTGGTGGTCGAGACGGAGGCGGGCCACCGCGTGCCGGTGGCGGGCGTGGGCGAGTATCGCGAGGGCGGCCGCGGGCTCCTCGTGCTGCGGCCGGAGCTGCTGTCGATGACCGACGCCGCCATGGGCCGTGGGCCCGGCCTGCCGGGCACGGTCAGCCTGCGCGTGTTCGAGGGGGCGCGCCAGCTCTACGAGGTCGACATCGGCGCGGTGACGCCGGTGCGCGTGGAGCTGCCGTCGCAGCACGAGGGACGCATCTTCCGCCTCGGCGAGCGCGTGCGCGTCGAGCTGTCGAGCGAGACGGTGGTGCTGGTGCCCGACGCGTCGCGCGCCTGACTACAGCGTGTAGGTCTTGTCCTGCTCGAGGACGATGATGTGACCGGCGTCGACGCGCGACAGCTCGTCGACGATCTCGTCGTAGAACTGCGGCTTGATGTGATAGATCCAGACGGGAAGGTCGGGCGGCAGCTTGTCGAGCTCGCGGCGGAGCAGGTCGGGCGTCATGTGCCGCGCCACCTCCGCCAGCTTCGCCATCCGGTTCGGGAACGCGCACTCCACGAAAGCCGCGCGCAGGCCGCGCAGGCCGCGGGCCGCCTTCCACAACGCCTCCGTGGGGCCCGTGTCGCCGGAGAAGATGAACCCGGTGCCGCCGTCGTGGACGATGAAGCCCGTCGTCGGCACCGTGTGGTTCACCGGCACCGGCGTCACCCACGCGTCGCCCACGCGCTGCTCGGCGTCCTCCACCAGCGTCCGGTACTTCATCACCGGCGCGTCCGGAGGAATCTGCGCGAAGTCCGGCCACGTCACGTTGTTGAAGACGCTCGCCCGCAGCGCGTTCACCACGGGCTCGAGGCTCGCCACCGTCAGCGGCACGCGCGTCTCCGAGAACGCGAGCGTCTCGGTGAGGAAGGCGAGGCCGGCGACGTGATCGAGGTGGGAGTGCGTGATGAGCGCGTGCTCGATGTGGGTCTGCTCGGGCATGGTCAGCGCACCACCAACCGTGCCCGCGTCGATCAGGATTCGGTCGTTGACGAGGAAGGACGTGGGACGCTGACCGAGTCCTTCGGCTCCATAGGCGCCGAGCACTCGTATCTTCATTCCCGGCCTAGACTAGCATACATTGTCGAAGATGAAGGTTTCGTGGTCCCGGATCCGTGGGATCGGCCGCAAGCATCTGGCCGGCATCCTGGCGGGCGTCGCCGTCGTCGTCCTCGTGCAGTTCGGCGGTCTGGAATGGCTAGAATATAAATCGCTGGACAAGCTCTTCGAATTGCGGGGGAAACGCACACCCACGGTGTCGGTCGTGATCGTCGCGATCGACGAGTCGACCTTTGCCGAGCTGGAGGACCAGTGGCCGTACCCGCGGGCGCTGCACGGCAAGGTGATCAGGAGGATCGCCGAGGGCAAGCCGCTGGCGATCGGCGTCGACATCATGTTCGACAAAGACTCGTTACGTGGCCCCGCCGACGACGAGGCGCTCGGCGCCGCGATCGCATCCGCGCGAAATGTGATCCTCGGGGCGGCTGTGGCCGAAGACCCTCAGCCGTTCTACATCCGCACCACCCTGAACGCTCCGCTTCCCGTCATTCGCCGGGGCGCGGCCGGCATGGCGCCGCTGAACATGCCCGCTGACGCCGACAACGAGGTCCGGCGCGTGCCGCTCTGGACGGCGCTCGAGGGCGAACGCCTTCCTGGTTTCGACGTCCAACTCCACGCGCTGATGGCAAAGGCCGGAGTCCGCGTCGCACCGCTGCCCGAGCGCGAAAGTGTTCTCATCAACTTCCGCGGCGGGCCCCGCACGTACCCATGGGTCTCGTATTACCGCGTGGCGCGCGGAGAGAAGACGATCCCACCGGGGTACTGGAAGGACAAGATTGTCCTGATCGGCCCGACCAGTGAGGTGTTCCACGACGTCTTCGGGACTCCGTTCGCGCGCGGCGGCAACATGCCTGGTGTGGAGATCCACGCCAACGCGCTGGAGACGCTGGTCCGTGGCAACCCGATCCGCGAGGTGCCGCGGCCCGTCTCCACCGCGCTGGCCGTCGTCGCCGGGCTGGTCGGCTGCCGCTTGGTCGTACGGCTCCGGGCGTTTCGCGCGCTACTGGCCGCCACCGGACTGTGGGCCATCCTCACGTCGGCTGCCTACGCCGGCTTCGTCCTGATGGACGTGTGGATGCGCGGGATGGCGGGCACGTGGGCCCTCGTGCTCGGCTACGGCGGGACCGTCGTCGAGCACTTCGTGCGCGAGCAGCGCGAGCGGAGGCAGCTGTCGCGGTTCTTCTCGCCCGCCGTCGTGAAAGAGGTCGTCCGCCACAAGGAGGAGGGCAGCCTCACCACGAGCCGGCGCCTGGTGACCGTGCTCTTCTCCGACATCCGCGGCTTCACCTCGCTCTCCGAGCAGCTGCAGCCCGAGCAGGTGGAGGAGATGCTGCGCGAGTACCTGACGGAGATGACCGAGATCGTCTACAAACACGACGGCGCCGTCGACAAGTACATCGGCGACTGCGTGATGGCACTCTACAACGTGCCGCTCGAGGATCCCGAGCACGCCGTCAAGGCCGTGCGCACTGCGCTCGAGTTCCAGGAGCGGACGCTGGCCGTGTCCAAGCGCTGGGAGGACAAGCTCGGCATCGCCATCCGCAACGGCGTCGGGATCAACACGGGCGAGGCGGTGGTGGGCACGCTGGGCTCCACGCAGATCCTCCAGTACACGGCCATCGGCGACACCATCAACCTCGGCGCGCGGCTGGAGTCGATCACGAAGGACTACAAGACCAACATCATCATCAGCGAGTCCACCTACGAGCTGGTGAAGGGTCAGTTCGTGACCAAGGAGCTCGGCGACGTCACCGTGAAGGGCAAGAGCCAGCCGGTGAAGATCTACGCCGTCCTGCCCGACAACATCCGCGAGCATCCCCGCGCGGCCCTCGAGGCCGCCGCCGTGCTGTCGATCGCGGGCGAGGGCCGCGCGTGCAGCGTGCTCACGCTCGACATCAGCGAGCGCGGCATGGCCCTCAAGGGCGTGCCGGAGGACTGGGTGAAGGGCCAGACCGTGCAGATCCGCTGCGAGGGCGGGGCGCTGCCGAAGCCTATCGTGGCCGAGGCCACCATCACCTGGCGCAAGGGCGACCAGGCCGGCGTCACCTTCACGTCGCTCGACCCCGACTCGGCGCCGACGGTCGCCGATTACCTGAGCACCCGCGCGAAGTGATTGCCGCGCCCGCAGCCCCGTGTTAGAACTCGGCTGAACACGACGACGCGCGCGGGAGGAGCATGAGCGAGCCGTTCGACTATCCGAAGATGTCGCGGGCGCTGATCATCGGCGACAAGGACACCGTCGCCGCCAAGACGCGCGAAGGGCTCGCCCTCTCCATGGACCCCAAGGACCTCATCTTCAAGGGCCTCATCCCGGGCATGGATGTCGTCGGCGAGAAGTTCCGTCGCAACGAGTACTACGTCCCCCAGGTGCTGCTCTCCGCGCGCGCGATGTACGCCGGGCTCGATCTCCTCAAGCCGCTCATCACCGCCGCCGCCAAGGGCGACGACTACCACGGCATCGTCGTGATCGGCACCGCGCAGGGCGACCTGCACGACATCGGCAAGAATCTGGTCGCCATGATGCTCGAGGGCGCCGGCTTCAAGGTCGTGAACCTCGGCCGTGACGTGGCGCCCGAGAAGTTCGTGGCCGCGGTGGAGGAGCACCACGCCAACATCGTCGGGATCTCCGCGCTGATGACCACGACGATGCCCGGCATGAAGCGGACGATCGACGCGCTGATCAAGGCGGGCCTGCGCGAGCGCGTGAAGGTCATGGTGGGCGGCGCCCCCGTGAGCCAGGCCTTCTGCGACGAAATCGGCGCCGACGGCTACGCCAGGGACTCGACGCTGGCCGTGGTGAAGGCAAAGCACTTACTGGGCGTGGACGCGGGGCCGACCGTCGGGCGCGAACGCGGCCCGACGGCAAATATGAAAGCCTCGGCATGAAGTCGCGCGGCTGGGAGGTCGTGGAGCGCGTCAAGGCCGGAGACACGCTCGTCTTCGACGGCGGCTACGGCACCATGCTGTTCGCGGCCGGCCTGCTCAACGGCGCGTGCCCCGAGCTGTGGAACGACACCCACGCCGACGTCGTGGCCGGCATCCACAAGGGCTATTTCGACGCGGGCAGCGACATCGTCGAGACCAACACGTTCGGCGGCGCGCGGCTCAAGCTCAACGAGTACGCGCTGGGCGACCGCACGCGTGAGCTGAACGTCGAGGGGGCGCGGCTCGCGCGCAAGGTCGCGCCCGCGCGCGGCTTCGTCGCGGGCTCCATCGGCCCCACGAGCCGACTCCCCCAGGATTACGCGCTGGACGCGGGCGTGACCGACGAGGAGTACGAGGAGACGTTCCGGGAGCAGGCCGCGGCGCTCGCGGAAGGCGGCGTGGATCTGTTTGCCGTCGAGACGATGATGTTTCCGCAGGAGGCGACGGCGGCCATCCGCGCGTGCAAGGCGGTGACCGACCTGCCCGTGATGGCGACGATGTTCTTCCAGTTCGAGGACCTGCACGACCGCGACCGGACGATGTGGGGCGAGAGCCCGGCGGAGGTCGCCAAGAACCTCCTGGCCGCCGGCGCCGACGTCGTCGGCATGAACTGCGGGCGCGGTCCCGATCGCGCCATCGTGATCATCCGCGAGATGCGGCAGGTCACCGACGCGCCGCTCGTCGCGTATCCGAACGCCGGGCTGCCGATCACCACGGGCGACACGGTGACGTACGAGCTGGGCCCCGAGGCGATGGCGCGCGAGTATCCCGCGCTGCTCGACGCCGGGTGCAACATCGTCGGCGCGTGCTGCGGCTCCAACGCCGCGCACATCCGGCTCATCGCCGAGGTCGTGCGACGCCGCAGCGCGCCCGGCGCGCGAGGCTAGCCTGTGTGGGGCGTGCGACGCCGCAAGAAGTAGCGCTGCCGTTCGGCGTCCAGGTCCTCGCCGACCTGCCGCTCGCCATCGATCCCGACGAGGTCCTCCGCTTCCAGGGCTACAAGAAGGGCGTCGACGCGCCCACGCCGGACGTCCGCGCGCTCTTCGACGACGCGCTCGCGGAGGGCACGCGGCTCATGCTCCCGCGCGCCGTCGTCCGCTGGCTGCCGGTGGAGGCGCGCGGCCCCGACACGCTCGAGGCCGGCGGCGAGGTGCTGACGATTCCGCTGACGGGCGAGCGCTGGGGCGAGGTCGAATACGTCGCGGCCGCGGTGGTCACGATCGGCGATGCGCTCGAGCGGCGCGTGGCCGCGCTCTGGGAGTCGCGCGAGCTGCCGCTGGCCGCGATGCTCGACAGCGTCGGCTCGGGCGCCGTCGAGAGCCTGGCCGAGTACCTGAACGACGTCCTCTGCCAGCAGGGCCTCGCGGCGGGGCTCGCCGTGACGAACCGCATCAGCCCCGGCTACGCGGACTGGGATGTCGCCGAGCAGCACACGCTGTTCCGGCTGTGTCCCGGCTCGCCGGTGGGCGTGACGCTGAACGCGGCGTGCTTCATGACGCCGGGCAAGTCGATCTCGCTGCTCGTCGGCGCCGGCGCGCGCGCGCGCGTGGATCACTACTTCAGCCAGTGCGCGCGCTGCTGGATGCGCGACTGCGCGTATCGCCGGACGCCCGCCCGCCGCACCGTCCATCGCTGAGCCACGTATGATGAGGCCGTGAGCTCCCGCCTGCCGTGGCCGATGATCGTCCAGGTGCTCGGGGTCGCGGCCGCCGTCTGGCTGTTCGTCGCGACCTGGCAGGTCTGGATCCTGGGCTTCGTCGCGCTCATCATCGCCGCGGCCATCCTGCCGGCGGCGCGCGCGGGCGAGCGCTGGCATGTGCCGCGCGGCCTGGTCGTGCTCGGCGTCTACGTCGTGGCCGCCGGCGTGTTCTCGCTGATGGGCCGCCTCCTGTGGCCGGCGCTCAGCGAGCAGTGGGGGCAGTTCATGGACCAGCTCCCCAGGCTCGTCGAGAACGTGCGCGGGTGGCTGGGCATCGTCGACTACTGGCTCGGGCAGTGGGGGGCGTCGCTGCCGGCGCCCAAGGCCGACAAGGTCGAAGGGATCGCGGGGATCCTGCTCGGCAACGCCATGCGCCTCACCACCGGCGTCGTCGGCGCCGTGTTCGAGCTGCTGGCCGTTCTCGTCATCGCCGCCTACCTCGTGATCGACACGCGCGAGATCGGTCACACGCTGCTGGCGCTCCTGCCGCGCGAGCACCGCGCGACGGCGACGCGGCTGGCCCCCGCCGTGCTCAACCGTATCGGCGGCTATGTGCGCGGCCAGATCGTGTCGAGCTTCTTCGTCGGCGTGCTCATCGCCGTCGCGCTGGCGCTTCTCGGCGTCAAGTACGCGCTGCTCATCGGCGCCCTCGCCGCCGTCCTCAACGTCGTGCCCTTCGTGGGCGCCACGATCGCGACCGTTCTCGCCACGCTGTCCGCACTCAACGACGGCGTCGTCCGGGCCGGGATCACGCTGCCCGTGATGGTCCTGTGCCAGTCGATCGAGGGCAAGCTGCTCGCGCCGTACTTCGTGGGCCGCGCCACCGGCCTGCACGCGCTCGCCGTCCTCGTCGCGCTGCTCGCCGGCTTCCAACTCGGCGGCCTCGTCGGCGGCCTCGTCGCGGTGCCATTCCTGGCCGGCGCCTGGGAGGTCGTGCGCACCCTCTGGGTCGAGCCGCGCCGCAGCTGAGCGGCGCGGGGCAGCTCGCTCGGGGCCGGCGCGCGCGGGGCACGGCGGAATCGTGCTCGACCACGCAAATCGACGATGGGTTGCGCCTGTCGACGAGCACCGATTCACAGCCGGATCCGACGCAGTACCCGAAACACGGGTCTCGCACGACCCCGCCGTGCCCCGCGCGCGCCGGTCCCGACCGGGCTGTTTCGTGGTAGGCTCCCCGCCACCAAATAGCTGCCCTTCCTCCAACGCGCAGGAGGCGTCATGGCGACATTGTTGATCAACGGCAAGTCCCACACGGTCGACGTGGACCCGGGTACGCCGCTGCTGTGGGTGATCCGCGAGCGGCTCCAGCTCACCGGCACGAAGTTCGGCTGCGGCGTCGCGCAGTGCGGAGCGTGCACGGTGCATCTCGACGGCCGGGCCGTGCGTTCGTGCCAGACGACGGTGGCGCAGGCCGCGGGCAAGAAGATCACGACCATCGAGGGCCTGGACCCGGCCGGCCGGCATCCGCTGCAAGTCGCCTGGATCGCCGAGCAGGTGCCTCAGTGCGGGTACTGCCAGTCCGGCCAGCTCATGGCCGCGGCGGCGCTCCTGGCCCGCAATCCGAATCCGAGCGACCAGGACATCGTGACGGCCATGTCGGGCAACATCTGCCGGTGCGCGACGTATCCGCGCATCAAGCGCGCGATCAAGCGCGCCGCGCAGGGGGTGCGGTCATGAAGAGCCGGGTGACGCGCCGCGCGTTCCTCGCGTCGGCCGCCGCGGCCGGCGCCGCCCTCACGATTCGTTTTCCGCTCGTCGGCCCCGGCGACGCCGCCGGCGCCGCCGCCTATGACCCGAGCGCCGCGCTGACCATCACGCCCGACGGCCTCGTCACCGTGCACATCACCAAGGCCGAGATGGGGCAGGGGGTCGGCACCGCGCTGGCGCAGATCGTTGCCGAGGAGCTCGAGGCGGACTGGAAGGACGTCCGCGTCGATTATCCGACGAACGATCCCAAGTTCGGACTGATGCTGACCGGCGGCAGCTGGTCGGTGAACTGGACGTTCGACACGCTGTCGCGCGCGGGGGCTGCCGCGCGCCTGGCGCTGATCGACGCCGCCGCGAAGTCGTGGAACGCGAGCGCGGCGGACTGCGTGGCCGAGCGCGGCGTGGTGCGCCACCTTCCGACCGGGCGCTCGCTCCGGTACGGCGAGATCGTCGCCAAGGTCCCGATCACGAAGACCTTCACCGAGGACGAGCTCAAGCAGATCACGCTCAAGAAGCCGGCCGACTACCGCGTGGTGGGGCAGTGGATCCCGCGGCTCGACATTCCCGACAAGGTCAATGGCAAGGCGAAGTTCGGCATGGACACGTTCCTGCCGAACATGGTGTACGCCAAGGTGGTCTATCCGCCCGTGCGCGAGGGCGCCAAGCGCACGGCGGTGGACGACAGCGCGGCGAAGCGGGTGAAGGGCTACGTCGCGACCGTCACGCTGCCGCAGCTGGTGGCGGTGGTGGCCACGTCGTACGAGGCCGCGGTGAAGGCGCGCGACGCCCTCAAGGTCACGTGGGACCCGGGACCGAACGCCAGCGTGAGCACCGAGTCGATCTTCGCCAAGTTCGCGCAGGCCAAGGACGACCCCAACGCGGCGGCGTGGCACGAGCAGGGCGACGTCAGGGCCGCCATGAGCGGCGCCGCCCGGCGCCACGAGGCGACGTACACCACGGACTACGTGGCCCACATGCAGATGGAGCCGATGAACTGCGTCGTGCGGTTCGCCGACGGCGCCTACGACGTCTACACCGGCAGCCAGTTCCAGACGTTCGCGGTGGGCACGCTGGCCGCGACGCTCGGCGTGGACGCCTCCAAGATCCGCATCCATCAGCACTACCTCGGCGGCGGTTTCGGGCGTCGGCTCGAGCCCGACATCATGGTCGAGACCGCGCTCATCGCCCGCGAGGTGAAGCGCCCCGTGAAGCTGATCCGCTCGCGCGAGGAGGACCTCAAGCGCGACTTCTATCGCTCGGCCACCCTGCAGGTCGTGAAGGCGGCGCTCGCCGGCGACGGCAAGGTCGTCGCCTGGGAGAACACGCTGGTGGCCTCGCACCCGGGCAAGCGGTGGGGACCGGACTTCGTCGACAAGAAGGGGCTGGATCAGTTTGCGCTCAACGGCGCCGACCACGTCTACGATATCCCCAACCAGCTCGTGCGCGCCGTCCCGGTGGAGACCGGCATCCCGGTCGGCTACGTGCGCGCCGTGGCGCCGAACTACACGTTCTTCGCGGTCGAGACGTTCATGGACGAGCTGGCGAAGCTGGCCGGCGTCGATCCGCTGCAGTATCGGCTCTCGATGCTCGGCAGCGCGCCCCGGCTCGCGCGCGTGCTCCGGCTCGCCGCCGACCAGGCGGGCTGGGGAACGCCGCTGCCCCCGAACACCGGCCGGGGCATCGCCTGCGTCAGCGCCCAGGAGAAGAAGACGCCGACCTGGACCGCCTCGGTGGTCCAGGCGCGCGTGGATCCCGCCACCGGCAAGGTCCAGGTGGAGAAGATCGTCTGTGCAGTGGACTGCGGGATCGTCGTCAACCCCGACGGGGCTCGCTCGCAGATCGAGGGCTCCATCCTCTTCGGCGTCAGCAACGCGCTCAAGGAGCGGGGGACGGTGGCCAACGGGACGCTCGTCCAGTCGAACTTCCACGACTACCAGGTGCTCAGGATGGACGAGGTGCCGGTCGTCGAAGTTCACATCGTGCCCTCGACGGAGTATCCGACGGGCCTGGGCGAGCCCGGCACGACGACGGTGGCGCCGGCGCTCAGCAACGCCATCTTCGCCGCCACGGGCGCCCGCGTGCGGCAGGTGCCGCTGCTTCCCGACCGCGTGCTGGCGGCCCTGCGCGCCCGAACCTGAACGCGCGCACCCGGCCGCCCGCGTCGCCGCGGGTGGCCGGGTGGGGCGAGGGAGTCGCGCACCGACGTGCGACGGAGTTGCGCATCTACGTGCGACGGAGTTGCGCATCTACGTGCGACGGAGTTGCGCATCTACGTGCGACGGAGTTGCGCATCTACGATGATAGGATGCGTGACATGGCGGGCGACAACGTCGTCATCGTGGGGTTCATGGGGGCGGGGAAGTCGGTCTGCGGGCGCCTGCTCGCGCGCCGCCTCGGCCGATGCTTCGTCGAGACCGACGACATGATCGTCTCGCGCGACGGCCGCTCGATCCCCGACATCTTCCGCCAGGACGGCGAGGACGCGTTCCGCCGTCTCGAGGGCGAGGCGCTCGCCGCGCTCGCCCTCAAGTCCGGCGACGTGATCGCCACGGGCGGCGGGCTGCCGTGCCGCGACGACCGCATCGAGGCGCTGCGCGCGCTCGGCACCGTCGTGTGGCTGCGCGGCGATCTGGGTGAGCTGCTCACGCGCGCGGAGCGCATCGGCGGCCGCCCCATGCTCGAGCGCTCGCCCACGGAGATCGAGGCGCTGTACCGCGCGCGCGAACCCTACTACGCGCGCGCCCACGTCACGGTGGACACGACCGGGCTCGGCGTCGACCAGGTGGTCGCGCGCGTGCTCGCGGCGCTGAGGCAGACGCATGCCGCACGCGTTTAGCGAGCGCCTCGCCGAGGGGCCGGTCCTCTGCGACGGCGCCATGGGCACCATGCTCTACGCGCGCGGCGTGCCGCTGGACGGCTGCTTCGACGTCCTCAACCTCAACAACCTGCGCGTCGTCCAGGCCGTGCACGCCGACTACATCGCCGCCGGCGCCGACGCGATCGAGACGAACACGTTCGGCGCCAACCGCTTCAAGCTCGCCGTGCACGGCGTCGAGGCGCAGGTGCGCGAGATCAACCGGCGCGGCGCGCGGCTGGCGCGCGACGTGCGCGAGTCGGCCGGGCGCGACGTGTGGGTGCTGGGCTCGATCGGACCGCTCGGCAAGTACCTGGAGCCGCTCGGCGCCGTGACCGCCGACGAGGCCCGCGAGGCGTTCCGCGAGCAGGCGGAGGCGCTGCTCGAGGGCGGCGTGGATGCGTTCGTCGTCGAGACCTTCTCGGACCTCGCCGAGATCGCCCTGGCGGTGGGGGCGATTCGCGCCATCACCGACCTGCCCGTGATCGCGCAGATGGCGTTCACCGACGAGGGCGTGACGTTCATGGGGCGCCCGCCCGCCGAGGTGGCGCGCACGCTCCGCGCGCTCGGCGCGCAGGCCCTCGGCGCCAACTGCTCGGTCGGCTCCTCCACGCTCTACGACGTGCTGGAGCGCATGGTGCCCGAGGCGGGCGGGCTGCCCCTGGCGATCCAGCCCAACGCCGGCCTGCCGAGCCGCATCGGCGAGCGTCTCATCTATTTGTCGTCGCCCGCCTACATGGCGGACTACGCCGGCCGGATGGTGGAAGCAGGAGCCCGCCTCGTCGGCGGCTGCTGCGGCACGACGCCGCAACACACGGTGGCCATGCGCGCCACGCTGGACCGGCTGCTGCCGGGTCCGCGCCGGGTCGTGGCCCGCGCCCCGGCGACGACGCGCCCGGCCGTCGCCGAGACGTCCGGCATTGCCCGCACGCTGCCGCCCACGCCGCTTCAGCGCAGGCTCGCGGCGCGCGAGTTCGTGGTGACGGTGGAGCTCGATCCCCCGCGCGGCCACACGGTCGACAAGCTCGTGCAGGGCGCCAAGCTCCTCAAGGAGAAGGGCGTCGAGATCGTGGACATCAACGACGGCTCGCTCGGCCGCGTGCGCATGTCGGTTCTAGCAACGGCGCTCCTGATCCGCGATCACACGGGGCTCGACATCAACATGCACTTCACGTGTCGCGACCGGAATCTCATGGGGATCCAGGCGGACCTGCTGGGCGCGCACGCGCTCGACATCCGCAACATCCTGGCCATGACCGGCGATCCGCCGCGCACGGGCGACTACGCCAACGCGACGGCCGTCTTCGACGTCGACGGCGTGGGTCTCATCGGTATCCTGCGCCGCATGAACGAGGGGCTCGACGCCACCGGCAGCTCGATCGGCGATCCCACCGCCTTCTGCATCGGCGCCGCGCTCAACCCGGCCGCCGAGGACCCCGACCGCGAGCTCGAGCGCATGCACCGCAAGATCGAGGCGGGCGCCTCCTGGCTCCAGACGCAGCCCGTGTACGACCTCGAGGCGCTCGAGCGCTTCCTCGCGCGCGCGGGGCGCATCCCGGTGCCGGTGCTCGTCGGGATCCTGCCGCTGCACTCGTCCCGCCACGCCGAGTTCCTGCACAACGAGGTGCCGGGCATCACGGTGCCCGATGCCGTCCGCGCGCGGCTGCGCGACGCCGGCGAATCCGCGCTGCGCGCCGGGATCGAAATGGCGCAGGCGCTGGTCGCCGAGGTGCGGCGTCGCCACGCCGGGGCGTACCTGATGCCCTCGTTCGGACGGTTCGAGGTGGTGGCGGAGGTGCTCGATGCGCTCCACTGAGCTCGGGGTGCGGGCCGCCGCGGCCGCCGTCCGCTCGGGTGAGGTGACGGCGGCCGCCCTCGTGGAGGCGTGCCTCGACCGCATCCGTGCCGTCGATCCCGCGATCAAGGCGTGGATCCACCTCGATGAGACGGGCGCGCGGGCCGCCGCGCGCGCCGCCGACGCCGCCGTGCGTCCCGGCGCCACGCTCGGCGTGCTGCATGGCGTGCCGATCGGCGTCAAGGACATCATCGACGTCGCGGGCATGCCGACGACGGCGGGCGCGCGCGCCTTTGCCCACACGCGCCCCACGCGGGACGCGACCTGCGTCGCACGGCTGCGCGCGGCCGGCGCCATCGTGCTCGGCAAGACGCACACGACGCAGTTCGCCTATCGCGACCCGGCGCCGACGGCCAACCCGTGGAATCCCGCGCACACGCCCGGCGGCTCGTCGTCCGGCTCCGCGGCGGCGGTGGCGGCGCGCACGGTGCCGGTGGCGCTCGGCTCGCAGACGGTGGGCTCGATCCTGAGGCCCGCCGCCTACACCGGCATCGTCGGCCTCAAGGGCACGAATGGCCTCGTCCCGCTCGACGGTGTCGTGCCGCTCGGCTACTCGCTCGATCACATCGGCCCGCTCGCGCGCTCGGTGGAGGACGCAGCACTCGTCCTGAGCGTCATGGCCGGACGCTCACTGGCGCCGGAGCCCCTCGAGGCGCCGCGGCTCGCCGTCGCGCGCGAGCTGTTCGATCGCGCCGAGCCCGAGTTGCTCAAGCACCTCGAGGGCGTGATCGCGCGGCTGGCGACCGCGGGAGCGCGTGTCGAGGAGGTGCGCCTGCCGCCGTCGTTCGCGAACCTCGCGGAGGCCGCCCTGGTCATCCTCGAGACCGAGGCGGCGGCCTATCACGAGCCCGCGTTCGCCAAGCACGCGAGCGACTACGGCCGCGGCATGGCCGAGATGATCGCGCGCGGCCTCAAGCGGCCGGGCATCGAGTACGTGGCGGCGAATCGCACGCGCGCGCGCTTCCGCGAGGAGATCGTGCCGCTCCTGGCGCAGCACGACGCGCTGCTGTCGCCGACGGCGCCGGCCGCCGCGCCCGCGGGCCTGGCCTGGACGGGCGACGCCTCGCTCTGCCAGCCGTGGTCGACCATCGGCGCGCCGTCGATCTCGTTGCCCTCGGGCGTGTCGGGCGCGGGGCTGCCGTTCGCCCTGCAGCTCGCCCAGGCGCCCGGCGCCGACACGCGGCTGCTCGGCGCCGCCGTGTGGTGTGAGCGCACGCTCGGTCCGGCGGCGCCGCCGCCGCTGCCCCGATGATCGGCGACTCGAGATCGAGGAGCGCCACGGCTTTAGAGGAGCGCCACGGCTTCGCCGGGGCGCGACGAACGCTGGGGAGTGTGAGGGGCCATCTCGGGGCCCCTCACGTCAATGGACGGGCCATTTCGGGGCCCCCCACCTACAGCTGATGCTCGACCTCAAGATCGAGGGCGCCACCGTCATCGACGGCACCGGCGCCTCCGGCTCGCGCGTCGACGTCGGCGTGACCGACGAGACGATCACCGTCGTCGGCGACCTCAGCCGCGAGCACGCGGGTACCACGCTCAACGCGACGGGCAAGGTCCTCACGCCCGGCTTCATCGACATGCACTCGCACTCGGACTGGCGCCTGTGGGCGAATCGGCGAGCCGAGTCCAAGATCCGCCAGGGCGTGACCACCGAGGTGGTCGGCAACTGCGGCTTCTCGCCGGCTCCGGTGTCCCCCGAGTTCCGCGAGGAGCTCCGTGGCTTCGCGCTCTACGTGCCGAAGGGGATGACGTTCGAGTGGCCGAGCTTCGGCGACTACCTGCGCGCCTTCGACGCCGACGGCACCGCGCTCAACGTCGTGCACCTCGTCGGCCACGGCACGCTGCGCATCGCGGCCATGGGCTTCGCGCGCCGCTCGCCGACCTCGGGCGAGCTGACGCGAATGCAGCGCCTGATGACCGACGCGATGGAGGACGGCGCGTGGGGGCTCTCCACGGGGCTGATCTACGCGCCCGGCTCGTACTCGGAGACGGCCGAGATCGTCGCCGTCGCGCGCGCCGCCGCGCGCTATCGCGGGTTCTACGCGAGCCACATCCGCGGCGAGGGCGCGACGCTGCTCGACGCCATCAGGGAGGCCATCAGCGTCGGCCGCGAGGGCGAGTTGCCCGTACAGGTGAGCCACGTGAAGGCGGCCGGGCGGCCGAACTGGGGCAACGTGTCGCGCGCGCTGGCCCTGATCGACGCCGCCCGCGCCGAGGGCCTCGACGTGCGGGCGGACGTCTACCCGTACACCGCCTCCAGCACGACGCTGCGCACGCTCCTGCCGGACTGGGCGCTCGAGGGCGGGATCGACGCGATGCTGAAGCGCCTGACGGACCCGGCGGAGCGCGCGCGCGTGCGCGCCGCCGTGGAATCGCCCTCGGCGGAAAGCCTGGTGAACCGCGTCGGCTGGGAGAACGTGATGATCTCCTACTGCGCGAAGCGCAAAGACGCCGAGGGCAAGCGCCTGTCGGAGATCGGGCGCATCCGCGGCATCGACCCGATCGATGCGGCCATGGAGCTGATCGTGGAGGAGGCCGGGAAGGCCTACATGATCCTCTTCCAGCTGGACGAGGCGGACCTGCGCACTGCGCTGGTCCACCCGCACGTGATGATCGGCTCCGACGGCAGCTCGCTGGCGCCGTACGGCCCGCTCGGCGAGGGCAAGCCGCACCCGCGCTCCTACGGCACCTTCCCGCGCGTGCTCGGCGAATACGCGCGCGAGCAGCGCACGCTCCCCCTGGCCACGGCCGTGCACAAGATGACCGGGCTGCCGGCCGCGCGCCTCGGCCTGCGCGACCGCGGCGTCGTGCGGCCCGGCGCGCGCGCCGACCTCGTCGTCTTCGACGCCAGGCGCGTGGCGGACCGCGCGACCTACGAGGACCCGCACCGCTATCCCGAGGGCATCGAGCACGTCGTGGTGAACGGCCGCTTCGTCGTCAAGCACGGCGAGCACACCGGCAGCCTGCCGGGGAAGGTCCTGACGCCGCCGTGACGACGAGCGCGTTCCCTGCCCTGCTGACCTCGCTGGCCGCCGGCGCCTCGCTCGAGGAAGGGCTCGCGCGTACGCTCCGGCGGCTCGTCGCGCTGACCGGGGCCGCCGGTGGCGCGCTGGTCTTCAACCCGCCTCACGCCAAGCCGATCGCCGCCACCGCGGGACCCCGAAACCTGACGCGCGACCTGCTGGCCGGCGCGTCGACGCGCCACGTTCTCCAGATCCTGCTCGGCGCGCCCGCTCGGCCCGTCGGCCGACTGGTCCTGCTCGGCCGCGCACGAGCGCTGAAGCGCACGGCGCTGCCACCGGGCTTCGGGCGTGAGCTGGGCGCGGCGATCGAACAGGTCTGGGGCCTGCAGCGCCGCACGCTGCGCACGACGATGCTGACCGAGATCACGCGCCTGCTCGGCTCGAGCGACTCGCTCGACGAGGTCCTGAGCGCCTTCGCCGAGGGCCTGGCGCGCCTCGTGGACTTCGACTCGGTCGCGGCGTTGTTGCTCGACGCCGAGCGTGGAGAGTTCGAGGTGCTCGACGTGACGGCGCGCACGGTGCCGGGTCGGATCGCGCGCGACCTGCGGCTGCCGCTCGAGCGCACGCTGCTCGAGCGCGTCGTCGCCTCGGGCTCCGCCGTCCGCGTGGACGACCTCGCGGCGGCGTCGGTGCCGGCGGCGAGCCGCGTCACCCTCGGCGCGCGCGGCTGGCGGTCGGCCCTGCTCGTCCCGCTCGTCACCCAGGGCGGCGTGTTCGGCGCGGTGAGCCTGGTCGCCGCGCGCCCGGCCGCCTTCGGAGCCGCCGACGCCGAGAGCGCGGCGGAGCTCGCGCAGCCGCTGGCCTCCGCCATCGCGCAGCGGCGCCTGCTCGACGAGAGCCGCCGGCGCGCCGAGGAGCTGGCTGCCCTCTACACGACGAGCCATCTCATCACCGGGCGGCTCGACGTCGCCTCCGTCCTCGACCGCATCAGCGGCTCGGTGACCGCGCTCATCGGCAGCACGGGCTGCGGCATCGGCCTGCTCGACGCCACGCGCACGCGCCTCGTGCACGCGGCGGCCCACGGCTACAAGAGCGAGGAGTGGGGCGCGCTGGCATTGCCGATGGGCGAGGGGCTCATGGGCCGCTGCGCCGAGACGGGGCAGCCGATCCGCGTGGACGACGTCCGGCGCGACCCGCGTTCCGCGCGGCGCGACGTGGACGAGCGCGAGGGCATCCGCTCGATGCTGTGCGTGCCGCTGCGCGTCGGGGGCACGCTGCTCGGCGTGATCTCGGCGTTCTCGACGCGCCAGGCCGCCTTCTCCGCCCACCACCAGCGCGTGCTGGAAGCCTTCGCCGAGCAGGCCGGCATCGCGATCCAGAACGCGCAGCTCTTCGAGGAGAGCGTGCACCGCACGCGCGAGATGCGGGCCCTGCTGGAGGCCGGGCGCGCGGTCACCGCGAGCCTCGACCTCGAGCGCACGATCCACGTCATCATGGAGCAGGCGAGGGCCGTGCTCGGCGTCTCCTCGTGCGGCATCATGATGCGTAACGAGCAGGGTGTGCTCTCGTCGGTGGCCAGCCTCGACCTGCCGGAGGAGCTGGTCTCGACCGTCCGCATTCACGAGGGCGAGGGCATCACGGGGCGGGCGGTGGCGGAGCGCCGCCCGATGCAGAGCGCCGACCTCTGGAACGACCCGCGCCACCGATACCCGGAGCTGACGCGCGCGCAGGGGCTGCGCTCGTTGCTGGCGGCGCCGCTGCGCGTGGGCGACCGCGCCATCGGCGCCATCCTCGTCTTCCGCCGCGACGTCCACGAGTTCACGCCGGCGGAGGAGGAGCTGCTGCAGGCGCTCGCCGACCAGGCGGCCATCGCCATGGAGCATGCGCGCCTCTACGAGCGCCTGGAGGCGCGCGTGGCCGACCGCACGCGCGAGCTGGACCAGCAGAAGCGCTTCGTCGAGGTCGTGCTCGAGACGCTGCCGCTCGGCGTCTTCGTCCTCGACGCCGGCCTCGCCATCGTGCGCGCCAACCGCGCGGGCGCCGGCGCGCTCGGCGAGGCGCCGACGGGCAAGCCATTCCCGGCCCTGCTGCCGCCCGCGCGCGCGGCCGAGGTGGAAGCATTCCTGCGCGCCGCCGTCGCGAGCCAGCGCGTCGAGACCATGGAGCACGAGCTGGCCGTCGGCGGCGACGTGCGTGTGCTCCGGCTCACGGTGGCGCCGCTGGCCGGTGCGGCCGCCCACGTCGTGCTCCTGGTGGCGGACGTGACGCGCGCCAAGCAGCTCGAGCGCCAGATGCTCCTGACCGAGCGGCTCACCACGGCCGGCCGCCTCGCCTCCGGCGTCGCCCACGAGCTGAACAATCCGCTGGCCACCATCGCCGGCTGCGCCGAGGCGTTGTCCGCGCGGCTCACCGAGAGCGGGCTCGCCGACCGGCCGGAGCTCGCGGACTTCCGCGGCTACCTGACGCTCATCGAAGAAGAAGCGTTCCGCTGCAAGGAGATCACCGGGAGCCTGCTCCAGTTCGTGCGTGAGCCCGGCGACCGCCGCGCGCCCACCGACCTCAACGCCGTCGTGGCCAAGACCATCGAGCTGCTCTCGCACCAGTCACGCTTCGCAGGCAGCCGCTTCGTCACCGAGCCGGCGCCCGAGCTGCCGCCGGCCCTCATCAACGAGGGCCAGTTCCGCCAGGTGTTCCTCGGCGTCGCCTCGAACGGGCTGGAGGCGATGGACGGGCGCGGTCGCCTCACCGTCCGGACGCGCGCCATCCGCGACGAGGTCGAGGTGGAGTTCGAGGACGAGGGACCGGGCGTGCCCGAGGAGATCCTCGGCCGGATCTTCGATCCGTTCTTCACGACCAAGCCGCCGGGACAGGGCACCGGCCTCGGTCTCGCCATCGCGCAGGGCATCGTGGCCGACCACGGCGGCCGGATCGAGGTCCAGAGCCGGCCCGGCAAGGGCAGCGTGTTCCGCATCGTGGTGCCGGCGCAGCTCCAGGAGGCTCCGTACCCACAGGGGGGGCATGAATGAGCCGCGCGCTCCGCGTGCTGGTCGCCGATGACGAGAGCCGGCTGCGCGAACTGCTCGTGCGCGAGCTGGGACGCAAGGGCCACGAGGTCGAGGGCGTGGGCGACGGTGAGGCGGCGCTGGCGCGGCTGCGCGAGCGCGCGTACGACGTCGTCATCCTCGACATGAAGATGCCGCGCAAGGAGGGGATCGAGGTCCTGCGCGAGCTCGGCGCGTTCCCCGAGCATCCCCAGGTGATCGTGATGACGGGCTTTCAGGAGGTCGCCACCGCCGTGGAGGCGATGAAGCTCGGCGCGTACGACTACCTCACGAAGCCGACGAAGATCGAGGAGCTCGACATCGTCGTGCGCAAGGCCGCCGAGAAGGGCCAGCTCCTGCGCGACAACCAGGCGCTTCGCGCGCACGCGCCCGGCGCCGCGCCCTTCAGCGGCATCCACACCAAGAGCCCGCGCATGCACGAGGTGCTGCGGGTCGTCGAGCGCGTGGCGCCCACGGACTCGTCGGTGCTCGTGCTGGGCGAGAGCGGGACCGGCAAGGAGCTCGTGGCGCGCGCCATCCACGAGCGCTCGGCGCGCGCGGAGCGCCCGTTCGTGCCGATCCACTGCGGCGCGCTGCCGCGCGACGTGCTCGAGTCCGAGCTGTTCGGCCACGAGAAGGGCGCCTTCACCGGCGCCATCGCCTCCAAGCCGGGGCTCATCGACCTCGCCGACGGCGGCACGCTCTTCCTCGACGAGATCGGCGAGATGGAGCCCGACAGCCAGGTGAAGCTGCTGCGCGCGCTGGAGACGGGGATGTTCTTCCGCGTCGGCTCCACGCGGCCGCACGCGGTGGACGTGCGCATCGTCGCCGCCACCAATCGCGACCTCGCCGAGGCGTTGAAGACCGGCGACTTCCGCCAGGACCTCTATTACCGGATCAACACGATCACCGTCACGCTGCCGCCGCTGCGCGAACGGCCGGAGGACGTCGCGCTGCTCGCGCAGCACTTCGTCGAGGCCAACGCGGCCTACGGCGCCAAGCGCCTGGGCCCGGCGGCGCTGGCGGCGCTCGAAGCCTACGCGTGGCCCGGCAACGTGCGTGAGCTGCTCCACGCCATCGAGCGCGCGGTGATCCTCTCGGGCCGCGACGAGATCCAGCCGGACGACCTGCCGCCCGAGGTGCTCGGGGCGGCGGCGACGCCGCCCGCGCCCGGGGTCGCCGGCGGCAGCCTCGAGATGATGGAGCGCCAGCACATCGTGGCCACGCTGCGCCAGGTGGCTGGCCATCGCGGCAAGGCCGCCGCGCTCCTCGCCATCGATCCGAAAACGCTCTACCG
>Ga0209802_1000966_pt1 | contig 22029 bp, 20 predicted proteins | sample GraSoiAngelo_129_FD_185886 | JGI IMG/M metagenome (GOLD analysis project Ga0209802, IMG submission 185886) | Grasslands soil microbial communities from the Angelo Coastal Reserve, California, USA - 14_0927_12_40cm (SPAdes) (version 2) | ecosystem: Environmental > Terrestrial > Soil > Grasslands ... | reverse complement strand
CTAAGGAATTCGACGCTATCATCCGCAAAGACCAAGTTCGCCTGATCGAGATCGGACTTATGCAGCTCCAGATGCTCCGGAAACTCTTCAACGTTGCCGGCTCCGACATGAAACAATCACTTGAACTTGCTAGGCAGATTGAGCGGCTGGAAGAACAGGGAGATGATGTTAAGGACAGTATGCTCGACGAGATCTATGGGTCTTGGGAAGTGCTTGACTATGCTTCCTTCCACAACTACATCGAGACCACGATCGAGGCTGATGATATCCTCGACCGTTGCGAGGACGCGTCGGACCTGGTCATCGTGATAATGAAGGGTCTCGGCGCTTAGGAAAACGAAGCTTGAACCTCTCCCTAGACGCCCTCTCCCTTGTCATGGCGGGGCTTCTGGGAGCAGTTGTTAGTGGCAACAATCTCTCAGCATGCTGCGGGACGATCATCGGCAGCAGAATGGTCAACAGACGGTCGGGAATCCTGATCGCCGTCGCAGGCTATCTACTGGGATTGTTGATTGAAGGTCCCAAGCTTTTCAGAGTCAGACAAGCGTTCCTCCCATCCGAAACCAGCACGGAAATCTTCTCGATACTCCTAGCAACGCTACTCATCTTCATCGGCGGAGAACTCACAAGAATCCCCCTCTCTCTATCAAAGTCGCTAACCGGGACAATCCTAGGGGTAAGCTTCGCCATCGGGACCCTGCAACAAACTGACTATCTGGTTCTCATACTGATTTTCTGGGTGAGCGCGCCTATAGTGGCGACGGCTCTCGGGCTGTTCTTCGTTAGACTCGACGACCGGTACAGCGTCGGAAACCTCTGGGTGAAACTTTCGCTGCTCAAAGTCGGGCTGGTAATAATGGCGTTCCTTTCAGCATACGTCACCGGTAGCAACGCCCTAGGACTTATCGCCGGAGTACCTTCCAATCAGCCACAGATCGCAACCGTTGCAGTCGGCATTGGGAGCGTTCTCGGAGTGTTTGTTCTTGGTCGAGGAGCTCTACGAAGGCTAACAGAGGGGATCTATAGCCTCAGGTACCCTAACGCATTCTATTCCCAGCTTCTCGGAGCGGGAACGGTCGAACTGGCCAATCAGCTCGGAGTTCCACTGTCTACTACCGAGACAGTTTCCTCTGGAATCATAGGGTCTGGGCTAGCAAGCAAAATGCGAGTCATGAATTCCAGGAACGTTTTCCTCATCGTTGCAAGCTGGGTTATCTCCCCGGCACTAGGGTTTCTTCTCGGCTACGGTCTGACTCTAGTGCTCGGTTGACCACGGGAAAGTTTCGGGCTGAACACTGCCCGCTCAACACTGTGCAAACGCAACGAGACTTTGCAGCCACTTAGAATTTTATTCGTCAGTGCCATATGGTTACAAGAGAGGTATGTCCCAGTATCCCTAGACATGTTATGAAAACGTATGTCCTCTTTCACAAGGAATGTAGCGTTTGTTCTCTCACTACTATTGCTACTCCCAGTTATCGCTATCGTCGCTGCGCCCCCACCTGGGCCGACCATCAGCACACCAAGCATTTCCCCTTCTTCTCCGGGACCCAATGACCAAGTCACGGTAACAACGACTGTCACAGCCGGAAATAGCGGGGTGCTGAACGTGACTCTGGTTTACACGACCGACAATTGGAAGGCCGCTAACACTACTGTTGTGGCGTCCTACAATTCGACAAGCCACGTAGCTACTGCGCATATACCCCCACAATACAACGGGGGTCATGTGGAGTACTATATTGTGGCCTTCGACGGCAACAGCAACAAGGCGGTTAACCCTAGCAACGGCACCTACTTCAGCTACACGGTCACAACATCGCCTGGCACCGCGACAAACACATGGATAGAACTCGCACTTGTCGCTGCTACCTTAGGCGTTGGCGGAACAATAGCGTTCTACTCACTTCGCCCGAAGACACGGACAGGTTCAACCTCAGCCTCACAAAGCTAAGCAATAGGTTATCGAAACAATGCTCTTCCAGCGATAGAAGGTCGCAAGGCGACCTTACCCCTCATATCCTTCAATTGTTTATTCTGGAATCTGTTTAGCTTTCTAGGTCTTAAGACAAGAGTCAAGATTGTCTCGCAGACTCTTCCTCACAGTCCGGCAAGGCGCCTTTTTCTCAAGGACAAGAGTATCGTGATGATACTGACAATGGTCCCTGGTAGCGCATAGAAGAGTGTGACGATGGAGATTGCGATGGCGCGCTCGTATCTTGTGTCGGCGCCGAGCAGGATGATGACTCCGTTCACGATCCAGATCATTCCTAGGAAGAGAAATGGGAAGACCATGTCTGCGGGTCGTACTCCTAGTGCGTAGACGATTGTTGCCCAGGGCCCCAGCCCTATCGTTTGTTCTCCAGTGTAGTAACCTGTGAGTAGTTTTCGTGTTGCGTCGAAGACAAGCCAGGTTCCAAGGATGAGGCTTAGGATCGTGAGGGTGGAGGTTGTGAGGCTTGGTTTCCGCATAACCCTCCTCTCCTCGTGTCTCTTATTAGCGAGAGACTCTCTCCTTCGTTCCATGACTGATTCGGGTCCTGTGCTTTCCGATATGGAGGAGGGTGGGGACGGGATGGCGAAGTATGCAGCTATGGTCTTGGAGTTCATCAAGAAGGACGTGTTCGAGGACCGGAAACAGGTCTCCGTGGAAGAAGTTGTCACGTTGATTGCTGCCTTGACTGATATCTCTGTTAGTTTGCTGTCGCGGTTCCGGAAGGATCAGGTGGACCCGGCGAAGGCGACAGATGTGGGACGGGATGTTTTCAAGTACATGGTCGGACGACTAGGCTTCGACGTTGACAAACTAGGCAAATCAAACATCTACGTGTAACACCGTTAGTCCGTGTCCGTTTGACGGGCCTTTTCTCTTGCGTCGCGAGACTTGAGTAGGCCCCTGGGGGCTAGGAAAATTAACCGGTTTCAAAAGTGGCTTTCAAAGACGCGGATTTCAAGAAAACGATTTCCAAAAAGCGGGTCTCAGTTGCTTGTTTCCATTCTGTGATTTCGCACGATTGATTCTCAAACCCCTCTCTACAATGCAGGCTGTTTCTGATGAGGGTGAGCTGGTCTTTCAATCTCGAGATTCGATATTTCTCGAAAGGGCCGATTCCATCAGTCAGTGGGGTGACAGTTTCCGTGAAAACAGCTTCAAGGGGTTTGGTCCTGATACAGTATCTTTGGTCCGGTCGGTAATCTGCCAAACAGGTCGGGTGGGCGTAGGCGAGACCCTGAGGGGGTGCAGCTTTCTACTCCTCGGCGTTCGGCAGCAGCTCTGGCCCCATAGGCTTGCGCTTACTCCTGTTACGTCTAGTCTCCTCGTATCGAGACTCTACCCAGCCGACCACCTTGTCCTCGGTCATCCGTTCGCCCTCCAGTTGCTTGTCCATGTTCTCCGCGACCACCTTGAGGAAGGTCTCCGGGTTCACGGGCTTGATGATGTACGCGTTCGCCTGCAAGTTCACTGAATCAACCGCGTTCTCCAGAGAAGGGTATCCAGTGATCATGATCTTCCTCGCCCGTGGAAGAATCTCGTGGACCCGAGCCAACAAATCTGTCCCGTCTACATCCCGCAGCTTGATGTCAATAATCGCCAGGTTGTACGGCCGAGCCTTGCACTTCTCAACCGCCTCTAGCGCAGTCTCCGCGGTATCGACACTGTAGCCCTCCGGGTCTAGAATGTCCTTGAAGCTCTTCAGAATCCCCCGATCATCATCAACGATCAGAATATTCTTTCCCATCCCAACGTTCACCTCCTCAGGTCAAGCGGCAATTCAACCGTCAAAGTTGTTCCCTCACCCACTTTGGAGAAGACCTTGATCTCGCCCTTGTGCGATTCAATCAGACGCTTGGTCACGGCCAGCCCGAGTCCCACACCCTTCTCTCGCGTCGTGAAGAGCGGGCTGAACATCTTGGCCTTGGCATCCTCCGGAATACCAATCCCAGTGTCCTCGAAGCTCACCGCGGCAATGTTCTGACTCGTCCACGCTCTAATCTTCAGCTTCCCACCATCAGGCATCGCTTGCAGAGCATTCGTGATAATGTTGGTAAAAGCGCGGCGAAGCAAGCCCGGGTCGACGCTCAGTTTCGGAAAGCCCGTCTCAACGCTGGATGAGACCTCCACGGCCTTGGGTACCGGGATCGAGGAGAGAGAGTCATCGATCAGCCTCTGCATGTCATATTGAACAAAGGTCGGCTTCGCCTGCTTCGCATAGTCTTGCAGGTCGGACACGATCTTGTTCATGAAATCAGCTTGCTCCCGGATCGTCTCCAACGCACTGCCAACACGAGGGTCCTTCTCCGGCGCCGACGCCGAATTCGCCTTCATGGCTTCCTTCGCTAGATGAATCGTGTTGATTATCGTCTGCAAGGGGTTTCGGAGATCATGCCCCACCATCCCTGCCGTCTCTCCAATAGCCGCCAACCGGGTCGTGTTACTTAACATCCTAGATCTCTCCTCAACCAAGTCCTCCAAGTGTTCAGAACGTGCCCTAAGCTTCGCCTCACCCTGTTTCAAACGGTCGATATCGACAAAGGCCAAGACCGCTCCCTCGATCCTGTTATCCGCGGTCCGGTATGGTCCCATCCGGACCAGAAACCAGCGCCCCTGCGGACCCTTGGCCTCTATCTCCTTGATGATGACGTTGTCGACTACTTCGTTTATTGTCTCTTTGAGATCCGGTATCTGGAAACCAAGGTTGATGTCAAAGATGGGTCTGCCGAGATCGCTGGGTTTCAAATTGAACAGTTTATCGGCAAGCGGGCCCCAACGACGCAATCGCAGATCACTTCCCATCATGAGGACCGGCACGTTCGCACTCGCGTTGAGGTTTGTCATATCATTGTTGACCTGCGTCAGCTCAAGGTTTCTGTTCTGAAGCTCCTCGTTAACAGTGGTCAGCTCTTCGTTCGTTGACTGAAGCTCCTCCTTGGACGTTTCGAGCTCCTCGTTGGTGCTCTGCAACTCCTCGTTGCTAGACTGTATCTCCTCATTAGCAGCCTTCAGCTCCTCATTGGCCGCCTCCTTGTCCTCGATTATCGACTGGAGATAGTCCTTAGTCGCGGAGAGTTCCTGCTGGAGCCGGACAAGCTTGAGATCCTCCGCCCTCCTCTCCTTCCTACTCTTCTCGCCCCCAGCTCTTCCCAACGCCACTGAAGGAGCAGGCTTTGGCAAAGCTTCCTCGAACGCCACGAGAAAACAGGGATGAGCTCGATTGGTCTTCAGCGGCACCACCTCCAGGTCCACATCAAAGTATTTCCCATCGGACCTGATCGCGATCGCTTCCTTCCTAACTATCTCGCCGCTCCTCTTCGCTCTATCTAGCGCATTTCTGAGGTCCGTCATCATGCCCTCGCGCGCCATCTTCAAAACGTTGAGACTAGCTTTCCCAGGTGCAGGCTCCAAGAAGGAACCTGTGCGTCCCCGAAACTGGATAATCTCCAGCTCACTGTTCACGATGACGCTGGCCGGCGTGTACTTTGTCAGCAAGATCCGGTCCGCCTCCTTGAAAATTTCCGGTTCCGGGACTTGACCCTCAGCTAGTCGATTGACTGCGGGCTTGCCAACTTGCCTTTTAGCAATATACGTCGTCGAAAAATCCAGGGGCTTACGGGTGACCACGGGTCTCTTGGAATAGATCTTGAAGTGCTTGTCAGTCACCTTGAAGATGTTGTCGAACTCGCCTACAGTCTCGAAGTCTCCCAAGACAAGGAACCCCGCAGGCTTGAGCGAGTAGTGGAATATTGGGAGCAGCTTCTTTTGCAAAGCTGGCCCAAGATAGATCAGCAGGTTCCGGCAGATGATCAGGTCAAGCTTCGAAAACGGCGGGTCCGCCGTGACGTCCTGCTTGGCGAAGACACACATCCGGCGAATCGACTTGTTTACCTGGTAGGAGCCATTCGTTTTGACAAAAAAGCGTCGTAGACGTTCGGCCGATATCGAAGCCGATGCGGCGTACACGCCATCCCGAGCCTTCTCCAACACGGCCTCATTCACGTCGGTTGCAAAGATCTGAATCTGCGGGTGGACCGAGGAATGGTCCAGGTACTCCACGAGGCAGATGGCTAGCGAGTAGACTTCTTCTCCGGTCGAGCAACCTGGAATCCATATCCTGATCGGGTCATCAGCCGACCTTTTCTTCATAACGCTGGGAAATACTTCCTGCTTCAACGCATCGAAGGTTTGAGGCTCACGGAAAAATCCCGTCACATTGATTAGAATGTCCTGGAACAGGGAACCCAGTTCGCCCGGGTTTGTCTTTAGATTGTTCAGGTAATCCTCCATCTTATTCGTCTTGAGGATCAGCATTCGTCTCAGGATCCTTCTCTTTATGGTCGCATGTTTGTAGTCTGCAAAATCGACCCCGGTCGCTTTTCGAAGTAGACCGAAGATCTTGTCGAGGTCGCTCTGCGGAAGCAGCTTCTCCGCCGTTTCAGTTTCCAAGTAAGGCACGTAGGGATGCAGGCTCAGCCTGACAAGCTCTTGCGCGATGTCCTGTGGCCGGAGGATTAGGTCGACGCAGCCTGCCGCGACCGCACTCCGGGGAAGGTCGTAGTACTTGGCCGACTTCTCGTCTTGGGCAATTGTGATTCCCCCTTCATCCTTGATCGCCCTCAGCCCATGAATACCATCCATGGAAGTCCCGGAGAGTATGATACCGATCGCTCTGCCCTTCTGGTCCTCAGCGAGGGACTCCAGAAAGTGGTCGATGGGAGTATGCCTACGGTCGACTTCGACACGAGGGGTGAGGTGCAGAACACGCTTGGAAATCGTCATGGCTGTGTTCGGCGGAATCACGTAGACATGTCCAGGCTTCACCCGGATCCCGTCAGTAACCTCCTCCACCGCCAGCTTGGTTGTCCTGGAGAGAAGCTCGCTCAACAAGCTCTTGTAGGTAGGATCGAGGTGCTGTATTAGTACCAGTGCCATGTTAATGTCTGAGGGGAGATCCTGGAGCAGCTGCGTGAAAGCTTCAAGTCCCCCTGCAGAAGCACCGACGCCCACTATTGGGAACGACTCGTCACGCGTCCGCTCACCGACGAGAACCTCCGCGCCCTTTCGTGTCGCCGACTCCACGGGCCGAGAAACCCGTTTCTCCTCACGGGCACCTGCATGCCTTTTCTTCACACGTCTGCGCTCAACGAGTTTTTGGACCAATCGGCAAACGCTTGAGGATAATTCCCGTAGCGGACTCGGCCTCGCAGAATATAAAAGAACGACCCCACAACCTATACAACGACGGTTGAGAGCGCAGTAAGCCTTCGACCGCCTCCTTCATAGTTGACAAGAGATGGTCACTCACGCAGAAGCCAAGATCCACCGCGTCGGCCCACGACACACCATATACCTCGCCAAGGACCTAGTCGAAGACAGCACCTTTCCGTTCCGCGCTGATGAGGATCTTACGGTGAGGATCGAAGGAGACGCTCTGATAATAGACAAGGACGGAAGGAGTGGCCGCCGGCCAACCAAGCTGGACGAAGCCCACAGCCATAGGGACAAGATATTGACGAAGACTCTGGACGTCCTCAACTTTTCCCCTCTCACTTCAAAAGCGGAGAGAATCAACCAGATGCTGAGCGAGATTCACGAAGCAGAAATGCTCGAATCACGAGTAAGACACATGCCGAAAAACGAGCACGCCATCTTCCTCTGGGAGGAAGAGACGTTCCTCGACATGGTCTTATCAGAATTCTTCGACCCTGGCGCAACCGGCAAAGCCTCAAAGGGGCTATTCTCTGTGAAACCTTCGGCATTTGAATCCGTGAACAATTTGGTGCAAAAAGATGTCTCAGGTCTAGACAAGCCCGAGGCGATCAAGAAGATAAGGGGTTGGATGGCCGAGGTCCACGCATCAAACGATACCAATCTTCCTACCAGAATCGCGGTGGAAGACTACTCTTGGTTCTTACAAAACGGATTAGCTAAGGGGCTCATGGAATTGGAGCAGAACATCGGGCGCAGGGTGAAGGAGAACATGACAATCCTCTGCGGATACAATGTTTCGAAGCTAACCGATCCCAAACATATGGAGACGCTAATCGATTTTCACGGCTACGCGATTCTTGACCGGCCCTTCAGAGCATATAGAAGAGGCGGCCCTCTGAAAAGTCTCTAGACGATTGAAGGATCTCGGCTGGTCCGTGGGGCAGTGTATAAATTGTTATATACCTACCCTACTGGCAGGGGAAAAAGGCGGAGGTCATCAGCCATCGCCAAATTCATGTTATCCATTCGGGAAGAATCATACCAAAGAATATCGGCGGCAGCGAGCGAGAGAGGTGTGTCAGTGCAAGAGTTGTTGAGGGCCGTAGTCTTACCGGAATGGGTTAAAGACAATATCGCGCCATCTACCCTGCAACAACCTTTGAGGCAGGTTGCTCCACAGATGAGCAACCACTCGACGCTCTCGGCCCAACCAGATCCTTTCCTCAAAGCCCCCTTGATCCGGCCGAGAACCTAGGCAGTCGAAATTGCCAAGATCTCGGTATCCCTATGTACCGACGCGTTCCGAAACATCATCCCTAGTCCGAACCTTTCAGAACCAGTTTTACGGAGGAAAATGGCTTGATAAGGACTCACCCAGCAGAAGCATGGCAGGAAGTATCGATTGACACGTTGGAAGACATTGCTGAGAACCTATGGGTTTTAGAATTTCTGACCCAGTGTATAAAATGTTATATACCAAATCAATCCCTAACGGAATATTCTCGGAAGCGCTATACCTGACTTCCGGAGGTGATACGATGGAGAAACTCAAACCGGGCGACAGGATATGGGTCAAGACCCCACGACTTGTAGCAGAACGCAAGATCGGAACAATAATGGCAACCAAGAAAACACGGAACGGCCTTCGATACATAGTAGAATGGGACGTCGATCTGGAAGAAACCCCGAACCACCACCCCGGATACCTCGAGAAGGAAATAGCTTCCATGAACCACTGAAGTGTCAGCCAACGAAGATGGCGGGGATTTCGCGCAGCTTTCGCAGACGAAGCTCAGTATTCCGTTGCTCGTGATCGCCGGTGAAAAGTCAAACGGGAATTTGTCGCGGCAGCAAGTTAAACTGGTGGCGTCAGATGTGTCGATTGTCGTTTTCAAGGATACGGGACACTGGGTCATGGAGGAGCACTCTAGGGAAACGACCGACGCGCTCATGAAATTCATTTGATAAGCTAAACTATTTCGCGAGCCATAGAGGGATCAACGAAACGTGGCGCGTGACTAAGCGATGGAATGGCTAGACAAGAAAGGAATCAGCCATCACGTTGTGTCGTGTCATTGTTGGAGGTGCCACGTTTTCAGACTCACTGGGTTAGTCTCAGGCGGCAGATTGGTGGAAAGCGAATCCAGACTCGACCGGGGAGGCTCGAAACTTTCGACCGAGCTAGAGGTGCCACAAGAGGCGAGGGTGGCCGAGACGGCCACGGCGCTGGCTTTTCGCAGGCGCTGGCTGATTCTCGGGGTTGTACTAGTCGGCTCATTCATGGCCATTCTGGACGTGTTCATCGTAACGCAGGGCCTCCCCTCAATCAAGGCCACCCTCGGCGCTGGCGTCGCGGATCTTGAGCTTGTGGTATCAGCATATTCGCTCGTCTACGCTGTCTTCCTTGTAACAGGAGGCCGTCTTGGCGATATTCTAGGTCGAAAATGGATCTTTCTTTTCGGCATGACCGTCTTCACCGTCGCCTCCGCTTTAGCGGGTTACGCACCCTCGGCCGTATTTCTGATCGGGGCTCGTGCGCTTCAGGGTCTCGGCGCAGCCCTCATGTATCCCCAAGTACTGTCGATCATTCAGGTCACTTTCAAAGGGTCCGAACGTTCCTTGGCGCTGGGATTGTTCGCCGCTATCAGCGGGATAGGCGCGATCACGGGAAACATTGTTGGCGGCCTCCTTATTCAGCTCAACTTGGCCGGTCTCGCTTGGAGACCTATCTTTCTAGTCAACGTGCCTGTTGGCATCATCGGGGTTGTCGCGGGATTGTTAGTTCTACACCCTTCCAGAACGGAACGAGCCCCGAAGCTAGACTTGCCGGGTGTCGGCCTGATATCCCTCTTTCTTGTGTCACTGATCCTACCGCTCGCTGAGGGTCAGCAGATCGGTTGGCCGAATTGGATGGTAATGCTCCTGGCACTGTCGTTTCCAGTGCTAGCCCTCTTTGTCATCTACGAGCGCAAGAGGACAAACAAGGGAGAAGACCCACTGGTCGATATGGACCTGTTCAAGCATCGGTCGTTCGCAGTCGGCATTCCACTAACCCTCCTATACTACGTCACTGCGAGCGGGCTCTTCTTTACGCTCGTCCTGTTCCTACAATCGGGTCTCGGATTCTCGCCCATCATCTCCGGGCTCTCATTCGCCCAGCTCAACATTGGCTTTATCACGGCGTCACTTCTCGGGCCACGACTAATCGGAAGATTCGGAAACCGCGTCCTCAGCCTTGCATACATCCTACAAACAGCAGGTCTAGGTTGGATAATACTAGCCCTCAACTCTTACGGAATAGGTCTCACTCTCTACGAGCTATCGCCTCCACTCATAGTATTCGGAGCCGGTGCAGGGTTTGCGCTGTCACCACTGCTTGGAGTCATTCTTTCCGGAGTTCCAAGCCAAGAGGCGGGCGAAGCATCAGGAGTAGTCTCTACTTCGTTCCAGATCGGGAACACGGTCGGCATCTCGCTCTTCGGACTCCTCTACTATCGCTTTCTCAACGGTCAACAATCACCGACCTCGTACATAGACGCGTTCAAGATGACTGTTCCCTATTTCGTGATACTGTCTGTCGCAGGTTTTCTCCTAGTCTTCCTCCTGTCACAGCATCGTGTGAGGCAGATCGTCCAGCGACTAGAGGTGTGACCAATCAGAAAGGATTCTTTGGAGGCTTCGATGTGACAGCGCCTCTCACCGGTATGGTCGTCATACGATTGACCCAGAATGAGATGATCGGCACGCACCAAATCAAGAGCCTAACGTGCACTCCGAGAAAGAGCCAGTCCCACGGAACTGCGAGAGAGAAAAGCACTAGAATCGTCAGGATTGTCAGTCTCTTTCGAATCCTCCGGAACCTTAACACTTGATCATCGTCGACGAGCTGCTTCTCTTCCTGTGCGATCAAATGTGCAAATCCAGCCATGATGAACAGAGAACCCGCATAGTCGAACGTGAACAGGGTTGATGCGTAACTCTGGATATCGAGAGTATTGTAGCGGGACACTGCCTGGTCGAACAAGTATGGAATAATCGCGACAAGAATCAAGAGCACTACGTTTAGGAATGTTACAAGACGTGTCTCGACAGGCAGAACTGACATGTCGCTGGTGTAGATTATCCAGCTGGTAATCAGGATCAGGAAGACGAAGAGAAACTCTAGAATGTTCCTATCAATATCACTCGCATTCGAGGCTTGGCTATTGGTTATTACCAGGCTGATGGCGCCGATCGAGAGGGAGAGTCCGTAGATCAGATCGGACAATGTCTCTAGTCGCGGTCGAGGATGTCGATGTTGTCGTTCTCCCTGCATGGACAAATGCACCTCTCCCAAATAACGAGTCGGCTTATGATGCTTTACAGAAATAAGTCGGGAATGAGTTCAGTTTTCTGATTCGTTCAGTCTAGTCTGGCGTCCCTGAGTATCTTGATCTTTGGTTTTTCGGGGGGGACGTATGGGTTGTAGCGTTTGCGGACTTCTATCCGGAAAATCAGCATCAGCTCCTTGAGCTTCCACGGCACAGTCTCCTTCCCCTCCCATGTATCATAGACTTCGAGGACTTCTCTTGCGAATCCAGGAGCCAGCCCGATGTATTTCAGAACCATGACTGTCCTATCATCAACACTTCGCGGGCAGGAACTTAGACGGGTCAGCTAGCTGAAACTATTCCTGTGCTACGGCGGCGGGCGATTTGAGCAGGCAAGCTTAGTCATGGGAGATTGTTCGGGCCGAGCCGGTTCTTTCGACGTTTCCTCCCGATCAACATCGTCAAAGTCAGACCCGCGATTAATCCAATGAGCGCGAGGCTGAAGAGCGATGTGTTCTGGGTGACGATACCTATCCAGCCAGAGGGTGGCGGGGGTTGAACCACCGTTACGGACTGGCTGGTTGTGGATTGGGCAAGGGCGGAGTCGGTCAGCGTGAGGGTAACGTTGTAGGTTCCTGTTGTCGAAAACTTGTGCGTTGTTTCCTGACCGGTCCCAGTTGTTCCGTCTCCGAAAGCCCAGCTGTAAGTGTAGGGGGAGTTGCCGTTGTTGGCTGTTGCGCTGAAGGTGACTGTGATGTTCGGAAATACTTGACTAGGCTGGTAGTTGAAGGAACCAGTTAGCGGAGGGTTGAGAGAGCTTGCGGGAAGGGGAAGGTATTGGCCCCAGATGTTCAAGGCTCCTGTGGCTCCTGCGCCCTGTGTGCCTGTCCAATCGTCCGCGGTCCAGAGTATGTAACCAGTGTTGATCGCGTGCAAGTCAGAGATTTCTCTACTTACGTACGCTAGCGATTCTGGAGCGTATCCTGCGCTTCCCGCGACGACCGTGTCGGGGGGCCAGCTGCCTCCTCCGGAGGCATCCGCTCCAGTCTCCGTGATCAGCACCGGGCGTCCGTAGGCTGAGATGAGGCTGTTGACTGCAACCGGCACGTTGTCCGCGTAGGCCTGTGCATCGGATACGCTCCATGCTGGATGGTACTGGTAGAAGTAGTAGTCGTGGAAATCATAGAATATCTTGTTGAGGGGGTCTGTGACCTGAGGGAACTGGGACAGGAAGCCTGAGTCCCCTGGCGCTCCGAAGCCCTGATAGTCGATGCTTACGACAATCCAGTGAGTGTCTCCCGTGGCCCTTACCTTGTTTATCCAGTTCTGATACATCGTGGTTAGCGTGGGCAGGCTGTAGGCAGGCTCGTTCTGCGGCTGCCAAATAATCTGAGGGTACAAGTCCTTGACAGCTGCTACAACCTGGTCCCATTGAGGGTCTGTGTCGAAACTGTCAGTGTAAGCGTGATGGTCGAGGATAATCCATAATCCGTTAGCCTTGGCAACGTTCACAGCGTTAACTATCGAGGCGATGGAAGGAGTTCTGCCCAGGTCTGAATTGTAAATCATGCAACGAAAACCGTTGTAGCCCCTCGCTTTGATGATGTCCAGGTTGGCCTGTAGGGATTGACTGTCTGCGAATATCCCGCCCCAGCCCCTAACAAGAGGTGGAGTGGGCGATGCGGCGACGAGCCCGAGCTGGACAGGCAGATCTCCGCCAGTGTAAGCTTCAACAGTCGAGAAGATTCCTAAGAAGAGTATAATGACGAGGAGCCATCCCCGAGTGCCCCCGAGATTTCTATGGGAGAGAAAACTGAATGCCAAGCCTATGACATACAAGTGACGCGAACTATTTTGCAATCATGTTACTCACGGAGGAAATAATGTCACAGTCGGCAACTGCCGCTGCGGGTAACGAGCTAGTTGTCGCACCCTTCCAATCTGAAAACGAAAACCACGATTCCTTGGCATAGCAGAAGCTGAGATAATAGTCGAGTTCAACCTAACCATAGGAGGATGCTGACCCTCACAATATCAGATAGAAAATGGGCACCGGGATGTTTTCAATCACGTGGTTTGACTATCAGGCTCACGATAGGAATAGAGGCCTGCCAAGTGTCTGGCCTATGGAATCCGGAGTTGGAGACTTTCATTGAGGTAATACTGGTCTTGTCCCACAAGGGATAGATATCGTCATCTTCCGACCGGTATATTCTCTCAGCTATCATTCCACTAAGTGTATTACGACGGCGAGCAAGTGTGGTATGGACCCTTGGTCAAGCTTCGTCCTCTGAGATGGTATGACCGAATCAAGACTGGTTCTAGCCCAGAAGACGGTGCGCTTTTGCAATTGACCCGAGAGCTTGCTGTGCAGTTGGACTCGCGGTTCTGGTATAGGCAGATTGTCTGGGGAAGGTTCGTTCGTGGCGGCGTAGGCTGGATGATTACGATGCCGGTAATCTCGCGAGAGATTTGGCTTGGACCTCTCGGTGTTCCGTTGGCCGAACTCATGCTTCCAGAATATTTGAAGGGAAGGTTGTCGCTTGATGAATGGAGGATTCTCATTGAGATGCACCTGCTGAGACTTAAGGCCTACAATTCCGGGAAGATGAGCAGGTTGCTGGGACTAATGGCTCTAGTGGTCCTTGGCACGTTTGTGACTCTCCTTATCCTCTTCCACATTTTTGTCGGGAGACCATTGGGCCCGATTCTCGTTTTCCCCGCCTGGAGCCCAGTCATCCTACTGTTTTTGCTCTGGTTCAGAAGGTCGATGAGAAGGTGGGAGTTCGAACTGGACAGAAGCGCAGTCAATCATTTCGGAACCGAGCGAGTCACGCAGGTCCTCGAGAAGATGCAAAGTCTCGATCCGAGGGCAACACCGTCAACAAGCATAGCTCGCTTTCTAGCTTTCTGGAGACCAAGCATTCACGAAAGGATTGGAGAATTGAGCAAGCTGCGCTTTGCAGGTCCACCAAGACCGTCTCGAATGCCGAAGATAGGCCTCCGTGGGCGGGCAATCATCGTTGTTATTGGCATCGCTGTTTTCTGGGGCTCAGGGGTAGTCGCGGGTAATCTCTTTGCTCGAGGTCAGGAGACGGTAGCTTGTGTGACCAATACATGCGCAGCCCTCGTCGTCATCGCAGCTGTTGGATACTGGTCGGCCATACTAGGAGCCCTAAGCATGGCCCCGGTTGTAGCCCGCCGAGTGCGTCAAGCAAGGAGGAAGAAAAAGTACCAAGTTTGAGGGGAAGCCGAAAGAAGGACCCTCGATCTTTAATTCTCCGCTGATGGAAAGTTTAGTTGTCTGAGTTTGAGCCGGTTTCGAAGGTCTCTTCCGACCAGTCCAGATGATCCTAAGCTCCTCGAAACTGCTGGTAGTCTGGGCCAACAGCTCGGTATTGTCGGGCTCGACACCAGGGATATTCGGTGGATGGAGTGGATCCCGGCAGGCCGCAGTACTCGGGTTGTTCCCTCCGACTGGTGTACCTTTCTTCGCCATTCTATGGTCATACCGGCACGTATGATGGGAAAGCTGACCGTTGAAGAATGGCGACCTTTGATCGGTTCCTCGCTGATGTTTGAGAAGAAGATAAGACGAACATTGAGGGGCAGGGCATTCTTGCTAACCGGGCTGCCGTTGATAGTTGCGCTAGCGGTGCCGATTACCGCTGCAATCGTGCTTCAGATGTCATGGCTTATCATTCTCTACCCCGTACTCGTCTTACCACTGGCATACCTGGGCGGCAGGAGATACAGCTCGGACCTAAAGAAAGCAAGACTAGAAGCGGACACGCAAGCGTCAGCTGTAATAGGAAAAGATTCGCTGATGGCCGTTCTGAGGACGATCGACAACATGGGTCTTGACGACATTGACAGATTGAAGACTGGCAGAGGCGGCCGTCGCCTTGCAGGCCTTCCCAGCATCACCGAACGGATCGAAAACCTCCAGACAGTATCCACTCTCAACAGTTACTCCACCACATAGACTGGCCGCGAGCAGGATCTTAGACGGGTCAGCTAGCTGAAACTATTCTAGGCTAACTTTATCGATTAACGCGAACTAATCCTAAGACCTGCAAGATATCTTGGCATCGGCCGGCCACGCGAGTTAAGTGTGGACAATTGAAACTCCCACAAAGTTAATACATTAATGACGTGAATTAGACACCATTCTAGTATGCAAGCGAAGCCTCGCAGACTGGCAAAGAGGACAACTGCGATCATTGTCATAGCTATTGTCGCGATCGTGATCGTTTCAGGCGGAGGCACCTACTACTACATCAATTACGTCGCGCCAAGACCCATATCGTGCACACTGCCATCTGGGAGGGACGCGATAAAGGTCGGCTTCACCATCTCGCTGACTGGGACATACAATGTTGAGGGCTCCAAATCGCTCGCTGGTATCGAGGCTGCGGCCTGCTGGATCAACAGCAACGGAGGCGTGACCGTCAACGGAAAAACGTACAACATTGTCCTCGACTACCACGACGACGCGAGTTCATCAAGCAATATTTCTCCCCTCTATACAAGTATCATTACACAAGATCATGCACAATTCCTCCTCGCTCCGTACAGCAGTGGATTGACCGGCACTGCAGCCCCCCTCGCCGAACAGAACAATCTGGTCATGTTGTCACACGGCGGCTCGTCCGACTCGATCTGGACTAAGGGCTACAAGAACGTCTTCGGTGTTCTGAGCCCTGCCTCAACCTACTTCAACAATGCGATCAACTGGCTAAAAGCCAACCATCTAGGCGACAAACTTGCCTTTCTCCACTCAGATGACTCATTCTCCACCACGGCCAGCGTTGCAGCATCCAGGTACGCGGTGCAGCAAGGGCTAACTGTGGTCTACAACTACTCGTACCCGTCCATGGGGACGCAAGACCTGTCGACTCAGCTCACCGCCGCCCAGGTGGCCGGAGCGGACGACCTACTCGGCGGGGGTCACTATGCTGATGGCCTAAAGATCGTGCAGCAACTATCGTCCGTCGGATGGACCCCAAAATTCATCTCGTTGCTGGTTGCGGTGACGGAACCACAGTTCCAGCAACAACTCGGCGGCGCAGCAAATCTCGTCACAGGCCCATCGCAGTGGGAGACAACCGTGACGTACAGCCCGGCCTCGGCTCAAACAGCAGGTATCCCGTGGTATGGTCCGACCGAGTCCCAATTCGTCGACTATTACTCGAAGCAGGCGAACGCTGGTTCTCCGACCTACCATTCGGGAGAGGCCGGCGCAGCTATTCTCGTGCTCGTGAACGCGATCCACAATGCAAACAGCCTAGATACGACAGCGGTTAGGCAGGCGATCTCGGGCATGCACATTATGACGTTCTTCGGACAGTTCCAGGTTGACGCCACGGGGAAACAGTCCGCACACAGCATGGTGCTTGTCCAATGGCAGAATGGAGAATTAGCGGTGGTTGCACCTGCCATCGTGACATCCGGCACAGTCAAGTACCCGTACACTGGTAGCTAACCGTCGCAATGGTCGCTGTCGAGCTTATCGTCAGAGACCTAGCTTTCGGCTTAATGCTCGGCTGCGTCTTCTCAGTTGTCGCTCATGGGCTAAACATCATCTGGGGAGTCGTCAAGGTTGTCAACATAGCCCACGGGGAATTCATTATGCTCGGGGCGTACGGAGCCTACTTCCTCAACCTCTTCGCCGGAATTACCCCGCTTGAGAGCGCCCCAGTTAACGCGGTCATCGGGCTACTCGTGGGATACGCTTTCTACTACGCGTTCCTCCACCGCGAGCTGCGTAACAAGCAGACGATCACGCTTCAGAGCGAGATGGTGACACTAGCTGCAACATTCGGGTTGAGCCTTTTCATCAGCAACCTGGCCATTATTCTCTTCACCGGGAACCCTGTGGGCGTCAACTACAACCCAGGCACATTACAGTTCGGATATCTCCACGTCCCGCTCGCCGCACTCTACGTCGCCATTGTCTCGATCCTTATCATAGCAGGAACGTGGCTGTTCCTTGAGAAAACTTTCATCGGCTCTACCATTCGCGCATACTCCCAAGACGTGACAGCGACTGAGCTGGTCGGAGCCAATCCGGCCACGGTCGCATCACTCGCCACAGCGTTGGGTTTTGCCGTCACCATGGCCGGCGGGGCCCTACTCACAGTCTGGGTCCCCGTCGGCATCAACCCACTGATGGGTGCACTCTACGCCCCCATCAGCTTCGTGATCGTCGTCCTAGGAGGACCTGGAAAGATGTGGGGAAGCCTAGTTGGTGGGCTTACACTGGGTGTCCTCATTGATCTTGTCCAAGCCTTTGCTACTGCACAGATCGCCTACGCCGCCGCTTTCCTTATCCTGATCCCGGTCCTTGTCTTCCGACCTGGAGGTATTCTGAAATGAATATCCAGAAGCCCGGTCTTACACTCTACGGACTCTTCATTGTAATGGCTTTCCTCGCCGCAGCTGCCCTGCTTTTCGGAGTAGCAGTTTCATCGATACTTGTCTTCCTCCTAATCTATGCAGCCCTCGCCTACTCGATCAACTTCATCACCGGAATGATAGGGTACGTTGACTTTGGCCACGTCCTCTTCATGGCCATCGGCTCCTACGCACTCGCAACCCTAGTCAGCTACTATGGGGCGAATCCCCTGCTAGGCGTTGGTGCGGGCGCCGTGCTCGGCCTGGTTTTTGCTCTCGGTATAGGGCTTGTCATCCTGAGATTCCGAGGCGTCTACTTCGCCATCGCGACGGTCGTACTCGTGCTAGCCGCCTACAACATAGTCCTACAGTTTCCCCAGCTGGGTACTGGCGGCGAGATAATCTTCAATTTAACGCTTCAACCGCTCACTCCCTATTTCACGATCTGGACCATAGTATTGATCGAGATAGCATTGACCTATTACGTCAACAGGAGCAGGATCGGCTTCGGGATAAGGGCGATAAAGAGCGAGGAGGACGCTGCGAGCTCTGTCGGGGTCAGCCCTCAAAGGCTGAAACTAATCGGCTACATGCTCGGCGGACTTTTCGGAGGTGCTGCCGGAGGAGTCTATTCATGGTCTACTTCTGGCGTCACCGCAGGACCGGCATTCGATTTCACGTTCTCGCTCTTGATGCTCGCCATGATAATCATCGGTGGCGTGGGAACCTCGATCGGACCACTCTTAGGGGCGGTAGTAGTCTACATCCCGTCGTACTTTCTGTTGACTTCAGTCGCACAGGCACAGCCGCTCATAATAGGACTGCTCGTAATAATCATGGCTCTCTTCCTCCCAGACGGAATCGTGGGACTGCTTAGAAGATCAAATGAACGCCTGAGGCTGGTCCTAGAATAACGATGCCTCTCCTCCAGGCACGCAACGTATCAAAGAATTTTGGAGGAGTGCAGGCTTTGAAAGACGTCTCGCTCGACCTCCCCGAGTCTGCTGTTCTAGGCCTGATAGGTCCGAATGGTTCTGGAAAGTCAACACTGCTCAACATAATTGCAGGAGTGGAGAAACCAACATCGGGACTCGTGACACTAGACAGCAAGAGGATCGACAATCTCCGGACGAACAGGGTAGTCAGATATGGCCTGGCCAAGACTCACCAGATACCAAAGCCATTCTCCAACATGACGGCGAGAGAGAACGTTGCGGTTGCAGTCCTCTACGGTAGGCGAAACATCCATTCCCCAACACCGGCTCTGGAGGAAGCTGATAGGATCCTCTCAATGGTCAGAATGGGATCGAGGAAAGATGCACCCGCGGACAGCCTTACGGTTCAGGAGAAGAAGAGGCTTGAGCTTGCGAGGGCGATCGCTACCGGAGCCAGCATATTGCTACTCGACGAGGTATTCGCGGGGCTGTCCCCGGAAGAATTGAAGGATTCGATCCAGCTCTTCAAGAAGTTGCACGATGAGTTGCGCTTCTCAGCGCTCGTGGTCGAGCATGTTATGAGAGCCGTACTCAGCCTCTCGCAGAAAGTGATGGTGCTCGAGGAGGGACGCGTCATCGCGACAGGTAGTCCAGACGAGATCGTGCATGATGAGAAGGTGATACAGGCGTACTTGGGGAGCAAGAATCCTGCTGCTTGAACTCAAGAAGGTGAGCGCTGGCTACGGGGGGACCCAGGTCGTTTGGGACGTGTCCATGCAATGCAAAGATGGTACCATCAGTGTAATCGTGGGCCCAAACGGCGCAGGAAAGACTACTACACTGAAAACGGTCAACGGTCTTCTGAAGCCCTGGAGCGGCGGGATCTACTTCGGAGGAAATAATATCACAGATTTTCCAGCGTTCAGAAGAGTCGAAGGGGGCCTCGCATCTTGCCCGGAAGGGAGAAGGCTCTTCCCCCAGCTTTCCACAGAAACCAACCTGATGCTGGGCGCGTATTCTCGGCGCGCGAGACATGCAGCCGGGGCGACCTTAGATTTTGTGTACGGACTCTTTCCAAAGCTCAAGGAAAGGGCCAAGCTCAACGTTGGCAAGCTGAGTGGGGGAGAACAACAGATGGTAAGTATCGGACGAGCACTGATGACCAGGCCCAAGATGATTATTCTGGACGAGCCTTCCCTAGGGCTCGCCCCGAAGCTTACTGCAGAGATATTCGAGAAGCTGGTGGAGCTTAGGAAAGAGGGTCTCTCGATGCTCATCGTGGAGCAGAACGCATTCCAAGCACTTAGAGTAGCCGACTATGCGTACGTTCTTCAGGAAGGCAAGGTCATAAACGAAGGCCCTCCCGCAGAACTGATGGATTCGGAAGAGCTGAGGAAAGCGTACTTTTCGATCGAGTGATACACCATAGGCTCAGGATACAACGCGTTCACACTCTTCCTCTACAATTCTTCCTTAGGCGTCTTCCTCTCCTATGGTATTTTCTTCACTCCAGTGTCTAGGGAATACAACCTTCCTGCGTCAGCGACGTCTATTGTCTTCGGCGTCTTCGCCGTGCTCTTCTCCTTCTCCTCGCTCCTCCTCGGCCTTTTCATGAACAAAAACGGGCCGGGTAAGACCATCCTGCTGGGTGGAAGCTTGATGAGCGCTGGACTGGTATTCTCGTCACTCGCGAACTCTTTCCCGTTGCTGATCCTCGCCTACGGTTTCGTAGGTGGACTCGGCTCTGGTTCCATGTGGATGCCGACCTCCTACATGGTTTTCGACAGCTTCGACCAAGCCAAAGTAAAGAGGGTGACCGGATTTGTCAGCGCAGGGACAGCGATCGGTCTCCTCTTCTTCCCACCTCTAGAAAACTATCTGATCGTGACATGGAATATCCAAACCGCATTCCTCATCATCGGCTTGATCATCTTTGCGTTCACAATCCTAGCTTACCAAACATCTCGGAAAAGTACGGTAGCCTCCACGTTCGCGCTTGGAGAAGCGTTTCATCGCCTTAAGATGAAGAGGTTCGGTTTCCTTTACTTGTACTATTCCGCAGGCAACGCGTTCTCTAGGACCCTTGTCACAATATTCCTAGTGCCTCTTCTCGAGACCAGAGGGCTGGGAACCGAGGCCGGCACTCTGGCGCTGGTGCTGATCGGTGTTGGCAGCTTGACAGGAAGGCTAACGGCAGGCGTACAGCGGTTCAACGAGGAGACGATGGCCGCTATCGGTTTCATCCTCCAAGGGTTCAGCGCAGCAGGTTTGTTTGTGGCAAACGACGCAGTAACGATAGGAGTTTTCTCCGTGCTCTTCGGAATCGGCTACGGAGCCTACATACCAGAGTTCGCCCTCCTGATCAGAAAATATTACGGCATGGACCATTACAGCACAATCTTCGGGATCCTCCTGACAAGCTTCGGCATTGGCGCCTTTATCGGCCCAGTCTTCGAAGGGGTCGTAGTCTCGTCTTCACTCGGTTATCTTCCAGGCTTCCTCCTAGCAGCCCTTGTGAGCTTGGCAGTAGGGGTTCACCTACTCATAGTAGGCAGGAAAATACAACCTCCTCTGTAAAGAGATCGGGATGGCTCGTAGATTCAGAGCCCTGACTATTGCTCCGGACGATGTTCATTCCTAGGAACGCTTCTAAAGCGTAAAGGGGAAGTACGTGGACTGGAGGGCGTCGTCCAAATGACAAAGCTGGGGATCTTAGGTCTCGGAAAGATGGGAAGCGCGTTTGCACTAAACCTTCTCTCGAAAGGACACGAAGTCCACGTCTACAATAGAAGCAAAGAGAGGTTGCGTGAGTTAGTTGCAAAGGGAGCAATAGCGCATCCCTCCCCCTTCGAGCTGGGCAAGTCTGTCGATGTTGTCATTAGTTCTCTCACAGACCAGGACGTGGTCGAAAGCATCGTCATGGGAAAGGATGGAGCGCTGCACGCCATGAAGATGGGAGCTCTCTGGGTTGAGATGAGCACCATCGACCCAGACGCTTCTATCAGGCAAGCAGAGCAAGCAAAGAAGTCAAGGGTCGACAGGCTCGATGCCCCGGTCATAGGCAACCCAGACATGGCTGCCCAAGGACATTTGGCATTGCTCGTCGGCGGAGACGAGAGAGTGTTCGAGAAGAACCGAGAACTTCTCAACCAGCTCGGCTCGACCGTCATCTATCTCGGAA
>Ga0209802_1000964_pt1 | contig 22058 bp, 18 predicted proteins | sample GraSoiAngelo_129_FD_185886 | JGI IMG/M metagenome (GOLD analysis project Ga0209802, IMG submission 185886) | Grasslands soil microbial communities from the Angelo Coastal Reserve, California, USA - 14_0927_12_40cm (SPAdes) (version 2) | ecosystem: Environmental > Terrestrial > Soil > Grasslands ... | reverse complement strand
GGGGCCCGTTGACAAAAAGGGCCACCGTGTGGTTCCAAGTGAGTTGCTGAATCAACACTTGGGAGGACCACAACGATGACCAACTTCAGGATGGCACTCTTGGATCTGCTGCGCAAGGACGAGCAGGGCAGCGATCCGCAGTTTCTTCGGGATGGGCTCCGGCTGCTGACCCAGGAGCTGATGGAGGCGGAGGTCACCGAGGCGATCGGGGCGGCGCCGTACGAGCGCACGGACAAGCGGGTGACGTCGCGCAACGGCGTGCGGGAGCGGGAATGGGACACGCGGGTGGGGACGATCGAGCTGGCGATTCCCAAGCTGCGCCAGGGGACGTATTTCCCGTCGCTGCTCGAACCGCGCCGGCGGCACGAGCGGGCGCTGCTGGCGGTGGTGCAGGAAGCCTATGTGCACGGGGTCAGCACCCGCAACGTCGACGCGCTGGCGCAGGCGCTCGGCTTGAATGGCATCAGCAAAGACCAGGTGAGCCGGATCTGCAAAGAGCTCGACGGCCAGGTGCAGGCGTTCCGCACTCGACCGCTGAGCGGCGATTATCCCTATCTGATGCTCGACGCCACCTTCGAGAAGGTGCGCGAGAACGGCCGGGTGGTGTCGATGGCGGTGGTGATCGCGGTGGGGGTGCGCAGCACGGGTGAGCGCGAGGTACTCGGCACCGACGTGGGGCCCGCCGAAGATCTGGAATTCTGGCTCGAGTTTCTCCGCCAGCTGGTGAGCCGCGGCTTGCGCGGCGTCCGCCTCGTCACCTCGGATTCCCATCTCGGCCTCAAGCAGGCGGTGGCCCAGGTCCTGACGGGCACCACCTGGCAGCGGTGTCGGGTGCACTTCATGCGCAATGCGCTGTCGACGGTGCCGAAGGCCGCGCAGCCGATGGTGGCGGCGACCCTGCGGACCATCTTTGCCCAACCGGATCGCGAGGGCGCCCGGGAGACCATCGCGCGCATCAGCCGCCTCTTCGAGCGGCGCTTCCCAAAACTCGTCGCCGTGCTACAAGAGGCCGAGGTCGACATCCTCGCCTTCCACAGTTTTCCGCTGGAGCATCGTCGGCAGATCTGGTCCACCAATGCGCTCGAGCGGCTGAACCGCGAGGTCGGTCGCCGCTGCGAAGTGGTCGGCATCTTTCCCAATCGGCCGTCGTTGCTGCGGCTGGTGGGCGCCGTGCTGGAGGAGCAGAACGACGAGTGGGCCGTCGGGCGCCGCTACTTCAGTCAGGAGTCCATGCACAAACTATTGGAGCCGACTCCGGAGGAGGTGGTGCAAGCGCTGCTCGAGCTGCAGACCGCATAATCACCGTGGAACCGCACGCCGGTTTTTACACCACGTCCCGCGACGTCACCCTCCACAACCTTTTTCGGAGAAGCGATGCTCCGCACCAATCATCTTTGTGGCCGCTTCGTTCGGTCCATGGTTTGCCGTCACCGGACGGTAGAACGACCGGGTTGAGCCTGAACTGGGCAGCGTCGGCTCGCTGCCAGGGATTGGGAAGATCGACTTTGGCTTCGATCTCGGCATTCCCTGTCCGAGCTGAGCGGGAATATAACCCGTTGGTCGGAGGTTCGAGCCCTCCAAGCACCAGCAGCTCCCGCACCCGGATCCAGGTGCCAACGGCCCACCATACCCGCCTTCGAGTTGCCTTCGCGGCAACCTGATTATCCGGCTGCTCGGCCAACCGCAACGGCGAAGCAGAAGCTCCGGGTGGCATCTGCCCTTGACAATAATCGATCACCTCTGTAGAGTCGGAGCGCTTCTACGCAGTGGGAACTGTTTTCATAGTATGAAAACCGCGAGGAACGGGCAGGCTTCACCCAACGGCCACTACCGGATACGGTCCATCGATCGTGCGCTGACCATTCTGGATGCCTTCGATTCCCTCCGACCACGGATGTCCCTGACCGATCTCTGCCAGGCAACGCAGCTGCCCCCCAGCACCGCCTATCGCATCGCGGCAAATTTGGTGCACAGGGGCTACCTCTCTCAAGATTCGGGTCGGGGCGATTACTGGCCCGGGCTGGCCCTGATTCGCCTGGCGGGCGTGGCGTTGGGTCAACTCGATGTGCGAGAGAAAGCGGCACCAACCCTGAAGGAGCTGCGGGACGATTCCAAGGAAACGGTTCATCTGGCTGCGCTCGACGGACGCCGAGTCATTTACCTGGAGAAGTTGGAGGGCCTGCATGCCGTTGGCTTGATGAGTTCGCGTGTTGGCCGCACAGCTCCCGCCCATTGCACTGCGCTCGGCAAGGCGCTCCTGGCGTTCGGCGATGGCGATGCGGAGGAAGATGTCATTTCACGAAAGCTGGAGCGATTCACGCCGCGCACGATTGTCGACGGGGCGCTGCTCCGTGGCCACCTGGCCAAGGTACGTGAACAGGGGTACGCGATTGATGTGGGGGAGCACGAAACTGACGTCCGCTGTATCGCGGCTCCCGTCCGTGATCACAGCGGCAAGACGATTGCTGCCATCAGCGTGGCAGGGCCGGCGCAAAGGATGGAGGTGCAGATGGGGCGAGGACTTATCAAGGATGTAGTGGCTGCCGCGAATAGGATTTGCCGGGATCTCGGCTACCTGGGAGATGCACCGCGGTCCCAGGAAGACGGCTCGGAAAGAACGACTGTAGGAAGGAGGGATTCGAGAGATGAGCGATCTGGACGTACTCGTTAATGCTTTGAACGCGGGACGCGTCAGCCGTCGGGAATTTGTGAGCCGGGGCATTGCCCTAGGGCTGTCGACCACGGTTCTGGGAAGCGTGCTGGCCGCGTGCGCGCAAACCGCTCAGAAGTCGGGTGGTCCCGTGGATTTAACCTTCGTGACCTGGTCCTACGGGATCGACACCATCAAGAGCAATATCGCCAAGTTCGAAGCGCAAAACCCGAATACCACCGTGGCGTTCCAGGATTTCTCCTGGTTGAACTACCACGACACTATGGTGACGCGATTCGTCGGCAAGACACCGACCGACCTCGCCTACAGTTCGGACCACTGGCTGCAGGAGTGGGCGGCCGCGGGCTGGCTGGCGCCCCTGGAGGATCACTTCAGTCAGGTTCGCAGCTACAGGGCCGATTACTTCCCCTACGTGACGTCGGGAATGACCTATAACGGCAAGGTCTACGGCATCCCCTATTACGCCGACACCTGGGCGTTCCTGTACAACGCCGATCACTTGCAGCGCGCGGGCCTCTCAGGTCCCCCAGCCACCTGGGACGAGCTGACGGAACAAGCAAAGACCATCAAATCGAAGGGGATTGCCAATTATCCGGTGATCCTGCTCTTCGCACAGGACGACCCCGGGTCAATCGAGGTCTGGACATCCATGGTATTTTCGCGGACGGATGGCCACCTCTTCGACTCGAGTTTCCATCCCGTCTTCAACCAGCCGGGCTCGGCTGCGGCCAAGACCATCGACTGGATTTCCGGCTCGCTGCGGGACACAAAGATCCTCGACCCCGCCTCCCTGCAGTCACAGGAGATCCCGGTGGTCAAGGGGATGGAATCCGGCGCTCACACCTTCACGATCCTCGAGACCTACAACCAGGCCGAGCTCAACAACCCTGGAGTAAACAAGTTGGCCGGGAACTTTAAGATGGCCCCTATGCCTGGAGAAACTCAGGGCACCGTCGGCTACGTTCGCTTCTATGCGGCTACCGGTCAGCTGATCAACCGAGGCGCGGACGCCGTTGGGGCAGCCGGGAAGTTCCTGGAGTATTTCGGTGGCAAGACCGGCGATCAGTTCAGTCCGGTCGTGAAGCGGTGGGCCGTCGAGAACGGGCTCGGGTTTGGGTGGAAGTCGCTCTGGAACGACGCCGAGGTCAAGACGGCCTTCAACAAGTGGGGCGACTCGGCCATGCTCCAAAAGAACCAGGAGCTGGCTCGGGCCAAGGACGGGCTTACCAAGTTCTATCCGAGCTGGGATGTCTTCAGCCGGACCGAGTTGCAGAAGGCTTACCTGGGACAGGTATCCACCCAGGATGCCCTCAAAGCCATGGCGGACAAATGGAACGAGCTTCAGAAGGCTTAAGTCCCCAAGTTCGCTGAGCTGCCGGACCCACTGGTGGCAGGGCAGGTTCGGCGCCGGGCCGCACCCGGGCAGGCCTCCTCCCACAGGGAGCGTACCTACGCCTACCTGACCCTGCTCCCGGCGCTCCTGATTGTCGCCGGATTCACGGTCTATCCGCTGGTCTACTCCGTCTACCTGAGTCTCCATCGGGAGATTCTTACCGATCCGCTGAACCATCCGTTCACCGGCCTCACCAACTATGCCCAGGTGCTGGGGAGCTATTACCTGGTCAGCTCGACCTTATCGACCATCATCTTTGCCGCGCTCGCGGTACCGGCCGTCCTCGCGTTCGGGCTCGCCGTCGCGCTTCTCCTCAACCAGTCCTTCGCCGGCTCCGCCTTTCTGCGCGTGGTCATCCTGCTTCCGTGGGCAATGCCGGCCGTGATCAGTGGCATCGTCTGGCGGTGGATCTTCAATGGCGACTACGGGGTGCTCAACAACCTGCTCAGCTCGCTTGGGATCATTCACCAATACATCCCGTGGTTGAGCACACCGGCCACCGCCCGCGCCGGACTGGTCGTGGCGCAAGTCTGGCGAGAAGGGCCGCTGGCAGCGATCTTCCTTCTGGCGGCGCTCCAGACCATCCCGCGTGAGCTGTACAGCGCCGCCAAAGTAGACGGCGGTGGTGGCTGGTCGGCCTTCCGCCACGTGACGCTGCCGATGCTCCGGCCCACGCTATCGATTGTGCTGATCTACGAAACCATTGTGGCGGTGGTGACCTTTGACCTGGTCTATGTGATGACTGGCGGTGGTCCGGGCGACGCTACCTCGCTCATCAGTTGGTATGCCTACACGGAGGTGTTCAAGTTCGTGAACTTGGGACATGGCGCGGCCCTCGCCTTCCTGATCGCCGCGGCCCTGGTGGTGGTCATCCTCATCTACCTGCGGGCGCTGCGTTCCGAGGAACTCTATTGACCGGAGTCAGAGCGCGCCTCAGCCGGCAACATCTGATACGCACGCTGGGATTGTGGGGAGCGACCGCGCTGGTTGGCCTCTTCGTCCTTGGGCCAATCCTATGGATGGTGGACTCCAGCCTGCAGGGAGAGAACGAACTTCTGAGCCGGCCTAGTCATATATTGCCGGTAAATCCAAGCTTCGATAACTACAACTACATCTTCACGGGCGAAATCCCGCGGAGCTTTGCGGTCCGCGGAGCGATTCGGAGCCGGATTTCGCAAGAGGCCCGCCAAATCCCGCAGGCTCTGGAGAACAGCGTCATTGTCGCCCTGGGTGTCACGCTCATCAACTTGCTGCTGGGGTCGCTGGCTGCCTACTCGTTTGCCCGCATTCGGTTTAGAGGAAAAGGCCTGACGTTCAACTTCCTGCTCGGTAGCCGACTGCTGCCTGCCATGGCCATCGCCATCCCCTATTACACAATCATCAACGGGCTCGGTCAGCTCGACACCTACACCGCGCTCATTGTCGTCTATCTCACGTTTACCCTGCCATTCACCGTATGGTTCTTGCGCGAGTATTTCCTGTTGCTCCCCAAAGAAACGGAGGATGCGGCGCTGATCGATGGGTGCAATCGATTTCAGACGCTGGTCCATATCGTGCTCCCGCTGGCGGCACCAGCCATGGTGGCGGCCGGTGCCTTCGCCTTCATGGCGTCGTACAACGAGTTTCTTTTTGCGTTGCTCTTGACGCAGACCATCAACTCGCAGACCCTCCCCGTCATCATTGCCTCGGTGGCGGTAAATCCTGACGCGAGCTTTGCGCTGATCTCGGTGAGCGTCGTGCTCGCCATGGTTCCGCCGCTCCTGTTTGCCATAGGTATTCGCCGCTATCTGACCCGCGGCCTGGTGGGAGCTATCGGTCACGCATGATGCAAGTGGGAGGAGAACGAATGGCCAGGAGAGTACCGCATGCCCAGACCCTTCGGCTGTACATCGGGGGGCGCTGGGTGGAAGGTGCCCAGGGACGCGTGGTCGAGCTGCGCAGCCCGGCCACTGGAGGTCTGCTGGCAGAGGTGGCCCAGGCGGAGCCGGAGGACGTTCGGGCCGCCGTTGTCGCTGCCCAGGAGGCCACCGGTCAAGCCGCGCGGCTTTCCGTCTGGGATCGGGCGCGCCTCTGCCACCGGGTCGCCGACCAGATCGAGGCGCGGGCTGATGAGCTGGCCCGGGAACTGTCGGAGGAGCAGGGCAAGCCCTATCTCAGTGAGGCGCTGCCCGAAGTCCACAAGACGGTCGAGGGCTTTCGGCTCGCCGCCGAGGAAGCCAAGCGACTCAACGGCGAAGTGATTCCGGCGGAGGACTCGCACAAGCGAGTAATCACGATCCGCCAACCGCGGGGAGTCTACGCGGTGATCACCCCGTGGAACTTTCCCATGAACATTCCGACCGAATACCTGGCGCCTGCTCTGGCGACCGGGAACACGGTCGTGTGGAAGCCGTCGAGCTACACGGTGCGCTGCGCCGCTCGGCTGGTTGAGTGCATGGAGGCTGCCGAGGTCCCGCCCGGCATCGTGAACCTTGTGTATGGGCCGGGTTCGACGGTGGGCCATGCGCTGGTCACGCATCCGGTCGTGGTTGGGATTGCGGTCACGGGGGACGCGAATACGGGCGAGGTTATAGCCGGGGAGGCGGCCGGCAAGCGTCTGCTCCTGGAGCTCGGTGGGAACGGACCAGTGGTCATCCTGGACGATGCCAACCTGGAAGCCGCCGCCCGCTGCGTGTCGGCAGGTTCGTTTCTCAACGCCGGCCAGGTCTGCAGTGCTTCAGAACGCATCCTCGTTGCCCAGGCGGTGCACGCGCCCTTCCGAGAGGCCATGGTGGCGGCTGCCAGCGCGGTACGGCTCGGCAATCCGCTGGACGAGACCACGACCATGGGTCCCATGAACAATCGAGCGACGGCCGAAAAGATGGACCGCCACCTGCAGGATGCGCGGACGAAGGGAGCCCAAGTCGTAGCGGGCGGGAGCCGAGCTTCTGGCTTTCCGACCGACCTCTTCTACGAGCCCACCATCCTCGACAACGTCCAGGCAGACATGCTGGTCTTTCAAGAGGAGACCTTCGGCCCTATCGTCCCCTTGACGGAGGTCCGGGACGATGTCGAGGCCCTCGAGCTTGCTAACCGTACAAGCATGGGACTCGTCGCGTCCGTCTTCACCACGAACTTGCGCCGCGCGTTTTTCTTTGCGGAGGGCTTGCAGGCAGGCACGGTTGTTGTCAACGATGCCAGCACCTACTGGGAGCTTCATCTGCCTTTCGGCGGCCGGGCTGGGAAGCGCAGTGGTTACGGCCGGTTGGGTGGCAAGCATACCCTGATGGAGATGACCGACCTGAAGACCATCGCCATCGACCTGCACAACGCTTGATGCGCTATAGCGACGAGACCAGCCCCAGCTTGCGCGATCTCTTTGCGCGCGGCGTGGGTGCGCTCTTGCCTACCGGATCGGTCGAGCAGCACGGTCCGCACCTGCCCGTCGGCACCGACGCCATGATCGCGGAAGCCCTGGCTCACGCCGTGGTTGCGAGACTTTCATCGGACTGCCTCGTGCTGCCCGCACTCTGGTACGGGTTTGCTCCACACCATATGAGCTTCAAGGGAACGGTGACCCTGCGTGCCGACACCTACCTGGCACTCATCGCGGATATCAGCCGGAGCATTTTCGGTCACGGCGTTCGACACCTCGTTATCCTGAACGGCCACGGGGGAAACATCGCTCCGCTCCGGATGCTCTCGGCGGATCTCGCGCGTGAGTGTGGACGAGCTCCCCTGATCGTGACCTACTGGGAAACGATCAACCGAGAGATCCACGAGTTCTTCGCGGAACCGGAACTGGTTTGCGGGCACGCGTGCGCGCTCGAGACTTCGCTTGCCCTGCACCTCTTTCCCCAGCTCGTCCGCCGGGAGGCCATTCCGAGTGGACGTTCGGGCGAGACCGGGCCGCACATGTTTGAAACGGCGGCCGCCTTTGAGGGGCTGGACTTCGGGAAGTTCTCGGCCAACGGCGTGATTGGGGATCCGTCGCTGGCAAGCGTGGAGGTCGGAGCTCGGTTGTTTGCACTGCTTGTTGACAAGCTCACGGTCACCGTGGCGCAATACCTTCGGCGGCAAAGGTGACCCAGGGAAGCCCGGCACGGACCCCGATGGAGCGTCTGCGCATGCTGAACATCGACCTCCCGGCGCTTCAGCCGGCGGCGGGCACCTACATTCCGGGCGTCGTAGTCGGCAACCTGCTGTTCGTGTCGGGACAAACCCCGACCGACCACGGCCGCCTGACCGCCGTGGGGCGCGTCGATGCCGACGTGTCGGTTGCCGAAGCCCGGACGGCCGCCCGCCTGGCGGCTCTCAACTGTCTGGCCGAAGTAGTGGCCACCGTTGGCTCGCTCGATCGCGTTCGCCGGGTCGTCCGGCTAACGGGTTACGTGCGCTCAGGGCCCGGGTTCGCCGAGCAGCCGGCCGTCATCGACGGTGCTTCCCAGCTGCTGACCGACATCTGGGGAGAGATGGGTCGCCATTCGCGCGCCTCGATTGGGGTGGCCGAGCTGCCAGGCGGGGCGCCGGTCGAGATCGAGATGGTGATGGAAATCAGTCCGTGAGCCTGCCCGAAGTCGTGACAGTTGGCGAAGCCATGGTGCTCTTGTATTCGGCGGACGGGTCAACTCCGCTGCGGAAGGTTCGGCAGTTGACCATGGACGTCGGCGGTGCCGATTCGAACTTCGCTATCGGCATGACACGTTTGGGCTTCAGCGCGGGATGGGTCAGCCGCGTCGGCGCCGGCCCGCTCGGCGAGTTCGTCGTGCAGACGATCGCCGATGAAGGCGTCGACGTCTCCCGGGTTGCCTCCGATCAAGACCATCCAACCGGTGTCTACTTCAAATATCACGATGGCGACGAGGAGACCAGGGTCATCTATTACCGGAGCGCCTCGGCCGCCAGCTATCTACGGCCGGAGGACCTCGATCCCGGCTACTTTGCTAAAGCCAGGCTGCTCCACTTGAATGGGATGACCTGTGCCCTTGGTGAGAGCTGTGAGCGAACCGTTCGGGAAGCGCTGAGACTGGCGAAGAAGGTGGGAGCCGTGGCCTCGCTTGACCTGAACCTGCGCCTCCAGCTCTGGAACGTGGATGCCGCTCGCAGGGCCATCCTCCCGTTGCTGCCGCAGGCCACTGTGTTGTTCGGCACAGAAGACGAGTTCCGGATTCTATTCGATCGGCCTTCTCTCCCGGACGCGCTCCGGGCGGCGAGCCGGCTGGGACCGGAGACGGTCGTTGCCAAATGCGGTGAGCGCGGCGCGGCCGCACTCGTGTCAGGGACACTCATCTCCCATGGCGGGTTCTCCCCGCCCGACTTCGTCGACTCGGTCGGTGCGGGGGATGGATTCAACGCTGGATTCATGGCCTCACTACTGCGGGGACTGACCCCGGGGGAAGCGCTGCGGTTCGCCAATCTCATCGGCGCAGCAGCCGTGGCCGTCCCGGGGGACTTTCAGGGCTACCCGAGCTGGTCTCAGCTGGAGGAGCTGGCGTCGACCTGGCCGGAAAAGGCAGCCACGGTTGGGTGAGGCCGAGCATCGGGAGCCCTGCCGGGTGGCGGTAATCGGCGCCGGTTTCATGGGTTCCCTGCACGCGCGGCAGGTGGCTGAACTTCCCGCCGCCAGGCTCGTGGGCGTGGCCGACCCTGACCGATCACGTGGGGTCTCGCTGGCCCAGCAGTGTGGCACCAACTGGTTTGCCGATTACCGGCAAGCCCTCGAGCAAACGCGGCCCGATGCCGTGATCATAGCCACGCCCGAAGACAACCACCTTGATCCGTGCCTGGACGCATTCGCGTCGGGAGCGCACGTGCTCGTGGAGAAACCACTGGCGTCAACGGTTGCTGCAGCCCGGCAGATGGTGTCAGCGAGCGAACGCTCCGGTCGCTTGCTCATGCTCGGCTACATCCTGCGCTTCGAAGTGGCCTACGCCAAGATCAAGGAGGCCGTGGCCAGCGAAAATCTGGGAAGTCTGGTCCAGATCTATTGCCGCCGCAACGCCACCATCAGTGAGGCCCGACGCCTGGCCGGCAGAACAAGTGTCCTGAAGTACCTGGGTGTTCACGATCTTGACCTGATGATGTGGCTCCATCCAGTGCGCGTGACCCAGGTCCGGGCATGGGCTCTGGATGGTCCGGTCAAAGCCGAGTTCGGTCAGTCGGATGCGGTCTGGTTGGAAGTGCGGTTCGCCGACGGCGCCGTTGGCGTCCTAGAGGCCGCCTGGTGCCTGAGTCCTGGCTGGGCCTCCTGGACGTTGCCGGCGGCATGGTCGAGCTTTGGCGACATCCGTCTGGAGGCGGTCGGGACCCGAGGGCTGGCGACGCTTGACTTCACCCCGATGAACGTGGTGGCCACCGATGACGAAGGGTGGAAGTTTCCGGATACCCGGCATTGGCCACAGCTATCTGGGCGGCTGGCGGGTGCGCTCAAGTTGGAGGACGAGTATTTCGTACGGTCATGCGGGACCGGGGCCAGGGTCGAGCCCGATGCCGCTCAGGGACTCCGATCCCTGCTTCTCGCCGAAGCTGGCGAGACGTCCATTCGGGATGGGAAACCCGTGACCCTGTCTGATCCGTGGTGAACCGCATGCGAATGGGTCTGATCGGGGCTGGCGCAACGGCTGCCGCTTACGCCCGCGCGCTGAAATCCCTTATCTATGTTGATTTCGTGGGCGTTGCCGACCCCGACCATGAGAAGGCACTCGGGCTGACGGCGATCTACGGCGGCGAAGCATGCGAGAGTGCCGCCGACCTGATCCGCGCCGCACAGCCTGATGCGGTAATCGTAGCGACGCCCCTGAACTCCCGTGTCGACTCTGTGCAGGTAGCGGCGGATGGCGGGTGCTCGGTCTTCGTCGAGGCGCCTATCGCGGCTACGGTCGAGGATGCCGAGGCGATGACCGCGAGCTGTCAGGCAGCGGAGGTCAAATTCATGGTCGGCCACGTGCTCCGGTTCGAGCCTTCCTTTGCCATGGCCAGAGAGCAGCTGGCCTCGGGTTCTCTGGGTGAACCGCTCTATCTCTACACGCGCCAGCTGCTCCCTCGCGATGGGCGGAGCAATCCAATATCGGCGGAGGACCAATTTCTCCGCCTGGCTGTCGATCACGTCGACCTCATCCGATGGTTTCATGGCGGCCGAGAGCTTAAGCGGATCCAATCGACTCCAGTCTTGTCGGGCGTCGGCGGTGACGTTGCCCTGCCTGGTCTCACCTGGAGCTATATGGAGTTTGTGGACGGAAGTCTGGGGGTGGTCCAACTGGGCTGGAATCTATTCCCGTCAAGCATCACGCGAGACGAGATCCAGTATCCGGCCACCGGAGACCTGAAGCTGCACATCGTCGGAACGCACGGTGTCCTGGACCTGGACCTTGCACAGATGAGCATGAGGCTGGTCGACGAGAGCGGGTGGCACTTTCCGGATACCCGATTGTGGCCCAACTCACCCAGTCTGCCGGTGGGGGCGCTCCGGAACGCTCTCGAGCACTTCTTTGAATGCATCTATCGTGATCGACCGCCCCTCGCCGGCGGCGCCGAAGCGACCGAAGCCCTCCGGTTAGCGCTTCTGGCGCGGCCGCACCTGGTCCAGCCCGCCGTGTTGACCTGATTCCATGGAGGGAACGCTGCCCCGATCCCGACCCGCGACGGACGAGCTGATTGCTTCTCGGGTCATTGCCATCATCCGAACCGACGATGCCTCCCGGATTCTGGCTCTTGCCAGGGCAATCATCGATGGTGGCATCCGCACGATCGAGATCAGTCTGACCAGTCCTGGGGCGGTCGATGCCATCGCACGACTTTCCGCGGAGGTGCCGGCAGGGACCATGGTCGGAGCTGGGACCGTGCTCTCTGCGGCGCAAGCCGAGGCCGCCATCGGGGCGGGGAGCCGGTTTCTCTTTTCGCCCAGCTTCAATGGAGAGGTGCTTCGGATCGCGCAGGCGCGCAGGATTCCGTATATTCCGGCTGCGCTGACCCCAACAGAAGTTCTGTCGCTCTTCCGGCACGACCTGCATCTGATCAAGATCTTTCCGGCTGGACCGCTGGGGGCCGGCTACCTTCGAGACCTCCTGGGGCCTCTCCCCGAGCTTCGCGCGATCCCAACAGGAGGCATAACCAGAGAGAATGCGCGATCGTTCCTCGACGCGGGTGCTGTCGCCGTTGGCATCGGGGGCGCCCTGACGGCCGGCGTGACCGGAAGCGATTATCAGGCCGTTACCAGGCGCAGCGCCGAGTTTCGCGCCCTCACGGCGGAATCTCGCTAGCGTCCGGGCGAGACTGCCGTTTCGGGCGCCGACGTGGTCCGGCTTGGGCTAGATCAGTCGTCCACATCCGGACGACAAACCCGGGCGGTTTACATCCGCCAATCGGTAGCCATATCGAATTTGAGCGGCTGAGTGGGATCTGCGCGGAGACCCTCGTTTCCCGCCTAACGACACTGAAACAAATAATTCACCCAACGGCAGCCCTCCGTCCGGCCGATTACCTGGACACTGAGCCTTGAAACGCCCGGGCTTCTAGGCCTTTGACCGTTTTCTACCGGTTGCTGCTGTGCAGGGGCTTTGGGAACCGGTTGGTGCAATTCGTATTTGGGAGCCACGATACGAGCGCCAAAATCAAAGCGGGAGGCTCATAACCGGTTGGTCGGAGGTTCGAGCCCTCCACCGCCCACCAATATCCCCCTTCGAGTTGCTTGCGGGCGTGCCCGTCGTGAAGCCGGTTCACCGATGCAGGCTTGCCGTACTCGCGCTGAATGGACAGGCACCTAAATAACACCGGGGTTTATTCCGGTGGATCGAGCCGCCTTCTTGTGACCTTTCATTCGGCACCTTTCCGGCCGGCACCCGTTGATACCTGTGGGGATGGTCGCCCTTGCCGCTGCAGTCACCCTGAGCGCCGGTCTCCTGCTGGGGGCCGTGGTCCTCTTGTATCGGTGGGGCGCGGCCCGTGGGCCCCTGGCGGCTCTGGCGGTGCCGATCGCTGCCGGATCGGCGGCCACGGCTGGTGCGCTGGCCTTCGGTCTTCGACGGCTGTCGTCGGTTGGGCTGACGGTTGCTCTGGCCCTCCTCGGCGGCACGCTCGGGCCCGCCACAGCGGGGTCGGCCGCAGCCTCGGTGACGCCGGCCACGGTCATACCGGTTACCGCTCCCGCCGTCTGGCCGACACCGCAGCAGCACAACACCCGGACTGACGGGTTCGCGCTATCCAGCACGGTGGTGCTCGTGACCGGGGCGACGACCGACTTTTCAGCGGTGCGCGTCGTAGAGAAAGTCCTCACCTCGGCGGGCGTGACCCGCGTCGTCACGGCGACCGACCAGCAACCGCCGCCGGCCGCCCCGGTCATCGTGTGGGTCGGCGGCCCGTCTGAGATCAAGGCGTCCGGGGGAGCGCTGAACGCGCTTGGGATCGCGGGTCCGGCCGGTCTCGCCGCTGAAGGTTACGTGCTCGGGATTGGTCGGGGCGCGGATGGCCAGGCGCGAGTGGTCCTGGCCGGCGTGGACACTACCGGCACGTTCTACGCCGCGCAGACCTTCCGGCAGCTGGTGGTGCCGCGGCGCGGCCACACCTGGCTACCAGGAGTATCGATCCGCGACTGGCCGACCATGCCACTGCGGGGCGTGATCGAGGGATTCTACGGCCCTCCGTGGTCCAGCGCGGACCGCCTATCCCAGCTGGACTTCCTCGCTTCCACCAAACAGAACGTCTACGTCTACTCGCCTAAGGATGATCCCTACCTGCGCGCGCAGTGGCGGCAGCCATACCCACCAGATCAACTCGCGGCGATCAGACAAGTGGTCGACCGTGCGGACCTGGACCACGTCCAGCTCACCTATGCCCTGTCGCCCGGATTATCGGTGTGCTACAGCAGCGATTCGGATGAGCAGGCCCTGGTCGACAAGCTGAAGTCGATCTGGGACATCGGTGTTCGATCGTTCGCCATCCCGCTGGACGACATCAGCTACACCAGGTGGAACTGCGGCACGGACGTGGCGAGGTTCGGTACCGGTGGCGCGGCCGCCGGCCAGGCCCAGGCCAGCCTGCTTAACCGGGTCCAGAACGACTTCATTGAGACGCACGCAACGGCCCACCGGTTGGAGATGGTGCCGACCGAGTTCTCCGGCGTCGGCGACTCGCCCTACAAGGCGGCGCTTCGCGGGCACCTCGACCCGCGGGTCACCGTCGAATGGACCGGCGGGGGGATCGTGCCGGCCACCATCACGGCCGACCAGGCAGGGCAGGCCCGCCAGGTGTTCGGCCACGACATCCTGGTCTGGGACAACTACCCCGTGAACGACTACGCGCCGCAGCGGCTGTTCCTGGGACCCTACACTGGCCGCGACCCGAGGATCACCGACAACGTCGTCGGTGTCACGGTCAACCCGATGATCGAGTCCGAACCATCGAAGATCGCCGAGTTCACCTCAGGGGCGTTCCTCTGGAACCCGACGAGCTACGAGGCGCCCGCCGCCTGGCTCGCCGGCCTGCATCAGCTCGGCGGATCAGCGTGGCAAGCGCTGCGGGTGTTCGCCGAAAGCAACTCCTCCTGCGTTCTCAACCTGGCGGAATCCCCCACCCTGACTTCGCTGATCAGCGCCTTCTGGACTTCTTACGAGTCTGGTACCAACGTCGGAGGCGCGGCCGCAGCCCTGTCGAGCTACTTCGGCGACATGGCGGCTGTCCCTGAGCGACTCAAAGCTGGCATGGATGACACCGCCTTTCTGGCCGAGGCAGGACCGTGGATCGACAGGCTTGGGCTTTACGGGCGCGCTGGACAGGTGGCGGTCGCGCTGCTCGTCGCGCAGCGGGCGGGCGACCTTATGAGCGTCCGGAGAAATGGGCTCGCGCTCGCGTCGCTGCGCAATCGGCTGGCCGCCACGTCGCAGGTTGTCGCGCCAGGGATTATCGACCCCTTCATCGCTCGGGCTGCGGGCGGGTCAGTCCGCGGCGCTCTGGACCCGCTCGTACCGGCGTAGCTGCGCTTGATCCCCAAGCGCCTCGAGGGCACGGAGGCCCTGCGTTTTTGTCCCCCACATCTCCGGTGAGCAAAGCCCGTTCGCAGCGGACTCGAGCGGCGTAGGGCACGGCACCAATCCTCTCGAAAATGGCTAGCGCCCTGGCAAGCTCCTGCGGGTCCCGCGCTGCAAGAGCCAGCCCCCGCCGTGCCTGCGCTTCCAGGACCACATGGTTATGGCTCGCCGCGATTTCAAGGATCTGATCAAGCAACCGACGCTTCAGCGGCGGGTGGCTGCTGTTGGAAGGTTTCGCTTCGATTAGGCCGCGGTGTCCGTCGAGGCGGTCCTGGCTCGCCCGCGGCGCTCGCCCCGCTTCTGGATGAGCTCCAGTAGTCGCTCTTTGTTGAAGTCGCCCTTCGGGATGATGGACTGGACCTTCCGGCCGAGGCCCTCGCGGTCCTCGCTGGTCAGGGTCCTGGCGGTGTAGACGATGATTGGGATCTCACTCGTGGGGGGCGACTCGCGCAGCGCATCGATCACCTTGTAGCCGTCGACACCGGGCATCATGAGGTCGAGGATGATCAGGTCGGGATGGTGCTCGGCGGCCATCGCGATCCCCTCGGTACCGTTCTCCGCCGACAGGACCGTGACGTTGAAGGGCTTCAACGTTGCCTTGACCAGCCGAATGTGCCCGCGGTCGTCGTCGACGACCAGGATGGTGGCCGGCATCTTCTTGGCTCGCGCATCTTCCATCAGCAGGTCGAGCTTGACCAGCAGCTGCAGGAGTCGCTGGCGATCGATCGGCTTGGGCATGAACTCGACCTCGGCCCCGTTCAGGAGGGCGGCGGCGTTGGCATCCTCCGAGGTCAGTACGACCGGGACGTCGCGGGTTCGTCGCTCGCGCCGGAGATCTTCGATGAGCTGGGCTCCCCCCGCTGGCGGCAGCGCCGAATCGACCACGACCGCGATGGGTTTCTCGCGCAGGGCGTGTTCCATGGCGTCGGTGGCGGTGCTGGCAACTGCCACCCGGTACCCGGCCCGGGCAAGAAACGGCTCGATCCGCTCCCGAGCGTCGGCATCGGCGTCTGCGATCAGGATCTCGGGCATCTCGCGGCGCCAGGGGGCGTGGTCGGGTGCGACACCGGCCGCCTCCGGCGAGCCGACCGACGACAGCTCGTGCAGCTCCTGGGCGAATCGCTCGGCGCTCTGGTTGATATGGCGGAGATACTCGAGTCGTTCTTCCGGCGTGATGGCATTCCCGGTCTCCTGCTGGAGCAGCGCAGAGAACCCGGTGATGGTGTTGAGGTCAGTCTTGAGCGCGTACAGGTGCTCGGGCGTTACCGGGCCGCCCGACGCAGCCAGGCGCGCGTCGCGGAGGGCGATCTCCAGCTCGGTCTTCTCCCGCTGCCAGGACTCCCGGAGGGCCTCCACGGTTTTCTCGCGCTGACGATCGCGGTCCTGCTGGCGGGCCAGCACACTCATGGCCTCGTTCAGCTCCTTGTTCAGTTGCTGGATTTCGGTGGTGAGTGCTTGCCGGCGGGCGCTGGCCTCACTGTTGAACTTGCTGGCCTGGCCAATCAGCTCGGTGTGCCCCCGATTGAGCTTCTCGTACTCCTCCTTGCGGGTGGCCGCCGTCTGGAGGAGCTCCTCCCGCTCGGCCGCCCACTGCAGCTGATACCCCCCCATGGTCTCCAGCTCCGACTTGGCTTGCGTGAGCTGGTTCTTGACGTTCCGATGCTCGGCCTGCATCGCGCTGTACAGCGATCGGAGTTCTTCGAGCTGGTCGGTGACTTTTTGCTGGTCGGCTGCCTGGCTGAGCCGCGTCTCGAGCTGCGCATCAATCTGGTCCTGCGCCTGGCGGAGCTCAGCCCGGGCCTGCTCCAGGGCGGCCTCCCGAGCGGTCAGGCGTTGGTGCAGCTCTGCCAGCTCCTCTTCGTGCCTGGCGAGGAGGACCTTCCGTTCCTCCTGCTGCGAGTGCTGGGATTCTTCCCCCTGGCGTCGCACAGCGTCGAGCTGCTCGTGGAGGCGATTCATGTCCGCCACCAGCCGGTCCCGATCCATCGACAACCCGCGTTGGGCCTCCCGAAGGGCGCCCAGCTGCCGCTCCCCGGCAGCCAGCTGCTCTCCTAGGCGGCCCACCTCAGCGTGGTGGTCGGCGGCATCGGTCGCAGCCTGGGACTCGAGGGCCTCCAGGGTGGCCAGAAATGCCTGCCCCTGCTTCAGGAGATCGGCAAGAGACGGGGGCGGCGCCGCCGGCTGGTCGGCCACGGGCGTATAACGGCCTTAAGATCGATGGCTGGCGGCATCTCCCATGCAACCTGCTGATCCAGCCACACCCGTCACGGCAGGGCACCGGCGGCTCTGGAACCTTGAGCTGGGACCGGGAGCCGCCGGCCTGGTCATGCTGGTCTCGATCGTCCTTCTGGTTGCCAGCGCGGTGGCCTTCGGCTGGCTGGGCGCCCGGCTGCACCACGGGGGCGGCGCGGCGGGGCTCCTGGAGGTCGGGGTGGCCCTCCTGCTGGCCTTCCTGCTGGGGATTCCCGGGCACGAAGCCATCCACGCGCTCGCCTTCCGCATCCTGGGAAAACGGCCACAGTTTGGGTTTGGCGTGCGGAGCTTGATGCCATACTTCTACGTCACCTGTCCGGGGTCGTACTTCTCACGTAACCAGTACCTGGCTTCCGTGCTCGCCCCGTTGGTTGTCCTCGACCTGGTTGGCCTGGCGCTGCTGGTTCCGGCCGCGACCGCCGTATTCGGGCTGGCCCTGCTGATCATCAACACCTCGGGATCGGCGGGAGACGTCTGGATGGCCGGCCTGCTGGCGCAGTGCCCCACCTGGCTGCAGGTGGAGGACACCAGGGGTGGGTTCACGGCCTGGGCACCCGCCCAGTACGCCAGCCAGGCCCCCCACCGCCCGATCGGCCTAAACCCGTGGGTCATGGCCTGGATCGCTGGGTGGCTGGGGGCCTGGCTGGCGTGCCTGGTGGCGGGCGCGTTCGTGATCCTCCTGGTGGCGGCCGGCCATCCGGGGGCGTCGATTCGGGTTGGACCACTGCTACTCACCGATGCGGTGCCGATGGGCCGGCGGGGTCTTCACGTCCAGCTCCTGCCACTCACCGTCCTGGCGGGCATCGCCGGTGCAATACTGACCGTGGGCTTTGCTCGGTTTCGGTCGGCGACCCGGCGCTGACGAGCTGGCGGCCGGAACCCTTATCGGGAAACCGTGAGCAGCTCTTTCAGCTCCGAGCCGGCCTCAGACTCGAGCTGGTCGAAGGTGCAGTCCTCGGGGTTCTTGTCCGGACGCCAGCGAACGAAGCCGACACCGTGGCGAAAGCGGCCGTTCATGATGCGGTCGAAGGCGACTTCACACACCAGCTCGGGACGGACGGACTCCCACTCCAGGGTCCGTTCCGTGGCCCAGCGACTGGGGCCACCTGGAGTCCGGCCCTCGCCAAAACTCTCGCCGCTCATCAAGGGCGTGAGCAGCTTCACCAGCTCTTTGCGCTCTTCGGCGTCGAACCCCGAGGTGTGGCCGACGAACTCGAAGGTCTTGCCGCGATAGAGACCGAGCAGCAACGAGGCGACGGATGATTTCCCGGATGAGCTCCAGCGAAAACCGCCCACAACGCAGTCGACGGTCCGGTGCTTCTTCACCTTGACCATGGCCCGCTCGCCGGACTTGTAGCTCTGGTCCAACCGCTTGGCCACGATCCCATCCAGGCCCGACCCGTCGTAGCGGTCCAACCACCCCTGCGCCACCGCCGCATCTGGCGTCACCGGGCTAAGGTACACGGGGGGCGGCGCATTCTTGAGCAGCCGCTCCAGGCGCTTTCGCCGCTCGCGCAGTGGGAGCTCGCGCAGGTCTTCATCGCCGTCGGCCAGCACGTCGAACGCGACCAGGGAGGCGGGCGTCTCGCCGGCGAGCATGTTCACCCGCGAGGCGGCGGGGTGCAAGCGCAGCTGGAGCAAATCGAAGTCCATCCCCACCCCGGCAAAGATGACGAGCTCGGCGTCCAGCACGATCCGCTTGGGCGCGATGGCCCGCACCGCTGGGACCAGCTCCGGAAAGTAGCGGGTCAGGGGGCGCTGGTTGCGGCTGGCAATGTAGACGTCCTCGCCGTCGCGGTAGACGACGGCTCGGAAGCCGTCCCACTTGGGCTCGTACTGCCAGCCGGGCCCGCTGGGCAGCTGCTCCTGGACCTTGGCTTCCATGGGGACGAAGTCGGTCGAGATGGGCAGGTCCACTAGTCGGCCTTCGAACCGAACAGCTTCCGCCCCACCCAGGCGATGGGGTCGTAGTAGCGGCCGGCCACCCGCTCCTTGAGCGGGATGATGGCGTTGTCCGTGATCCGGATGTGCTCGGGGCAGACGTCCTGGCAGCACTTGGTGATGTTGCACATGCCGATGCCCGCTTCGCGGTGCAGCAACGCCGTGCGGTTCACCGTATCTTTGGGATGCATCTCCAGCCCGGCAATCCGGACCATGTAGCGCGGCCCGTAGTAGGCGGCCTTCTGGTCGTGGTCGCGCAAGACGTGGCAGACGTCCTGGCAGAGGAAGCACTCGATGCAGCGGCGGAACTCGAACACCCGCTCCACATCGTCGGCAGCCATCCGGTAGGGGACTGGTTCGTCGGTTTTGGGCGTGAAGGGCGTGATCTCGGCATTGACCAGGTAGTTCCAGGCGACGTCGGTGACCAGGTCCTTGATGAGGGGAAAGGCGCGCATCGGCCACACGTGGATGGGCTCGCCGGCGAACTCATCGAGTCGCGTCTTGCACATCAGCCGTGGCCGGCCGTTGATCTCGGCGCTGCAGGAGCCGCACTTGGCGGCCTTGCAGTTCCAGCGACAGGCGAGGTCGGTCGCGGCGTGGGCCTGGATCCAGTGGATGGCGTCCAGGACGACCATCCCCTCCTGCACCGGCACCTGGAAGGGTTGCTCGGTTCCGGTCTTGATCGAATCGCCGCGAAACACGAGCAGCGTGGTGTCGCTCATGCGCTCTTCTGCCGGACCTCGCCGTTGAACAGGTCGGCCAGCTCGTCGGGCATCTCGGGGACGGGCCGGGTGGTGATGCGCATCGCGTCCCCATCTTTGAGGGCGATCAGGTTGAGCTTGCCGAAATTCGGGTCGGCGTTGGGAAAGTCTGTCCGCCAGTGCGCCCCGCGGCTTTCGCGTCGCTCGATCGCGCCTCGGACGATGGCCTCACTGATGACGAGCATGAACCGCAGGTCGCGAGCGGTGTGCCAGCCGGGGTTGTAGAGACGGGAGCCCGCCACATGCACGTTATCGGCCCGCCGCTTGAGCGCGAGGATCGTCTGTAGGCAGGTCCGCAAGCCGGCGTCCGTTCGGGCGATCCCGGCGCCCTCCTGCATGGCCGCCTGCAGCTCCTGCTGCAACAGATAAGGGTTCTCGCTGCCGGCTCCCTCGAGAGAGCCGAGGAGCAGACGCTGCTCGTCCGCCACGCTGGCGGGGTCCAGGGCGCCCAGCGACACCGACTTCACGAACTGGGCGGCGGCGGCGCCGGCCCGGCGGCCGAACACCAGCAGGTCGGAGAGCGAGTTTCCGCCCAGGCGGTTGGCGCCATGCAGACCAGCCGCCACCTCACCCGCGGCATAGAGGCCGCGGACCGTGGTGGCGCCGGTGTCCGGCTCGACGCGCAGCCCGCCCATGGCGTAGTGGATGGTGGGGTAGACCTCCATGGCCTCGCGTGTGATGTCTACATCGGCCAGGCTAAGGAACTGGTCGTACATGGAGGGCAGCTTCTTCTTGATGCGGTCGGAACCCAGATGGATGACATCGAGGAACGCCCCGCCGTGCGGCGAGCCTCGCCCCGCCTGCACTTCCTTGTAGATGGCGCGGGCCACTTTATCCCGGGAGGCGAGCTCTTTCTTCTCCGGCTCGTAGTCGAGCATGAACCGCTTGTGCTCGCTGTTAAAGAGATAACCGCCTTCGCCGCGGACGGCCTCGGTCACCAGCAGACCCTTCACGCCGGGCGGCCACACCATCCCGGTGGGATGGAACTGGACCATCTCGGGGTCCAGCACTTCGGCGCCGGCCTCGAATCCCATGGCAACGCCGTCACCGGTCCCTTCCCAGGAGTTGGATGTGACCTTATAGATGCGGCCCCACCCGCCACTGGCCAGCACCACCGCTTTGCTGCGAAAGGTCACGAAGTCGCCGGTTTGGCGGTTGTACCCAGTCGCCCCCGCGATCCGGTCCCCATCTTTGAGCAAGCGCGTGAGGGTGACCTCCATGTAGACCGCGATCCGGAGGGCGACTACCCGGTCCTGGAGCGTCCGGATCATCTCCAGTCCCGTCCGGTCCCCGACATGGCAGAGCCGACGGTAGGTATGCGCCCCGAAGGGCCGCTGGAGGATGCGCCCGTCCGGCGTGCGGTCGAAGATGGCCCCCCAGGTTTCCAGCTCATAGACGCGGTCGGGCGACTCCGTGGCATGCAGCTCGGCCATGCGCCAGTTGTTGATCAGCGCGCCGCCCCGCATCGTGTCCTGGAAATGCACCTGCCAGTTGTCCTGGGGGTCGACGTTGCCCAAGGCGGCGGCAATCCCACCCTCGGCCATCACCGTGTGGGCCTTGCCCAGCAAGGACTTGCAGACCACCCCCACGCTGGCGCCGCCGGCCGCCGCCTCGATGGCCGCCCGCAGCCCGGCCCCGCCGGCGCCAATGATCAGGACATCGTGGGTGTACGTCTGGGTGGCGTCGCTCATGCGATCCAGCGTGGCTCGTGAAAGCCGGCCATGACCAACCGGACGTAGATGTCAGTCAGCCCGACCGAGAACATGCTGACCCAGGCGAACCAGCCGTGCCGGGGGTTCAGGCGATTGAGCGCGTCGGCCAGCCGGTGGCGGGCTTTCCCGGCTTTCACGCACGAGTAGCAGTCGAGGCCACCGCCGGCCAGGTGGCGCAACGAGTGGCACGAGAACGTGTACCCGCTCAGCAGGATGACGTTGACCAGCATCACCACCGACCCCAGCCCGACGAAGAAATGCCCGTGATAGATGAACGCCCGAACCACGTCGACACCCAGGAAGACGGTGACGACGATGGTCAGGAGG
>Ga0209802_1000962_pt1 | contig 22136 bp, 31 predicted proteins | sample GraSoiAngelo_129_FD_185886 | JGI IMG/M metagenome (GOLD analysis project Ga0209802, IMG submission 185886) | Grasslands soil microbial communities from the Angelo Coastal Reserve, California, USA - 14_0927_12_40cm (SPAdes) (version 2) | ecosystem: Environmental > Terrestrial > Soil > Grasslands ... | reverse complement strand
TCGCGGAGCCGCGCAAGTCGGCGATTAACCTTTAGCGGACGCAGGAAGGGCATCTATGCCGCTAAGTTTCTTCGACCAAAGGCAACGTGACCACCACTCCGGCGGTTGACATCTCGAAAAAGACTCCGCCAACCAGCGAATCCCGTGGATACACTCTCGGCGAGCTGATGGTGGCTAGCGCTGCGCGCGAAATCCATGACGGAGAGATCGCGTTTGTCGGGATGCGGCTGCCACTGCTCGCCTTTGTAGTGGCCAAGAAGACTCACGCGCCAAATGCAGTTGGGCTATTTGAAAACGGCGTGATTCGCGCGACACCCGCTTCCGAGCTGATTTACACCATGGCTGATCCAGCCAACATTCTGGGCGCAACGCAGTGCCTTGACATGATGGGAGTCATGAGCTTGCTGCAATCAGGACGCGTGCATTTAGGGTTCCTCGGTGCGGCTGAGGTAGACCGCTTCGGAAACTTGAACTCGACTGAAGTACGCGGGCCAAAGGGCGTGGTACGTCTGCCCGGCTCCGGTGGAGCTTGTGATATCGCCTCTCTGGCGCAGCGTTTCGTTGTACTGCTCGAACACCGCAAGCAGCGCTTACCGGAGCGCGTTTCGTACATCACCAGTCCGGGAAATGGTGACGGCCGCGGCTGGCGAAAGCGGGTGGGACTGCCGCGGGGCGGGCCATCAGCGGTGATTACCACTAAAGCCGTTTTGCGTTTTGCAGACGACGGCGAGGCGTACCTGGCTTCGCTTCATCCCGGTGTCGAGTTGGATGACGTGCTGGCCGATACCGGTTGGAGGCTGCGCGTTGGAGACAGCATGGTCTCTACTGCTGAGCCAACTGCCGCGGAACTGAAAGCGATTCGGGATTACGATAAAGATGGTTTTTGGACGAAGTAGATAAATATCATGCCGAAGCCCGCTGGCGAGTGTATCCAGGCCATACGAACATGGCGACGCAAGCATTAACTAAATATTCGCGGCTCACCCTTGACCTTCAGACGCCGGTCGCGCGCATCTCTTTGCAGAATCCTCCTCTGAACGTCATCGACATCCCCATGATGGAAGAACTGGGGCAGGCGATGGCGGAGATCGAGTCGCGTCACGACATATCCGTTATCGTCCTCAAGGGCATGGGCAAGACTTTTTCGGCTGGAGTTGACGTCGCTGCCCACACTCCGGATAAAGTGCAAAGCGTGCTGGCGAAATTCCATGCCGTGATAAATGTTCTGGTGACTACTAGAAAAGTGACGATCGCCAGTGTGCATGGCCATTGTTTAGGCGGAGGCGCGGAACTGGCGATCGTCTGTGATCTGGTGTACACCGCCGAGTCCGCGCAATGGGGATTCCCCGAGATCAAACTGGGATGCTATCCGCCAGTGGCCTGCACTGCATTGGCGGCACTGATTGGTCAAAAGAACGCGGCGGACTTAATCCTAACCGGACGCAGCATCTCCGGCAAAGAGGCAGCCAGCATGGGTTTGGCGAACGGCGCGGTGGCCGAGGATCAAGTGGACGGGGTTGTCGAAGAATCGGTCAATAATCTGCTGAAATTGAGTCCTGCAGCTTTGGCGGTGACGAAGAAAGCTTTCTATGTCTGGGATTCGATTCACTTTGATAAAGGCCTGGCGCGCGCAGAGAAAGTTTATTTCGAAGAACTGATGCAGACCCAAGATGCGCACGAGGGCATCAACGCGTTCCTCGAGAAGCGGGAGCCGAAGTGGAAGGGCAAATAGCGCCGCCACCGGCGGACAAGCAGCTTGCAAAGACGCGTCGCCCCAGACCTGCTCATTTGATGTGCGGGACGCCTTTCTGGGGATTCGCCGGGTTGCTGGCTTGTTCCTATTTAGCCTACATATCTTTTGCCCGGGTGCGTCGAGGCGATTTTGATTGGCCGCGCGATGTCTGGTCCTTGGTTACTTATGCAATCTGGGTGCTGCTCATGGCCGGATTGATAGGCGAGACCCGATGCTGGCGAGAACGTATTTTCTTCACACTGATCCTGGTGAACTTCACGCTGGGGTTCGTGTTTGCCGCATGGGGCAATATTCCCGATGCGTGGGCTCGTAACGCCAGAGAAATTGCTGCGGGATTGTGGGCACTAGCTGCGGTGGTCAGCGGAGTGTTGATGTTTTCCTCGGGACGAGGATTGAAACGGGGAGCAGGTAGACATGTCTAAGCTGCTCACCATGCGCGCCGCCATCGCGGAACTCGTGCAAGACGGCGCAAATGTCGCTCTCGGCCTGCAATTGGAGCAGATGATCCCATTCGCGGCGGGACACGAAATCATCCGGCAGAAGAAGCGCGACCTCACGCTTATTGGTCCAATTTCTGACATTCTCTTTGATCAATTGATTGGGGCGGGATGCGCTAAAGAAATCGTCGCGGCCTGGGTCGGCAATGTGATGATGGGCTCAGCCTACAACTTCCGTCGCGCGGTGGAACAGGATGGAATGAAAGTTTTCACCCTGACAAATTTCACCGTAGCGCTGGCCTTGCAAGCAGGAGCGATGGGTGTGCCGTTCCTGCCGACGCGCACCGCGCTGGGCAGCGATATCACGAGAGGGAACCATTTCTTTCACCATATATTGTCGCCTTTCGAGGCGAAAGAACCACTTTGGGCGGTGCGCGCGCTAAACCCTGATGTCACGATTGTTCACGTGCAGCGCGCCGACCGCGAAGGTAACGCGCACTGCTGGGGGAATTTCGGGGTGATGGTGGAAGGGGTTCGCGCGGGGAAACGAGTTATCGTGGTGGCGGAGCAGATCGTCGAACCAGAGGTCATCACAAGCGATCCTAATCGGACGGTGATTCCAGGCTTTCTGGTGAACGCGGTGGTCGAGTGCCCTTACGGAGCGCATCCCTCGCCGGTACAGGGATATTACAAGCGCGACGACGCGGCCTTCCGTCAGTATCACGAACACACCAAAACCAAGGCAGACAGTGACGCTTGGCTGGAGCGTTGGGTGAATGGAGTGGAGGATCGCCGCGCGTACATGAATCAATTGGGTGGCTGTCGCGTGGAGGAATTGGGCGTGAAGCGGCATGCCTATGCGGCGCAGACGGATTATGGGTACTGAACCAGCGACTGGCACTTAGCAATTCGCAACTCATAGTAGGCCAGATACAGACCAAATGCCGAGTGGTGTCCGAAGCAGCAAACATGGACTTCGAAATCGGTGCCGGACAGGTCAAAGCCATGCTAAAGCGTGGCGAGAAGTTCACTCTGCTTGACGTGCGTGAGCCGTGGGAATGGGAGAAGTCCAGCATCGCGGGATGCAAGCAGATGCCCATGGGCGACGTGCCAGCGCGGGCGCGTCAGGAATTGAATCCGCAGGATCACATTGTGGTGCTATGCCATCACGGCGTGCGCTCTTTGAGCGTGACCAACTGGCTGCGGCAACAGGGATTCGAGAAAGTACAGTCTGTACGCGGCGGCATCGATGGGTGGGCGCGGACGGTGGATCCGAAGGTGCCGCTGTATTGAGCATTCAGCACTCAGTTGTTAGTGGCGAAGCTGGATACTTGAAAAAACCATGAAGAAAGAACTAATCGAGCTTCGCGTTAACGGCCGGACCCACGAGTTGGCGCTCGAGCCCAGCAAACTGCTCTTGGATACGCTGCGCGAAGATCTTCAACTCACAGGATCGAAGCGCGGCTGCGACGACTCTTCCTGCGGTGCTTGCACGGTCCAGGTGGACGGCATTCCCGTGCTCTCCTGCACCTTGCTGGCCGCAAGTTGTGAAGGCCAGGAGATCACCACAGTTGAAGGAGTGAGTGAGCACGGCAGCCTGGCTGCCATTCAGAAGGCTTATGGCGACTGGGGAGGCGCGCAGTGCGGTTTCTGCACGCCCGGCTTCATGATGACGGTGAAGCACCTCATGGCCGAGAATCCCGACCCAACTGAACAGGAAGTTCGCGCCGCGCTGAGCGGGAATTTGTGCCGCTGTACGGGATACAGCCAGATGTATGAGGCGATCAAGGCTGCGATTGAGGCCGAGCAGAAGGGAATGGCGGCTGCGAAATGAATGAATTCAGCGTAATCGGAAAACGCATCGCCATGGTAGACGCGGCCGGCAAGACAACCGGCGCCGGCAAATATACCGACGACCTGTCCGTCCCCGGCATGTTGGTTGGCAAGATTCTGCATTCACCGTATCCGCACGCGCGCATCAAGCGCATTGCTACCAGCCGGGCAGCGAAACTCGATGGCGTGGTCGCGGTGGTTACGGGAAAAGATGCGCGTAATCCCTACGGCATTCTGCCAGTCGGCCATGACGAACACGCTCTAGCGCTCGACAAGGTGCGCTATGTGGGCGATAACGTGGCCTGCGTCGCAGCTGTTTCGGAAACGATTGCCGAGAAAGCGCTCGAATTAATCGACGTCGAATACGAACTTCTTCCCGGCTATTTTGATCCCGAAGAATCGATGAAGGCCCAGACTGACCTCATCCACGACAACAAGCCGCACAACATTGAAAAGGACTACCACCACGTTTTCGGTGATCCCGACAAAGCACTGGCCGAAGCTGACTGCGTGATGGAAGGGCGCTTCATCGCCAACGAGGTTACGCACGCTGCGATGGAGCCGCACTCGACGCTGGCAGCGTTCGAGATTGATTCGCAAACCGGCAAACCGGGGCGTCTAACGGTGTGGTCGTCTACCCAGGTCCCCTATTATTTGCAGCACAAATTATCGCTGGTGCTGGAGATGCCAATGGCGCAGATTCGCGTCATCAAGCCGTTGGTCGGCGGTGGCTTTGGGGGCAAGAGTGAAGTCATCCCGCTGGAGATCATTGCGGCGATTGCGGCCCGTGCGGCTCGTGCCCCAGTCAAGATTACCTACACGCGTGAAGAAGTTTTCTGGGCGCATCGTGGACGACCACGCACCATCATTGATCTGAAAACTGGAGTGAAGAAAGACGGAACCATTACCGCGGTCAAGGCGCGGGTGGTACAAGACGGCGGCGGATACTGCTCCTACGGCGTAGTGACGATTCTTTACTCCGGAGCATTGCTGGGCGCGCTTTACGACATCCCCAATATCGGCTACGACGGTTACCGTGTGCTCACCAATAAGCCCGCCTGTGGCGCCATGCGCGGGCATGGCACGGTGAACGTGCGCTTCGCTTTCGAATCCCAACTGGACGAGATTGCCCTGAAGCTCAATCTGGATCCTGCGGAAATCCGTCGCCGCAATCTCCTGAAGCCGCCTTGCGTCACGGTCAACAATCTGCGGGTGCAGAGTTATGGCCTGCCCGAATGCATCGAGCAAGTAGTTGAACGATCGAAATGGAGAGAGCGCAAAGGTAAGCTGTCTCGCGGACGTGGCCTGGGAATCGCGTGCAGCCATTATGTGAGCGGCGCGGCCAACTCCATTATCCGTTCCGATATGCCCCACTCGACCGTCAACATCAAGATTGATCGGGATGGCGGTGTGGTGGTTTACACCGGGACGTCGGAAATTGGTCAGGGATCGGACACGATGACCGCGCAAGTCGCAGCCGAAGTGCTGGGATGCTCGCTGGGACGGGTAAAGATCGTCGCTGCCGACACCGATTTGACTCCGATTGATATTGGTTCCTATTCCAGCCGTGTGACTTTCATGGCGGGAAATGCGACTTTGCGCGCTGCAGAAGAAGTGAAGAAGCAGATTGCTCTAGCGGCTGCGCGCAAGATGGATTGCGCGCCTGAGGAGTTGGTGTTCCGAGACGATTTGATCTTCCGCGGAGATGACTTCGGGAAAGGTTTCGCGGGCGAGGGCGCCCGCGCCACACAATCAGAGGCGTCTGTTAGTGGACACGTGGAAGGTCAGATCCTGCGCGGCTCTTTGCAGCAAAAGCGTAAAGATGAAGGTCCAAAAGATCAGATGACATTTGAGGAGGCGGTAGTGGCGGCCATTGATTCTCACGGCGCACTGACCGGGACCGGTTCCTACGCTCCGCCCTTGGAAGCCCGAGGCGGCAAACATAAAGGTGCGGGTGTCGGTCCATCTCCTGCATATTCGTATTCGGCGCAAGTGGCAGAAGTGACTGTGGACGAGGAGACAGGCGAAGTCACAGTTCACAAAGTCTGGGCAGCGCACGATTGCGGGCGCGCGTTGAACCCTGTTTCTGTCGAAGGTCAGATCATCGGCTCCGTCTGGATGGGCATGGGCCAGGCGCTCACCGAAGAAATGGTCTGGAAAGATGGAATGCTGATGAATCCCGGCATGCTCGAATACCGTAGCCCGTCGTCGGTAGAATCGCCGGAAGTCGAACCAATTATCGTCGAGAGCATTGATCCCGAAGGACCGTTCGGCGCCAAGGAATGCAGCGAGGGTTCTCTCGCCGCGACGATTCCCGCGATTTCCAATGCGATTTATGATGCCGTCGGAATCCGCTTGCATGAATGTCCATTCACTCCAGAACGGGTGCTGGCAGCCTTACGAGCGCTAAAAAAGTCAAAACATATCAATCTGACCGAGGGAGTCGACCCGGCTGCGCCAACCCGCTTTCGCGAACATGGCGGCGCATTGTGTTTCCGTGGCAAAGGACCTGAACGGCATGCGCTCGATCCTGGCCGGCGGGAAGCGACGGTTGAAGCCGGAGGTGATGATTGAGCCTCCCGGAATTCAAACTGCTGCGGCCTCGCACGGTAGACGAAGCGACCGGCTATCTCGCAAAGTACGCCAGCAATGTTCGTGTGCTTGCCGGAGGGACTGACCTGATTCCATCCATGCGGCAGAAGCTGTTTGAGCCTCGGTACGTGCTCGACATACGACATATTCCTGAGTTGAAGGGAATCCTTCGCCGAATCGAAGCAGGCGTTGAAATCGGCGCATTGACCACGCTCACTGCCGTGGAGCGTTCCGATTTTCTGCGCCAGCATTATCCAGTGCTCACGGAGGCTGCGCGCACAGTGGCTTCGCCACTTCTCCGCAACATGGGCACGATCGGCGGCAACATCTGTCTGGACACACGCTGCTTGTGGTACAACCAGTCACTCACCTGGCGAAAAGGATGCGGCTTCTGCATCAAGAAAGACGGCGACTTATGTCACGTTGCTCCTGGCGGCAGCAAATGCTGGGCCGTGTTTTCCGGGGATACGCCGCCAGCACTACTTTGCCTGAATGCCGAAATTGAGATTGCCAGCCCTGCGGGAAGACGCCGAGTGCCGTTGCGCGAGTTCTACACCGGCCTTGGGGATGAGTACCGCAAGCTGAACCCGAATGAGTTGCTCACGCGGGTTTTCCTGCCGGAATCGAGTGCGGATTATCTCGGGATATATCGCAAACTGCGAGTTCGCGGTTCGATTGATTATCCGCTGGCTGGAGTTGCCGTCGTGCTAAAGCGTTCGAACGGGCACGTGGCCGATGCGCAGTTGGCAATTACGGCTGTGAATCCAGCCCCGCTGCTGGTCAAAGGAGTGTCGCGGTTGCTGGAGGGAAGGCCGATTGACGAGTCCTTGGCAGAGGCGGTCGGTGATCTCGCTGCGAGGACGGCGAAGCCGCTGACAACGTCGGCGCTGACCCCCGAGTATCGGCGGGAGATGATTCGGGTGTTCACGAAACGGGCGGTTCTAGCTGCCGCGACCAACTAGCTGCAAATACCCAATGCCGTAATTGTGACCGCAGGCGACTAGCAACTGAGAACCGAGAACTGACAACTGAAGCGATAAGTCACAATCCACCTTGATCACCGACTGCCACATCCACATCCAGCCGATTGAGATGTTCAAGCCCCAGGCGCTGGAGCTGATGAAAAAGAAGCGGACGAACTTCGACGACGTGGCCGAATTCTGCCGCTCGCCTAAAGCTTTCCTAAAGCATCTGGACGCCTCGGGGATTGACCGGGCAGTGTTGATCAACTACGTGGCCCCAGAAGTAATCGGGTTTACGTCCGGCGTAAATCAATTCGTTGCTGATTACGTTAAAGAGAATCCCAAGCGACTGATCTCCTGTGGCAGCCTGCATCCGCGGCACACCACCAATGTTCTCGCCGATGTTGAGCAATTACTGCGGCTAGGAATTCGCATGATCAAGATTCATCCTCCGCACCAATTGCTGTTTCCTAACGATTATCTGACCGGTGTTAAGGAACTTGAGATGATCTACCGCGCAGCCGAAGCCAATGCTATTCCGGTGATGTTTCACACCGGAACATCGATTTTTCCCGGCGCGCGCAACAAGTACGGGGACCCGATTTATATAGACGATGTCGCGGTAGATTTTCCCAAGATGAAAATATTGCTGGCGCATGGCGGGCGTCCATTGTGGATGCACACCGCGTTCTTTCTAGTGCGACGCCATCCCAATGTTTATCTCGATATCAGCGGGATTCCGCCCAAGACTCTGCTTAACTACTTTCCGCGCCTGGACGAGATCGCGCACAAGACACTTTTTGGAACCGATTGGCCGGGACCGGGCGTGCCGGACATCAAGAAGAACGTCGATGACTTCATGGCTTTGCCGCTCAGCCCCGAAACCCGAGAGCAAATCCTTAGCCGTACGGCTCTTAATATATGGCCTGCATAGACCGAATAGCGGTGAGGAGAGCGGCGTTCCAGATGTTTTTGGCTTATTTCAGGTGTTGCACCAGGAACAAATCAGATAGGTTTCGGATGTAGCCAAAAACATAGTGCTGTTCATCACCCGAAATGCGTGGACACGCGACCCCAACTACACCGGCCACGTCCGACGGGCTGAACGTCTTCCATGCTGTCCGGCTGCCGGTATGAACGTCCAGGCGCGAGACTGCACAGGCGGTCTCGCCGCGGTTTCCGATAAACATCACGTTCCCTTCCTTGTCCCAGCGCAGAGGCACGCCGCCGGATTGCGAACCGCGCAGCGCTTGCAGTTCACCGCCGTCTACCGGAAGCAGAGCAATGCCATCGCCGGTAATGCTGGCTATCCGCTTGCCGTCAGGAGAAACCGAGTGCGTATATGGCCCCAAACGAAATCCCTTGGGAGTTATGGGGCGAGGCTGCCCACCATCGAGGTTCTTAACATACACCCGCGACGCGTGACCTGGTTCGTGACCGCTAAACAGCCCACGTTTGGAATCCGGGAAGAACTGGCCAGTGTTCGGAATAACATTCCCAGTCGGCACCTTCCGCTCTTGTCCCACGCCAGTGGGGAGCAATGCGGAATCTGGCGGAGACATATTCTGCCGCAGGACTAGGGCCCACTTGCCATCGGGCGAGAGCGCAATCGGTGATCCCTCGCCCCAAACGTACGGCAGACACACCATTGGTTTCCCGGGAAAACGCTGCGTAATCGCCGCCTCACGCCTCTCCTGGCTCGACGAACAGAACGAGCTTTCCATCTTCGGAGATGTCGTTCGGAACCGTCCAGTCTTGCCAGCTCAAGTCGCGCTCTTTGTTCTCCCCGGGCGCCAGGCCGATCGCGCCGGCGCGCATCGCATCACGCGAAATCAGGGCGCGACCGTCAGCGCCCACGTCATGCAGGGTGAGCGTACCGGGGGCGCTTAGCAATTCACGGAGCCTCCTTTCAGGTTCAGAAGTCGGAAAGGCGGGCCGGAGTCTAACCGCACGGAAGTCTGCGCTTAGGAAAGTGTCAAGTCAAGACGTCACCGCTCTCCACAGGGAAACCACGGACGCTACAACATTTGACCGCATGGGTTCCTCCCTCTCGCGCTTCGGTGAGAAATTATAGACCTCTGTTATCCGGGTTCAACCTCCGTGGAAAGCATTCCGTTTACCCACACTTCGATTGCAACAGGAAGGCGCTTAGGCCAACCACTAAAAAACCACAAATTCCGCACTGGAATTGGCAAACCTCACTGCAAACAAGTGCAAGCCTTCGGCTTGATACCTACGGCCTCTATCCGAAGCACGCTCAGGCAATAAGGAAGTGGCGAGAGAGGAAGGCAGAAGACTGAGTAATGGTGTTCTTTCTGGCGGAATGAATAACATTCGCAATGCTCGTCACCTGCCAGGCATTGCAACACAGCAACTTAGCAGAAGAGTTTTCAGCAAGGTTTTGGAACAGGGCGTATAGGCGAATATCCTTGCTTTTGTACCCCAGGAGCCTAGACTAAAGAAGTCCCTTACGCATCTCTCCGTCGCCCTCTGGGCGTTCCCACCTTTTGCGACGGGCCCCTGCGCAACTGATAGAAAGAGGGTTCGTCAATGGAACCCATTTTCCGTCCGTTCTGTTCTCGTTTTCGTACACTGCCGGCCTTCGTGACCCGTTCATTGAGGCACTTCAAGATATCAGGGCGCTTTATAAGGTTGAAACCACAGATCGCTGGTTTCGGGTCACAAAGAATGTGCCCGTCTTGCGGGTTGATCACGTCACGCTCGAAAGCATTTTGCCTAGAGCGTGGGAAGCCGCTTCCAGCGGTGTACCTGGGGTGAACGGTGCAAGGGAACAAGAATGTAATCGTCATGCGGATAATGGTCGCACTTCTGATCTTGTACGCGATCTTTGTCCTTACGAGGAAAACCCTCTCCGCCCCCGTGTTGCGGCACGGTGGCGGTACACATCAGGCAGCCATCGCGCTGGATCCGCCGCAGATATTTCTCGGATCGTCGAACGAACCCCTCACCCGAATGCGAAAAGAGGAGACGAAACCATGACTACTGCTATTTCCAAATCTCTGGACGGCAGATATTGGAGGGAGCTGTACAAAGCTGCACTCTCTGAGGTTGATCAGAGCAAACTACCGCAGCGCATTGCAGACGCCGAGAAGGCGGTTGTGCTACGAGCACGGGAGTTGTTTCGCGCTGCCGGCGATAACGGCGAAGAGACAGAGGCTCTGGACGACGTGATGTACGCTTTGCACGCTTTAGCAAGCAACTACCAAAATCTGGGAGTGGCGTAAGGCGCTTTCTTTTTGGCATTAAAGTGCGATTCGTAACGTAGGAGTTCGTTTTATGGTCTGCGAAGAGTTGGAACAACTGGAATGGGATTTTATTCAGATCAGGGCAGGTAGCCTGGATATAGATTCTTTGGGATGGACGGCTCGTGAGTTTTCCTGCCTTGACGCCATACTGGATCACAAGCGGGAAGGACATCAGGGCGCAAGCTGCTCCGGGGAGCTCAAATGTGGAGGGCTACTCCCGTGAAGAACATTTTCGTCGGAAACCTCGACTTCAATACAAGCGAAGAGGCCGTCCGCCAGCTGTTTGCAGCTTACGGACGGGTGGACCGAGTGACCATTGTCAGGGATCGGGATACCGACCAACCGCGCGGTTTCGGCTTCGTGGAGATGGCGAGCTCGGAAGATGGCAACAAAGCCATCGCCGCCCTGAATGGCGCGCTCCTCGGCGACCGCGCACTGAATGTAAATGAAGCGCGTCCCAGACCACAGCGCTCTCACGGCGGTCAGGAAGGCCGGGAGCGTCGAAGAAGCGGTGAGCGCTGGTAAACAATGAGGAGACGTCATTGAATGTACGCCTAAAGTGCCGCCAGAGCCCCAGCTCCCCTTGCCCGCGATGCGTGACGACTACGCTGTCCCAGAGCGATCTGCCTCAGGATTTGGGAATCCTGAAGACGGCAGCGAAGCAAAATGGTGCCAATGTGGGGGCTTATGCTTCCGTCGCGAAAGGCGGCAGAGTGCGGTGCGGTAACGGTATCATGCTCGAACAACCCGCTGTCGCCGCGTCGTAGACTTGCCGTGTGCCCAAAGGCAACCTTTTCGTAGAATCTCGAAGCTTGATTTCATCAACTAACCCGCGTTAACCCGTTACCAGCCGAGTAGCGAGACTGACAAGGAGGGAGAATGAAGAAGAGATCTCTGGCACTAGTTGTGTCGCTTGCGTTGAGTGCATGTACGAGTTCACACCCAGCGCCGGCTTCGCCGGTGGAGTTGAAGCATTTTTCTCTGGATAGCCTGGAAGGTGTGCGTGCAACCACCGGAGTCAGCTTCGACCCGCAGATATCGAGTGACGGAAAGGGTTCTTTGCGGATCGACGCCAGCCAGCCGTTAACAGTGCCGTTGTTTGAGGTGAACGACCTCAGCATCGAGAATGCGGCCCTGATTTACCAGGCGAGTTTGCAGTCCCAAAACCTCGACGGAAAGGCCTATCTGGAAATGTGGCTCCGCTTTTCGGGCAAAGGAGAGTTTTTCTCGCGCGGGCTGGATCGGCCAATCACCGGAACCATGAGCTGGATGACTTCCACAATTCCTTTTTTCCTGCAGGCCGAACAAAAGCCGGACCTGATCCGGCTTAACCTGGTAGTGGCGGGCAAGGGGCGAGTGTGGATAGATGACGTGCGGCTGCTAAGGCAGCCCCTGCCCAGCCGCTGATATTACATTCAACTGCGGCCCGCCCGATTGCGCGGAATAGTAATGATTTCTGTTAAGGATTGGGACACCCTTTTGACGATTGTCCGACTAAAGAGCAGGATTGCCATATCCAAAGAGGACAGCTTACGCTTAAGCGTCTTGCACTCGCACTCCTTTTGCGTGGGCTGGCATTCTCCCAGACTTCCGCTGTCGACCACTTAGACGAAGTCAGCAAAGTAAAATGTATGGGCGAGGTCCCCAAAGACTTTGTAGAGCCGTGAGCCCAATCCGAGAAAGAACTGGTTTGGAAACTGCTTTCGGAAGCTGGCCTCGTAGACATAACACTCGACGACTTTCCAGAGCCGATCGAAGAAGCTAAGCATGTTTTCATGGGACGGCTGAGCGAATTGCTAGAACTGTTGAGATGGACGTTTGTCTGTCAGCATTGATACCCGTGCATGCGACACCGTTGAACGCTCTTCACTGTCGAGAGCCGCTCTCAAATCTGAGCCGAAACGAAATGGTTTCGAAGAGGTAAGATATCTGGAAATTCCGTCTTGGGCTGCTGAAGAGCCTGCCGAAAGGGAGGCATTTCCGAAAAGGAGGCGTTCCCAATGCGATCCCGTTCATTTCTCACCTTCGCATTTACGATTGTAATGGGTATCTTCGCACTCGCGACCCAGGCAGAAGAAGCAAAAGCAACTACGAGCAATGTCCAGCTCGTCCACATTCCTGGCCGCCCGGATTGTTTTCTGGGTGCGACGGAGCAAGGCGACCCTGGCAAAGGAGCATCGATCATGAAAATGAAGGGCAGGTCAGGGTGCACGGTTCCTTGGCATTGGCATCCAGCCACTGAAAACGTAATGATGGTCAGCGGAAACGCACGAGTTGAGGTCAAGGATCAGAAGCCCGTTCTACTGAATGCCGGCAGTTTCGTATCCGTTCCCTCTAAACATGTGATGCGTTTTGCCTGTGTTCGTGAATGCACGCTGTTCGTATACACTGATGGACCGTTCGCAATTCACTATGTTGACGATGCAGGAAACGAAATTTTGCGCACAGAAGCCTTGAAACATAGATGGGTCCGACCGGTTGTGTGAAGAAATGAATCCTTTTGACTCAGTTTCAAGTTTCCCGACGATCCAGCCAAGTCCCCACAGACGTCGGAGGAGGAAGTGCGAGGCACTCGGATAGCTTCCGGGTGGCCGACCATCAGTCCGGAATCACTATTCCGACACTTACCCCTGCTGCGGCCGAATCCGGATGGCCTGCGTGGGGATGCAACGTCGCTGAGGCAATGCTCTCGATGCGTTCAACATCATAAGAAGGAGATGGCGGCAAACCGGTAATCTTTTCATGCTGCCTTGTTCCCGTCGAAGATCGTATCTTCGACAGGGCCGACGTGATATGTATGTCACTGGCGCTCCGACGTATCGCCGAAAGCCTTGCACAGAGCCTTCGCCGTACCGCTGTCGGTTACTCGGGCAGCCAAGAAGATTAAGGTAACTCTCCGTCTTAGCTTGCAGCGCTAGGAGTAACGCGTATGCGATCGAACCTTCCGCTTCTTCGCACACGCTCTGTCCCTCCTGCTCGTGCGCCGATCCTGCGCTACGGCGTGGCTGTCCTTAGCACTGTCCTGGCTTTGATTCCAGCGCTGTTCCTCGTCAATGTCGTCGAAAGCCGGTTGGCAGTTTTTGGTGTGGCTGTCATGGTGAGCGCCTGGTACGGCGGATGGAAACCCGGCTTGGTGGCCACTTCCTTCGCACTGACCGTTACCGCCTACTTCTCTCTCACTGGTAATCGCACGCCTGCTGAATATCGGAATGCGATATTTCAACTGACTCTGTTCGTGGTTGTGGCGGTACTCATCTGCTGGCTCAACGCCGCGTTGCGCGCCGCTCAGGAAGGTCTCCGCCGCTCGGAAATTAATTTTCGCTCCACAGTCACGAACGCCCCGTATGGTATCTGTCGCTGCGACGCCAGCGGCCGCTTGCTCGATGTCAATCCAGCGCTCAATTCAATCCTGGGCTATGGCAGCGCCAAGGAGCTATTCGGGCGCCATCTGGGTACGCTTTATAAGGATGCGCAGCAGTGGTTTCAGCTCGCGGATTGTTTCCGCTCGCTGAAAGAGTTCAACGGCCTGGCCGCCGAATGGGTGCGCAAGGACGGTTCTTCCACCGTAGTTCGCATCTCCGGCCGTAGGATCTGCGATGAAAATAGCAAGACCTCGTATGAACTCTTCATGGAAGATGTCACCGAGCGTCGCGCTCTCGAGCAGCAACTTCGTCAGGCGCAAAAAATGGAAGCCATCGGGCGCCTCGCCGGTGGCATCGCGCATGACTTCAATAATCTATTGATGGTGATCTCCGGATATTCCGAGTTCCTGCTGGAATATCTTACTCCGGATGCTCCGCTTCGTACGCCTGCCCAGGAAATCGCAAATGCTGCCCAACGCGCTGCCTCGCTCACCGGCCAGCTTCTTGCCTTCAGCCGCAAGCAGATGCTTGCCCCCAGGGTCATCAACCTCAACGCTGTGGTCACAGAAAATCTCAAGATGCTGAACCGTGTGATTGGTGAAGACATTGAGCTGGTGATGGTCCCCGGCGCCGAGCTGGGCGCAGTGAAGGCTGACCCTGGCCAGGTCGAGCAGGTGATCATGAATCTTGCTGTGAACGCACGCGATGCCATGCCTCAGGGCGGAAAACTGATCATCGAAACGGTGAACGCCAAGCTGGATGAGAGCTATGCGAGGTTCCACGCCCCGGTGAAGCCCGGCGAATACGTCATGCTCGCCATCAGCGACACGGGTTCTGGCATGGACGCGGAAACGCAGTCTCACATCTTCGAACCGTTCTTCACCACTAAAGGGTTGAAAGGTACGGGCCTCGGACTGTCCACGGTGTACGGCATCGTCAAGCAAAGTGGAGGCTACATCTGGGTCGACAGTGAACTGGGCAAAGGCACGGCCTTCAAGATATATCTGCCGCTTGCCGCCGAAACAAGCGATCCGGTGTCACTGCAACCCGTGGTCGCCGCTGTACAACCGGGGCGTGGCAGGGAAACTATTCTGGTCGTGGAGGACGAATCGAACCTGCGAAGGCTGGTCAGCCAGTATCTGGAGAAACAGGGCTATGTAGTTTTCGATGCCTCCAGCGGCACTGCTGCTATTCACCTCGCGAATGTCCACCCTGGTCCGATTCACCTACTGCTCACCGATGTCATCATGCCCGGTATGAACGGGCGTGAACTGGCGCAACGCATTTCTTTTCTGCGTCCGACGATAAAGACTATTTTCATGTCGGGCTACACGGAAAATGCGATTGGTCACAACGGCACTCTGGACGGCAGCATCATCCTGCTTCATAAGCCCTTTACCCTCCCCGCGCTCAAGAACAAAGTGCGCGAGGTACTCGATTCCGAACCGCTTCCCAGGGACGTCATCACGTCTGCTCGCACTTTTGAACTAGATAAGACAAAAGATGTGGGAGAAGGAACCTTTGCTTTCCGCGCCAAGCGTTTCAACCTACAGATCCCGCTTCGCTATCGCCCACTCGACCAGCAAGGCTGGCGCAAAGGGACTACGGAAAATATTAGCCGCTCCGGCCTGCTGTTTCGCGCCGAAGAATTACTCCAACTTAACGCTCAGCTCGAAATTAATCTGGTGCTGCCCGTTGAAATTGCCGGCCTCGCTGCAACCGAAGTATTTTGTCGTGGCGAGGTGGTGCGATCGGTCGACGCAGGTGAGTCAATGAGCCCGGCGCTCGCAGCGAAGATTCTACGATATCACTTCCCGGAGGGATCACAGCGGCCGCAAGCATAACTCCGGAGCGACTTCGTAAAGTGTTTCACTTGGAAATTTAGAGTGACCCGCGCAGGGGATAGTAAAGTCGATTTGCCATGTGCGTCAATGTCTGCGAGTAATGGGATTTTTCACCAGCAATCGGCGGCGTATGCCGCAGTAGGGCTAACACGGATACGACATGCATTCCTCAGGCAGGCGGTTTAACCTCCTCCTTCTCGTCTTGAGGTGATTCGAAAGTTGGTAGTTATCCACAGGTCGTAGCCGCACAACGGCCCGCCCAGGACATATACTTCGCACGGCGTGAAATCTGCGCCTCGGAGAACTCCCCCATGAATAAGACAGTTGAGATCGCGCTAACCGTTTTGGCACTGGCCGGGATGTATTGCGCAATTCCGAAGAGCTCTGCTCCGGTCGGCAACCCTGTTATTCGAGCAGAACAGGCGGTGTTAATTGCTGATGGTAGCGACCCTATGCCCTTGTGCCGGAACTGCCGCAAAAAATAGGATGAATGCATAAGTCGACGAACAAGGCCGCCACAATATAAAGGTTGCAGGGCTGCCGAGGGAGGGGTATGCTTCTCAGCTTTAGGTGCACATGAAGCGATGAACTGGCTAGTGTATGCGAGCTGGCTCGTGGGTCCGGCGCTGGAGATAGCCCTTCTTACCTCCATGATTCAGCGCAAGTTGCACGTTGTTTTTCCTCGATTCTTTTCCTACATCCTCTTTCAGATTGTTAAGTCCGGATTTCTGTTCGTCATCTACCGGTATTACGACGGAGGCTACTTCGACGCATACTGGACCGGGAACGCCATCAGTGTGCTCCTGGCGGTCACGGTGATGGATGAAATATTGCGCAATCTCTTCAAGCAATATGGAGGTATTCAGAATTTAGGATCCATCATATTCCGATGGGCCTGCGGATTGCTCCTTCTGCTTTCAATCGTGAATGCCTTCTCTAGCCAAGAGGCAAATCCAGACAGGGTGGTAGCGGCGGTGCTGGCGTTTGATCGCAGTGTGCGCGTTATGCAGTGTGGGCTCTTCCTCCTTTTGATGCTACTTTGTCGTTTTCTCAGACATTGCTGGCGGCAACACGTGTTCGGTATCGCGCTGGGATTCGGAGTTTTTGCAAGCATTGAACTAATCCTGATCAGCATCGTGATGCACTACGGCGACGGTCCGGGCGCGATCGTCAGCCTAGCAAACAGTGCAGCATACAATGCGGTTACTCTTCTCTGGATTGTCTACTTTAGGCAACAGAGCCAATCGATACCGGAGATTGACGTGGCTCCGGAACTTAACGCGCTGAATGTGGTATTAGTCTCGTCGACTCACGTAGGGGATAACGACTTTCTTTCAATGGCGGAGAAAGCCGTGGAGCGGGTCTTGTCTCGCAGCTCCTGGCCGAGACCATCTGCAAAGGGATCTCAAATCGTCGGCCGCAAGCCCAAACCAGAAGAGCGCAATTAAAACAAATTTCCCACCCAGGTGCCAACAAATGAAGCCCACGGCAAAGCAAATAGGCACCGGAGCGAGCTGGCCTCCCGAAGAAGGCCAAATCATCACGTTCAAATCCCTCAGCGGTTTGAAAACGGGTATTCTCAAAGAGGTGAGGTGGGGACTTGTGTGGCGGGATTTCATTCTTGAGGATGGTCGAGTGATACCAGAGCACAAGATCTTGGGGTGCCCCGAGCAGCCAGTTTGGCGCAAGGCCGATGAGGTTTCCCAGGATGAGCGCGAGGCGGGGGAGGGACGGCTCGTTTCCATGGCTGCGGCCGGGTTGGATCCTTGGGATCGGGAGCAGTCTTTCTGGGCGGAGCTGAATCAGTATCTAGCGTACACCTATCTCAGGTTCAAGCAAACCGGGCATAAACCGCCTGACGCAGAGTGACGAATGGAGATTAAGTTGGAGTAGCAGTCAGGCCGCGATAAGAACGGAGTGTAGAGCCGTGAGCCCATATGAGGAATCCGAGAAAGAACGGGTTTGGAAATTGCTTTCGGAAGCTGGCCTCGTAGACATAACACTCGACGACTTTCCAGAGCGGATCAAAGAAGCTAAGCATATTGTCATGGGACGGCTGAGCGAATTGCTAGAACTGACAACTGACATACGGGAGCGGCAATCCGTAGCGTACTCGCTGGGTACGTTAAAGAAATTAGAGGCGACACTGCGAGTGGATGCCGGTCGGTCAATCCCAGGCGATCCCGACGCATCCGAGAATGAGGGTATTTGAGCGAGTGCAAGCTTATCTGCCACGAACAACGAGGGGAACTTCGCAGACCATAAAACGAACTTCTACGGAAAACGAGTTTAAGAACTTAGAAAAGGTCTGCGGTCTGTGCCTTGTCACAGTCCAAAGTGCCTAGCGAGCAGTGCATCCGCAGGAAGCGTTTCCCAGACACAAGACCTACGAAGCGATGGCCTGTTGAAAATAAGTATTTGGTTCTTTGCTCATCCGGAGATGGTCCAAAAGGGACATTTGCCAAATCATGTTACCATCGGGATGAGTCTGTCGCAGGCATATAATTCCGCTGTTTGGGCTTGACAGACCATTTCCGCCAGGCAGGATGCACCTTCGCCGCTACGCCCGCCGAACCAACGCGCATAGTCGCAAACTGGCGAATCACAAAGCCGCCGTCACCTTTGGGTTGCATGGCATAACTTTGTCAGAGTGAACACCGCTGTCAGAATGACGCCGGGCATGGCCGCTGGCATCACGTCCACGATCTGGACGATGCGGACCTGCTTGGGGGCGTGAAGTGAAGACTAAAACTAAAGATACGCCTGTTAGCGATGAGTAAGGCCGAGAGAGAAAAGAGACTTGACGAGCTTAACCAGAAACTCGGAATCACTTATCCCGATAAGCTTACCGAATATGACCACCAAGAAATGGAAGAACGAGAGTGGCTGAAAAAGAAGCTGGGTTACGAGCAACACTGAATTAGATCAGTGCCACCGAAACAGAGGCTAAAAGGCGTATGGCTCACTTCAAAACGGTGCGAGCGCCACCCCGCCTTCAGGCACGATTGTCGCGGGTGAAATAGGGTTCGACAGATATCCCCCACCGCTCAAGCAGCCATTCCGGTATGTAGCAACGGTCCTTGTTGCGCTCACACCACTGCCTTAATCTTTCCGAGGTCGCACAAGTCGTCTCGTTCAATCCGAGCTTGCGGACCTGCTCTTCGAACGCGGTCGCTAATCCTGGTTGCAGCTGGGCAGGTTGTCCGCTGCCCCACGTCGGATTCCCGCGTCGGCGAGCCACGGCCACAGATGATACTCCTAGGCGTTATCAGAAATACTTCGATTTTTGGGCATCTCGATCCGCGCCGTCGGGGAAGCCTCAAAAGCCAATATTGAAGGAATGGACACCAACTGTGTAGAAGCTTTGCTGCGTGCCCGTTCTGTGGATTTCGGCACCTATGCTGGCGCGGGCGGCCAGGTAGAGGCGATGGAGAGCGACCAAAACCGTGACAACGATGTGGACCTGGTATCGGGAGCGGAATTACGCGCACGACGCCCTGACCTCATCGAACTGATCGAATCCAGCGCCCGAAAGGAGACCACAAACGTGAAGACTCTTGAGCAGCAACTCGCAGAAACGCAAGCTCAACTCGCTGAGGAAAAGAAAGCCCGAACCGCAGCGGAAACCAAAGCCACAGCCGCAGAAGCCAAAATTCCGGAGAGCGAGAAAGCTTCTAAGAAAGCCACTGCCTCCGCCGAACTCACCAAACTGCTCGCTGAATCGAAACTTCCTGAACCCACGCAAAAACGGCTTCGCGAGAAATTCGCCGAAGCAGTTTCCACCGATGGCATGAAGGAGCAGATTGAACTGGAACGCGAGTAGTTCTTATCAATCAGAGCGCAAAGGCGTAACACTCTCCGAAAACGACGACAAGACACTATCCGTGAAGCTCATTAAGCCCCAGGATTAGATTCGAGTTTTTGATCAATCAATAGACGCCCGCCCCCAACTGCTGAGAACTCGGCGTATAATTGACGAAACCAAGGCGTTTACACCAGCAATCGGGATTGTTGGTGTGATGGCGATGTTACAACGCCAAGTTTCCGAGTGGCCGACTCACCCAGAACTGCGTCTTCATAGCGCGGCGCACTTTTTCAAAAGACCACGAATCCGGACACAAAGACTAGTTCTTCGGCCGCGTGTCCAGACCGAAGTCGCGTTCGATGCTGCGGTACCAAGTTTCGTGGTCACTTGCATTCAGGTTCAGCGTACGCTTTCGGGGGACTACGACTAAACTGTTTGTGTATGGCAGTGACGGTGGAGATGCATAATACGGGCGATCCGGGGATACGGGCAGAGATTGTTGGGCTCATTGAACACGTGCTTTCTAGTCGGCCTGGAGATTGGCATGTTTCCATCCTCGGATCTCAGGCGAATGACCGCTGGGACATCAAGATTGATGGGCCAAACGGTTTTGAGAGGTCTTACGGAAGCCAATAGTGTCCGACGTGTACATCCTTGGCTGGTGCCTTTCCTTCCTCTCAGGCGAAGCAATTCTAGTACAACAGAAAGTATTTGAGTTTGGGAACTCGTGGCAGGCGGGCTCGATTTTTTCTCACGAAGTCTTGCTCGAGCGCCTCAGCAAAAAACTTCTCTCGGCGGGAACTGCGGCATTCAGAACGCAGGAAGAACTCGCAATCGCCACCTCCGCACCGATGCATCGCGATGATGGACAGGAGAGCAACCAGCAGCGGCCTCTTCTATGAGCGCAAGCGAGGTTTCAAGGTGCGGACGGTACCAACTGACTGCGTCCGCAGCTTTTTGTGGGTAGATCTTTTCCCAATGAGTCTGCACATCCATACCGATCAACGCCCCCGTGTTGATAGACTCTTCCTGATGATAAGCCCGTCACAAACACGGCGGTAGTGAAATCTGTTTGGACGATCTCAGGGATGTAGCAATCAGGTCACGTGGCGCGTGGGCGACCCCAGAGACACCTATGGCTTACTACAAAGATCATGTCTATCCACAGCTCGTAAGCATGCTGGGAAACCCGAAACCCATCCAGGAAATCCGGCAGCGGATTGTCCCTTTGGCCCAAGGGACTGTCCTTGAGATCGGCGTGGGACCCGGCGTGAACTTCGCTCATTACGATCCTGCAAAGGTAGACAAGGTCTATGCACTGGAACCCAACCCAGGGATGCTTCGGCGAGCAGAAGAGCAACGGCGCCGAACGCAGCGGGACATCGAGTTTCTCCATCTGCCGGGAGAACGTATTCCTTTGGCGGACGCGAGCGTTGATACAGTTGTGAGTACCTTTACGTTATGCACGATTCCCGGCGTGGTGGAAGCCATTCAGGGTATCGGACGGGTCCTCAAGCCTCACGGCAAGCTCATCTTCTTCGAGCATGGTTTGTCGCCCGATCCTCCGGTGCGACGGTGGCAGGAGCGATCGGAACCGTTCTTTCGTTTGGTATTCGAAGGCTGCCACGTGACACGCGACATTCCGTCGCTCATCGGCAAGGGCGGCTTCAATATCGAACAGCTGGACGCAGGATACCTGGCTCCATTTCCAAAGTCGGGGTCGTATTGCTGGTGGGGTGTGGCAGTTCCAGACTTGCGAAAGTAAGACCTCAAGAGAAATCCACGAATCCTCTGTGCTCTATTAGAATCTGTGCTCCAGGAGGTGAGTTATGCGATTTTCGATGCGGCTGATCGTTGCCGGGCTCGTGCTGCTTTGTATGCCGAGAACAACCTGACCCACTGCTACTACTTCTCTGTTCACTGCCGCAAAGATGGCGACATCCGAGTTGCTACGGAAGAGGCGCCATCGCATGAACGTTACCCCTGCCCTTTGTGCCGAGCGCTCTGTCACTCTTGCCTGTTGGGAGAAGGCGGCACGGTGCGAGCGCTCCCGTTCTGGAGTCGTCCGCAGGATTCGTTTTCCCACACCGAAGCTGGCAGAAGACTATGGCTCGATATCAAGAACAGCCGAACGCAACACCGGGATGCTTGATGTTGACCTCCCGCCTCCTGGGTGCTAATCTCTCGCTCCATAAGTTCTCACCTGCCGGCTTCCAGTAGGCCCCAAAGACTACCCAAATCGAAGGAGACGTTATGAGACCTTTTCACGTAGTTCTCGTGGC
>Ga0209802_1000960_pt1 | contig 22165 bp, 27 predicted proteins | sample GraSoiAngelo_129_FD_185886 | JGI IMG/M metagenome (GOLD analysis project Ga0209802, IMG submission 185886) | Grasslands soil microbial communities from the Angelo Coastal Reserve, California, USA - 14_0927_12_40cm (SPAdes) (version 2) | ecosystem: Environmental > Terrestrial > Soil > Grasslands ... | reverse complement strand
CCAGACTCGCGATGAGTTCTACAATTCCTGCATCGTCTGGGCTCGTCGGAGGCGGTCTACGGAATCGACTCATCTGCGATTCTGTCTTTCAACGGGAGCTAAAACCATGTTGACGTATGGGAAATGCGTAACCGGGAGGCGTCCTTATTCGGACTTTTTGACAGACTTGATTGAGCGGGGAGCAGCGCCCGGTTACATGAGAATTGAATACTAAGTTCACGAGCCAGAAGAGGCTCAACGGTGAACACCAAGCTAGCTGTAATACTCGTAGGGCTAATCTCTGTAGGAGCGATCGCATTTCTCCTAACGGGAGCGCCCAGCACTCAGCAGACCTCCACGTTGTCATGCAATACTGAAAACCCGAACCTTCTAGCGGGAAGTTTCACAGCAGATCAAAGCGCGTCTTTCACCTACACTATTACCGTCCGTAATGCGCAATCACAAGCGGTTACACTCGCGTCTTACACACTTGGAACGCAGTTGTACAGCATCAATGTAGCAATCGCAGCGGGACAGAATGGAACATTCACATCGGTCCAAGATCCTAACTCCGAAGCCTCGATTCCAGTCCAGACATCATGCGGGAATCAGATCATGACCGCTAGTTACTCGGAAAACATAGCTCCGGGGTCCACCACATTCGAAGACTCCACGAGTGTGTCTGTCGATCTTCAGAACAATGGTACGGCAACCACAACAGTAACATCCTACTCCGTCAGAGACACAAGCGGCAACGAATACATGCTCGCGAACTGGAACGGTCCGTCACTAGCACCGAATAGTGTGACGACTACAAAATTCAGCATCGGTTCGAGCTGTTCACAGTGCACTCTTCACGGTTCAGCATTCACTTTCACGAGCGGAAACCAATACACCGTAGAAATCGCAACAGGACGCGGCAACATCTTCATGTTTACAGTTAACTTCGCTTCCGGTCACCACTACTCCATAGTCCTTCAAGTAGGATTTGGGAGCACGGCTCACTAGGCGAAGGGCTCAGTCAAGTAGCTATTTCTTAGACTCGATTCTTGGGAAGCCGAATCGATGCTAGACCAATAGTTCGTCGGGTTCAATTGAAACGCCAAGTGACTCAACGATCTTCAACATATCAGCACAGAGACTCTCGGCCGATTCAACAATTTCTTTCACAGATGCTGTGACGAACCCTGCTAACTTCTCTTCACGTGTCCAGAAACTCTTTGGTTTTACTGTGGAGTCTTTGGTTTCTTTCCAGAACCAGCTCGACGTAAGCACGTATCGCTTGTTCATTAGAAGGACAAGTCTAGCCGCGTCCCAGGCTAGGTAGAAGCCTGCGGTTCTTATTCCGATCTCGTCATGTTCGAGTTCAGCGTTCTTGATGACTTCGAGCCCTTCGTAGAGGGCAGACATAAGTTGCCCGATGGTCTTCCGAGTATCGGCAGAAGTCTCCGAATCCGCTACGACCTTATCGAGTTTTGAGACCCATGCCGTAGGATCGTAAAGCACGATCCGGTTTCTGAACTGATCCTGTGATAACGGCCAGTTGAAAGTGATCCGGCTGGCATCCTTCAGGAAGCTTGATCCTTCGACGTAGTCTATCTGGATCGACATGCCGTCATGGATGTACTGAGCGATCGGTATTTCGACTCCATCACGGACAATGGCAATCATCTCCAGATCTGAATATGGCCGGTCTAGATTCTTTGCCGTAGAGCCCGTAACAAGGACGGCGACTATCTTGTCTCCGTAAGTGTCTAGTATCTGTTTTGATAGCTGTCGACTGAGTTGCAGTCGTTCTTCGTGAGTATGTCTTTTGAGTTGCATTGCCAAGCCGACGAAATCTTGAATGCTCAACTTAAGCTCTTGAAAGGTCGACTTTGTAGGCTAGCCCAGCGTCCCGCTTCGAGGTACGGCCAACAGTTTCATGATTGAGCAATAAGAATGATTAAGACCCTATCATTCCGCTCTTCGTGTTGACAGTTGATGACTGTCCCGCCTGAAAGCCAACAGATCAGAATCTCGGAGAAAGACCTACAACATTTTTGCGAGCAGATATTCATCAAATATGGGGTCTCTAAGGAAGACGCCCGGGTTACTACCGAAGTACTTGTTATTGCAGATTTACGAGGGATTGAATCTCATGGAGTCGCAAGGCTCCCGAGATACGTGACGGGCCTTCGTGAAGGCTACATACACCCCGTGTACAATGGCAGGACGATCAAGGAGACGAAAGCGACCGCGGTCATAGACGCTGGTCAAAGCTTGGGCCAGGTAGCGGGTCGGAAGGGAATGGAATTGGCGATTCGCAAAGCTCGCGAGACGGCGGTTGGTATTGTGACAGTCAGGAATTCGAACCATTTCGGGATCGCTGGATATTACGCCATGATGGCCTTAGAACACGATCTAATCGGGATGTGCATGACCAACGCGGCCCCACTAGTTGTCCCGACATTCGGACGTACAGCTGTCCTCGGTACCAATCCGATTAGTCTCGTTGCCCCGGCTTCGAAGGAGAAACCCTTCGTATTGGACATGGCAACATCAGTCGTCCCTCGTGGCAAACTCGAGGTGCTAGATCGCGCAGGAAAGAAGATGCCCCTTGGCTGGGCTGTAGACGAGACTGGAAAGGGGACGGCCGACCCAGCGAGAGTATTGGCTGCTATGGCAAAGAGACTCGGAGGAGGACTTCTCCCATTGGGTGGAGAGGGTGAAGAGTTTTCTGGGCACAAGGGTTACGGATTGGCCCTGATGGTGGACGTTCTATGCGGGGTTCTAAGCGGCTCCGCCACCGGTCTAAACATTTACGCAGATGAGAAACGTCCCGACGTTGGACACTTCTTCATGGTCATAGATCCATCTGCCTTCCGTCCACTCGACGAGTTCAAGCATGAGATGGACAGGCTGGCAAGAGAATTGAAAGATTCTCCGAAGGCGCAGGGCCAATCACGGATATACATCCACGGCGAGAAAAGCTATGCGAGAATGGAACGATACCGGAGAGAAGGTGTCCCAATTGGACCCAAAGTCGTTGAGAATCTCAAGAAGATCGGAAAGGAGTCGGGAGTGCCCTGGCCTATCTCGTAAGCAAGCCTAGCATAGCAATCTTCGAATAATAGTGTGCTCATAGGTGATAGCCGTGCAGACGTCCCAGAAGTCATCGAACCCGGATACGGTAAAATGTTCGACTTGTAGCATCGACATGGAAGTCATCATGGATGTCCCATTTCGCATAGGCGGCAGCAGTGGAGGATGGAAGCTCTTATTCGGTGAGTGGGCAGAGCTAGGTGAGGATATGCTCTCGTTCGACCTGTACGTTTGCCATCAATGCGGAAGAGTCCAATTCTTCGCAGACAAAAAGACAAGAGAAACTCTCCGCATGGCCTAAGATTCGGGTACCAACTGCTTTTTCGACTCCTCAATCTGACGGAACAGACATATCCGATCAAGACACGCATTCGTTATAGGTCTCGTCCACGAACCGCCGACTATTGACACTAGACAACAAGTTGTGGGGACCCGACTGGCCAGATGTCAGGCGTGAATTTTCCCTGGACAGCTCCGTAGCCCACTTGAATCACGGCTCCTTCGGGGCAGTCCCCATCCCCGTCCAGAAATTCCAGGACGAGTTGCGACGAAGGGTAGAGTCGAATCCGATGAAGTCTCTCTCCAGAGACCTTCGAAAACAGCTTGACGAGGCACGGTTAACTTCAGCCAAGTTTCTAGATGCGGATCCTGACGGGTTTGCCTTCGTCCATAACGCAACAACCGGCGCCAACTCGGTCCTTACCAGTCCGATATTACACTGCGGAGACGAGGTGTTGATTACGGACCAAACCTACGAAGCGGTAAAACACGCCGCGGAAAGGGTGTGTGAATCGAACAGGGCAAGACTCGTCGTCGCCAAGGTCCCATTGCCCAAGAGAGATTCCGAAGAATTAGTTCAATCGATAATGGCATGTGTCGCCAAGAAGACTAGGCTCGCAATCATCGACCACATCGCCTCCCCCACCGGGCTCGTCTATCCAGTCAAGACGCTCATCGAAGAACTCCACAGAAGAAACGTCCTAGTCCTAGTAGACGCAGCTCATGCACCAGGAATGGTAGATGTCAACCTGGACAGTCTCCAGCCGGATTTTTGGACTGGCAACTTTCACAAGTGGTGTTGTAGCCCAAGAGGATCAGCCGGATTGTGGGTCGGAGAAGAGCATCGCAAACTGATCAAGCCGATCATAACCTCTTGGTACTACAACGAAAAGTATCCTGACTCGTTCAGATGGCTGGGCACGGACGATTATACGAGCTACTTGTCCGTCCCGGAAGCTCTAAGGTTCATGGAAAGTCTCGGCTGGGACCGAATCCGAACACATAATCGAAAATTGGCCCGGTATGGTAGAGAGGTTGTCGGCTCAGTACCAGGTATGGTCCCGATCAAGCCTGAGAAGGATGAGCAATTGTTCGAGGCAATGACCTTGGTTCAGTTGCCAGAAGGCGTGGCTGATACTGAGGAGAAGGCTCGTGCTTTACAGGCTCGGTTCGGGGAGGAGCTTCGGATCGAGGCTGTTCCTATTGCTTGGAACGGGCATGGTTACTTGCGATTGTCAGCGCAGGTCTACAATGCTCCAGGAGAGTATGACCGGCTTGCGGAGGGACTACCGAGGATTCTGACCGTCAAGGATAAACCCTAACGCGGATTCCTGCTCGTGAATATACGGTCCGAAGAATCCTCTTGGCAGTATCGTGAGGCTCTCAACATGAATCGCCAGCCACTTAGTGAAGTCTTGGAAAGATTAAGGAGGAGAGGTAAGTTAGGCGAACATGTTCGCCCATTCCCGTATTGTATGTTTGGCAATCCTCCCTCTCAACATGAAAGGATCATGCTTGATGTAGTCCTCAGCGGCTTCACGTGACGTAAGGACACCCATCGTGCTAAGCGGTTCGCCGGGATTATCCAGGAAGGCGCCGCTCATCACTAACGATCCCTGTTCATGTAGTTTCTTGGACCTTGCGATATGGGCGGCGATAGATTCTGGATCTTTGGCTTTTGCGTCTGCGAAAGACTTGAACTTGGTTGTGACCATGACAACATAGTAGACGGATTGTTTTTTCGGGTCGACCATGATTCTACGATGCGCGATTAATTCCATAAATGGTTTTTGAAGGCTAGCCTGGAGACGCTGAACCTTCGACCGTTAGACTCCACTAAGTATGGTTACGATAGTGTCCGCAGGCATTTCTCCCGCGTAGAACAGCTCGCATCGTTAACCCCCACGGCAACGGCAGAGATCCCGCCTGCTATCACTAAGGCCCAGTATCTTTTCCTCGTTCCTTTTTCATCTCCTCTACCCACCAGTCACGGGCGAGAGCCATCCTAGCGTCTGTCAGTTTTGAGTCTCCCTTACCTTCTCCCTGGTGTTTCTCCCAAAACCTCATCCCTAGATAGACGAACCCGGAGAATCCGACCAGGTACAGAGCAGCCGTCCAGGACTGTGTAAAAGCGTAGAGGCCTATGCAGCCAACCAAGAAAGGAGAGCAAACAGCGAGAAGAATCCGGAGCACTTTCCTATTCTCCCTCCTTTTTCTGCAGTTTGTTAGGCCATGATCGACGTCAACCGTTTCTTTCGCACGCGGCTACCAGAATCGTCCATCGGAGCGAGGAAGAGAGGAGTACCACAGTATTGCAGAATGAGTATTCGTCTCCGATCTCCCCCTTGCAGGTCGGGCAGTTCTTCAATCTCCTGTCCCCGTTTCTGGGAGGGGGTCAAAGGAAAAAAGCGTTTCGCCCCACGGTTCATCGGGACACTATAGCCCATATACAGGGAAAACATCAAACCAGAACAAGAACAACGAGCAGGGGAGACTCGTAGCTTGGACCAATGGGATGTAGCAATCATCGGAGGGGGAATACTAGGCACTTCCACAGCCTTCTGGCTAGCCGACCAATACGACGCCCGAATAGTCTTGCTCGAAAAGGAGCGCGATGTAGCAGAGCACACATCCCGCCGTAATACAGGCGTCATCCACCGCCCCTTCTATCTCGACCCAAAGTCTCGCCGGATATTCGCTCGGTCCGCCCAAGCGGCCTACGGAATGTGGAAACAATACGCTCAAGCCAGAGGTCTCCCATTCAAACCAGTCGGAACATTCGAAGTCGCCGTAACACCCGACCAGACCAGCCGGGTCAAGAAATACTACAATTGGGGACTCGAGAACGGAATGCAGCCAGACGAACTCGAACTATTGACTGCGGAGGAGGTTAAGAAATACGAGCCGCATGTCCACTGCTACGGAGCCGTCTGGTCCAAAACCGACACAGCCGTAGACTACAGGACTTTTACCAGATCACTTCGTCGTGACGCGGAACAACGCGGGGCGGTATTCCGAACAGGGACGATGGTCAAGTCGATCAAGCCGACTACGGACGGGATCAATATTCGCACAACTAACGACGACAACGTCAAGACTCGCTTTCTCATCAACTGCGCTGGCGGGAACTCTCTGAACGTCGCCCACATGCTCGGAGTAGGCATGCAATATACAGATCTAAACTTCCGCGGTGAATACTGGACTATTAGAAAAGACCAATACCATCTGGCCAATCACAATATCTACACCATTCCCAAGCATCCGGAACTTCCATTCCTCGACCCACATTGGATCATACGCGCCGACGGCAGAAGAGAAGTTGGTCCAAGCGCGCTACCGGTCACAGGTCCCTACACTTACCACGGCTTCTTCCGAGATCCCATCGAACTCATCCAGAAACTCCTAGAACCACCAGTCATGAACAAACTCGCCGTCCTGGTAAACCGTGACTTCCTACAACTAGCAATGGAAGAATGGAAATCCGCATTATCCAAGAAGGAATGGGCAAAGAGAATCCAAGAGTTCCTCCCCGAAATGAAGGTCGAATATCTTGCCAAGCCGGGAACAGCCGGAGTCCGCGCATCAGTCATTGACGAGAAAGGCAACTTCCTCAAAGAAGCAATAGAACTAGAAGGACCAAACTCCTACCACATTACGAACTACAACTCACCAGGCGCAACAGGTGCTCCCGCATTCTCGGCATGGATCGTCAACAAGCTAGCCTCCATGGGACGTCTAGATCATCTCCATCCCAGATCAAAGCCCTTCAAAGGCCTCTGGGACTATGAATCAGTGTCAGAAGGTGTAGGCGGCTCTTCTTCAGCCACGACGCTCAGTATCGCGGTCCATAACTAGGTCAAGCTCCGAGAGTTATTGTCCCGTTCTTCCTTGGCTGCTCAACCTTAGCCAAATCTCTAACGAACAATGCATACAGCTCCGGTTGCTCGGTATGGATCGGGACCAATGTCTTTGGCTTCACCATCTCGATAGTCTCCCTCAACTCTGTCGGCATCATATGTCCCGAGCTGTGAATCTGGTATCTCGGGAGTCCGAAATGATCTAGCCAGTTGACGAACCTCTCCTCATCAATCTCCATCTCCTCAGTGAACGGTTCACTGCTACTGTTGATGAAAGCTCCACTGGGACCAGGCTGAATCTCTAACACCTCATTCATATCATAAGGGCTGCAGACAAGGATCACACGATCCTGCATACCTCGAATATCCTGTGAGGTCTTAACCTGGGCCTTATCAATAATGGATCTTTCCCAGCCAAAGTAGTTCTTCTTCAGCTTCCGATAGACCACAACATTAGGATCATGCAAAGCGTCAGGCACTTGCAAATGAGGATCCTTTGCCAAGGCATTGAGAAGATACGCCTGCTTCAACGAAACCGCTAACGACCTATTATTCTTCCGAGCTGCCTCGTGAAACGTCCTCAGCCTGTCAACATCCGCCAAGGAGAAGCTGGAGAGTACAAGGCCCTTCGTTTTCGAAACTACATGATTCGCCTTTTCGAGAACGTGTTCCTCGGTCTGGAGGTCTCCTCTCACAAGATTGGTGCCTTCGCAGAGGAACATCTCCGGTTTTTCAGCGGCCGCCTTATTCACGAATTCCCATGTCATTTTCGCCATCGGACCATGCGCCCTGAAATCCCCACTGTAGACAATAGTCCCGTTAGACGTGTGGACGATGAAACCATAAGCCCCCGGAAGACTATGATCCACATGAATCGGCTCTAACTCGATACCTCCAATTCGGATCTTCTCCCCAGTCCGGAACGTCCTGAAATCTATTCCGCGAAGGTCGTTCTCGAAGCTCGATGGACGAATTTCTGAGAGTGCCTGAAGGATAAGATGTGTCGTCTCACCGCAGTAGACTGGAATCTTCCGGTTCAGAAGGGATATGCATGCTGCATGGTCAATGTGAGCATGGCTGAGCACTACGGCGTCCGCCGGCAATTCTCCCTCATCATCCTTGTACAAGCCATCGACCCTAGGCATGACTCCTAGCTCAATCAGTCCCCGCTGATCCCGAGGTGAGAGGAATGGCTCAGAGAAATAGCGTCCACGATCATGTAGACTCATGCCGAAGTCAAGGAAAACCCGGGTATCCCCATCCTCGACAAGGAACTTGTTACCACCAATCTCGCCCGCGCCACCGTAGAATGTAAGCCGGACCGCCATACCCTAATTCAATCTCCGAGAAGTCCTCACGCAGGAAGCAGCCCGGATTATGAAGCTTCATCATAGCACTCGGCCCTCCAATAGGGATCGTCACTAAGCCCAAGCTCGGCTGGTTCCAAATCTAGGAAAAAGACTGAAGAAGAGCCGCATTCTTGCTTGCTAACGTGGGTTCGAGAGGGTCAGATAGGCTAAACCTGGACGTTTTATTCAGGGTCCCAAGCGTTGCCGGATTCGACTTAAAGAAGGACGGGACCGGACTAGCACTCAATTCAAACCGAACTGGACAATACGAGATTTACCTCTACAATCTCAAAACACAAGAGTCCAAGCAGATCACGTTCGCTCCCGAGGCGAAGACTGCTCCAAGATTCTCTCCAACACAGCAAGAACTTGCGTATTCACACGACTACCAGGGAAACGAGCAGTTCGATATTCTCCTGATGGACCTAGAAACAGAAGAGTCGAGAAATATCACACCCGACACAAAAGAGAGCATCAGCCCCTTTGTAGACTGGTCCCCGGACGGACAGCGGATGGCAATATCATCCAACAAGTCCGGTAAATTCAGCATCTACACTCTCAACCGGACAGGGGGCGAACCCAGTCTAGTACACGATCATCAGTATATCGACTACGACCCAGAATGGTCGCCAGACGGCAAGAAGATCGCGTTCACTTCGCTTGTCAAAGGCCAAGACCAAGGAATCTTCATGACAAATCTCTCCGACCATGAGACGACTCAACTCGCAAACTATGGCCACGCAGTCGAATCCTCATCACCAGACTGGTCTCCAGACGGACACAAAGTGGCCTTTGAATCAGCAGACAAAGGAAGCTACGACATAGGCGTCTATGACGAATCGGACCAAAAAGTGGAATGGGTAACAGACGGCAAAATGGAAAGAGACTCGCCCACATGGTCGCACGATGGCAACATGCTATCCTATTTGGAGAATCAGAACAGCAACCTCGTCATCAGACTCTACCGTTACGACACGGGAGAGACCGACACGATACAGTTGATGCCTGGAATCCACTCCCACGTCCGCTTCTCTCCCGACAACAAGACAATCTATTTCCTGTACAGCGGACCAAGAAACCCTACGGATCTCTGGTCTCACAATCTCGACTCAGGCCAGTTCAGACAGTTGACAAAGTCACTCCCGGTATCGCTTGACACGTCGAGCTTCGTCTCCCCGACCAATGTAAGCTACAAGAGTGTTGACGGAAAGACCATTCCCGCACTCCTTTACAAGCCCGGCAGTGAAAGAGGAAAAGGGAAACCTCCAGCCATCGTATACGTCCACGGTGGACCCACCGCGCAGTTCATGAACAGTTGGAACCCACTCGTGCAAGAATATCTCGACCAGGGCTTCATCGTAATCGCGCCAAACTATCGCGGCAGCACAGGCTATGGAAGGGAGTTCCGTGAGGCGAACAGATTCGTCATGGGCCAGCTCGACCTTGCAGATGTTGTTAAGGGTGTAGAGTATTTGTCGAAGAACAGCTTGGCGGATCCTGCTCGTATCGGAATTACCGGGGGATCGTTTGGTGGATACTTGACGATGTGCGCGCTCGCAAGATATCCCAGTCTCTGGGCCGCAGGCTCAGCAATAGTCCCGTTCCTGAACTGGTTTACCGAGATACAGAACGAGCGGGACGATCTAAGGTATTGGGATATGCAGAACATGGGCGACCCGGAGAAGGACAAAGATAGATTGCGCGAGGCGTCCCCGATCTTCTTCATCGACCAGATACGAGTCCCGGTCCAGATGATAGCCGGCGCTCACGACCCACGCTGCCCACCTTCAGAGACTCTGCAAGCGCAGAATGAGCTAAGAAAACATGGCAAGCAGGCCGACGTTGTCATCTATCCGGACGAAGGGCATGGCTTTTTGAAAATGGACAATAGGGTGGATGCTTACAAGAAGAACGTGCACTTCTTGACTGATCGTGTAAAGAGGATCAGCTAGTGATTGGCACGAGCAAATTCCAAGCAGATGATTTAAGCAAAGCCGACTTCCACACCGCAGAGGCCAAGGTGGCTCAATGAGTAAATCACGAGGAAGTGGAAAGAAAGGCGCTATTCAATCGCTTGAAGTAGACGCTAGCAAAGGAATCATAACTTCCTTCGGTCAACGGTTCCTCTTCATTCCGGTCGAGCTGATACACTCGATAGAGGATAGACTCGCAGACATGGTGGGTCCAATGACTGCGACGAGCTTCCAATACGAGATTGGCAAGCGAGGTGGTAGCCACTACATTCGCATGGCCCAGAAGGCAGGATATGATATCAAGAGTTCTAAGGATGTAGGAATGATCGCCGCGAATCTTGGAACTCTTGGAGGCTGGGGGAAGCTCACGGTTCAAGAGATTGATTTCAAGAAGAAGATGATACGGTTAAGATGGACGAACGGAGTATCGGTCAGGCCCAACAAGAAGAGTAGGACGCCCGTGTGTCATTTCGGCCGAGGAGTCCTAACAGGCGCGTCTGAGGCTATGTTCGGACGGAAACTAGAATCTATCGAATTGACCTGTCAGGGTAAAGGGGACGCTTACTGTGAAGCTTTGATTGCGCCTCCGGAGGAAGTTTCGAGATACGCCGAGACTGCCGAAAAATAATACTAGATCACTAGCGAATCTTCTCGCTGATCTCCATAGCATCTTCGCCACCGGAGTATTCCAATCCGGTTTCGACAGTCCGACTCTTGTAAGAGTCACTGTTTCGAATGTAGTCTAGAAAATCTTTCATCTGACTCGCGAATACTCCGACATTGTCAGCGACGACGACGCTGCCTTTGTGAAGATTCTTCTCGACAGCTTTCAAGTACGCCAAGTATTGCTCCTTCGCCGCGTCTAAGAAGACGAGATCGAAGCTTCCCTTGAGTCCTGACAATACTTGTGTTCCATCACCTTGAACTACTTCGATTCGATCCTCCATCCGGGCCTTCTTGATATTTTCCCTGGTGACGCGGACATGCTCGGGATCGAATTCGACAGTAGTAATCTTCGCCGTTGGTGCATTCTTGCCCATCAGAATGGAGGAGTACCCGTAGAGTGCTCCGACCTCGACAATCCTCTTCGGCTTCGCTTTCTGAATAACCTCAGCTAGAACCTTCCCCTTGACGGGACCGATTGACGGAAGGAATTTTCTCTCCCCCAACCTCTCGATCTCCCTCAGAACCACATCAGCAACATCCATGGATCGTAATCACCGATCTTTGAACGCGAAGACAAGTCTCGTTTAAAGTCGATCAAAACGGTTCTCAGCCGAGTATGTGCCGTAAGCGGATTCTCTAGAGAACATAGGAGAATGCGTCCCATGCCCAAAAGAGAGGCGATTGACCCTCTATTGTCGAGGAGCAAGGCGAAAACCAACCAATGCAATTGAGACTATTGAAAGGCAAGATACACAGAGCCAGGGTCACAGCCGCGCTCATGGACTATGAGGGCAGCATAGAAGTAGACACCTTCCTACTTGACGCAGCGGGAATCCGGAAGTTTGAGGAGGTCAATGTCTGGAACCTCACGAACGGAGAACGATTCACAACCTACGCTTTACCCGCCAAGAAAGGGAGCGGCACCGTCGCGGTCAACGGAGCGGCCGCGAGAAAGGTTCAGCCAGGCGACGAAATAATCATCAGCGCTTTTGCGATCGTCCAGGAGAAGGAAGCTGAGAACTGGACTCCCCGTGTTGTAATTGTCGACGAGAAAAACAGGGTTAAGCCGTTAGCCGGCGTCGCTCAGCACTACCCTAACTGATCTTATTTCAAGGGTTTGACTGCGCTAACAAAAGCGCTGAACACGTCTGAACTGTACCCTGAAGTACTCGGTCTAAGCTGTTTGACAGAGACTTGCGTGAAACCTGACTCCTCAAGCATTTCCTTGTATTGAGATTCAGTGACGGCACCGGTTACACAACTACACCATTTTCCGGGATCTGCTTTTTCTTCTTCCGAGAATGGCCTTACAGCAACCTCGTCGGCTATGGCTAACGCTCCGCCTTGACGAAGAACCCTTGACATTTCCCGGAAGACCCTCTGTTTTTCCGGACTGAGGCATATGACGCAATTACTCATTATCACATTCACACTTTCATCATCGAGGGGTATCTGTTCAATCTCTCCAAGCTTGAACTCCACGTTCGCCACGCCCATTCGCTTCGCGGTAGCCGCTGCTCTTTGCACCATCTCAGGAGTCATGTCCAGACCGATGACTCTGCCTGTCTTGCCAACTTTCCTGCTCGCCAATAGAACGTCGATGCCTCCGCCAGAGCCTAGGTCGAGTACTACATCCCCCTCCTTGATCATGCCAAGCCCAGTTGGATTCCCACAGCCGTCCGACATTGCAACGACAGACTCCGGTAGAGAAGCCAGCTCTTCAGCAGAGTAGCCATATCTCAAGAGCTTGTCCGTCTTCGTCGAATCGCAACAACTCGCAAGTTCTGAGCCTTTCGCAAGAGAAGAGTAACTCTCTATCACTGCAGTCTTGATCGTCCGCTCCTTCTTCTCCAAGGAAAAAGCCCCAGTATCATAATGTCCGGGTGAGCGTGCTTAAGAGACTAGCGCCACTTGCTAACCAGTTCGATACTAGCTTACCCAGAAATCTCTTTTTTCGGAACTCCCAGAGCCGCAACGAACGGAAATCGTCGGAATTGGGTTAGCCTCATATCCGATCATCCCACCGTCTCAATAGGATGAGGCAAAGATGACCGTCGAGATTGGCGTTTACAAGGTCCATTTGTTGTTCAATAGACTCTTCGCGGATCCACGTCTCTTCGAGAAGAACGCCAATCTCGCTAGGCAATACTTGGAATCTGCTGGGCTGTCGGAACCAAAAAGTCGGTACATAATCCAACCCAAGCCTACTGCAGTCACTGACGAAAAGAGCGAGCCCTCGAAAATTACAGGCGTTGCAAAATACATCTTTCAAGAAAAGAAGACTCGTTCAGAGTATATGGAAAATGCGAATCTCGTGATCGATTATCTCGATGTAGGCGCCGATCTCTCGCCAGATCAGCATCACCAATATTGGGCAAAACAGAAACTCTGGACGATGCCCTTCGTCTTGAAAAGCTTCAATCATCAACTAGTCAAGCTGAATATTCCTGATGTCGAGGAACTCTACTCTATGGTGAAGGAGAGAGCACACCCAACTACCATAGCGAGCGTTGAGTTGACCGACGTGCCCCATGACCAGTTTGATCTTGCCATGGCCTATTTGGAAACCCATCTTGCAAGAATTGCAGAGAAGGATTCGGCAACATTGGAGGTCTACGCCTCTCGCGACCTTGAACTCAGCGAGAGAGAAGCTTTGGATAAGCGTCTTAGCAGAGAATCGACGGCTTCCACAGTCTACCTGATATTAGGAGCAGCTTAGGGGATTGGTTGTTCAGACGATTTGCTTGTAGCCTGCAACAAATTCTGGGTCTATTACGCCGGAAATTATTCGCTCTGAGCCGTCTGGCATTATGATTGGGGTGCCTGCTGCATGGTAGGGCAGTTCGAAGCTTTCGAGTTTCTCTGGATTATCCACCTCGAACAGTTTCCTGCATGAGCCGTCTTCGTAATGGAAAGCATAGAGCTTCTCGATCTTTCTAACTCCGAAACCACCCGCTCGTCCGCCTGCGGCAAGGGATCCTTCGGGTAATTGTAGGACGAATATCGAGTTCTTTCCTCCGAGAGCTTTGAGGTCTACTGGATTCTCGGCTACGAGGATTCTTCTTCCCTTCTCTCCGAGGAGATGTGCTAGCTCGTCTAATGCTGCCATGGTCGGATGCCTTGGATGGTTGGTGTAAAATGGGTTTGCTTGATGCCTAGCTCTCTCTAGAGGAAGTTGATCGCTGCCTCTTTCCTTGATCCCCGAAGCATCCTCTCGATCTCAGCCCGTTCCTCATCGGTCAATGGGTTGTAGAATCTGCCCTCGGGTCCCGATGTGGCATATCTTCCCGCCACAAGGTAGATCTCTTTGGATGTTTCCTTTAGTACAGTGACTCTGTTGAGACCATCCTTCTCCGTGTACATGTACATGGGAATCGAGTCGTATTTCGTAATGTCAGTTCTCGGAAGTAGTTTCCATGGAATGGCCGGCATGGTTAGGTCTACCGCAATCTATTGAAGATGTATAAATCAGATTTCTCTAGGCTATTGCGTGTCTACGGAATCTGAGCACGCTGAATTTGCCGCCCGCGCATGCGGATATTGATGGGTCTTGGCAGCCTCCGACTGGGATGTGTAGGAACATGAGGAAGCTTCTTCGGCCGAGTCTTGCCATGAATGTTGTGAGCATACAGTTTCCTTGTCCAGGAGGTTCACGGGAAATGTCGAAGAGAATCTGCAATACTGGATTTTTGACGAGGCTGCTTGTAATGTGTAGTTTGAGGATTGGTATGTCGGCGATTCGGTCTTCGCCTATGGCCTTGAGCCACATCAGTCTCTTCTCTTCCTTGGGAGATCTAGACTTTCAATTGTCCGGATCGTCTGAGGTTTTCAACTTGACCTTGTGTGTATCTGAAGAGAATGTCTCCACGCGATGTCTGGAAGTCCCATGGAGCAACTAGAACGGTGTCGCCCATTTTGATCCATACACGACGTTTCATCTTTCCCCTGATACGGCAAACTCTTTCTACGCCATCAGCGCATTCGACCAAGACTCGATCGTAACCAAGTAGATTCTTGACTATGCCGAACATTTGTCCTGGGCCTGGCGTTATCATTTCGCTCAGGTTTGCTTCGCTGAGGACTTTTCGCTTTCCCATTCTCTTCCTTCTCCTTCAAAGGATGCTGGTGTAGTATTAAAACTGAACAGCACCATCAGTATCCTTCGATGGATTTGTTGATGTTTCTACATGGGCTAGTTCGAGCCTAGCCAGAAATGAGTGAAGGTCGATCTTATTGTTTCCACTTTATCGAGCAGCCGAACGGCCGGGTCTCACTGACCTCCGGTGATCGACCAGCGAGAATTGCGTCCAATGCGTTTCTAAGATCCCGAGTCTTCACAGCCGACGGTTCTTTCCAATTATCATCGATCCTGCCCTTGTATTGTAGAGTCCTGTTCTTGCCAAAGACAAAGGTATGTGGCGTGCAGATGGCTCCATAGGACTTGGCAGTGTCCTGCGTCTCATCGCGAACGTATGGGAAGTTGAACTGTTTCTCCTTCGCTCTCCTGATCATATTTTCATAACTGTCTTCCGGATAGTTCACGTCGTCATTGCTGTTGATCGCGACTAGCGTGACGCCTTTCGACTGGTAATCATGCTGAATATCGACCAGTCTCTTCTCGTAGGCCTGTGCGTAGGGGCAGTGGTTGCAGCTGAAGACGACAACGACAGCCTTCTTGTCGCCGAAACTCTTCAGACTGTAGTTTTTGCCATCTACTCCTTTGAGTTGAAAGTCGATTGCTGTGCTTCCGATTGGAAGTCCAACTGTACTGGTTTCTGGTATCAATTCGTCCCTATCCAGACAGGTTGTGACCATAATTAGAAGCTTTTTCTGGGTACGATTCACGAGCTCCCCTGAACGGTATTGTCGAAAACAATGTTTGTCGGGACTTCCGGATTCAGCTATCCCAGCTGGAAAGGAAAATTCTACCCGACCGATTTGAAGAGCGAAGATTTTCTCGCCTACTATTCAAAACAATTGAACAGTGTCGAGATCAACAGCTCCTTCTACGCATCTCCTAGTCTGGCGATGATCAAATCATGGTCATCGAAGACCGGTGAAAATTTCAAGTTCGCGTTCAAAGCTCCTCGCCAGATTACGCATATTCTGAAGCTCGAGGGGAAGCCTGCGGTTGAAGCCAGTCAGAGGCTTGACCAGACAGTCAATCTTCTGGCTGGAAAGAGGGGACCGTTGCTTTTTCAGCTGCCACCATATCTTCGACTTGATCTGAAAAGACTGGAGAATTTCCTCAGTGACACTTCAACAATACAGGAGCGTGTTTTCGAGTTTCGCCACGGCTCATGGATGACAGACGAGACCTACAAACTACTCAACAAGTATGGTGCAGGATTTTGCATTGCAGAGAGTGAGGATATGGAACCAGTATTCCAGCTGACTGGTGGACTCGCCTACTTTCGACTGAGAAAGGATCACTATGATGAGAAGACAATCGTTGACTGGTCAAAGAAAATTTCAAAATTATCCAAAGAAGCGCCTCAGACCTACGTCTATCTCCGACATGATGAAACCGGAGAAAATGTGTCGCTGGCTCTGAAACTTCTGAAGTAAAGAAAAAGGGGATGTGGAAAGTCGAGAGATGCTTGATTGGGTCTTAGTGGGCCGCTGTTTGGACCGGTGAGGTTTTCTCGGCTGCTTTGCGAACCTCATCATAGTTCGGCTCTTTGCCCGGATCGTCGCTGACCCATCTGTAGATGACATTGCCTCGTGAGTCTAGGATGAAGATGCTTCTCTTTGCCGCAGTGTATCCTTTCAATCCTGCAAAGTCGTTCAGTGCTATGTTGTATTGCTTGACCACGTCTCTGTTGTAATCGCTAAGCAGGGGGAAGTTGATGTTATTCTTTTCAGCAAAGGCCTTGTTCGAGAATGGATCGTTTACGCTTATTCCCACGACTTTCGCGTTGATATTGCCTAGTTGTGTTAGACTGTCGCGGAACGTGCACATTTCTTTTGTACAGACGCCTGTAAATGCGCCGGGGTAGAAGGCGAGTATCGTGGCTCCTTTGGGGCTGAGTAGTTCTTGGAGGCTTCGCTGTTTTCGCTCAATGTCTGGAAGAGTGAATGATGGTGCTTTCTCTCCTTGGTTAGGCATTTTTCATACAGTACCTCTATGAGAGATGGAGCAAATGCGGCGGCTTCTAAACCTTACATTAAAAAAGAAAAATACAATAGGGAAATTTGTTGTTTGGCTGACTAGCTCTCGTGATTGTTGCGATGGGCAGAATGTTAGACCGGTAAAGATCTATTGTGTTTGGTAGTATAACTCAGGATGCACGATCGTCATGGTCATGGTCCTGATCCTCGCCCTGTCCATGATGATGTCCGTGGACTTGGCTGGATTGTACGCTTGAGCTGGTTGGATCTCCCGAGTCATCCGTGTCAGTGTGGACTTTGTGCGAGTGAGAGTCTGCAGAACCGCTTTGATCGTTGTCATGTTGATGAGCATGTGTCGAGCTTGAACCTGAGTCACTGTCGGTATCCGAGTCACCAGTTCCAGTACTGTCGGAATCCGTGTCTTTGGCTGAATGCTTACCGCTCGTCGATGTGTCGGCGCTATGGCTTCCAGGGTTATTGTTCGTATCCCCGTTGTTTCCGTTAGTTCCTGGCCTTGTGGGTGGTGGTATAGTGGCTTGGGTCTGTGCGGGTGGATGGTACAGGAATGGTGTTGAGATTGCTGCGATGGCTGCGACAACGATTGCTGCGAGTCCGAGTTGCCGTCTACTTAGTGGTACTAATGGTATCAAATCTTGTTTGTTCCTTTTTCTCCCTGTTTTTTCTGATTCCAAGGGCTGACTGGGGGAGTGTATTTTAGTCAAAGCTATTGTACAGTCAATGCGATAGTCTCCCAGAGGACTCGTTTGGTATGTTTCTGTCAACGGAATGCTTCTGTTAGTGATGGTTGAGAGCTAGAGGATGATGAGGAAGAGCCATAGTATGAGAATGTTCGGGACCGTGACGAGTATTCCTGCTTTCAGGAATTCCAAGAATCCGAATCCTTCACCTCTCTGCTCGGCCTGCTCGAGGATTATCACGTTGCTTGCGGCACCTAGGATTGTGAGTCCGCCTGCTAACGTGCTCGCACCGGCAAGAGCCAACCAGACCTTCACATCTGAGCCTGTGAACCCTGCCGCTTGCAATGCTTTGATGTAGACCGCGACGAAGGGGACGTTGCTCAGGAACTGGCTGAGTAGAACGCTAGATGTGATCACTACGCCTAGTGTGACTCCTTGATTGGTTTGTAGGGGTCCCGGGAAATATGTCATGAATGTTTGGAGTAGGTTTGATCGCCAGAAGGCTTCGGTGACGATGAAGAGGCTGATGAAGAAGATGATTATTCCCCAGTCGATCGAGGCGAGGATTTCACGTCTGCGACTACTTACTAGATAGATTATCGTCGCTCCGAGAAGGGCGACTGTGCCGAGGTTGGCGTTCGAGTCGATTCCCAATAATCGAGTGGTCCCGACAATGAAGAAGCCTGCTATTACGATGAGGATTGTGTAAGCGGATATTCGAGCCAGTCTTGCGTCCTTGATCGCCTTCTTCGGATCTTCATTTAACCCGTCGAGTCTTGCCATCGCTAGATCTTTTCGATAGAAGACTCTGAGGATCAGGTATGTGACGAGGATGCAGACTAGTGTCGGTGGGAGGAGGTAGTAGAGGAAGCTGAAGAATGGGTTTGGGATTCCACTTGATAATGCGATGAGAAGATTCTGTGGATTGCCAACCGGAGTAAATACACTTCCTATCGTCACCCCCATAGCCAATGCGATCAGCAAAACCGTTGGTCGAATTCTCATTTGTTTCGAGAGACTCAGCATTATTGGAGTCGCCATTAGTGCGAGCGTATCGTTCATCAGGAATGCGGCCATTGCGCTCATTCCTGCGATTATCAATGCGAAGGCTCTGCCTGGTGTCTTGGCGATTTCGACTATTCTGAGGGTTGCGTATTCTAAGAGTCCGGAGAGATCCATGGCTGCTACTATAGTGAACATTCCGATCAGGAAGAAGATCACGTTCAGATTAACTGATTGATATGCTGCATCCAATGGTACTGCGTTTAGGAAGATCATTGCGACGGCGCCGGCGAGCATGACAGTCCATATTGGGATATGGAACCATCTGAGGTTACGAAGTACGATCAGGGCGTATACGATGAGAAAGACTGCGATGCTAACGTAGTTTAGGACAGCCAAAAGAGGATTCTATCCATTTATTCCCCAGGAATGATGGCATCCCGGGCTCGGATCTAGAGTTCTTCGAAGATCTTCTTCGACCAGAGCAGCCCTGGTGCGGGCTTCTTGGCTGCTTTCTTTGGCTTTGGCTTTTTCGGCTCCGTCTCCGGTTCCGCAGCGCTCGGAATGAGTCCTTTGTCTGGGAGGACGGGTTTGGCTCCTGCAGGTTCTTGTCCGAGGGCCACTACTGCACCGTCCACATCTCTCAATATTCCGTTTTCGTAAAAGGCGAGTTGTCGTCCATCTTTGTAATCGAAAATATTTCCTTCTTCGTCAATAAAGCCTAGACTCTTTCCCTCGAAATCGACCATTCTGCCAGATTTCAGGATCCGGTATCTGGCGTTTCCGTTCTCGTCCCAGAGTACGTCTATCTCACCGGTGTCTGTGTGCTCCATCCTTTCCTCGCACTATCCTTCGCCCGTTTCCAACGCCTCAGGGCTATAAGCTTGCTATGACCATGCTTTTGGAAAGAAGAGAGAGATTCTCAATCATTGAGAAATGTTTCAGCGGGCCTGATACTAGAGTTGCTTCTCGTAGACTAGGGTTGTACCGGTTTTTGAATAGCCGGATTTTCGAAGAGTACGTTCTACGCTAGCCGATGTTGGAACCAAAATCCGTACGCGTCTCTTTGACTTCGCCTTGGATAGCAAGTATCGTAAGTAGCGGGCGATTGTTTCTAGCTGATCCGGCTTTCCGGATAAGTAACCGATCGTGTATCCTTCTCCACCGGGGATCATGATCGAGAGCGCCTGACCATTTGAAGGAGTGTCCTTGGTTTGCAGCACGCTCCCTTGTTTTACGAGATCTCTCAGCCTCTGAGATGTCAGAGGATACCATGTCCATCCTTCAGCATACAGTCCCTTGTAGTTACGATACGTATCCGAGGATTTGACACGCTTCCATAATGTATCGTTGTATCTCCGAGCCCTTGAAAGTCCGGAAGGTTGCTTGACTAGGGGCTTCTTGGAGGTATATCTGGGATACAATTGTAAAAGTTTGAAGCCGGTACGAGACAGGTGCCTTCTCGAAGCCTTGTTGTCCAAATCAGTGCTTAGCCTCGCGACAGTTGCACCCTTGCTGGCAGCATAGTCGACAAGTTTCCGGTTAAGCTTCCCAGCGATCCCTAATCCTCGATAGTCCGGGTGGACTCGGACTCCTTCCAGCCACGCGACAGGTCTAGTTTGAAAGAACATGTGAGCCACACCAACAGGTCTTCCTTGAACTGTGGCGATCATTATTCTTCCGTTCTTGTCTTTGATCCAGTCATCCCAGACTTTGGGTATGTAATCGTGTCCGGACCAGATGTGCTTCGAGATTTGGAGGATTGGTCCCTTGTCGCTTGGGACTGCGGGTCTAATGCTGACGCGGACCTTGGTTTTGATCACGGGTCCAGTCCTGGGAGGAATAGATCTGGCGTTTCTGCGGGAGTGTCAGGTATCGTTTCAATTTTGGCCATCCCGTCTTAGCATATGGCAGTCTGTTTCTTGGATCGTTTTTTACCCATCGTAGCATGTGGAAGAAGCTCTTGGCTCTCTTGTCGTCTCGCTCGCGTATCGGCTCGTAGCCGAGATTCCTGATCTCGTCAATATAGGCCAGCTCGACCTTGTCCTGTGCTTGTCCAATGATCTGTGCGACCTTCACTCTTTCCTTGCCATAATGATCCCAGAGTGCCGGTCTTGTCTCGTCGAAGAGGAAGCTGCTGCATATCTCGATCGTTTCATCGCTGCCTAGTTTCATCTTGTTTAGGAGATTGTTGGTTAGCTCGGTTGCCTTTTTGAGGTAAAGTTTCTTTTTGAAGTCGGGTTCCTGGAAGTAAGCGACTGGTATTATGTCGTACATGAATTCACCAGTTTCGCGTCTGTGTGCGCCGATTACTACTCCGTAGAGTAGATCGCCGACTCCGGCGTCGTCAATCTCTAGCGTGAACTCTATGCTCTCCTGTTATCCTGTAGGGTCTTGATGCTGATTTGGAGATTGAAAAAGGTGCGTTAAGCTGTCCAATTCAGCATGGAATTCCACAATGCATCTGTCCTCTGACGGCCCCTTCATGCGCGATTGGACCTCGATGTCCTAGAGCCGACTCTCGACGCATACGTAGGGGTTTATATCGAAAGATGAGAATATCGAGGTTTGATAGGTTTAGGGTCCTGATGCAATCCATTGACTAAGGCGATCTCGGAACGATTGGTCAAGAGCTTCCTGGACCTGTTCATTCTGGACCTGTTGAATGGTGGAGCTAAGCATGGCTACGAGGTTATGAGGGAGCTGAGGTCTCGGACAGGGACCAAGATTGGGGCTGGGACATTGTATCCGCTTTTGTACGAGCTTGAAGAGCGGCAACTAGTGACGGGCGAGTGGGTCTCTCCAACGCGGCGTAGCAGGCGAGTGTATAAGATCACGGACAAAGGGACGAAATATCGTGAGCAGGGTTTCAAAGGGATAGAATTATTGTTGAAGGGCTCCTCAGTGAGACCGAACCTCTCACCATACTGGAATGGCTAGTTGTACTATAACGCTCGTGGGAGAAGCAACCACCTCGCAGTCCACTTAATTATTTTAGCCATCTATTTCGGTTGAAAGCAGAAATCGCTCATTTCATGCTCTGTTTGGCAATCAGGGCTCACTTTTTCTGGCCCCCGATGTCTCCCTCGTAAATTTCCGCTATGTTTAAATGAATAAACCCATTTCCGCAAAATGCTTTTCTCGCATTTTGAGCGATTAACGGCAGA
>Ga0209802_1000959_pt1 | contig 22183 bp, 14 predicted proteins | sample GraSoiAngelo_129_FD_185886 | JGI IMG/M metagenome (GOLD analysis project Ga0209802, IMG submission 185886) | Grasslands soil microbial communities from the Angelo Coastal Reserve, California, USA - 14_0927_12_40cm (SPAdes) (version 2) | ecosystem: Environmental > Terrestrial > Soil > Grasslands ... | reverse complement strand
ATGTTTTCTGCCTTGGTCAGCGCATCCAGAAAATCCAACTGGGACGTTCCCGTTGCCACGACAATACGGGCCCGTCCGCGATCGAGGATGGCTCGGCGCATAGCAGTCGCCGCCTGTTCGGCAGCAGTTGCGCTGAGAGAGATCTTCTCTTCAAAGACCCTCACAATCACTTCGTGATCTCCCTCTTGATCATCTGTCCGTATTACGACGAGTAACACTAATGGGGAAGATTGTGTGAGTCAATTCGCAGTCGTGAAAGAGAACTATTCCGGAGCGGAAGCCCGTCCTTTGCCTCATCGAGTGCGGAGCACTTGCTTCCCGGTCCGGCAGGCCGCATATATGGCTTCCACGAGGGCCAAGCTACGGCGGCCCTCACGTCCATCACAACGCGGGTTTGTGTTTAACTGAATCGACTTGAGGAAATCCTCCAGAACGGATTGGTGACCACGCACGTCACTGATGACCGGCGAGTCTGCGCTGGGGTTTAGGTCAGCTTCCCCGCCGTGGAGCAAATCTTCAGGTGGATTTCGCAAATCTGCGGCCAGCAGACGATCCTGGTCGATGATCAGAGTCCCTTGGGAGCCGGTGAGTTCCAGACGGCGAGGGTAGCCTGGAAATACCGATGTAGTGGCTTGCAGCACGCCGAGCGCTCCGCTCGCAAACTGCAGGAGTGCAATGAGAGTGTCCTCCACCTCTATCGTATGCAACGCTGCCTTGCTGCTGGCCTGGACACTCACGACATCGCCAAACAACCACAGCATCAGATCCACCGTGTGCACCGCCTGATTGATCAGTGCGCCTCCGCCGTCCAGAGCCCAAGTCCCCCGCCAGCGGGACTTCGCATAATAGTCAGGGGGGCGGTACCACTTCACTCTCGCATCGGCCAGAATCGGCCGTCCCAGCACACCTGCGTCCACCCCCTTTTTCACGCGAAGAATGTCGGGCTTGCAACGGTCTTGGAAAAAAACGCCCAGCTTAACGCCCGCTTTATCGGCCTCGGAAATAAGGGCATCGGCCCGCTCGGTCGTGATGTCGATTGGTTTCTCGGTCAGCACGTGAAGTCCGCGCCGAACGGCAGCGATGCCTTGAGCGGCATGCATCGCCGAAGGACTGCCAATCGCCACCACATCCATGGGACGGTGATCGAGAAACTGGTCGAAGTCGGAGTAAGGCTTGCCGCCATGCTCGCGGGACAATCGGCTGACCTTCTCTGCGTTCGTTCCATAAATGGCGGCAATCTCGACGCCCGGCACGCCACGCGCGGCACGCGCATGCGTCTCTGTAATATTTCCGCCTCCGATGAATCCGATATACGTGGTCATCTAAGCTTCTAAATTTCACAGCACTTTCGAGGCTTCGCCATTATCAGTGAGGGCTTCCCGTGTTTCAACCAGACTGCTGAATTGCGTGCGCTTCGTCCCAAAAGCGTGGGCACGGTCCCACAGTGTGTCAGTATCAGGATAGACGGATTTGGGAGGACGCTGAGGAAGGCTGGAATCTCCTGCTGATTACAGGCTATCCTGTCAGCCGGCGGGGGCAATGGGTGCCCGCTATAAGGAAAAATCATGGTTACACGACGCGAGTTTCTCGATGCGCTTGCAGTAGGGGCTGCGGGGCTGGCCGTGGGAACTACGGCAAAGAGCTATGGTCGGATCCTCGGTTCCAATGATCGCCTCAACTTTGCGGTTATCGGTTTGAATGGGCGTGGCTATGCTCATCTCGCGGCGCTCAAGGCGAACAGGAGCACGGCCCGCATCTCGCATGTCTGCGATGTTGACAGCACTATTCTCAAGAAGTTCGCTGACAGTGTGCAAAAGGAGATGGGCGAGGCTGCGGTGGCGGACAAAGACTTTCGCAGGATTCTCGAGCAGAACGATGTGGACGCCATCACGATTGCCACGCCCGACCATTGGCATACGCCCATGTCCATCGCCGGGTTGCAGGCAGGCAAGCACGTCTATGTGGAAAAGCCATGCAGCCACAATCCCGCTGAGGGAGAGATGCTGGTAAAGGCGCAGCAGAAGTATGGAAAGCTCGTGCAGATGGGCAATCAGCAACGCTCTTCACGACACACCATCGAGATCGTCGGAAAGATTCACGGCGGCACAATAGGCAGGCCCTACTTGGCGAAGGCCTGGTACAGCAATGTGAGGAAGTCGATCGGCACAGGCAAAGAAGCGCCCGTGCCACCGCAACTGGATTGGGACCTTTGGCAGGGTCCGGCACCGCGTCGTCCCTATACGGACAATGTGCATCCATATAATTGGCACTGGTTCAGAAACTATGGCACGGGCGAAACGCTCAATAATGGCACGCATGAGGTCGATGTCTGCCGCTGGGCGCTTGGCGTCGACTATCCGAAGCGGGTCACTTCGTCAGGCGGCAGATACCACTTCAAGGACGACTGGCAGTTTTATGACACGCTGGTAACAAGCTTCGAGTACGAAGACAAGATGCTGTCGTGGGAGGGCAAGAGCTGCCAGGGAATGAAATATTACGGCCGCGATCGTGGTTCGGCAATCATGGGAACGAATGGTACGGTGGTTGTCGATCGCGATGGCTACGAAATATACAACCTCAAAGGGAAAAAGACCGGCGAATTCAAGGCCGGCAGTACGACCTCATCTTCGGACCTCCTCGGCAGCGATTCCATGACAGATGCTCACTTCGCGAACTTCATCGCGGGAATCCGTAAAGGCGAGAAGCTCAACGCCCCTATCTCTGCCGGCAACATCGCCGTTACGATGCTGCATCTTTCCAACATCGCGTGGGAAGTCAACCGGGAGCTGCATCTCGACACGAAAGACGGGCGAATCCAGGACGACCCGGAAGCGATAAAGATGTGGGGACGCGAATACGAGAAGGGCTGGGCACCGCAAGTCTAAGGTGCGCCGGCGCGCACTATCAAATCAGATTCGTCCCACCTCCTGCAAGAATCCTTGACTGGCGTACCGGCACTCCGGGACAACAGAGGTTGTGGACTGAAAATCAGGGCAGGACTTTCGGCAATACTTAGCCCCGGCGCAGCACCATGGTTGTCCTGGGGGCCAAGCCCAATATGCCGGACAGGATTCAGCTCTGCTTGGGGCGGAGGCGCAAGTGTCTGACGGCGTGCTCGGCGTCCTCGCGGAAGTGAGACGCATCGAGGCGCAAGGATTGCAGCCAGCCGTGCAGTAAGCCTCGAAAAGGATAAAAGAAGATCTGCTGGCCGGCCAACACGGCCTCAGCTGTTCTCGCGACTGTTGGAGCGAGCCACAAAACCAAAACCCGAACCAGCGGCAAGGCGTGGTGCCCTTGCTCAACCGCATGAGTTGCAAGATAGACGACTCCCCGCGCGTACAGCAACCATAAGCCCACGGCAAGGGCGGCCAGCACCAGGAAGACCAGATACCCGGCCGCAAACAAGAGGAAAGCAAAAAACAGCTCCTGGAAATAGAAAACGCGAGAAGCGAGAACGGCGGCCAGGAGACCGCACGCCGTTACCAGCGCACGCCGCCTAATCTGTGCCGTCATCGCCCATCGGTCCTCTCTGCTCCCAGCCCTTTAGATGCAGCAAAGCGCGGTTCCGTACAGCAGGCGAAAGAAAGAACGAGAGGCGTCCGCGTGGCGCGGGGAGGGGAGGGTCGACCTCCTTTGCTGTTTCCATTCGGTTGGTACAATGTGCTTGCTCCATCAAGGAACCCTTTTTCGCTCTTGAACTTATCGGAGCGCGCTGAGCTGCCGGATATGCTCGGGGGTGGTCCCGCAACAGCCTCCCAGAATGGTCGCCCCCATTTTCTTCCACCGCACGGACTCCGTCGTGTACTTGCTCGGCGGATACTCTTCGGTGAACAGCCACTCCGGCGGATCGAAGCGGCCGATGTGCGCGTAAGTTCCGATGGGCAATTTTGTCGCCCGGGCGAGCTGCTTCATGCCCGCGGAGATGTCGTCCGGCGGGGCACAATTCAACAGCATGGCATCGGCGCCGCCCTTCTCCATGGCCCGCGCGGCCTCCTTCAACGTTTCGCCGGTGAAGAGCTTTCCCTTTTCCGTGGGCACAAAGCTAATCCAAAAAGGCAGACCAACTTCTTTGGCTACCTCCAGAGCGGTAGCTGCTTCGTGGATGCTGTTCACCGTTTCGAGGAGCACCAGGTCCGCGCCGGCGTCCTTCACGACCTGAAAGATTTCGCGATACTCGGTCCTCGCCTGGGCATCGGAAGGTGCCAGGTCCGGCCGGAAGCACCATTCGAGCGTGGTCACCGCCGCGGCCACGGCGACGCGCTGCTTTGCTTTCGTCTGTTCGCGCGCCTCGACGGCAAGTTTCACCGATTGCGCGAGCAGCGTGCTGGCGCGCGTATCCAGATCGCCCGCCCCGATGTGCCTGCGGTGCGTCTCGTCGCGAAAATGGTTGAAGAGCGCGCGCCTGCAGAGCTGGAAGCTGTTCGTGGAGATGATTTCCGCGCCGGCATTGATGTAGTCGGCGTGGATGGTGCGGACGAATTCCGGGCGGCTCATCAACTGATGATCGGCCCAGGTCACCTCGCGGCGTAGAATCTCTGTGCCGATGGCACCGTCAAGAATGACGGTCTCGCGGCGCGCCAGTTTTTCCTTAATGGGAAGATAGCTCACGTTAACGTCCTCCGGCAGCGGCCGCGCCAACAGAAACTGCTGCGCGCAATGCGGCGATGTGCGCGGGGCCGGTGCCGCAGTCCCCGCCAATGATTTTCCCGCCTTCCGCAATCCACTTGCGAGCTTCGCCCGCGTAGCGCTCCGGCGGCCACGATTCCGTGTCGATGAACTGGGGGAAAAAGTCGAACTTCCAGCTCGGCGGCGAAAACTTCCCGATCTGCGCGTAGCCGCCGCACGGGAGCGAAGTCATGGCCTTCAGGCGCGGCACCGTTCTTGACATGTCCTCAGGCGGCACGTTGCACACCAGCACGGCTTCCGCGCCGCGCCGCTTCATCGCTTTCACGGCGTCGGCCAGCGGTTCGCGGCTGAGCAGTTCGCCCTCGGGCCCCAGCACGAAGCTCACCCAGACGGGCAGGCCGACGGCCCGGGCCGCTGCGAGCGCGCCCTTGGCTTCGCGGATGGTGTTCATGCTATCAGCGATGAGCAAGTCCGCTTTCTCTTCCTTAAAAATGCGCGCCATAAAGGCGTGCTCGCGGCGCGCCACTTCCTCGGTCGGGGCGAGGTCCGGCCGGAAGCAGTGCTGCATAGGAGAAAGCACGCCGGCGATCGCTACGCTGTCGGACTTCATGGCCTTGATGCGTGCCTGCCGGATGAGGCGCATCGCCGTCTTCAGGAGCTGCGGCACCAGCTCGGCCAGGCCCGGCGCGCCGATGTGCGCCTGATGCTCGGGGCTGCGGAAAACGTTGAGGTAAGTGAGCCGGTTGAGCTGAAACGTATTCGTGCGGATGACGTCGGCCCCGGCGTTCAAGTACTCCCGGTGGAGTTGCTCGACAGCCACGGTATCGGTCAGCAGGCCGTGCTTGCGCCAGCGGATCCCGCGGCGGACCAGCTCCGTGTTCATCGGGCCGTCGAGGACCACGACGTTTCCTTTTTTCAATTTTTCCTGAATGACGTTGTATGCCACGTTCCCCTCGGCTGCTTTCTATTGCGTGCGTTCTATCTCGGACCTGCGCACTTATCTTCCAGTCTGCACGGACACAGAGTGGAGACGCGAGCCTCCTGACACGGGCGCTCCACCACGCAAGTGTTCGGCGAAGCCTATCAAACTTCAGCGCGTGTCGGCCAGCCCTTTCCTGCCCACGCCGCCACAGTCTCCGCCAGTTCGCGCCTAACTCCCTCCTCTGTCTTCCCCGATTTCTTCAGCACATGAAACGAATGATCCGCTCCCTCGATCACGTGCAGTGTCGCCCGTTCTCCCAGCTCCTCGCAGATCGGCCGCAAAAGGTTCAAATCTGCTAAATCATCTCGCGTCCCTTGCAAAAACAGCATCGACTGTTTGACTTTCCTCAAATGTTCTGCACGTTTCGTTCCCGGCCGCTTCGGCGGGTGCAGCGGAAATCCGAAAAATACCAGCCCTCGCACTCCTTCTAATTTCCCTTCCGCCGCGCCCGTCGACGTCATCCTCCCTCCGAGTGATTTCCCACCCGCCAGCAATGGCAACTCCGGTGCCGTTTTCGCTCCGGCCTGCACCGCCGCTTCCACAGTCGCCGTCAGCACGCTCGGTGCATCCGGCACATGCCGCCGCTGCTCCATATAGGGAAACTGATACCGCAGGGTCGCCACACTCACCCGGGCCAGTTCTTCCGCCAGCGCTTCGAGAAACGGATGCCTCATCCCCGCGCCCGCTCCATGGGCCAGCACAAGGAGCCAACGCGCCTTCGCCGGACGCAGCAGCAGCGCGGGCACGTCGCCCGCGCCTTCCACCGTGAATCGCATGCTCTCCGTCGCCGCCATCCTCTACCTCGGCCTACCTCGATTCGTAGCCCCCGTCGGGCCCCCGTACTGCCCAGCTCCTCCCTGGGACGGTAGCTCCGGACGGCTTCATCGCCGTATCGATGGCGGTATCAAATCAGATCCTCCCACCTCCCGCAAGAACCTTCAAAATGCTCATGGAGCAGTCCACGGCTGGCAAGTCGAAGTAGCCCGGACCGGGGCTAGGGATTCTACGCTGCCTTTCCGGCAACCTCTGACTTCCAACATCTAACTTCCAAAATTCGTCACAGCCCGCGAAGAAATTTCCTTGTTCCCCCGGCTCTTCCTCTAGAATCCTTCCGGAACCAACCGCATTCCGCATTGCGGATTTGGGTCGTTGACCCTGGGGAGGTCCGCGTGGCGTCGAACGACAATTTCGATCTGATTGTTATTGGCTGCGGCCCCGCCGGGGAAAAGGCTGGCGCCCAGGCCGCCTATTTTGGCAAACGCGTCGCCGTGCTCGAGCGCGCCCCGCACATGGGCGGAAGCTGCATCAATACCGGCACCGTTCCCAGCAAGACCCTGCGCGAATCCGCACTTTATTTCTCCGGCTTGAAGCAACGCGGCCTCTACGGCATCGATTATTCGCTGAAAGAAAATCTGACCGTGCACGACTTCATGCACCACGAGCGAGAAGTCGTGGACATGGAACGCCGCCGCATCCTGAAAAACCTTCAATTGCACAAAATCGAGCTGGTTCGCGGCCAGGCTTCGTTTGAAGATGCTCACACCGTTGCTATCTCCGGCGCGAATGGCACACGCCGTCTGAAGGGCGACGTCATTCTCATCTCCACCGGCTCCAAGCCGCATCGACCTCCGGAAATCGTTTTCGACGACATCCACACCTTTGACTCCGACACTTTTTTGCAGATGGACCGCATCCCCAAAAGTCTGGCCGTGATTGGCGGCGGCGTCATCGGCTGCGAATACGCTTCCATCTTCAAAGCGCTCGGCGTGGACGTCACTCTCGTCGACGGCCGCGATCGCCTTCTTCCCTTCCTCGACAATGAAATCTCCGATCGCCTTCGCCATCGTCTCGCCGCGCTCGGCATGCATTTCTGGTTTGACGAGCGTCCCGTCAAGACGGAGAACTCCGCAAGTGGCGTTCGCTTGATTATGAAGAGCGGCAAAGTCCTCGAAACTGATGCTGCGCTCTTCGCCGCAGGCCGTCGTGCCGCCGTGGACGGCTTGGCGCTGGAGAAAGCCAGCCTTGCCTTGAACGATCGCGGCCATATTCCCGTAGACGAAAACTATCGCACCGCGGTCCCGCACATCTATGCCGCAGGCGACGTCATCGGCTTTCCGGCGCTCGCCTCCACTTCCATGGAGCAAGGACGCGTCGCTGTCTGCCACGCCTTCGGCCTAAAATACAAACAGCGCATCGCTTCCCTGCTGCCGATGGGCATTTACACCATTCCGGAGATTTCCGCCGCCGGTGAGACCGAGGAATCCTGCAAAGAAAAGAAGATTGATTACGTTGTCGGCCGCGCGCTTTACGAAAACAACGCTCGCGGCCACATCACCGGTGACACTGCCGGCATGCTCAAACTCATCTTCGCCCGCGCCGACAAAAAGCTTCTTGGCGTCAGCATGATCGGCGAAAACGCCACCGAGCTCATTCACATCGGCCTGACCGTTCTGGACAAGGGCCTCACTATCGACGAATTCATCGAGCAGGTCTTCAATTACCCCACGCTCAGCGAGACTTATAAGTACGCCGCTTACGACGGGCTCGGCAATCTCGCCGGCCACAAACTCCGCGAGGGTTAACCATGGCAACTCTTCTCACTTCTTCTTGTTTCTGCACCCTCCGCGATTTGCGCGTTGTCCGCGTTCGATGTGTTCCCCGCGTCCTCTGCGTTCTCCGCGCGCTCTGTGCTCTCTGTGTTAAATTCCTTTCTTTTCCAGCGCGCATCACCATCCTTTTGTTGCTTGCGTTTTTCCTCGACAACTCCGCGTCCACTCAACAAGAGGCGACCCCACGCTCCTATCTCGGCTTTGACCGCAACATTTATCCCGGCGACGACGCGCTTCCGATCTTGCGCAAAACCTTCTCCTTCGCGAGCTATTGGCTCAGCCCTCCTCCAGGCGAAAAAACAAACACCTGGAAGGGCAACCGCGAACTCCTCCGCAAGCACGGCTTTGGATTTGTCGTTCTATATCGTGGCCGCGACAGCAGCGAACTCAAGAAGGAGGCTGATGCAAAGATAAAAGGAGCTCGGGACGGCGAAGACACCGTGACTGCCGCGAAGTCAGAGGGATTTTCCGCTGGCACAGTCATCTTTCTCGACATCGAAGAAGGTGGCCGTCTCCCTGACACGTATCACACTTATCTTCGGGCCTGGTCAGAAGCGCTTACTCACGCCGGTTTTCGCGCCGGCGCATACTGCTCTGGCATGCCCGTCAACGAAGGTCAGGGCGTCTCCATCAACACTGTCGACGACATCCGCAGCCACGTTTCGTCACGCGAAATCATCATCTGGGCGTACAACGATGCCTGCCCGCCCTCACCCGGCTGCGCTTTTCCGCAGAATCCTCCGTCACCAGATCGCAGCGGCATTTCCTATGCCACGATCTGGCAATTCGCGCAATCTCCGCGCCGCAAAGAATTCACCGCGCGTTGCCCCGCAAAGTATTATCGCGACGGCAACTGTTACGCCCCGGGCGACTCCGCTCACAAATGGTTCCTCGACGTAAACTCCGCTACGTCGCCCGATCCCTCCGAAGGCGCAAAATAATCTCACCCACGACAAGCACCATCTTCGACACAAAAAAAGGGCTACTTGCGCAGCCCCCTCTCTGTAAGATGACTTTTTGCTTTACTTAGATTTGTCCGAAGCCGCCGTCCACCGGGATCTCCGCCCCCGTAATGTACGAGGCGTCCGATGACGCAAGAAAAGCCACAGCGCCGGCAATCTCGTGCGGTTGGCCGATGCGCTTCATCGGCACCTGGCTCACGATACTGTTCGCAAATTCCTCCATCTCCTGTTTCGACAGCCCCGTGCGCGCAAAGCCTTCCGGCGTGTTGATCGGTCCCGGGCTCACGGCGTTCACGCGAATTCCGCGGCCGACCAACTCGGCTGCAATCGAGCGCGTGAACGACCGCAGTGCTGCCTTGGTAGCCGCATACACTGTGCCGTTGACGACCCCTGTTTCGTCGGCCACCGAAGTATTCAAAATGATCGATGCGCCGTCGTTTAGAAAAGGCAGCGCCTTCTGAATCGTAAAGTACGCGCCCTTGGTATTGATGTCGAACAACTCGTCATAAAGCCCTTCGGTCGTTGCGGCGAAGGGCACAAATTTGTAAATCCCCGCATTCACGAACAGCACGTCGATTTTCCCGAACTTTTGTGAAACCTCTGCGTACAATTTATCGACGTCTGCAAGCTTGGCCACGTCGGCCTGCACTGCCAGCACGCCGTTGCCGATGGTCTCCACCGCTTCCTCCAGCGTTTTCTTGTTTCGGCCGGATATGACCACGCGCGCGCCTTCTTCCTGCAGGCGCTTGGCCGCCGCCAGTCCGATGCCGCTGTTTCCTCCCGTGACTACCGCTACCTTTCCTTCCAGTCTCTTCATGTCGGCCTCCCTATCTTTGCCGAATTTTTCTGCCTAGGCTTCCCCTGCGAGCAGCACCCATGCATTGCTACCGGCGCCGAGATTTCGATGTTTAGATGACTATCGAAGCAATCGGTTACAGCTAAACTTCGCGGCACCGTTGGGGCGCGCAAATCAGTTGGTGGGATTTCGCGGGAATTTGAAATACGGCAGCCGCACGCCCTGATCGATGACTTGATCTGCACGGATGCTCACAGGCGCTGAGAACCCTGCGGTTCCGCCGTTGGTCACGTAGTCGTCCTGATCCACGCCGTCGCCGCTGACGCCGAGCCCGCCTACCAGGACGCCGTTGCGAAACAATCCGGCGCTTCCCGGGAAAAAAACGATCCCGCTCTTGTTTGCGTTTGCCGCGCCGCTCTGAAATCCCTGTGTGCAGGGATTCGCCAGATCCATGGTATAGAGAATGAAAAACGGTCCAGCACTCGAACTGTCAATTCCGGGCGGATAGAGTGGCTGCGCGCCAAAACTGATGGTGCGGTTCGTGACGGCAGTGCCCATGGGCACGCCGTTCAAATCCGCCACCGTGCGCGATGAACTGTTAAAGTACACCATGTTGCGCGCCTTCGTCGCCGCCACGTCAATGCTGAATACCGTGGAATCCGGCATGCGCCGCAGACCGATGATGGTTCCGTCCAAATCTGCAACAGCGATGGCCATCCGCGTTTTCGAACCGAGCGGCAAGCGAATCGCCGCGCGCGTAGTGTTCGCTGTCGCTTCCGCGTTGTCTAAAATCTGCTTCACTTCCGCTGCGCTCAATCCGCCCACTGGACCCGGGGCAGAGGTGATCAAATCTCCTTCCGGAGGCTGCCCTTGGCTGTTTGCCGGAGCAATCAAAAAACTTCCCGTGCCCGAAACCGGTCCCGAAGAGAAACCTGCGGGAAGCGAAGTCTGATTCACAAAGGGCAGCGCGATTCCGCCGATGAAAACCACTCCGGGCGCGGCCGGCGTTGGCCTAAAGGTATCTGTGGGCCCAGTTCGCGACGTCGTGGATCCGGTGAATGCTGCGAATTCGGCTACGTTCAAATTACTTGACGATGTCACCGCGCCGATTCCGCCGAGCACCACGTTCTTGTAAAAAATCGGCACGCCGCCCGGATTCACCGCGGTGGCATTCGAATCCATCGTGTCCGCCTTGCCAGTGATCACACCGGGCCCGAATCCTCCGCTCAGCGATAAAGACGGCGGAATTTTGCTTTGAAAGTTTGGATCGTTCACCAACGTGCAGCCGCGATTCGTATTCTCGATGCCATACAAATCAGCGGGCGGCTGATTCATCACGCCGGGCGGAAAATGAATCCCGCTAATGAACCGCACCGTGCGCGATGAAAGAGGCGCCTGATCGTTGCTGAAAAACGCTCCCGTTCGCGCGAGCGCCACGGCCAAGTCATCCGCATCTTGCGTCTGTCCAAAATTTCCAGTTGCCGTCGTAGGAGCATTTTGCGTTCGAAACACACCGAGGACGAACCCCGCGCGGTCCACGACCGCTACAACCATATCCACATTCACGGAATTCACGGCGGCCAGCGCGATGTTTTGCACATCGGAAACTTGCAGCGGCTGAACCACTGGAGCAGGCGGCGGAGAAACCGGCGTGCTGCTTCCACCACCGCATCCGATCAGCAGCATCATCAACGCTGCCGCAATTCCCAGCGCCAGGATGATTCCCAGCGCAAGCGTTATTCTCCTCTTTCGAAACGCGTGCCGCGCATCGATTGGTTTTCGCAGTTTGTGCGTAATTTCCATCGCGGGGATACCTGCGTTCGTATCACAGTCATTCGCCACGGCTCAACGTTTTTGGCCGCTCATTGGCGCGAAGTGGTGAATGCTTCCCTCGCGCTGCCGCGTTATTGAATGTCTCCATCGCTTCGGGAAAACGGTTGCCCCCCGCTCCTCGATATTGTTAGCTAGTGCCGTTCCAACCCAATGGACCAAACACACGAGCGACTGTTTCGGCATGCAATCTGCGCGGCTTGCTGCACTTGCTTCAGCTTCTCTCCCCCGCTTGAAGCGGGGATTTTTCAAGAGCAAGCGCAGCCCACGGTTCAAGATTCCGCGAAGCAAACGCGCGAGCAAGGCCCATCGCAGCGCCTCCCGCGCCAACAGGCGCAGACGACCGCCGCGCTGGATGGTGTGGTGCGCGATGCCGGCTCGCCCCAAAGCATGCTGCCTGTTCCTGCAGCCGTGGTTACGCTGCGCAATGCACAATCCGGCCAATTCTTCGGCGCCTCGACTTCCGCCGAAGGAGTCTTCCGGCTTTTCCCTTTGCCGCCCGGGAAATACGAGTTGCGTGTGGAAGCCCGCGACCATGCTCCATTTGCCGTCGCTGATCTTATGCTTCAGCCGAACGAAGTCGCCACGCTGGAGATTTCTCTGGTGACTTCCGCTGCCGCCGAAGCGCGCTCGCGGCTCCCGCGTCTCCCGGACCTGGGTCCCGCGCCCGGCACGGAGGCGCAGCCTTCGTCCGGCACCTATCGAACCCTTCGGCATCGTCTTGATTCCGATCCCAACTACATCGCCAATGCTTCGCCGGAGACGCTTCCTCCCGTCGCAGACGTTTACAACACGGTTCCGAATCGCTGGGCCTTGGAGCAGCCTGACTACCGGCGCTATTCGCAAAAGGGGGAGTACATTTACACCAAGCCGCGCTGGTACGATCCCTTCAACCGCAACCGCTTCAAAGGCGACGAGCCGATTTGGCCTGAGCGTTTGGGTCAGCAGGTCTTCTTGAACATCACCGCATCCTCGGATTCCTTTTTTGATGGCCGCCGCGTTCCTTCTCCCAGCAACGTCAGCAGCGAGCGTCCTGGCAGTTCCGGCTTTTTTGGCAAAGGCGAACAAGCTTTCCTCGATCAAACGTTTCGCTTTGCCTTGGATCTTTTTCACGGCGACGCTTCCTTCAAGCCGGTGGACTGGCGCATTCGAATCACGCCCGAACTCAGCCTCAATGACCTAAAGGTCCGCGAGCTCGGCATTGTGGGCCCCGATGTCCGCGGCGGCACCAACCGTTTCGACGATCACGTCGGCCTTCAGGAAGCGTTCGTCGAAGTGAAGCTCCACGACCTCGGTCCCAACTACGATTTCGTCTCCGCGCGCGCCGGCATCCAGCAATTCAACGCAGATTTTCGCGGCTTCCTTTTTGTTGACGAGCAACCGGCTCTGCGCGTTTTTGGCAATCTCCACAGCGATCGCATCGAGTACAATCTGGCGTACTTCCACTTCGTCGAAAAGAACACCAACAGTAGCCTCAATACGTTTGACCGCCGCCATCAGCAGGTCGTTCTGGGCAACGTCTATCTGCAGGATTTCTTCTTCCCCGGCTACACCGCGGAATTTGTCGCCGCGTGGAATAAGGACGACCCCAGCCTGCATTACGACGACAACGGCTTCCTCGTCCGGCCCGCGCCCATCGGCAACGTCATCAACCAAAATCCCGGCGCGGGTCCGATTCTTCACGGCATTCGCGTTGGGTATTTCGGCTGGCTCGGCAGCGGCCACATTAGGCGCCTGAATCTCACGCACGCTTTCTATCAAGCGCTGGGCGAAGACACGTTCAATCCGACTGCCGGAGGGCGCGTCACGGTCAACGCGCAAATGGCTGCCGGGGAACTCTCGTACGACAAAGATTGGATGCGCTATCGAGTCTCGGCCTTTTACACTTCCGGCGACGCCAATCCGCGCGATGGGCGCGCTCGCGGGTTCGATTCCATCGTGGACCTCCCAAATTTCGCGGGAGGTCTTTTCAGCTTCTGGAATCGCGAAGGGATCCGCCTTCTGGGCTCCGGCGTTCTTCTCACCACGCCCGGAAGCCTCATCCCCTCGCTTCGGGCCAGCAAAGAGGAAGGCCAAGCGAATTTCGTGAATCCGGGGATTTTTCTCGCCAACGCTGGCGCAGACTTCGAGATCACACCTAAGCTGCGCGGCTTTGCGAATTTCAACTTTCTGCGCTTCGAGCGCACGGAGCCGCTGGAGTTTCTCCTCTTTCAGTCGCCCATCCATCACACCATTGGCGAGGACTTCGGACTCGGTGTGGAATACCGCCCGCCGCTCGCGGAAAACATCGTGGTCACCGGCGGCGCTTCGGTACTGCAACCCGGCCAGGGTTTCAAAGATATCTACACCGGCCGCACGCAGTTCTCGCTTTTTGGTTCGGTGAAGTTTACTTTCTGAGGCACGCAAACCATGCGCCCATGCATCCAAGCCGCCGCCTCTTCTCTGCGCAACCTCGGCGTTCTCTGCGTCTCTGCGTTGTTTTTTTTCTTTGCCCTTCATTCAAGCTCAAAGCCTCTCGCACGCACCCAGCAAGAAGCGGCCTCCTTCCGCGGCGACTCCCAAGAAGAAGCCGATAGAAAATCAGCCGGCTGCATCTCTTGCCACACTTCCACGGACGAAGCCACGATGCATCCCACGAAAACCGTTCGTCTCGGCTGCACGGATTGCCACGGCGGGAACTCTTCGATCGCCATCACGTCCGGAATCGCACCAAATTCTCCCGAATACGACTCCGCCAAGGAAAAAGCGCACGTTCAACCGCGTAATGCGGTTTTCAAGAATCGCTCGAATCTTCCCGAACGCGTCTACACGCTGTGGCTCAAGGAATCGGCCGAATACATCCGGTTCGTCAATCCCGGCGACCTGCGCGTCGCTCCGGAAACCTGTGGCACGCTCGGCTGCCATGCCGCGGAAACTCGCGCCATTTCCACCAGCATGATGACCCACGCTGGATTCCTCTGGGGCGCCGCACTCTACAACAATGGCGAGTATCCTGCGAAGAACACGCGATTCGGCGAGAGTTACAACCGCGAAGGCTTGCCGCAATCCATTAAAACCTCTCCGCGTCCCACAACCGAAGAGACGCGCACGAAAGGAGTGATTCCGGAGCTCGATCCGCTTTACCGCTGGGAAATTTCGCAGCCCGGCAACGTGCTCCGCGTGTTCGAACGCGGGGGCCGCAAGAAAGCCGAAATCGGCAACCCCAGTCGCGAAGAAGATCCCGGCAAGCCGGATGACAAACTGAGCGACCGCGGCTTCGGCACGGAACTGCGGACCGCTCCCGTGTTCCTTGGTTTGCAGAAAACGCGTTTGCTCGACCCGATCCTCTCGCTGCCCGGCACAAACGATCATCCCGGTGACTACCGCGGCAGCGGCTGCAGCGCTTGTCACGTCGTCTATGCCAATGACCGCGATGCGGCGCATTCCGGTGCCCACGCGCAATTTGGCCATTCCGGTTTCAGCACTTCGTCTGATCCGACGATTCCTAAAAGCGAGTCGGGCCATCCCATCAAGCACGCTTTCACGCGCTCCATTCCATCGAGCCAGTGCATGATTTGCCATATCCATCCGGGCACGAACATGGTGGCCACGTATTTCGGACTTACGTGGTGGGACAACGAAATCGATGGCGACAAAATGTATCCGAAAGAGCAGCGCAACCCCACGGAAGAGCAGCGCTACCAATCCTTTCTGCGGAATCCGGAGGGCGCGGCCGCTCGTGGCCTTTGGGACGATGAGAAATTTTTGGAGAACACCGGCAGCGCGGAATTTAACAAGCAATTGAAGACCACACAATTCGCGGATTTCCACGGTCACGGCTGGGTGTTTCGCTTCGTCTTTAACCACGACCGCAAAGGGAACTGGCTGGACAAGGACGGCAAGCCCATCGCGTTCGACGATCCGGACCGCTTCCGCAAGGCGGTCCATCTGGCCGACATCCATCTCGAAAAAGGAATGCAGTGCAACGATTGTCACTTCGCCCAAGACAACCACGGCAATGGAAAAATCTACGGAGAGCCTCGCGCGGCCGTGGAAATCGATTGCACCGATTGCCACGGCACGATTCGAAAGAAAGCCACGCTCGTTACTTCAGGGCCTGCCGCCCCCGAATCCCCTACCCCCGGAGGCGAGCGCGGAAGGCATCTCGGTGCGCTGCGCACGCCGTGGGGCTTGCGGCGCTTCGAATGGCGCGACGACAAGCTCTATCAGCGTTCCATGTCCGAAGAAGACAAAGAATGGGAAATCGTCCAAACGATCGACACGATTACCCCCGCCAATGTCCACTTCAACATGAAATCGCTTCGCGCCAAGCTGCTGAACAAAGACGGCATTGTCCCGTCGCAAATACCCGCCGACGATGCGTCGCTGGCTCACGCCAACAGCAGCATGACTTGCTACTCCTGCCACACATCGTGGACGCCCACGTGTTTTGGGTGCCATCTGCAAATGACCGCCAACGCGCGCAAGCCGATGCTGCACAACGAAGGGCTGCCCACGAAAAATTACACCAGCTACAACTTCCAGGTTCTGCGCGACGATATTTATATGCTCGGCGTCGACGGCACAGTCACCGGTCATCGTATCGCTCCCGCGCGGTCTTCGTGCGCGGTGCTTGTCAGTTCACAGAACGCCAACCGCGAGTGGCTGTACTACACGCAGCAAACCATCTCCGCTCCGGGTTTTTCCGGCCAGGCATTCTCTACTTTCGTGCCGCACACCGTCCGGGCCAGGGAGACCAAACAGTGCAGTGACTGTCACGTTTCCACGCAGAACGACAACAACGCCTGGATGGCCCAGCTTTTGCTCCAAGGCACCAACTTCATGAATTTCATGGGCCGCCATATTTACGTAGCCACTGGCAACAAGGGCTTCGAAGCTGTTGCTGTTGCAGAACATGATGAACCCGAAGCTGTCTACGGCAGCGACCTGCAGCGCATCGCCTATCCCGACAATTACAAAACATTTGTCGATCACGGACGCCAACTGCACGCAGCCGCGGAGCACTCGGGCAATGTTCTCGATATCCAGGCTCGCGGCGAATACGCGTACGCCGCAAATGGCACGGGCGGCCTACGCATCTACGACATCGCCAACATCGACAACAAAGGTTTCTCAGAGAAAATCACCACATCGCCGGTTTCTCCCATCGGCCAGCGCTTTTTCGTTCCCACGAAAAACGCACTGGCGGTTGCTTCGCCCACCACACTGGGAGTCGATCCTCTGCGACAGCAATTGCCCGAGAACGAGGAGCAGCCGGTCCATCTCCTCTACGGCTTCCTCTATGTGGCCGACAAAGAAGAAGGACTCGTCATCATCGGTGACCCGAATCTAAAATCGAAAAGTCCGGGTGTGGGCACGCTCCTCGACGGAAATCCCGCGAACAATTTCCTGAAGCGCGCGCTGGCCTTTAATCCCAATGACCTTCTCAGCGGAGCACGCCGCATCAGCATCGCAGGAAACTACGCTTACATCCTTACGGACAAAAGTCTAGTGGTCGTCGATCTCGACAATCCGCTCGTCCCGCGCGTCACGGCTACGATCGGCGCGCCCGCACTCAACGACCCGCGCGGCATCGCCGTCCAATTCCGCTACGCTTTCGTCGCCGACCGCGACGGCCTCAAAGTTCTCGACGTCACTGATCTCGCGCGACCAAAGCCTGTCGCAAATGCGCTCGTTCCGCTCGAAGATGCCCGCAATGTCTACGTCGCGCGCACTTACGCTTATGTTTCCGGGGGCAAGCAGGGCCTGGCCATCGTCGACGTCGAAAAGCCGGACGCGCCGAGGCTCGATCAACTTTTCACAGCCGGGGGCCAGCTCAACGACGTTAATGATGTGAAGATCGGCATGGTCGCGGCAAGCGCTTTCGCTTTCGTCGCCGACGGCAAAAACGGCCTCCGCGTTCTGCAAATCGTCTCTCCCTGGGACGATCCGGCACACTTTTCCGGCTTCAATCCGCGCCCCATGCCAAAGCTTATCGCGACCGCCCGTACGCGTGGCCCCGCGCTCGCCATTTCGAAAGGCATCGACCGCGACCGCGCCGTCGACGAGTCCGGCAACCAGCTCGCGGTCTTCGGCCGCCGCGGCGCGCGACCGCTGAATCGCGCCGAGACGGCTTCCCTGTACCTCCGCAACGGCCAGCTTTACACGGTCACGGACGAGCCTGTCGAGCGACCGCTTGGTATCCCCACGGCTTGGCTGGATCGAATCCGTTCCTGGTTCTTCCCTTCGGCCACCAATGGGGCCCGGTAAGCCCTAGAAACAGGGCTGGCCCATATTTTCTCTTTTTTCGCTTTTCATTCGCTATTTGTAACCCATTCGTATCAGGCAACTTACCGGATTCGGTTTCTCTAGGTGGCACACATCTCCTTTCTTTTGTGCCTTTTACGCCCGGGATGCATCTAACTGAGGTATAATGAATCGTTCACATTTTTAACGCATAGCATCCATCAAAATAATTCGTGCGGCTTCCTGGGGAAATGACGCTAAGGTGTTAGTGGAGAGTGGAGCAGGCTTCCCAGAGCAAGTCCACCAAGAAAGCAGCGAGGGGTACTAGTACATGACAAGGCAATATCTACTGGCCAGCGATTTCGACCAGACGCTCAGCTTCAACGACTCTGGGGTCGTGTTGAGCGAGCTTATCGGATTTCACGACTTCCACGACAAGGTCAAGGGCCTTTCGGAGATGAACCTCGTCCAGCAGGGCGCGGAGCTCAGTTATCTCATTCTCCACGACCCGGACTTCCGCCGCGTCCGCCGCGAGCATCTCGTGGAGGCCGGCAAACGCATCCGCTTGAAGAACGACGTGGCGCTTTTCGCGCGCGCTCTCGACAATCTCAGCGAAGGCTATAAATTCCATTTCAACGTGATTTCCGCCGCGCCGCAGGAAATCATCCAGTCGGCGCTCGAAGGCATCGTGCCCGCAGATCACATCTTCGGCACGCGCTTCCGCTACAACGAAGCCAGCGGCGAAGTCGACTCCATCATTCGCGCTTCCGCGGGCTGGGGGAAAATCACCGTGCTCGAGGAGCTTCGCGCGAATCTCGGCATCAGCCACGACCAGATCATTTATATGGGCGACGGCAGCTCCGACTTGCCGGTGATGATGCACGTCAATCAGTACGACGGGCTGACCATTGCGGTGAGCGAAGCGAAGTTCATCACCCGCGTGGCCAAGCGCACCGTACTTAGCGACAACGCCATGAGCGTGCTTGTCCCGGTGCTAGAAAAAGTCATGCAGTGGGACTCCGCGAAAATTCGGCGCTTCTTCGCCTCCTACGGGCTTACTTTGCTCGAATGGGAAAAGGTGCGCACCGACATGCTCACGATCCAAGATTCCGCGGAGCAGGTCGCAGCCGCACCGGCGTCCTAACGCGGCGCCGTCTCATATTGGCTTAATCACGCAAGGGCGGAGTTCGGGTCCGCCCTTCTTTTTTTTTCTCGGCACAAAAATCCAGCTCGGATCTCCAAACCAAGATTTTTGCATCCATTCCTTCGAAAAAATGAATACGTCTTCGGCTCTTCCTAAATCTCGCGGCAAGGGGGATAATTTCTTGTTCACGATCGCACGAAGGGCGATCAATCGATTCATGACCAACGTCAGGACCAAGAAAGGCGTTATCGGCATTCTCACGGGAGGCGGCGACGTTCCCGGTCTCAACCCTGCCATCCGTGCCGTTACCTTCCGCGCTCTTCGCGAAGGTTACCAAGTCATCGGCATTCGCCGCGGCTGGGCCGGACTCGTGGACATGGTTCGCGACAAGAATCACGACAATTCTGACAGCTACCAACTCCTCACCGAAGAAGTCGTCAACCGCGCCGGCCGTACCGGCGGCACGTTTCTCCATTCTTCGCGCACCAACCCCAGCCGCGTCAGCAAATCCAGTCTCCCGGAACACCTCAAAGGCACATCCACCGCGGACACTCAGGACCTCACGCCCGAAGTTTTGAAAAATCTCGACTGGCTGGGCATCGAATACCTCATCCCCATCGGTGGCGATGACACCCTCAGTTACGCCGTGCGTCTTTATCAGGAAGGCTTCAAGGTTGTCGGCATTCCCAAAACCATGGACAACGACGTCCCGGGTACCGATTACTGCATCGGCTTCAGCACTTGCATCACGCGAACCATTCAGCTCACCAACAGTCTGCGTACTTCCGCTGGTTCCCATGAACGATTCATGGTTCTCGAAGTGTTCGGCCGCTACGCCGGCTTTACCGCCATGCTTCCCACGATGGCCGGCGCCGCCAATCGCTGCGTCATCCCCGAACACAAATTCAATATCGAACGGCTCACCGAGCTGCTTAGCGCCGACCGCAAACGCAATCCCAGCCACTATTCGACTGTTTTGGTCTCCGAAGGTGCTATGTTCGAAGGCGGCGAAATGGTTTTCGAAAAGGAAGCCGCCGATGCGTTTGGTCACAAAAAACTGGGTGGCATCGGCGATCTCGTCTCCGAAGAGCTCACCCACATTTCGCCCAAGTACAACAACGGCAAGAAAATCGAGGTCATCAACCAGAAGCTAGGTTACCTCGTACGCTGTGGCGATCCTGACGCGATCGATTCCATCGTTCCCATGGCTTACGGCAATCTCGCGCTCGATCTCATTCTCGGCAAAATTCACGGCCGCCTGGTCGTTCTGAAAAACGGCCGCTACGACAACATGCCCATCGACACCGTCACCTCCACGAAAAAGGTCGTCAACATCAAGGAGCACTACAGCACCGAGCGTCTTCGCCCGCATTACGCCAGCTTCGAAATGAGGCCGCTCTTCATCATGACCAGCGAAATGGGCTGATTCATCGCGCAAATCCAAATCTCTCCCCGGATTCTCTTCTTCGGGCGTGCTCTCACCTCCGCCGGTCTCTCTTGCCAACTTCCCCTGACCGTATATGATGTTTTCAATTTTTCCGAATGGAAGATGTCGAGGAGGCGTTATCCACGTACTCGGAATTGACGTTGGCACTGGCGGCACGCGCGCCATCGTGATTGATCACAGCGGCCGCGCCGTCTCTTCCGCCACCGAAGATCACCAGCCCTTCGCTTCTCCGCACATCGGCTGGGCCGAGCAGCATCCCGAAGACTGGTGGCGCGCCGCCTGCCTCGCCGTTCGCAAAGCGCTCGGCAGCGCGAATCTCACCGGCAAAGACATCGCGTGCGTGGGTTTCTCAGGCCAAATGCACGGCGCAGTCCTTCTTGACCAAAAAGGGAGTGTCGTTCGCCCCGCGCTCATATGGTGTGACGTTCGCACGGAAAAACAATGCCGTGATCTCGCCCGCGCTCTTGGCTTGCAGCGGCTGATCCAACTCACCTGCAATCCTGCCTTGCCGAACTTCACACTCACGAAAGTCCTTTGGGTTCGCGAGAACGAACCCGAAAACTGGAACCGCGTTCGCTACCTCTTGCTTCCCAAGGACTACGTTCGCTTCCGCCTCACCGGTGAGCGCGCCACGGACATGGCTGACGCTTCCGGCACTCTGCTCCTTGACGTCGCCCACCGCCGCTGGTCGCAGGAAATGCTGGACGCCGCCGCCCTCGACGAAAGCCTCTTGCCCGCGGTCTACGAGTCTCCCGACCTCTGTGCAAAAATTTCGGAACGGGGCGCGGCCGAATCGGGGCTCGCTGCCGGCACTCCTGTCGTCGCGGGAGCAGGCGATCAAGCCGCCGGCGCCGTCGGCATGGGCATCGTCTCTCCCGGCACCGTCAGCGCCACCATCGGCACCTCCGGGGTCGTCTTCGCTGCCACCGATCGTCCCGCGCTCGATCCTCGCGGGCGCGTCCACACGTTTTGTCACGCCATTCCCGGCCGCTGGCACGTCATGGGCGTGACGCAAGCGGCTGGCCTTTCGTTGCGCTGGTTCCGCGACACCTTCACCGTCAATTCCAGCGGCGCGCCCGAATCCTACGATCGCCTCACTGCTGAAGCCACCAAAATTCCTCCCGGCTCCGACGGCCTTCTGTGGACTCCGTATCTCATGGGCGAGCGTACTCCTCATCTCGACGGCAGCGCTCGCGCCGCGCTTGTCGGCCTCACTGCTTCGCACACGCGCGGGCACATTGTTCGCGCCATTCTCGAAGGCGTGGCCTTCAGTCTCCGCGATACCTTCACTCTCTTCCAGGAGATGAATGTCCCCATTGACACCATCCGCCTCGGCGGCGGTGGCGCGCGCGCTCCCCTTTGGCGTCAGATTCAAGCCGACGTCTACGGCCATTCCGTCGAACTCGTCGCAGCCGAGGAAGGTGCTGCTTACGGTGCGGCCCTTCTCGCCGCCGTTGGTGCTGGCGTCTGGCCTTCCGTGGATGCCGCCTGCACCGCCGCAGTCCGCGTCGCATCGCACATCGATCCCCAACCCGCTGCCGTCGCTACGCTCAACGCCAGCT
>Ga0209802_1000956_pt1 | contig 22224 bp, 17 predicted proteins | sample GraSoiAngelo_129_FD_185886 | JGI IMG/M metagenome (GOLD analysis project Ga0209802, IMG submission 185886) | Grasslands soil microbial communities from the Angelo Coastal Reserve, California, USA - 14_0927_12_40cm (SPAdes) (version 2) | ecosystem: Environmental > Terrestrial > Soil > Grasslands ... | reverse complement strand
ACTGGACTTTGGTTCACACAAGTTAACGCAACCGACGCTTACGGCAACTCAGGATATGGTTCGACTTCAACACTAGTTACACTTCCGCCTACGCAGCAGCCACCGCCCTCCCCTACGAGTTCGGCGTTCAACTATCTCTGGCTCATAGTCATAGGGCTGGTGGCAGCTATAGCTATCCTTGCTTCGTTCATCCTCTATAGGCGAGGAAGAATCGTGCGGAGAGTGTTGAAGGTTGACCTTGAAGCGATTCATGCAGAAGCAGCGAAGGTCGAGAACAACGAATTCTTCAAGAATGTAAAAGAACAGTTGAAGGAACAGAGAAAGCCCTCTTCGAATGAGGACCCGAGCAAGTAGCGGAAGGAATCGAGACTTTTATGAGAACGTCAGATCGTAGTGTGAGATTGATTCTAGAGTTCGGAGAGTTCTTTCGTATCGCTCGCTGAGCCTAGATAACTGTAGACTCCGGTCTTCAGAACTTTCAAGGACAATAGAGCACATTTCAACCTCACGGCGCTGAGTTGCCCACCAATAAGCGATAGTATCTCTTCCTTGGAAATCTTTCGCACGTCATCAATCGTCTTTCCCTTCACTAGCTCCGTCAGCATCGAGGCTGAGGCTTGGCTGATTGCGCATCCTTGCCCGTTGAATCTTACATCACTAACGTTACTGTTCTTGTCCAGCTCCAATTGCATTTCTATGATGTCGCCGCAGAGAGGGTTGGAGTCCTTGGCGCTGATCTGTGCGTGTTCCAAGGTTCCCTTGTTTCTGGGATGGCGATAGTAGTCGAGTATGATCTCGGAATAGACTGAGCTCAAATCTTGAAGACTCTACCTGCTCGCTCGACGGAGCCTACGAGACGATCTATCTCCTCTTCAGTATTGTAAAGATAGAAACTTGCTCTAGTAGTTGCGGCGACTCCAAGCCTCTCCATGAGAGGTTGGGCGCAGTGGTGTCCTGACCGGACCGCGATTCCATCCTCGTCCAGCATGGATGCCATGTCGTGCGCATGAACGTCTGCAAGGTTGAAACTGACAACTCCTCCCCGACTCTCAGGGTCCGGCGGACCGTACATCTTCAAGCCCTTCACTCTGCCCAATGATTCAAGGGCATACTTCGTTATTTCCCTGTCGTGATCCCTAACGTTCCGTAAACCCAATTTTGTCAGGTAGTCGGCTGCTGCTCCAAGCCCGATTGCCCCGGCTATGTCGGTGGTTCCGGCTTCGAACTTGAAGGGCGGGTCTTTGAATGTGGCTTCGTATAGATGGACCTCTTTGATCATTTCTCCCCCACTCTGATAGGGCTCCATTTTTTGCAGGAGCTCTCGCTTTCCGTACAGGACCCCTATTCCGGTGGGTCCGCACATCTTGTGGCCAGAAAACCCTAGGAAATCGCAGTCTAGATCCTGAACATCAATCGGCATATGCGGGACAGACTGGGCTCCATCCACTAGAACCTTGGATCCGCATTTGTGGGCCTCGCGGACTAGTTCTCGAATGGGGTTGATCGTTCCGAGAACGTTGGAAACATGGGTTACGGCGAAGAGCTTGACTGTTCCTTCTTCCAGATGCTGATGAACATCTTGTCGGAGGAGTCGTCCGTCCTCTGAGATTCCGACATACTTGAGGCTGGCTCCTTTTTCACGCGCCAGCCGTTGCCATGGAACAATGTTGCTGTGATGCTCCATCTCTGTAAGCATGATACTCTCGCCGAGGCCGATGTTTGATCGTCCCCAGGAATGGGCTGCGAGGTTGATTGCCTCTGTTGTTCCGCGTACGAAGATTATCTCGGATGGGTCCTCGGCGTTGATGAGTTGGGCGATTTTTCGCCGTGCGTCTTCATATGCTACAGTCGCTTCTTCGCTTATCCGGTAGACTCCTCTGTAGACGTTCGCGTTGTACTGGTTGTAGAATCGGTCTAGAGCTTCGATGACCTGAACGGGTTTTTGTGAAGTTGCTGCGTTGTCGAGATAGACTAGGGGTCTTCCGTTGATTTCTCGCTTGAGTATTGGAAAATCAGTTCTTACAACCCCAACATCGTACCCGCTAGTTTTCCTGCTAGGGTAGACTTGGGCGTGGCGTTGCATGGATTGTCCTCTGACCGAGAGGACAGGAATATTGCCGGAGAATTCTTGTCTGGGGTCTTAGACGTGCTGGTGGTGCTCTTCTGGACTACGTGCACCGGTGGCTTGTTCTTTGCCCTTGGGTACGAAGCTGTGGCCGCATCCGCAGGTTAGGTAGCTTTCGGGGAAGTTGAACTTGAAGCCCCCTCCCATCTCAGTCTCAACATAGTCGATCTCGGCATCTCCCAGAAGGTCAGCACTTTTGGCGTCGGCTACTATGTTGACTCCGTTCCTGTGTTCGATAACGTCGGCGGCGCCTGTTTTGTCGAGTTTGAGGCCGAACTGGTAGCCTGCGCAGCCTCCCGCTTTTACGAAGACTCGGAGGGCTAGGTTCTGGTCGTTGACCTGCTTCAGGTAGTCTTGGACCTTGGTTGCTGCCTTATCGGTTATGCTTATTGCCATTCTTCTCTACTCATCTAGTTCCTATGCTCCTTTTTAACCTTAAAGGTACTCTGAATGCTTCTGTTCCTCATTCTTCTACAAGTTCTCCTTCTTTATCCAATCGTAGCCCCTCTCCTCAAGCACATCTGCCAATTCTGGACCCCCCGACTTGACCATTCTACCATCTAATAGAATATGGACGTGGTCTGGTTTGATGTATCTCAGAATCCGTTGGTAGTGTGTGATTATCATGACACCCATCTCGGGTCCTACGAGCTTGTTTACTCCTTCAGCCACGATCTTGACAGAGTCAATGTCCAGTCCCGAGTCTGTCTCATCTAGGACCGCAATCTTGGGTTGTAGGATGGCTAGTTGGAGTATTTCGCAACGCTTCTTTTCTCCGCCAGAGAATCCTTCGTTTAGGTAGCGTGTGGCAAAGGATTCATCCATGTCGAGGAGTTTCAGTTTCTCTTTCAGGAGCTTTCTGAACTCGAGGACGGACAGCATTTCCTGTCCCAGGTCGCCCTTCTTGCCCCCTTGTCTGACCGCGTTGTATGCGGTGCGTAGGAATGTGGCTAGGGATACGCCCGGCACTTCGTAGGGGTACTGGAAGGCGAGGAAGAGACCCTTGCGAGCTCTTACGTCCGGGGCGAGCTTCAGAATGCTCTCGTTGTCGAAGAGAATATCTCCCTTCGTGACAATGTACTTGGGATGTCCCATTACGGTCGAGGCTAGGGTGCTCTTGCCTGAGCCGTTTGGACCCATGACGGCGTGAATCTCGCCCTGTTTGACCTGGAAGTCTACTCCTTTGAGGATCTCCTTGCCATCGATCGTGGCGTGGAGGTCTTTGATGTCGAGCTGGCTCACGTTATGACTCATCTTGGGGGGTTCACGTCCGGTTCAATTTCCACTCTTTAGCTATTCTCTCGATTACGATCGAGGTATGACGTACGTCATATTTAAGGGCTCCAAAACCCGGACCCGAAACCCAGTCTTGTAGCAGCCGACACGAAATTTTTCTAGAAAAAAGATTCCAACCCGACGTGTGAAATCTTTTCGACCCCCCAGGGGCCTATTCCGATCTCCAGAGACATATCCCTCCCACCCGACTCCTGATCATCTGGCCTCCTGTGACGACTAGACAACCGCTAGGGTTACGCCGCGATTATGGTATTGCCTGTGCTTAGTTCTATCCAACCGTCTGGTTGGTAGAAAAATGCCGATACAGTTGACACCTACCAAGATCAAGGGAAGCAAATACCTCCTGATCCCGAAAGATCTCGCGCAGCTCTTGGAGATCGACGACAACAGCATTCTCAGTCTTACAATCGAAGACACGGACCGGGGACAGCGCCTTGTCTACTCGATTCGAGAAAAATCTAGCAATCCAGTACGAGACTAAGTGTACAAGAAGATAGGATGAGCACAAGTGGCGCTGGCTCCCGAGTTTTTCGTACTGCTAGCAATCAGTATCTTCCTGGCCATGAGTGTAATCAGTGCCCTCCTTGACCGCCATCTATCATCGATTCTTCAGTACCTATTCCAAGGAGCAGCAGGCGTTGGGTTGGGAGAGCTTCTACTAAGCCAGGGACTCAGCAGCCCGACGCGCGTTTGGGCCGGAATTGTCTATCTGGCATTTGCTCTTTCCAGCTTGGTTGGCGTGAACATCAGATTGGCAATAGTTCGCCGAGGGATGAACATAGCTTCAATGTTCTCGCAAATGATGACAGTGCCCGTCGTCATGATCTCAGCGCTCTTTCTCTCCTCTTTCCTAGGAAACGGCGGAGACCTAGTCTTCTCGCCAGCTTCCATAGTGACCATTGCAGTCTCGGTGCTCGTGGCTGACCTGAGCATTTTCGGATTGCTACGCGAATACTCCAGGCATAGCAGCATCAGGAGTGGACTGGTCTCGTTTTCCACGAGCGCAGCACCAGCATCGACCGGGAGCGTCGGGACCACTCTAGATTCGCAGCAGCTCTCTGAGCAGGATATCGCGTTGCATCACGACTCCACGCAAGGAGAAGATTGGGAGGAATCTCCGTCAAAGGAAAAAGAGTAGTGGTAAAAGAGTGGAAAGCATCAAGCACATTATGAAGCTGAAGCCCAAGAGGCAGGTCCGGTTAGCGCTCTTGCTCCTCTCAACGTCAATCATCATGATCACGAGTCTACTCGGCTATAATAGGATCGCCTATGAATTTCCTCTAGCAGTAGGCAACACGGGCCAATCCGCGTTAGGCCCCCCAACTTCAGCGGGAGTAGGCATCGTGTTCGCCATGATAGTCGTTGCAACAATCTTGGGATTCGGCGCCGTCCTCAGCATATTCGGCTCATTGCGTAACGTGTCCAACCGCATCAGCGAAATTGTCATACCAAAGCCTTCGCCCAAAGACTCGATTTACGAGTCTCAAAAGGAAGCAGAATGGGAGGAAGCGTCAACGCAGACCGAAAACAAGGCGACAGACGATGAGATACTCAAAGCACTCTGGCATTCCAAGGACAAGAAAACAGGCACGGCCGAATAGCTAATGGTGCGAGCAGAGTATTTCCGATAGACGAGATAGTACTGCCTCCGGCTTCTCAAGGTAACATAGCTCAGAAGAGAGTCCACCGGTTGTCACGTGGATTCTCGGTAGAAAGTGCATTTGGGAGGTGAGCGAGAAAGAATGAATTTCCTCAAGATTGAATGGACAAAGAAGAGAGGCGTAATCGCTCTGTTGGCGACCGGTCTGATCGTCACAAGTTTCGTTCTCGGAGGCTACGTAGCCACTGGGAGTTGGAACCCTTGGGGCCACAGGCACTACTACCAGAGTCTGGATGTCAACTTTGGCTACTGCGTATCTGGGTCGCAGAACTTCTGCAACTCAGTCCACAATGTAATGTACAACACCGGAGTTGCCTGGATCGACCAAGCCATCCAAGGCACCACTGGCAGCGTGACCAACGGATGCTTCCCATCCGCAACCTGTGGTATGAGCTTCATAGCACTATCAGGCAGTGCAGTGACTCTTGCCGCCGGTGACGCATCATTCGGCGCAAGTAACGGCAACTGTGGAGCCGCTGGCAGTGAAGGTGGTACTGAGATTACCGCCGCCAGTGGGCTTCAGCGTGCCGCGGCTACAACGAACACTCTGCTATCAGGTGCAACTAACAGCGCTTCGGTTTTGCAAAAGACCTTCACCTCAACGGCTACCCAAACAGTTCAACTAGCTTGCCTCGTCAGCTTTGGTACTGCGAGCAGTGCAAGCAGTATCCAGCTTGCCGCCGCTTCATTCACAGCGGTTACCCTGAACAACCTTGACACGATCCAGATCACCTGGACGCTGACATGGACATGGAGCTAAACGCCCTGAAGGCTTAGTCGCCAGCTACCCGTTTTCTTTCGAGGGAGGCCTAAGCCCACGATGAAAAAGCTCGTCATTGGAATAGCTGTCCTGGCAGCCTTATTGACAAGTCTCTTCCTCAGTTACTGGTTCGACCCCGGCCGAGTGATATGGACCAAGGACGGGACCGTCGCTGCGGTTCATCAATACCCGGATTCTAACACCGGGACGAACTGGAATGTCCTGGTCTACATCTATCAGCAGAACGACATGGGCTACCTCGTGAACACAGGCTACGTCGCGCTAAATGGTTTTGGCACTCAAGGTCACGGAAACTACTGCTGGAATGACGGCAATGGTAAATGCCTCAATGTGCCCCTGAGCTTCAGCCTGAACCAAACTCTCGCCGTCGACGCATTGAATGACGGAAACTTCATGATTCGAAACAGCCACATATGAACTGTCTTAGAACAAGCATTTTACAAACCTCACTGCGCCTTCTTTACTGATTGTTCTGAACTTGGGGGCTAGAAGCGTGCGTGTTTCGTCGCTGTAAAGTCTAGAGTTGATTGAGGTCAAGATGTAGATCTAATTCTCTGCGACAATCTAGACCAAAAAAAGTCCACACACAGCGGAACCGTCTCGAGATCTAAGGCAGGAACATTTCAGAGAGAACAGTGAGACTTTCACTTCGAAACAGTCTCCTCATTGGATTTTCAATCAGCGTAGCGTGTCTACATGCGACGCGCGACGATGCAATCCCCTCCCCCACCCCAACATGGCTCGTTGGCTAAGCGGTTGCTTTGTTTCATGGTTCCGAGTGGCTAACATCAACTGTTACAACACGCGTATTCGCGCGTCCGTCTTTCGCTCTCAAAGAAGGGCAGTTTCCGATAGTGAGACTCGCATTGGTTACCCCGCTCAACGATTCGGTAGATCGGATTGCGTGGAAGTGTCCCGTTGATTTCGCGTTGAGCGTCGAGTGCGAGGCTCGGTGATCTAAACAGGTTCTGTCTGGGAGGGAAGTTGAAGCGCGAAACGTCTCATTGATTGCAATGCTGATCCTTTCAATCGTCGTCGCAGTAAGTATCCCTGCTGGTCATGCGGCTAACAACGTTCATACTCTCTTCACGAACGCTACGACTGTCGGAGCTTGTGGAACACTGTGTAAAGGGCTGTCAACGACTTCTGGAACCGCGTCAACCTCTACAGTAGAAACAGGTATTGCTATGGGTTCAAGCCCCACAAGGGACCCAAATGGTAATTCTGCGGTCACTGGGACTTGGAGCACTGGAACATCCTTTAATCTTGCCGCTTTGTCTACAAATACTCCGGCTGATACGATTATTGTGATAGTCGCGGCTTCTGGAACTGTGACGCAGAACCAGCCTTCTGGGGCCGGTATAACCTTCGATGCAGCACCTAGGCTGACTTCAACTCCAGCATCTTGCGCCGTGACGGGTTCGGAATGGATAGGTCATACAACTGGTACTCTCTCTTCTGTCATAATCACAATCAACCTAAGCGGGACCCCTTCCGGTGCTGCAGGCGAAGCAGTTGCGTTTGCTGGTTCTGAAGACCCCACTGGAACCTTCAGTCCCTTCGACCAAGCCTCCAGTTCTCCTACCCAAGCCTCTCGTTGTACAGGCGGAGGAACGACGACTCCGACAGCTACCAGTGCTACGACTTTGAATGCAGATGATACGATAGTCGCCCTCTTTTTCGACCAGAACTCCGACATTGAAACCGTTGGGACGGGATTTACTCTCGACCTCGCTTCTGCGGGGGCGTGTTGCAGTATTGCTGTGATGCACCAAAGCGTTTCTGTGACAGGTGCTACGGCTTGCAGTTTTGGAACCAAAACAAGCAGGTGGCTCGTATTCTGCGATGCTCTTCAATCAGCAGTGAAATATTTCAAAGTTGAACCTGAAACTTCGTCATCCCTGACGGGGACTCCTTCAACTGCCGCGAACGGATTCTCGGGTACCGGTTGGGTCTTTGATACTGCGGGTATCCAGAATGGACTGAATGACATTCAATCTGGAACTTGGCAAATCGACCTGACGGGAGCGGTGGGTTCTACTGCTGGAACACCAGTCGCTCATTATTTCGTTACGGCTTGGAAATGCCCCACAGATAGTTGTTCAACAGCGACATTTTTGTGGAGTAAATGGGATACTATAACTAATGTTGCTTCTTCAACAACCGCAACTCTTCGAACCTACACATCAGCAGGTCAACCGAGTTTTGCGTCTTGGAGTGGTAACTTTTTAGCTTTTGAAGTTTGGGCCGTTTTGCAGTATTCTGGTTCAACTGCTTCTACAACTCTAACCGAAACGACCGTCAGTACAGCTATGGATTTCATCACTCCCGGATGGGACTATGCTCGGAGCCTTGGAGGAACACTTACTCTTGTTGGTTCTGAGGTTAAAGGTCTCGCCAAAAGTTTGGCTGGTTCTCTGGGCGTGTCCTCGAGCTTTACTGACCACACTTCACTATTGAGATCTCTTACCGGTTCTTTGACCCTTGCCGGTTCTGAGACCAAAGGTCTAGCTAAGAGTCTGTCTGGTTCAGTGTCTGTCCATGCTTCTCAGGTTAAGGGGCTGGCCAAGAGTCTGACCGGCTCTCTGACCCTAGCCTTGAGTCTTGTGAAGAAGAGTTCTCTCATCAGAACGCTCGCGGCTTCGATCACGTTCGTGATGGGTAACATGGTTGCCAATGTGGATTCTGGAAAACTGATCTGTAACTCTAGTCCGCGTTCATGTTCAGCCAGTCTGACCTCAACTTTGACTATGACTTCTGGTCTCGTCGAGCATACTTCATGGCGTAGATCTCTGTCCGGCTCGCTGTCTATTGTTGCTTCTGAGACCAAGGGTCTGGCCAGGCTTCTGACTGGGTCTCTGGGTCTGTCCTCAAACCTCGTAGAGCATACCTCATGGTTCAGGGCTTTTTCTGGCTCGCTTTCTCTTGTTGGTTCTGAGGTTAAGGGTCTCGCCAAGGGTTTGACCGGTTCTCTAGGTTTGGCTTCGGGTCTGGTGAAGCATGTTTCGCTGTCTAGGTCTCTTGCTGGTTCGTTGTCTCTTGCTGGTTCTGAGATCAAGGGTCTCACTAAGAATCTGTCTGGTTCTCTGGGTTTGGTTTCAGGTCTTGTTGAACATGTTTCGCTGTCTAGGTCTCTTGTCGGTTCGTTGTCTCTTGCTGGTTCTGAGATCAAGGGTCTCGCTAGGAGTCTGTCTGGTTCGTTGTCACTATCCTCAAGTCTTACTGAGCATGTTACGCTTTCTCGGTCCCTGACCGGTTCGTTGTCCCTTGCTGGTTCTGAGATCAAGGGTCTCACTAAGAATCTGTCTGGTTCTCTGGGTTTGGCTTCGGGTCTCGTGGAGCACGTTTCGCTATCTAGGTCCTTGTCTGGCTCATTGTCTCTTGCTGGCTCTGAGGTGAAGGGCCTGACCAAGGGCCTGACCGGTTCTCTCGGTCTAGTCTCGAACCTTGGAGAGCACACTTCCCTGTCCAAGTCTCTGGCCAGTTCACTAGGTCTTGCTGGCTCTGAAGTGAAGGGCCTGGCCAAGAGCCTAACCGGTTCTATCGGATCGTCCTCAAGTTTTGCTGAACACTCTTCGCTGTTCAGAACCTTGACCGGAACATTGTCTCTTACTGGATCTCAGGCTAAGGGTCTCGGCAAGGCCTTGACGGGCTCTCTTGGTCTGTCCTCAAGCACCGCCGAGAAGTTCTCGTTCCTCAAGTCGATCTCCAGTTCGCTCTCTATTGCAGGTTCCGAGATCAAGGGTCTAGCCAAATCTTTGACCGGTTCACTTTCTATCTCAGGATCTGAGAGTAAGGGTTTTCCAAGGGCGTTGACCGGTTCGCTAGGCTCATCCTCGAGTCTTACCGAACATTATTCGCTTCTTAGGACACTGACGGGCTCATTGTCTCTCGGTGGATCTGAAACTAAGGGCTTCCCCAGGAATCTGCCGGGTTCTCTGGGTTTAGCTGCCAGTTTTGTCGATCATACTTCGTTCTTCAGAACCCTTGCCAGTTCACTGTCCCTGACTTCTGTTTTCGTCGAACATTCTTCTCTCTTCAGAACCCTAACCGGGTCACTGGGGTTGTCATCAAACCTCGCTGACCACGCCTCATTGTTCAGAACTCTATCTGGTTCATTGTCGCTTACCGGCTCCGAGGCTAAGGGACTTGCCAAGAGCCTGACCGGATCATTGTCTCTCGCAGCTTCTGAGACTAAGGGCCTGGCCAAATCGTTGACCGGTTCATTGGGTATTGCGGCTTCTTTGTCCAGTGGGCGCGTCGAACTTCTCTCCGGCTCACTGGGCATATCTTCAGCGCTTACCGAACATACATCGATTTTCAGAAGCCTGACTGGCTCGATTTCCATTACGACTTCCCTGTTTAGGGGCCGTACTGAGACCTTGACAGGTTCTCTAGGTTCATCATTGGCCCTTACTGAGCATACATCTCTATTCAGAACTCTGTCCAGCTCATTGTCTCTAGCAGGATCAGAAATCAAAGGTTTAGCGAAAAGCTTGGCCGGGTCTCTGGGCTCATCCTCAGGATCTACAGATCACATCTCCCTGCATAGGTCCCTAGCAAGCTCAACTGGTCTCACCGGTTCTGAGATCAAAGGCTTCGCCAGGTCCGTATCCGGTTCCCTCGGTTCATCCTCAGCATTGGTTGAACATACCTCACTGTTCAGAAGCTTAACTGGTTCGCTGTCTATCGCGACCTCCCTCTTGAGAGGTCGTACTGAGATTCTCACCGCTTCGTTCGGTTTGTCCTCAAGTACAGTGGATCGCATCTCACTTTCGAGAACTCTCACCGGGTCATTGTCTCTCGCAGGTTCAGAAGTCAAGGGTTTCGCCAAGAACCTATCTGGTTCATTGGGCCTCTCCTCAACTCTTGTGGAACATACTTCATTCTTTAGGACACTGACTGGATCCCTCACCATTTCCTCAAACCTGCTTGAACACACATCGTTCTACAGGACCCTGACAGGATCGCTGACCGTGTCCACTAGTCTTTCTGAACATGCTGGATTCTTCAGGACTCTCACGGGTTCATTCTCTCTAGCAGGCCTCGAGACTAAGGGATTCGCCAAGTCTGTGACAGGGTCGTTGTCCTTCTCCGGTTTCCAGACTAAGGGCATTGGCAAGTCTCTCAGCGGTTCACTAGGCCTCGCCATTACCGTATTTAGAGGTCGTGTCGAATTCCTGACCGGCTCCCTCGGTTCATCCTCAGCGATGACTGAGCATGTTTCGCTGACCAGGACACTAACAGGTTCACTCGCTCTGGCCGGTTCTGAGATCAAAGGCTTCGCCAAGGGCCTGTCAGGTTCATTCAGTTTGTCCTTAGTTCTCGTCGAGCATTCCTCGATCTTCAGAACCTTGACGGGTTCGCTGACCGCGACATCAAGTCTTAGTGAACATATCTCGTTATTCAGGACCTTGACCGGTTCACTGTCTTCGGCCTCAAGTTTAACGGAGCATATTTCCTTCTCTAGGACACTTACTGGTTCTTTGTCTCTTGTGAGTTCTCAGACTAAGGGTCTGGCTAGGACCCTGACTGGTTCGCTTTCTCTTGCTGGTTCTCAGACCAAGGGTATTGGCAAATCTCTAACTGGTTCGCTAAGCATTGGTACGTCTCTGTTGAGAGGCCGTGCTGAGTTCCTAACGGGCACTATGGGTTCGTCGTCAAGCTTCACTGAGCATACTTCACTCTTCAGATCTCTGTCCGGGTCCCTTTCTATCGCGACGTCCCTGTTCAGGGGTCGTTCTGAAATCTTGATTGGCTCATTGGGCTCGTCCTCAACTATTGCAGAGCATGCTTCGATGTTCAGGACGCTGACTGGTTCATTGTCTCTTGCTGGTTCAGAAGTCAAGGGCTTCTCGCGCGGGCTCTCTGGTTCCCTAGGTTTAGTCTCAACTTTAGGGGAGCACGTTTCACTCTTCAGAACCCTGACCAGTTCGATCTCTCTCGCGGGCTCTGAAGCCAAGGGATTCACCCGGAGTCTCTCTGGCTCTCTCGGTTCGTCCTTAACCTTCACTGGACATTCTTCCCTTTTCAGAACCCTAACAGGGACACTGGGTCTGTCGTCCTCCTTCTTCAGAGGTCGCGCGATCTTCCTAACTACATCGATTGGGTCTGCGTCAAGTGTCGCAGAGAAGTCCGCTCTATTCAGGACGCTAAGTGGTTCACTAGGCTTGATATCCTCTGAGACCAAAGGTTTCGTGAAGGCATTGGGCGCTTCGCTCCGCTCGTCGTCGAGCTTCCAGGAGCATGGGTCATGGTTCAGGTCGCTGACCGGCTCCCTAGGTCTGGGATCTTCCGCACACAAAGGCCGTTCCATCGCCCTAAGCAATTCGCTCGGTCTGGCTTCGAGTCTTACAGAGCATTCCTCCCTGGTCAGATCTCTGTCAGGTTCAATCGGGATAGCATCTTCGTTCATTAGAGGACGAGCCGTAACCTTGAGCGCGTCAATCGGTTCCGCCTCAAACTTCTCAGAGCATACATCGTTGTTAAGGTCTCTATCCAGCTCCCTAGGCCTCGCCGGAGCTGAAACCAAAGGCCTCGCGACGAGTTTGAACGCCGCGCTGGGTTCGACTTCGAGCGTTGCTGAGCAATTTTCTTTCTTCAGATCTCTTGCCGGCTCGCTATCCTTGAACTCCGGTCTTGGCGAGCATCTTTCGCTTTTGAGAACCCTGAGTAGCTCATTAATGATGAACTCGCGTTTTGGGAAGGGCTCAGCCGAGAACCTAAGATCCAACCTAACCACCAAGACAGGTCTCTCAGGACACTATGACTGCCACGAGACCATAGTTGGTAATTGCGGCACTGTCTCCGCCTCTTTCGCCTACCTAGTTGTTGCTCTAGGCGCAATAGCTTTCGCCGTTTACGCTATCAGACTACGGCGGCGATCTCCAAGTCTTCCAGCAGAGCTGAGACCTGAGAATGTAGTGGTCGACAAAGAGGGCTGGGAAACGAAAGCTTCAGACAAGAAAGAACGGCAACGAAAGAAATCTTCCAACGACCCGGGAAATCGAGACGAGAAGCCCGAAGGCTAAGCTGAAACATTCACAGCCATTATAAGCGCTGAAGCCTCGAACGGCGCCTTCATGGACAAGATGGAGAAAGCTACTGAAAAGAAGAAGGGCTTTGTGAAGGAGTTTGTTGATTTTCTACAGACGTTCGGTGTCATAGGTCTCGCGATCGGGTTCGTCATCGGTGTCGCCTCGTCGGCCGTGGTGAACTCGCTGGTCAAGGATATCATAAATCCAATTGTTGGTCTGATCCTTCCTACCGGTAACCTGTCGTCTCTGAACGCGACTGTTACTTCTCCAGTGTCAGGGAAGCCGTCGGTATTTCTCTACGGAGATTTCATCTCGCAGATCATATACTTCGTCATAATCGCCGTGGTGGTCTTCATCATGTACAAGCAGTTGAAGCGGCTCGGGCTCGCCAAGATGTAGAGACGGCTAGACTCGTCTCCTCTATTCCCGTTAGGGATATGTCCGAATTCCGGTTATTATGAATTGTATTGCTATTGCTGCTATGAAGACCGCCATTACCTGAGCAACGACTGACGATCCGGTTTTTCCGAGTAGCGAGTGGATTCTTGTGGTTTGTTTCATTACGATCCAGCTGAGCAGCATGACGATGACGACAGAGCCCAATGTGACGAGTATTCCGTAGGCTCCTAGAGCTATCATCGTCGTTGTTATGGCTCCGGGTCCTACGAGTAGGGGGAAGGCGATGGGGACTATTCCTACGTCTTCGTGGCTGCCTGGTTTGGCGAATCTTTCTCCGCGGAAGAGTATGTCGAGGGCGAGTAGGAGTAGGAGTAGTCCGCCGGCCATTTCGAAGCTTGGGAGACTGATGCCGAAGAGCGCGAGGAGTTCTTGGCCTACGAGGGCGAAGACTGTGAGTAGGCTTGCGCCGGTGTAGATTACCACCCGGTACATTTTGGCTCGGTCGGGGGCCGGCATGTTGCCGGTGACATTGGAGAAGATGGGAACCAGACCTATCGGGTCGACGATTATGAATAGCGCGACAGTGGCGCGGACCAGGTCTACTGTTGGATCGGGACTCATCTCTCTATCTCTCTATTGTGGTGGGCCGGGAGGGATTTGAACCCACGACCTTCGCCGTGTGAGGGCGACGTCCGTTCCGTGCATCATACGCATACCAGGCTGGACTACCGGCCCGATAGGCGGGTTTGTAGATGAGACTATTTCATCTTTCAAGAGCCGGGGTTGTCTGTGTCTGGAGATCTAGATCGGCCCCTGAGGGTTAGGAAGGATTAGGGGTAACTGTTTCAAGAACTAAATCGAGGACCCGTTCTCAGTGCCTGTTTCATTATGTGTTTTCAGGATCGAGTTTCTGGTTGGGTTTTCGGGTCTCATTCCCAGATATCGTTCTCGTGGCCCGCCGCGGTTTCGGGATCCGAATCTCTGATCTCATCACTTTGCACATCTTCTGCGACTATAAGCATTGAGCGCATTGGGAAGATCTGAAGACCCCGATCTGGCTCATTTCCGAGCCAGAATGCGTGCCAGTCTTCCAAAGTCGAGAATGGGACGCCTGTTTCGGGCACGCTATATCTAGCGATTTCCGTGTAAAGAACTATCACTTTCGATAGATATCGCTATACTGTTCAACACCGTAATTCGCTAGTCTGAAATACCCAAACCGACGTTTTCGCGCAAGGTTCGCGATGACCCGGTATATCTGAGGATGGCGCGTCGTGCACCGGGTCTCAACGTCTCGCCGATAGCATCGGCTGTGAATGGGTGAAAAAGAGATCTCAAGGATTCTGATAACGGGAGGAAACGGGTTCATCGGCAGCCACCTCGCCGAAAAGCTTCTCGCTAGAGGAGACACGGTCTCACTACTCGACCTGAAATTTAACGCGAACACCCGGTTCTTAGACTGTGAAAAGATTCGCGGGGACATTAGAGACTACCAGACGGTCAGAGAGGCTGTTGATGGGAAGGATGCAGTCATCAATCTTGCAGCAGTCTCGCGTGTCGCCTGGGGCCAGCAGGATCCCTTCAACTGCTGGCTGACCAATCAAGTAGGAACCATTAACGTTCTCGAAGCCTCTAACAAAGCCGCATCAAACCCTGTCCTCCTGGAAGCTTCCAGCCGCGAAGTCTACGGAGAACCCCTCTACCTACCAGTGAACGAAGGCCACCCAAAACGGCCGAAGTCAGTCTACGGGTTAACGAAGCTATGCGCGGAAAGAGCCTGCCTCTCCTACTCAAAATCATCCGGCCTCGATCCCTCAGTCAACCATGTAATAATGCGCTTCTCAAATGTATACGGGAGCGAGAGAGATCTCCCGGAGAGAGTGATACCCAAATTCATGAACAAGGCTCTGCGGGGCGAAGACATCACTCTGTACGGCGGCGAGCAGATCCTGGATTTCACGTTCATCGATGACACTATTTCTGGAATAGTGAAACTTGTCTCTTCAAGCGTCGAAGGCGATGGCAGCATGTTCGGGGAAGATTTCCATTTCGTGACGGGGAGAGGCGTCTCAGTCTCCGAGCTTGCGAGAATGATTGTTGACCTTGTAGGCTCGCGGTCCAAGATTATCCACGGGGCAGCCAACAGCTTTGAAGTCCGCAAGTTCGTCGGAGACTTGACAAAGGCTCGGAAAGTGCTGGGTTACGAGCCGAAGACTAGGCTCGAGGACGGGCTGAAGAGGCTGAGCGAACGAATGGTGCCCATTATTATTGCCAAGTGACGAGTTTTCGCTAGCAGAGGATCGCTGGCTGGCACTTGACAGCATTTCGGTGTGAAGATGGAACAGGTCGTAGAGCGGCGTTCAACCGAGCCTCTTCTGGCCATGGCGCGTCCGGTGGTCAGAGGCAAGTTTCTCTATGTCGGTGAAGAAAAGTTCTGGGTTAGAGGAGTCAGCTACGGGACTTTCTTAGTGGACGATGAAGGGAATGAACAGCTAGCTCCTGAAGTCGTCGAAAGAGACTTTTCGCGTATTGCAGAGAATGGTTTCAATGTTGTGCGAGTCCACCTGTGCCCTCCCCGTTGGCTTCTAGACACTGCCCAGAAGAACGGCCTTCGAGTCATGGTTGGGCTCAACTGGGGTGAGCATATGTCCTTCATTGACAAACCAGGAAGATCGAAAGAAATTGAGGAACGAATGAGGCGATGGGTCCGGAGCTGTGCAGGGCATCCTGCTGTATTCTGCTACAGTGTGGGTAACGAAATCTCCTCTTCAATAGTCCGCTGGACTGGCACGCGTAGAGTAGAAGAGTTTGTCAAACGTCTATACCGTGTAGCGAAGGAAGAGGACCCAGATGCTCTCGTAACCTACGTAAACTACCCCTCGACCGAGTACTTGCAATTGCCCTTCCTAGACTTTCTATGCTTCAACATCTACCTCGAGTCAGAACAGGCTTTCGAGAATTACATCGCCCGGTTGCACAGCTTGAGCCAGGATAGGCCTGTTCTTCTCAGCGAGATCGGATTGGACAGCCTCCGTAATGGTGAGGAGAAACAGGCAGAGACCTTGGACTGGCAGATACGCACAATCTTCCGGCAGGGTTGCTGTGGGGTCGTTGTGTTTGCATGGACGGACGAGTGGTACCACGGGAAGTATCTTGTCGAAGACTGGAAGTTCGGGCTGACCGACCGGAATCGAGCGGCCAAGCCTGCCTTGAGAGCAGTAAGAAGGACTTTCCTGGAATCACCTTTCCCTTCGGACATATCCTGGCCCGGGATATCCGTCGTGGTCTGTTCCCACAACGGGGCATCGACCATCCGCGACACCCTAGACGGTCTTCAGTCACTGGATTATCCTGACGTCGAGGTTATTCTGGTGAATGATGGGTCGACTGATTCAACGCCAGAGATCGCATCCCATTATCCCGTTAGGCTGATCACTACCGAAAATCGTGGACTTAGCCATGCACGCAATAACGGAATCAACGCTGCGACAAAAGAAATCATTGCCTTCATTGACGATGACGCATATCCGGATGAAGACTGGCTCAGATTTCTGGCTTTATCGCTAAAAGACACTAAACTTGTTGGCACTGGAGGCCCGAACCTCTCGCCGGCAGGTGACGGATGGAAGGCAGAGGCCATCGCGAACGCACCGGGACCGAACCCTGTTCTTCTTTCCGACAGGATAGCTGAGCATATCCCAGGTTGCAACATGGCATTTCGAAGAGAAGCCCTTGAGGCTATAGGAGGCTTTGACCCCCGTTTCCGAATCGCGGGGGATGATGTTGATCTTTGTTGGCGACTGCAGGAGCGAGGAGGAGTCATAGGATACGCGCCAGCAGCACTCGTCTGGCATCATAGACGAAAATCCATCCGCAAGTATTGGAAACAGCAGCTCGGCTATGGAAGGGCTGAAGCCTTGTTGGAACGTAAGTGGCCTGAGAAATACAACACTTTCGGGCAAGTGCGCTGGACAGGGCGAATCTACGGCAAGGGCATAGCTGTGGACCTCCCATCAATTGGCGGACGAGTATACCAAGGAGTCTGGGGGACCGCCCCCTTCCAGTACCTCTATGGATCTTCGAGCACCCTATGGTCCATCACTCTCATGCCTGAGTGGTACTTGATCATAGGAATGTTCGCCGCATTATTCACGCTGACACTCGGCTGGGGGCCAGCGATTCTTGCTGGCACGGGATTGACCCTCGCAATCGCGCTGCCGGCAGCGCAAGCGGGTATGAACGCAGCCCGAGCGAAGTTGTCGCACTTCTACAAAGGTAGAGAAGTGTTCAGATCTCGCATCACGATCTTCACGTTACATCTGCTTCAGCCCTTAGCCCGACTGGTCGGGAGAATTGGTGGCGGTCTCACCCCCTGGCGACGACGCGCCACTCGAATCAGACCGAAGTTTCTACCATCACAGATGAAAATGTGGCGTGATCGGTGGGAACCTCCGGAGACCACTTTGAGAGATCTATATACCCAGCTTCGAGGTTCAGGAGCGGTCTCCAGACCGGGCAGTGACTACGATTCGTGGGACCTCGAAATTAGGGGAGGACTATTCGGGAAAAGTCGCCTCCTCCTTGGGGTGGAAGACCATCCGCCAGGAAAACAGTTATTGCGTTACCGGATTTATCCGACCTACTCATTGCTCTTGCCACTTGTCTTAACTCCCTTCGCCATCCTATCGTTAGTAGCAGGCTTCTCCGGTGCATGGCTTTCATCCATAACCGCAGGCACTATCACTTTTTTCATAGCAATCAGCGCCCTCATTGACTCAGCGTTTGCTAATGGTACGTTCCGAGAATTCCTAAAGCGCGCTGGTGCAGCCTGATAGGGTTGAGCGTCAAATGACGAGCCCGTTTCTCGATGATGCTCTCATTTTTTCAGTCGTGTTTGTCGCAACACTAGCGCTTGGTAGAGTTGTGGTTTGGATCTCGGACCGCAGAAGAAGAGGGCTTTTGCAAAAGCTGCAATCCAGCTCTATAATGCCAAACAGAGAACAGAAGAGCACACCTTATGGTGAGGGAAACGTCCGTAGATCTCCCGGAATGTTGCGAAGGCTGCTCTCCGAACTACGGCCCTACATGTTATCGATCTTATTCGTCTTTGCCATCTCGCTGACCGCAATCCCTCTTGCCCTAGTAAGCCCGCTGCCAATCAAGCTAATAGTGGACAATGTCATTGGAACTCGGCCTCTTCCCGGCTATCTCAGAATCATCACAACAAACTCGTCGCAAGTCTCAGCGCAGGCCCTAGTTGTGATCGCCATAGGCATACTCGTGGTCGGCACGGTCCTCACTAACGGTCAACAATTGTTGAACGTCTGGGCAACGAACAAGGTTGGAAACCGCATTACGCTTGAGACTCGTGCCCGTCTCTTCCGACAGATGCAACGCCTCTCCATACTTTATCATGACACGAAGGGTGTTACTGACTCGACGTACCGGGTCCAGTACGACGCGCTCTGGCTCCAGCTTCTGAGCGTTGATACTCTGCCGCCGCTGGTCACTTCCGTCTTCACTGTTGTCGGGATGATTCTGGTTATGCTGGTTCTTGACTTGGAATTGGCGTTGATAGCCATGGCAGTTGCACCGTTCATGCTGTTGTTCACGTTCGTGTACCGGCAGCGGCTCCGAGCCGGGTGGAAGAAGGTGAAGACTTCTGAGAGTGCAGCAATGTCTGGCGCGCAGGAGTCACTAAGCGCGTCCAGAGTGGTGAAAGCCTTCGGCCAGGAAGAACGGGAAAATGAACAGTTCTTCTCCCGTTATAGCGAAAGTGCGAGAGCTGCCCTCAAGGTCTTCGTTGAGGGGGGAGTCTACAATCTCCTAATGGGCCTTGTAACAGCCGTCGGATTGGCCGCGGTTCTCTACGTCGGAATCGGCCATGTTCTATCGGGCACTCTGACTCTTGGAGGATTGTTGATCGTGAACTATTACCTCACGCAGATCTACGGCCCACTTAGAGACGTGGGAAAGCGCATAATTGACGTCCAAAAGGCGTTTGCTGGGATGGACCGATTCCTCGAGATTCTCGACGAAGAACCTGATGTGAAGGAAGCCCCGAATGCGTTAAAGTTGGCAAGAGCAAATGGACGAGTCGTTTTCGAAGACGTTTCCTTCAGCTATCAGCAAGGACGCTCTGTACTGCAGAATGTTTCTTTCATCTTAGAACCTGGGTCATGCCTTGGAGTCGTCGGGCCCACCGGCTCGGGCAAGACAACATTGTCCAGCCTCATTCTTCGATTCTTTGACCCTACTCAGGGAAAAATCACCCTAGACAGAGTAGATCTCAGACAGTACAAGATTGCAGATCTGAGGAACCAGTTCGCAGTGGTCTTGCAAGACACAGTTCTCTTCTCCACAACCATAGCAGAGAACATTCGATTCGCGAAACCTAGGGCGAGTATGAATGATATTGTTACAGCTGCAAAAGCAGCCCATGTGCACGAGTTCATCACTAGCCTCCCTGATGGGTACGATACACTGGTGGGCGAACGTGGAATGAAACTCTCAGGGGGAGAGCGACAACGCGTCTCCATTGCCAGGGCCTTCCTCAAGGATGCGCCAATCTTGATACTTGACGAGCCTACGAGCGCCCTCGACATTAACACTGAGACTGCCATTCTAGATTCAATGCAGGATCTGATGAGGGGAAGGACAACCCTCATGATTGCCCATCGTCCAAGCACGCTGAGAAACTGTGACACGATTGTCACTCTGGAGAGTGGAAGGATTGGCGGAACGACGCTAATGCTCCCGAACCCTGGGAGGGCATGAAGGTAGCCAATGCCTGAGAATCAGAAAACGCGTGCAAATGGGTTGGTAATCCAGGGAATTCCAAGCCTAGAGATGCGCATGAGGGAGGTACGGGCAATCGGCCGGAGGATGTTAGAACCGGACGGTCAGAGAGCGGGGGACGCGCAGGCAGCGAGCGGACAGGTGATCAGCCAGACAGAAATCGGCAACGGAGCAATAAGGCAGAGTCGTGTGTGGAATCGTCTTTCGGATGAGTATCCTGACCCGGCGAATGCCCTAATCTCCTCTGTTCAAGAGATGGAAAGAATCCATGATTGAAGGTCTGGACAAGGTGCTTGACGGGAGCGGGCAACCCGGCCTACACGAACTTCGCGACCTGTTGGGCGAGCTGCTTGACGGCCCATCCGTGGACGGATCCTTCATCGAGCATCAGAATCTGCAGCGACGGTCGATGCGGGTGTTCCGCCTGCGCTTCTCCATTAACGGTAGCATTCGCACTTGGATCGTGAAGCGCTTAGCGCCGGAGATAGCCCAACGAAACGAGCTCGTCGCTAAACGCTGGCTGCCCGCGGTAGGCCTGAACGACCTCGGCCCCCCGTTGGCCGGCAGTGTGGCCGAGCGAAGCGGTGCCTGGGTCTGGCATGTGTACCACGACCTCGGCCCACACGAGCTGGATCCGCAAGATGCAAGCGTTGACGCAGTCAGGACTGCCATCGAACAAATTGCGCGAATGCATACGCGGTTTGAGAGCCATGCTCTCTTGGGTGAAGTCCGCCTCCACGGGGGTGACCTGGGCGTGCACTTCGTCGAATCGAACGTGCGAGACGCTATTTACGCACTAGAAGCCTGCCAAGAGAGTCCACCACGCCAAGAGCTGCGCGACCGCCTTCTACGCCGACTCTACACAATTCGTAGTGAGCTGCCTCAGAGGGAAGAGGTACTGAAGAAGTGGGGAGGACCCGAAACGTTGCTTCACGGCGACCTGTGGACCATCAACGTGTTCGTTATGCAATCTGCAAACGGGCTGCGTGCTCGGCTCATAGACTGGGACCATGCTGCTGTAGGCCCCTTTAGTTACGACCTCTCGACATTTCTCCTGCGCTTCCCACGCGAACGTCGGCTATCGATCCTGAAACTCTACACCGAAGAAGTGGCACGCGGCGGCTGGCAGCTGCCTACGCAGGCTGAGTTGAATGCTCTTTTCGAAACGGCTGAGTATGCACGGCTCGCGAACTCCGTTATTTGGCCGGCGATCGCGTTGGTGATGGACCACGCTGAGTGGGGATTCGAAATGTTCGCGGAGATCGACAGATGGTTTGAGAACTTTGAACCTGTGCTCCCCATGTAGTGCACCGTCGCTTGGAGTGAAGCAGCGTCAGGTCGCGCCCTCCATCGGAGGGAAGTGATGACAACGCCGACGGTGGTTATTGGGGGTTACAAAGTCGCCTCCTTCCCTGAAATTGGAGGGCATTTCTGGGTTTACCTTCAGTACGCCCTCGGGCTGCGCCAACTCGGTTGCGACGTGTACTGGCTGGAGGCCTTCCGCACCAAGGGTCACGCCGAACCGGACGCCACCGCGCTTGCCACATTCCGCGCACGGATGCAACGATATGGGCTGGCCCGTAAGTGCATCACTTATGTGACGCACAGCAATAGGCCTTCGCCAAAAGCGCCGACTGAGTACCTCGACATAAACCGTGATGAGGCCGAAGCCATCTTTGAGAAGGCCGATCTCCTCCTGAACTTCCACTACTCACTCAGCCCTGCGCTGCTGAGACGCTTCCGGCGCACCGCCCTGGTGGATATCGATCCAGGGCTTTTCCAGTTCTGGATCAGCCGTGGACAACTGCAAGTCTCCCCACATGACTTGTACTTCACCACTGGCGAGACTGTGGGCAAACAAGGCAGCAAGATTCCCGATTGCGGTTTGAACTGGATAAATATCCGGCCGCCCGTCAGCTTGGAACATTGGCCTTATCGCTTCGATCCCAGTTGCGAAGCATTTACCACTGTTTCGAGCTGGGATTCTCCCGATTGGGTTGAGGACGGCGAAGAAAGATACGAAAACACGAAGAGGGTCGCGTTTCTCGAGTTTGAGGATTTACCCCGGCTGACGCGCCAACCGCTGGAGCTAGCGCTGTTTATGAAAAATCCACGAGACATGAAGGAG
>Ga0209802_1000955_pt1 | contig 22224 bp, 21 predicted proteins | sample GraSoiAngelo_129_FD_185886 | JGI IMG/M metagenome (GOLD analysis project Ga0209802, IMG submission 185886) | Grasslands soil microbial communities from the Angelo Coastal Reserve, California, USA - 14_0927_12_40cm (SPAdes) (version 2) | ecosystem: Environmental > Terrestrial > Soil > Grasslands ... | reverse complement strand
TTGGCAGTGAGATGCGCGACAAATTGCGGAGGAGTGAAAACTACCTCGTTCGACACTAGGTTCTGGTGCTCCAAGTAGTGGAGTGTTCGCTCCTCTTTTACAGTCAGAATGTACCCATCCCCATCCAAGAGACCGTAGTCAAACGGGTGAATGCACTTGTAGCTCCGTATAATCTCGGTGAGCTCGTTCTTACCGATGACGCACATACTCTCGACCCGTTAAGAGCCTAAATTTGATGGTTTCGGTGAGGGAGGTTCTTGGATCCAATCTACGCAGTTGACGTGCGGATCAGAACGAAAGAGAGCGATGGCGTCCTTGAGAAAAGTGTCGAATAGTCGAAAGCCACGACTAGCAGAATGTCTCCTATCCCGCTCGGAGGAACTGGCAAGGTCACGTTGCTGCTGATCATAGGCGGCGCGGAAATTGGAAAAGGGCTCCCCGCAATAACCACAGTGCAGTTTGAGAAAGTGAGACGAATCTCGTCGTAACGTCCAGAATGGATTGGCGCCGAGGCGACGGTTGGAGGAATCGTCTGATTTGATAATAGGTCGACTTTGGGAAAGCTCTGGGAGATTACGATCCAGCCAGTAGAATTGACGAATCCGACTTGGTGGAGCGCGATTTGGGCAAACCCTACGTAGATATGGTTGACAGCGCTGGAGGAAGACAGGCTGGAGAATCGTAGGAATATCGTTCCTTGGGTTGTAGCTGGCGCGAAAGCAATTACGATTATGACGACCAGTACAGCGACGAACAAGATCCTCCTCCAAGCAGCGTATGGGTAATTCATCGTCTGGCGATGATGCAATGATCGCATCTATTTAACAACAAGACTGGGAGATGACCGGCTCGGACCTCGTGGAGGAATGACGATGCTCTACTCACGCTTGGTTGAGACCTATCAGAAGATCGAGGGAACGACCAAGCGCCTCGAGATCACCAAACTACTCGTCGACCTTCTCAAAGAAACGCCCGCCGATATTATTGACAAGGTCGTCTACCTCACCCAAGGCAAGCTCTACCCTGACTACCTTGGAATCGAGATCGGTATCGCTGAGAAACTAGCCATCAAAGCCCTCGCAATCGTTAGCGCGGTCAAAGAGCCGAGAATAGCCGACGAGTACAAACGACGAGGCGATCTCGGTGATGCCGCCGAGGCGCTACTTGCAGGCAAGACCCAAGTCGGCCTGAGGAATGAACGACTTACCGTAGAGGAAGTCTATGCCATCCTTGACCGAATCGCAAAGTCAAGCGGACCAGGATCTGTCGAGTCCAAGATACGACAACTAACATCACTGATCAGCAAAGCCTCCCCGATAGAGGCCAAATACGCAACTCGAACCGCGCTGGGTCGACTCAGACTAGGCGTGGCTGATATGACACTGCTCGATGCCCTCGCACATGCATTGGCCAGAGGAAAGGAGTCGAAGCCTCTTTTGGAACAAGCCTACAACCGCTCGTCTGACCTCGGATTCGTCGCAAGAGCTCTCGCGAGCGGCGGAATCGACGCGCTAAGATCGTTCAAAGTGACAGTGGGCAGGCCCATCAGGCCGATGCTGGCCGAAAGACTCTCCGATCCTCAAGAAATTCTGGAAAAAATGAACGGTAGAGCAGCCGCGGAGTACAAGTACGACGGACTAAGAATCCAGGCACATCTGTCAAATCGAAAGGTCACACTCTTCTCGCGACGCCTCGAAAACATCACCGACCAGTTCCCGGATCTCCACATACTTCTGAATCAGGGAATTGTCGGGGGCGAACTAATACTTGAGGGCGAGGCCGTTCCAGTGGACCCTTCAACGGGCGAGCTCCTACCATTCCAGCTGGTCTCGCAGCGACGTGGACGCAAATACGAGTTGGAGAAGACGATTCAGGAAATACCTGTCGCGCTTTTCGCCTTCGACTTGCTTTACAATAATGGCGTCGATTACACTCAACTAGAGTTTCCGCGCAGGCGAGAGGCCCTGGCAAAGCTGATTCGGCGGAATGAAAGGCTCGACCTTTCACGCCAGATCATTGTCACCAAGCCCGAACAACTGGACGATTTCATGCAACAGGCGGTGGCGGACGGATGCGAGGGATTGATGATAAAGTCAGTCAGACCTGATTCAACCTACAAAGCCGGGGCAAGAGGATGGGGTTGGATCAAATACAAACGAGAATACAAGTCTGAGATGCAGGACACTGTCGATCTAGTCGTTGTAGGAGCCTTCGCTGGAAGAGGAAGACGGGGAGGAACTTATGGCGCGCTTCTCTTGGCCGCATACGATGAGAAAGATGATGTGTTCAGAACCGCGTGTAAGTGCGGGTCGGGCTTCAAGGATGAAGACCTGGCAAAGCTTCTGGAAATATTGGAGAAGTACAAGATCAACCATCGGCACGCCCGGGTAGATTCCAAAATCGTGGCTGACACTTGGTTCGTGCCTGGCTTGGTGTTGGAGGTTATCGGTGCCGAAATAACTCTCAGTCCGATACACACATGTGGGTTGAACTCGATTAGACCCGGAGCCGGGTTGGCGATCAGGTTTCCGCGATTTACGGGAAAGTATAGGATTGAAAAGTCGCCGGAGGATGCTACGACGACGAAGGAGATCATAGAGATGTACAGAAGCCAGCTCAAGAAGTTGAGTGAGACAAAGTCCGTGGAAGCGGCTTAGAATCTGAGGATTGCGAAATACCGGTTTCCGGACGGAATGCGAGTTTCGACGCTCGATGAGAGGAGACAGTTCTACTCGCGCGAGTTTAGCCTCATGAAAGTACGCGAATGGTTCCGCGGGTGGAAATCACCTATTGTTTTCGCGGCCGTCATTGGTAGGCACACGAGAATCGCTCCAATGAAATATCTCCGCGAACGCTCTCGGACGTTAGTCATCGACGAGTACGGTAGCCCCTCTGAAATCAGGAACTACCTGATCGATTTCAAGCCCGAATCGGCCTATTACGATCGTAATGTCTACAACGATTGGGAGCAAGCAAGGAGCAGCGGGAACGATACGGCTCAACTGGGCCACTCGTTTGGTCAGGAGCTTGCCTTCGACATTGATCCGGAGAACTTTACCTGCCCGATTCACGGGACCCTGGAAGAGAAGATGCGGAGACATCAAGGATTGTCCTTCTGTCGGCTTGAATTTCAACTGGCCCAACAAGAGGCTGCTCAGCTCGTAGAGATTCTGTCTAGAGAGTTCTCTGAAATCTGTCTCGTCTATTCCGGTCGAGGATTTCACATCCACATCAGAGATGAAAGGACTGTTTTCTGGAACCGAAGGAGCCGCCTAGCGCTAGTGAAGAGGCTCTCTAAGAGAGGGTTCATGATGGATGAATGGGTCCCTTCCGGCGGAATGAGGCTGATTCGCCTACCCTACTCGCTAAACGGGCTAGTAAGCAGAGTGGCGATTCCATTGGCTGAGAACGAACTTGGGGTCTTCGATCCAATGACCGATGAACGGACGATACCGAAATTCTTGCCGCGCTAGATTGACTGCTACTTTTTGCGTTTCTTCTTGGCCCTAGCCTTGGTCTTCGTCGTCTTGGAGGACTTTTGTGCGACCTTCTTTGCCTTTGATTCCCTTCCCGCGTAGTAATAGTAGGCCTTCCGTTTCTTCGCCTTGGTTGAGATTTTCTTGGCTGCCATTTAGTTCTACGCTGTAATCTGTGCGGTCTTAACGCTTCCGATTACGGGAATGTTTGAGCCATAGCCGGAATTGATTGAGACTAACAGCTCTCCAGCGCGGATAGGATCCGGCTGTGAGTCCCTTCCACTGTTTCGACGCCCGTGTTCAGGAGTATGCACCTGACTTCAAACGAAGAGATCATTCTACGGAAGAATCCCTCCTGGCGCGCATGGTCAAGGTGGAGGAGGTAGGGGTTGAACCATGGTTCGTTGCTTATTTTTCCCCAAAGTTCTTTGGGTCCGGCTCCGGGACGAATCATGTACTCTCCGTTCCGAAGCACTTGGATCGCCTCATCCGAGTCTAGCTTGACCACTTCTGGACTCTTCTCATCGCGTCGTAGCAAGACTAAGAGACGAATTTTGGCCTCATCAGCCACTTTCTCCTTGCCAAACAATCGTTCTCTAGGGACGAGAGCTCGGCTATTGCCGAACGCATAGTAGCACCACTGGTATCCGTCGTCGAAGACACATCGTTGAGTCGTGAGTTTACACCCGGTCGGACCCTGTGTGAACTCGCAGTTCTTCTTGTTCATCACCACGTTTTCGCATTTGCTCTCGTCGAAGATTTTTCTCAGCCATGGCTTGTTGAGCTGCGTCTCGGTTCGCATGTAGAGACTCTTCTCAGGCTGTTTGCCGATTAGGTAGCCTAGACGTTCGCCTTCAGAGTGGTCGATGTTGACCCAGTCGTCTCCAACGATCCTGCCTTCCGGCAGTTCCATGAGCTTGAATGCTTGAGTTGTCTTGCCAGTGCCGGTCGGCGCTACTATGATGACTCCCTTGCCTCCGACATCGACGCAGGCGCCGTGTATCGAGTGCGTGTTCTTCGTCTGTTCAAGGATCGCGGCAGCCATTCCGAGGGCCCAGCTCTTGCACTGACCGTAGTATTCAGTGTTGAAGAACAGGGACTCATGGGTCTCGGGGCAGTAGAACGCCGAAGGTTCATGGCCTTCTACCCCTATCGCAGAAATGATTCGAGAATGAATAGGCGAAGCCTGTGGTGCCTCATGCCAGTTGAGGGTCCAGAAATCGTACTGGTGTTTGCTGTTGCCCTGGAACTCTATGTTGATCCCGTTCAGGTTCGCCCTTGAGCGGAGAGAATGTGAGGCTAATTTCCTCTCAGCCGCTTCCTTCAGGTGTTCGAACTTGTCCCTAGGTACGTTCTTGTCGCCTTTGACTCGTGTCGTTGAGGCAGTGACGTAATTATCTAGGGTCACTTCGTAGGGCTCCGAGAGGATAGTGCTGCTATCGCCTCGAATATGACCTTTGCACCCACGGCCGCTGTCTGCCCAGAGTCCAACTGGGGTGAGACTTCGACGAGATCGAAACCCACGGTGTTGCGGTTCATCGCGGCTTGAACAAGGGTCAGTAGCTCATCGGTCGTGATGCCGTCCGGTTCGGGATTCCCGACTCCGGGGGCATATGCTGGGTCAAGCACGTCAATGTCAACAGTTAGGTAGGTATGTGTGAAGGCTGAGAGGAATGTCCGGATTCTCTGTGCAGTCGTGTCAAGTGGATTCTTCCTGATGTCTTGTGGAGTGATGACTTGGAGGCCAGAATCCTGACAGTAGTCGAGCTCAGGTTTCGAGAAAGCTCGGATCCCCACTTCCATAACATGGCTCGGATCTATCCGCTCTGCGACTCGTCGCATGAAGGTAGCATGAGATATCCTCTCCCCGAGAAATTCATCTCTCAAATCAAGGTGTGCATCCAGATTCACAAGCCCAATGTCAGTTGGGAGGGCGTCGATGGCGGCCTTTGTTACTGTATGTTCGCCGCCTGCCATGATAGGAATCTTGCTAGCTGCGGCTAGTTCTTTCCACACGGCTGTAGTTCTCCTGAGGGTTTCTTTGAGATCTTCCACCGTGTCGATGTCTCCCGCGTCGTGGATGGGGATTTTCTCTAGGTCCAGGTTGGATCTTATGCTGTAGAGTTCAAGGTTAGCTGATACGTCTCGGAGGGCAGATGGGGCAAATCGTGATCCTGGTTTGTAAGTACTAGTCCGGTCGAAGGGGACGCCGAAGAAGACAAAACGGGACTTTTCTAGGGGGGACGATATTCCTGTGAATGCTGGTCGACCTGATAGGTAGAGTTGAGAGTGACTCAAAGTCGCTACGAGTTCGCAGTAGTACCGAATGTAAGGCTTATTTTGGGAGGCTACGAGGCTTGCGCCGGATTCCCGAGATGTCCAAGCAGACGCCCAAGCAAGAGGCAAAGGAGGAGACCGCTGACGCGACTAGTTTTAGGCCAGTTGGACTCTCTATCTCGTCTTTCTTCTACGCCTTGTCGGGAATCTACTATCTTGTCTTCCCGATAGTTGCACAAGACACCGGTGCGTGGCACTTGTATGTAATTGGGGCCGCATCTCTGCTGGGAAGCTTTGGAGTCTTCAAGATGACAAGATGGGGTCTCTGGTTGGGACTGCTCCTGTTTCCTCTACAGATCGTCGCTCCTGCGTCTACGCTCTTGACAGTGATATCGTATCCCGGACTCTGGCAGCAGCCCATCGCTATAGCCTTCGTAGCATCATTGTTCGTGCTAATGTTTTTCGCCTCTCTGACCTTTCTCCTAGTCCTTGACAAGCGGCGTAGCTTCAACTAAGTTATCTGTAGCCTGCTGAGACGTCGATGGTGCGGCTGAGGCGGGGGATTCGGTCGCATTTGCCTTTTTCTTGTTAGAATAGCATCGAGCGCAAGAAATCATGGGTCTCCGGCCCTTCGTTCTTGCTTGGACGAGTTGGAATCCGCAGATCTTGCAATTGGTGTGAGTTATGGAGAGATTTCCGAATTGAGGAAGAGGCAGGGTGAATCTGCATCCTTTCTCGTATCCCGTGCAGCCGATGAATCTCTTGCCGGAGGTTCGGCTTCGAATAATCTTCAGTTTTGAACCGCATTGGGGACAGGGATAGTCAAAGGTGACGCTAGCGATTCTCTGGGATACCACAATTTCTGCTAGCTGGGACCCTATCTCGTCCTCTCTGGCGATCAGATCGAGCATTATTGGTCGGAGATGATCCAGTGTCTCGGCTATGACACGGCTTCTGGAGATCTTGAGCGTCTGAATATTGTCCATCGATGTTTCAAGTTTCGCTGTGAATGCTGGGTCGATTATGAGCGGGCAGTACTTGTTTAGGAGGTTGATGATCTTGAGCGCGAGGGGAGTTGCTTCGATCCGGATGTTCTTGATGTACCCGCGTCGATATAGAATTTCGATGATCTCAGCCCTCGTAGCCTTGGTCCCGATGTTCTCCTCCTCCATCTTTCGGAGCAGACTACTAGGGTTGTATCGGGGCGGAGGCTCGGTAAACTTTTGCGTGGCTTGGACCTTTGTGATTCGTATCTTGTCGCCGATTTTTAGATTCGGGAGTTTTTGGGACTCATCTGAGGCATAGGGTTTGTAGAATTGTATCCAGCCTTCTCTGACTAGACGGGATCCCCGTAGGAAGAATCTGTGCTGCTCTTTCTTGAGAGTTACTTTTGAACTCTCTCGAAGGCTGTCCTCGGCGAAACTGGACATGAAACGTTTGATGATTAGGTCGAGGAGATTTGCTTCGGGCTGGATGAGAAGCCGCTTGGGAGATTCTCCGGTGGGATAGACTGCCGGGTGCGCGGGATCTTCTTTGGGGCCTTGGTTGGGGCGAAGCGAAGTGTTGAGAGTCAGCTTTGACGCGAGCGATCGATACGGAGCCATGTTTGCGATGCCTCGGAGAATCTCAGAATATCCGATGTCGGGAGGCAGCTTCTGGCTTGATGTACGTGGATACGAGATCAACGCTTCTAGGTAGAGTTTCTCTGCTAGTGCGAGGGTTCTCGATGGGGTGTATCCGAAGTGCCTGTAGGCTTCCGACTGTAAGCCGGATAGATCGAATGGATAGGGAGGACTCTGCTGAATGTTTCGAGATTCAGCGCTCTCGACGTCGAGAATGGAATTCGCGCAATCGCTAACGATCAGTTTTGCTTCGGCCAGAGTTGAGAGTTTTTCCTTCTCATATTCGAGTTTGAAATCTTCTCCGTTCTGTGTTACCGTTGCGTCGATTGCCCAGAACGGTGTCGGGGTGAAGCATTGGATTTCTTCTTCTCTGTCAACAACGAACTTCAGGGTTGGGCCTTGGACTCTGCCAGTGGAGAGGGTGGAGTAGCCGCGGTTCTGTTTGAGTGCTGATTCTGTTAGCAGTCGGGAGAGGTTGATTCCGTAGACCCAGTCGAGCTCGTGTCGAGCGCGGCCTGCCTCGATTAGTGGCATATCGAGGTTGGGTGTGAGTGTTTTGTAGGCTGATCTGAGTTCCTTCTCCGTCATGGTGCTGAACTTCATACGCTGAGCCTTCGAGTCGGCGCCGTGGCATGCGTATCGCAGGATTGTGTATCCTATCAGCGAGCCCTCAACATCATAGTCGCAGTTATGTGTCAAGAAACCGTTAGCAATGTAAGTCTTAGACGGATCAATTGTCAGATCACGGACATCATCGCAATCTACGGGGACTATTGTTTCGACGCGATCCCACTGGAGCAGGCTATTATCAAGTCCTTCTTTCGCGGAAGTTGCCCAATCATGAAAGGAGACGATTCGCCGAGAGCCCAATCTCCTCTTTAGTGCTATATACTCGGCAACCAGATCTCCTCGAATCCTCTTCCTCGGACAGTATTGGACCGGCACCTTTCGGAGTAGGTTCTCCATGTCCCCATTTGCGTTCGAAAAGATAATTCTTACCGTGACGCTCCTCGAACCGTCAACCCTTTGCACTTTCGAGGGAGACACCTGTATACGCGTGGTCCGCACTCCGAACCCATTCAGAATCAACGCCACCTGAACCGCAAGTCTTCTCCCATTGACTGCCAGATCCTCCTTCTTGTTGAAACGCAACTCGCAGGCGTTGAAGGATCTCGGGTGAGCTAGAGTACTTTTCGGGATAGACATATCTCCACCGAGGTAAGTAGAGAGGAACTCATACTGCACTCGTTTCGGGGCATCTATTATCCACGCCGGGATCTGAAATGCCATGTCAGTTTTTGAGCCAGATGGAGCTCCCAGAGTCTTGAGCAGTAGCCATAGCGCGAGCGATGAGCATCTTACTTCTTCGGTCTTCTGTACGAATGATCTCCCATTAATTCGACCTGTCCTCGTTACAGTGCGCCGCGAACAACGGAAACCAAGTTTCTCAAGATCTCTGGCAACTTCGTCTGCACCCCCTGATCTCTCGCACGAAACAATGAAACATACCGAATACCATCTATCTGAGCACTGAGAAAGGCAGCCATCTGCGAAAGTTGCTCCGAGTAGCCGCGCAATCGGCAATAGTCTTTCGTCGTCTAGGAACAAGGGAGCGAGTCCTAGGTCTTGGAGTTTCTCGATCACGGGATTGCGAACGGTATAGGGCTGCCTTCCTTCTCCAAGCCAGCGTCTCACTGTTCTGAGAGACAGTCCTGTTTGGGTTGTTATCTCCGGATAGGATAGATTCTCCCGACTGAGGCTACAAACCCTGAGGTACTCACGCGAATCATAACGATACCTGCTATGTGGACGCCTACTCTGCTTGGACCTAAAGGAGTTGAGTGTCGTCCACACATCTTCAATGGTCAGAATAGGCTTGTGCTTGACATGCAGCGGGTCCAATTGCGGTGCTGAATACACTGCAACCTGGTCACCTGGCTGTAGGTTTTCCAGTCTTAGCCACCCTTTTCGTGACCAGAATTTGTGATCCGCGGTTGCCCTGATCCTTCTCCCAGCTATAGTCTTCAATTCGAAACATGAAATTCCGTGAAACCTTGGTTCAAGCCGGTGATACCGAATCACTTGGTTTTCGAATGGAGTTGCCGACGCTTCGGAAAGAGCCACGACTCTTCTTTCTGGCCATGTTCCTTCTAGTTCAGCAATTGGGATATCTCCCTCGTTCGTTAGGACCCTCGTGTCCGGTGACACGCAGGCGTTGATGTAACGGTCGGTCTTGCTGGAGAGGGAGCTGATGACCTTGATCCATCGGGCTAGTCGGGCTGATTTCTTGTCGATGAGGTGCTTGGGCTTCCATTCGAAGTCCCAGACCGGATAGTAGCGTCGGCTGGTGTGGGTCTTCGCGTCGACAGCGTAGAGGTGGCCTAGGGCGGAGCAGACGAGGATTGTCTCGTGTCTGTTCTTCGACTTATAGACTCGGACGCCTTGAGTCTCGATTCGCTGTGGATCGGTGTCTTCGTCGAGTGCGCGTGCAACCCGCGCGGCCGCATCTGGCTTCTCGCACACGATGAGCGTCGGCATTAGTTCCATTTCTCGGGACGCTTCTGAAGGAATCCAACGATCCCCCTAGCCTCCTTGCCTAGTCCTTGGAGTTTGGCAACCCGCTTGAGAAAATCATCTTGGAGGAGGCTGCCGTACGCTTTTTCCCATGCTTCGTAAGCTCGTTTCACGCCGCCGAGCGCGCGTGCGTGAGCTGGACACAGATCGGCGCTTGCCTCTTCAATCGCCTTTTCGCATATGAAACAACCCAAGGCGTATACAGGCTATGTTTACCTGGAACGGCTATGTTTCACGTTTTCGCTCAAGTGCCGTCGTTTTAGTTGGTGCTAGACCGTCTCTGTTTGTGGCTCTGTGGGACTTGGAAGATTATTCCTTTTCCTGGATGGATCCGGACTTTCACGGGACGATTGTCGAACTTTCGTCCGCGCATTTTCTTGACTGTAAGCTGAGTAGACGTGCGTTCTACTTCATTAGCTGTCGAGAGTTCCAGGACGCCGAATACCATCCCGTGGCCGCCGTCAACAAGTACCCGAGGCCAGGCAACCTTTGCCCCCAACTTCCCCGGAGACTCTGGCAAACATAATCCGGCTGGACCCTCACCCAGCCGTGCACTCTCCACCGACTCTCACCTCTCTGAGAGTCCGACCGGGCGACTAGTCCTTCCCTCACGGGGAGATGCCACATATGGGAGACCTGCTCGGGAACAGGGTAAAATGATCAGTCGCCACTGGGAGGAATGGAATGGAACTGGGCCTTTACAAGGTCGCATAACACCCGCAGGCGCGCTGCGACGAAAACCCAAAACGTGCTCTGGAATAGCAGTGTATTTCCGCAAGAAAAAACCGAATCATATTTCTACGGGGAGCCGATATCGAATATTGGCCGACGCTCGTAATGCCACGACACCCAAAGAGCCCCAATAGCCAGAAAAAGCCGATCAACCCAAGGAAGCAGGCTATCCAGACTTCTCGAAAGCGCGAGAGCCGAGGAAGAATTTACCTGGCGATAGTCGTTATCGCCGTCATAGCAATTGGGGTCGGCTGGTACGTATATTCAACTTCCCAATCATCAAGCGGAACCCCAGACTTCGCAATAGCCGCGCCTGCAGGGGTAACGATTCACGCGGGCAGTCCAGTTAGTTCAAGGATCAACGTCACAGCCGTGAACAACTTTGGCGGAACAGTTCAACTGTCTGCGACCGCGTCAGCAGGTTTGACTACAACTATTAGTCCGGCTAATGTCACCGGCTCGGGAGTCGCTACCCTCACCGTATCAGCTACGGCCAACGGCACTTATACCGTAACGGTTACAGGCACTAGCGGTGCACTGAAGCACTCTGTGAGCCCTGTGGTCCAAACCCCAATTTACGCTACTCTCGACACAACGAATGGGACGATAGTTGTTGAGCTCTATCGAGCACAAGCTCCCAAGACCGTCAGCAACTTCGTGAGTTTGGCGCAATCCAACTCCTACAGCTACCTCGTATGGCATAGAATTATCGCCAACTTCGTAATTCAGACCGGAGACCCTAACACCAAAAACGGCGGCGGAGACCGGAACACGTGGGGACAGGGCACATCTGGCCAGAGCGTGCCCTTCGAATATGATAGTTCTCTACACAATAATGTGGGTTATGTTGCGATGGCCAGCACAGGAGTTGGAGTCGGCGGAAGTTCACAATTCTACATCAACGTGCATGACAATAGCGCTACTCTCGACGGGAAGTATGCAGTGTTTGGAAAGGTGATCGCAGGTATGGACGCCGTGAATAAATTGGCGAGCTCGCCGACTACCAATCAATATCCAGGCGCTCCCGATCAACCGGCCAGTCCCTCCGCTGCAATGCTGATAAGCGTCACAATTTCGACCTATCAATGAGGGCGTCACGGGGCCAAATCCCAGCTCTTCACTAAATCGTCGTCTCTCGAATGCTGTTAGCGCAGCGAATTTATGATGCGTTGAACAGAACTTGCGAATCCGATATCTATCAGGGATATGCCCCGCACGAAGTGAGCAGAGGAGTGAGTCTCAGCTGCTCGATCACCATTCTGTTGCTCTCTTCACGCTCAGTCGAATCATGCAAAGCGTTTTAACCCTATTACCGTAAAAATGTCGGCGATACGGTTTCAGAAATGGCCGACAAGAGAGCAGTATTGATCGTAGTAGATGGAATGGGCGACAGGCCACTCATCGACCACGACTACAAGACACCCTTAGAATACGCAAACACGCCTAACATGGACCGACTCGCAAAGGGTGGCCTAGTTGGTTTGCTAGATCCGATTTCTCCTGGCGTAAGACCAGGGAGCGATGTCGCAAATCTGGCTCTCTTTGGCTACGACCCGGCAAAATACTACACTGGACGCGGACCTCTAGAAGCACTAGGCGCAGGGATAGATTTGGGACCCAATGACATTGCGTTCAGAGCCAACTTTGCAACTGTAGACGATGACTTCCGCGTTGAAGATAGACGCGCGGGAAGAATCCGCAAGGGTGCGTCGAAGCTCGCAAAGTCTGTGAGCGAGATCAAGGTCGAGAGCGTTCCTGGAATCAAGACGATCTTCAAGTCGACAGTCGACCATAGGGCAGTACTAGTTCTCAGAGGAGAGAAACTGTCAAAAAATGTGACTGACACAGATCCTCGGGAAGCAGGATTGAAGCTTGTGATATCCAGAGCTACCGATGGTTCAGAGGAGGCGAAGAGGACGTCGGCCGCCGTCAACGAGTTCGTAAAGAGATCACACGAGGCTCTAAGAGAGCATCCACTCAATCAGGAACGCGCAAACGATGGCGAGAAACCTGCTAACATCATATTGACAAGAAGCGCAGGGACGCGTCCCTCGCTACCAACCTTCAAATCAATGTTTGATCTTCGAGGCGCCTGCATCTCCGGAACAGCCCTGATCAAGGGTATCGCAAACGCCGCTGGCATCGATGTGGTCGACGTTAGAGGAGCGACAGGGAGCATTAAGACAGACTACGAGGCAAAGGCGAAAGCCGTCATCGAGGGAGCCAGGGACAAGAACTTCGTCGTCGTACACGTCAAAGCCCCAGATATTGCCGGCCACGACGCGGACTTCAAGGGCAAAGTACGAGCCCTCGGAAGAGGTCGATACACTAGTAGGACATGTATCGACGAGGTAGACATAGGAGCCAACTATGTTGCGCTCGCATCCGACCACGCGACACCTGTTGGATACGGATTCCACACTGGCGACCCTGTCCCGGTAGTAATCGCAGGACCAGACGTCCCGGCAAGCAGAGTCCTCAAACTCAGCGAAGCCAGCGCTAGCCGCGGAAACCTCGGAAGAATACGTGGATTAGACCTTATGCCGATCCTCACCGACTTGGTGGGACGAAGCAGACTCTACGGGTCCTAGCTCCTTCACAAGAATTAGCGAACTGTCTCGTCTAATATTCAAAATCAAGACTGGCTTAGTTGCCGGTGGGATCTTCTTGGTTTTTAGTTCACGGTGGTCTAGACGACGAAATACTGAAAGTTCTTCCAGATCCCAGTCGCGCCCTGTCCGTGCGTAGACACGCTGCCCCTTGCAGGGTCTATAGGCTTTAGAGTGAACAATCCGAACCCGAGAGTTATCTCACCCAACTCGACGGGTATGCCTTCTGCCTTGAAGAAGGGCCTTCCATCGACATGCCACTCCGCTCTTCTCTTTGCAGCGTTGAGTCTCACAGAATAATGGTGCATTTTGCCGGGTTCAGTGCGGACCCCTGAAAACGGCGATTCGATCAGATACGTGAAAGCTGTCTTCTCATCTGTGAGTCCTGGAATCAATAACCGTTCGTAGATGGCACCAATCTTCTGTCCTGTCGAAATTAAGTCGAAGATCATGCCCGTTGAGAAATCCATGACATTGAAGCCGGCAAACCCGTCTCGAAGGTCATCGGCATTGCCACGGTAGGTCTCAGCCCCCATCTCGACCTCAAACACAGTCTCACCATTCCTGGACACTGGGAGCGTTCTGGTAGATCCATAGAGTTGTTTGGGATCGTCAAACATGTGAACGTGATCATGTTTCCGTGTGAATGGATCGACTGTCACAGACAAACCGCCGTTCTTGGCTTCGAATCTCGCCTTCGGCTCCTCCCACGCCCAGGTCTCACCATTCCCCATCGGGAAGCTGAGAATCTTCCACTTCGAAGGGTCCACCTGGCCATTTGACATGTCGTCATATGGTGCGGCTTCAGTTTTCAACAAGATAGGTCAGCACATCGCTACCAAGGATCAGTGGATATAATTGTTCTATAAACAAATTACAGTCTTCTCATATGAGAAGAATGGATTCATTCGTAGGGAAACGCTAGAGCGGTTAGCGGCTCGGCTTTCTGCTCTTTGGAGGACTTTTGAGAGGGCCCCGTACTTTCGACCCTGTTCGATGGGAGCTCTTCTGGTATTTTGGCTGGTACAGTTCAACCTCTAAGGCTCCTGGCATTCGAAAGTGAGTTAGCAGTCCCCATCGTTCATCAGTGATGCCTGAAGAGAATTCGACCCCGCGTGATTTCAAGTCTTGAACGGTCTTGTGAATGTCGTCGCAGTAGAAAGAGATGGAATGATGCGCCTTGTCGGAAGGGTGAACGCCTAGGTCGGCCTCTGGCAGGTCGAAGATAAGCCAGCCTTTGCCAATGTCGTTGTGCACAAAACCCAACTTATCGCGAATAAACGCGCGCACTTCCTCGGCATTCGGCGTGTAAAACAAACCATGCATTCCTTTGATCATTTGGCTCTCCTCTTCTAGATCGTGACTGTTGTGATGAGTGTTTAAGCTTGGAGATGCAGACGTGAGTGACTAAGTTTCCTCTAAAGTGGGCTCATACATTCTCAAAGGTCTGACCCTTCGATATGCGAATCTCACGAACAAGTAGAAGCTGAAAACTAACGTTGTTATGTAAAAACTCACTGGATAAGGCGGCCCGTAATATGCAACTGAAAGGCCAAGCCAAGTCGCTATCAGAGCAATAGTCACCGAGATCCCTATGGCTGTACGAGGTCGATTGGCTAATTGCTGAGCGATTGTTGCTGGAGTGACCATCAGAGAGAAGATGAGAAGTACGCCTACCACTTGCACAGCAATGGAAGTCGCAACCGCCACCAGAAGCATGAACACTATGCCAAGTAAGAAGGTGGGCATTCCCTTTGCTTCTGCTACATCCTCATCTAAGGAGGAGAACAGAAGCGGTCGATACACAACTGCGACAACTGCCAAAATTATCACGCCGGCGACAAGAGTCAGAAGCACATCGCTACTACCAATGCCGAGTATTTGGCCGAACAGAATAGAGTATGTTTGGCTCGAATTCCCGGCGTAGAGACTGATGAAGAGTACTCCTAAGCCCAGCATGAACGCAAGAACTGTGCCGATGTGAACGTCACGATGTGCGGCTCGAGGGCTGAGAACCGCCATCGCCGAGCCGCCTACCCCCGTAAACAGTAATAGACCGTAAACGGGACTGACAGCAAACAAGACGGCTCCGGCCGCTCCAGCGAATCCAATGTGGGAAAGAGCGTGGGCGGCAAACGACGACCGACGCAGCACGACAAAATAGCCGACAATGCCTGCGATGACTGCGACGATTGTGCCGGCTTCAATTGCATGTTGCATGAATGGGTACCGAAGGAGTTCCTGAAGATCGGTGACAAAATTAACGCTGAAGGCCATGTTATTCGTCACCGTGGTGCTGTTCAATGCCTACTATCGCAACATTACCCCTAGAATCACGCAGAACCTCAACGGGGACTCCGTAAAGAGCTGTGAGAGATTCTGATGTCAGGACTTCTTCGGGCCTCCCAGTCGCAACTTTACCATTCGCAATGAAAATCACCTTGTCGAGAAAGGGTAGAAGGGGATTGATGTTGTGCGCAATCAGCAGCGCCGTTACATTCCGTGATCGAACCACGGTATTCACGAGCTGAACTAAGTCCTTCTCACGCTTAAGATCGAGATTCGACAATGGCTCGTCGAGCAGTAACAGCTCGGGACCGCTCACCAATGCCTCCGCGAGAAATATCCTCTGCAATTCTCCCCCCGACAAGACGCTTAGAGAACGATGGGCTAGTTCTTGCGCGCCTACATCTTTCATCGCACCGAGAGCAGCTTCACGGTCTCGTCCCGACAGACTGACTCCCCAACTTTTACCCGAAAACGCCAGTCGCACTAATTCGAGCGATTCAATATTTGTCTCGCTGTCGATCCCATGACGCTGAGGGACATATCCAATTAACGAGTTGCCACGTCTGGGCTCTGCGTTGAATATCTCGATGTTGCCACTAACAGGTTGCTGCAATCCGAGAATCAAGCGAAATAGGGTAGTCTTGCCTGCCCCGTTGGGGCCGATAATCGCTACAAACTCGCCGCGGTTGATCGTGAAACTGGCTTCTCGCCAGACCGTGTTATTCGCGTAGCCTGCTGTTAGGTTTCTAGCCGCAACAATTTCAGGAGTTATCGTAATCACTCATCAATATCCATAGGGGTGTGAATCTAGAGCGCGCTGAAGATCAATCAACTCTGCGTTCATCCAATCCTGGAAGCGAATATCGGTCGGTTGCACGGTCTCTGTCACGCCAACGATTGGAATCAAATGTTCAACAGCCTCGGCCTTTATCGTTAAAGTAAGTTGGGTCGCTGTTTGCTCATTGAATACCAGCACTGTTGCGTTTCCGAGTTGAGTGCCGTCGATAATCTGTTTCTCAAAGAGGATTCTGTCAGGAGTGGTCGGATCGTTTCCTTCGGACACTGCATTCATGAATTCGGTCGGAGAGATGAGGTTGAGGCGCGTCGCCTCGGCTAGGTAGACGAAGATGTTTTCCGTCGATGCTACAGGCCTCCCTGCAAACATTGCAGCAATCTCGTTGATCCGACTGTTGTATTGTCCGAGGGACGCGTTTAGACCCGCATATTGCTGTCCGTAGTAAGCAGCATTGATTCTATCGATGGAAACAAGGTCTGCATACATCGCATGTACCGTTTGATTCACATAATTCGGGCTATACCAGAAGTGCGGGTTGTCCCCAGCCTGTTTCCCAAGGAGATCTGCCACGTTCAAAACTTTCTGACTCGGGTCACTGTTTGCTGAAATGAGTCTTAGAGCCCAATCATCGTAGCCCGCGCCGTTAACGATGACGAATTTTGCGTCCGCAATGGCTCGAGCGTTCGCTGCGTTACTTTCATAATCGTGAGGGTCGGCGTTCGGATCGGAAACGATGCTCAGCACCTGAGTGTGGGTTCCGCCGAGCTGGGACACAAGGCTGCCCCAGAAGTTTTCGGCGGCGACTACTTGCACCTGAGTCGAACTCGCTTGGGATGCTGGCCTGTTGAAATACAATCCAGCTGCCGTTGCTACTACGAGGATCATGGCGAGGATCGCGGCGACCAGATATCTTCTTCGCATCCCTTATTTCTCCTGAAACTGTGAGCCTAACACTGGGGCAAGGGGCTATTAAGGATTTATGAGAAGTTATTAAATTCTGTAGGTAACGTTGCATCTTCCATACCATATTGAGATATCTGATCCTCATAACTCCTCTAATCCGTGAGGAATACCAGCTGCTGGAGGGTCGAACTAGGATCTTGATTATTAATAATTGGCTAGAAGCTTTATAACGATTGTTAATCGTCTCAATGTTGTCGAAAATGGCTATTATCAGCTTATCTTTTCCCGATCAGATGATCAAGGAGATGGACCAGATCCAGAAGTCAGGAGGATTCGCCGGTCGATCAGAACTCGTGAGGTCAGCGATTAGGTTGTTGCTGGAAGACACCAAAGAGAAGAACGCTCTCTTGGGACATACGAATGCCATTATAGTTGTAACTCACGATGAGTCCAACGAAGCGCCGATTACAAAGCTCAAACACGAATTCGATGACATAGTGAAGACGCACATCCACAACAAGATCAGCCAAACCAACTGCGTCGAGCTCTTCCTCCTAGAAGGCGACGCAAGGAAAGTTGGGTCAATGGCGCACGAATTCCAGAAGGAAGACAAATTGAAGAGTGTCAAGCTCGTCGTGATCGAGTAAATGTCGACTCTTGGATGCTCGTCTACGGTTCCGAAGCTTTGGGATTCTGCCTGGGCATCGCTAGGCTGTTCAACTCGTCAAGGCTGATGGCCCCGTCAACAAGGTTCTGATACGTTCCTTTCTCCAACAGCTCCTTGGAGGAACGCTTCAAGAGACCCATCGCTGCGTACGAGGCACTCGGACCGAAGCTCACACGAGCAACGCCGAGCCTCTCCAACTCGCTGACGGCTGGCAATCCCTTTCGTACCATTACGTTGATGGGAAAATCCAGCTCCTTGACAAAGCGTCTGATGGAAGCCTCGTCCTTCAGACCCATAGGGTAGACGCAATCGGCCCCAGCATCTCGGTAAGCTGTGGAGCGACGAACAGCCTCATGGAACTTAGCTTCCTCATCGAGTGTTCCAAATCTTAGCGCGTCAGTTCGAGCGTTGATTACAAGGGGAATTCCCAACTTATCGCCCAATAATCGGACCGCTTTTACATTCTTGACTTGTCGCTCGACTGGGTAGAGTTTCTTCGTTGCGTGAGCAAAGTCTTCGATGTTTATCCCGATCCCACCCGCTTTCAGAACTGCTTTGACTGTGGTCACTACCTCTTTCGTAGTTTTGCCGAACCCGGCGACAATGTCGACCGAGAGAGGAACCGATAATACTTTGGCGATTCTCCGGACGGCGGTAACAAATTCGTCTCGGCCTATCACTTCACCATCAGGGTAGCCAAGAGACACTAAGAGTCCCGCGCTAGACGTTGCAATGGCAGGGAACCCCTCGTTCTCAAAGACTCGTGCGCTTGGGACATCCCATGCGTTCGGAAGAATTAGCATGTTCTTTCTATGATGAAGTTCGCGAAAATCTTGGGCTTTGTCTCTCTGTGATCGCATAGTGAATTTCGACGAGCTTCTAGGCGCGCTTCGATGCATCTATCTTTCTTTGCATCCAGAATTTGTCGAGATCTCGCTTAGCCTGGTGGTCGAACTTCCTCTCACGGGCGTCATCAGGCGGGCCGAGACGTTTGCCAACCTTCCCGGACTTCAAGTCGTCTACCAGGTGAGCAAACTCATGTCCCAGAGTCAGTAGCGGGTCGCGAGCTACTTTGAAGACTGTTATGAGAAATTCAACCTGACCATCTCTCTGCCGGTACGAGAGCAATCCGTCGTAATAACCCCGTCGACCCCCTCTTATGGGAGGAGGACGCTTTGAACTGTACTCGATGAATACTCGATTCTTATCCACACCATACTTTTCACAAAGGAACTCTAGGAGGTCGGTGAATCCCTCCGGGTAACGTCTGTCGATCATGTGGCATCACTAGCCTGCTAGTTCAGTAATCATCAGCTTATGGTCCCGGATGGAAGAGTCTTATGAAAGAGACCCTAGCTCGGTTAGCCTGAGAAGAGCCTAGAGGCCTAAACTTCGATTTCTTGGGAGGACGCTTACAGAACCACACCTCCGTGGGATATCGGCCGCCCACAACCAGCATTCGTAGAACTCGTCCAAGCTGGCGAAATCACTAGGAACACGGTGCTCGATGTCGGCTGCGGAACGGGCGAAAACGCCCTCTACCTTGTACAGAACGGATTTTCAGTTGTGGGGGTCGACCTATCAACTCGCGCGATTTCGGCGGCGAAGGCGAAAGCTCAAGAGAGAAAGTTAAGAGTCGATTTTCGACTCGCGAATGCGCTCTCGCTACAATTCGAGGGTGGCCGTTTCGACAACGCTATTGATTCCGGATTGTTCCACACCTTTATCGACGATGACAGAATCTCCTTCGCGCGCGAGATCGCTAGGGTCTTGACGACAAATGGAGGATACTTCATGCTCTGCTTCAGCGACAAAGAGCCCACCAACTGGGGCGGACCACGGAGAATTACCAAGGAAGAAATCGAAATAACTTTCTCCCCACATTTCAATATCAACTACATTAGGGATGCATATTTTGCGACGCGAATCCACGACGACGGTGGGAGGGCCTATCTGACATCGGCAACAAAAAAGTCCGATTGGCCTCGCCCAGATGCTCCATGAAGAGTCTCTAGGGTGATCTCCTACTCGTCTTTCTCCTTCGTTACTTGGTCCCTTACTGATTTGAAGAACTCAGAGCTCTCGATTCGCCCAGCCTCTGAGTGTACCGCATCCAAGTCAATCTTGAGTCTGGTGCTCGTGACCCTTCGCCTCTTGAAGAGGAGGAACGCCGCAATGAACAGTGCCGCAATTATCGCCGCAATGATACCAAAGTAGTAAAGTGGGAAGCCGCCTGGCGCATTGTTCTGGATGGTAATCGCTCTGGTAGCGGTGCCACTGTTGGCAGGAGATGGAGAGTCCGATGCTTTGACAACGAGGGACCATAGTCCACCCGGATCCGACGATCGCGCCGTGTAGGTCCCTACCCATACTCCAAGACCAGTGTCAAAGACCACCGGGACGCTCTCATTGACTGAGGGTGTACCACTATAGAGAAGGTACGCTCCAACGGTACCTGTTTGGAGAGTTGTTCCATCAGGATATGCGATGGTCGCATTGAACCTAAGTTGTTGGCCGACACCGATGTCAGTGTTGGTGGTGACGGTGATGATTAGACTGGCAGGCACTAACTGTGGATTATTCGCCACTCGCGCCCCGGGCCCTATATTTCCATAGGCGTCACCGTAGGCGTGCGCCCCTAGCGATACTGTCCAGATCCCTGTCTGGTTATTCGCAAAGGTCGTGTAACTGGCATTGAAAGTCTGAGCATTGCCATCATAGGTGGCCGTAAGGGTAACGTTGCCACCAACCGGTCTCGCTAGGGTTAGAAGCGCGACACCCGTCGTGGGAACCGATCCGTCCGGGTAGATTGGTTGGAAGGAAAACCTCATTGTCTCAGTCCTCTGATAAATCGATTTGAGAGTTGTGATCCCGGCAACAGACATGATCGCCGCCCTCACCGAGAAGCCCTGAACATCCGGCGGGCTCTTAACGGTGCTCGTTCCGGTGAGCGTCACGATATAGTTGTCTATGGTGCTGTTCACAGGAATCTTCCAACTACCAGAGACAATTCCTCCAGATGTTGCGAGAATCGTCTGGGAAAAGACGAGGGTTGAAGTCGCCTGCGTTCTAACGGTCACGGCTACGCTCTCTGATGCATTGTACCCGCTGCCTTGCAGATTCACAGTCTGGGTCCTCTCGTACGCAGGATTATCTGTGATGCTGAGAACGAACGAACTGCTAGCCACACTTAGCATCGCAAAAGGCGCCACCTGGTCGACTGAAGCAGCGTACTGACCGGCCAGCGAGTTAGATCCTGCGAACAAGACTCCCGGGTAGGCAACAATCACGCTAAACTGGTCCTGCCCCGGAGCAGTCGTGTAGTTGATCAGCTGTGACTGGAATGTTCTACCCGTGGGATCTTTCACATTGAACCTGAACTCGAAGGTTGTACTAGTTGTGATAGGATTGAACTTGACCGTGAGGACGAGGGAGATCGTGTTTCCTTCTTGAGCAAATGCAGGGACTGGATTCAATGTGTACGGGCTGTCCGCGTGTACGCTGGGAACCAACTCGATGGACGTTACAGCAGAGACAGCTACAAGAGTGATGAGAAGAGCATAACCGACAATTCTAGACCGTTGCCAGTCATGTCTCTCTTTCAACTGGACCTTGAACATTGAAATCGGTCGACCGACTAAAGCACCCCGTAACTACCAGTTCTACTTCGAAGTACGCCGAGGAGGTCGCCGGGGTCCTTGCGGTCAATGGAAGATTCTTCATGCTCTGCTCTAGCGGGAAGGGCCTATCGACCGGGTGGACCACGAAGGGTAACCCGTGGAGAAATAGAAGCAATATTCTTCCCATTCTTCAACACCAAGTACATTAGGGACGAATCCTTCGCTGCACGAATCCGCAAGAACGGGCGAAGAGCCTGACCTCAGCAACAAGGAGAGGTCCAAGTGATTTCAACGATTTTTGCAAGAAAATAGCGAGAGGCAAATTGTACTTTTTGTGGTATGGCTTGGTGAAGAGTCTTTAACTAGTAACTCTCAGGGAATTCATCGACACCATGCAACGTGTCGAAGCCACACCTATTCGTCGCAGACCTCCTGGAGTGACTATCCTTGGAGCGCTAGCGATTCTTGGAGGACTAGCCGGATTAGTGGCAGGCGGTGCGCTCCTGGCGGCGTCTTTGGCGGTTGGAACGATTACATCGTCGCTCAAGGACTATCTGGGCGCCCAGGGCTACCCTCAACTCGTCTCGTATGTAACAACAAGCAACGTGGCTACCGTTCTTGCCTCACTAGGCATCTTCTCTGTACTTATCGGCATTTTT
>Ga0209802_1000952_pt1 | contig 22240 bp, 19 predicted proteins | sample GraSoiAngelo_129_FD_185886 | JGI IMG/M metagenome (GOLD analysis project Ga0209802, IMG submission 185886) | Grasslands soil microbial communities from the Angelo Coastal Reserve, California, USA - 14_0927_12_40cm (SPAdes) (version 2) | ecosystem: Environmental > Terrestrial > Soil > Grasslands ... | reverse complement strand
GCATCGCGGGATCGATGCCCACGCCGGAGTCGCGAACGCGCAGCACAGCCTCGCCGTCGATGTCGCGCAGCGTGACCTCGACCGTGCCTTCCGGCGGGGTGAACTTGAGCGCATTGCCCACGAGGTTGATGACGATCTGCTCGAACCTTGTCTCGTCGACGTCGGCCCACACCGAATCGAGATCGAGGCCGACCGTGTGTCGCTGCGTGCGGCCGCTCTCGGCGAGCGTGGCCACGGCGTGCCGGACCGCCTGCGCGAGCTCGACCGGGCGCCGCTCGAGGACGATCTTGCCGAGCGTCACCCGGGCGACGTCGAGAAGGTCGTCGACCAGATGGGCGAGCTGAGCGTTCTGTCGCGCGATGATCTCGCGGGCGCGCGTGGTGGAGTCCGCCGGCGCATTCTGGGCGTCGAGCACGCGCATCGCGTTCGCGATGGCGGCGAGCGGGTTGCGCAGCTCGTGGCCCAGCATGGCGAGGAGGTGGTCCTTGCCGCGGCTCGCCGCTTCGGCTTCGGCGCGGGCCGCCTGCTCGCGGGCGAGCAAGCGCGCCTTCTGGACGGCCGCGGCGGCGTGGTGGGCCAGCGTCACGAGCGCCGCCTCGTCCGACACCGTGAACGGACGGCGCGTGCAGTTGTTCGCATAGATCACGCCCACGACGGCGCCCGGCGTCAGGATCGGGGCCGTCATGCACGACACGATGCCGTCCGCGGTGGCGATGGGCCGATAGCGGTCGTCACGAAACCGTGGGTCGGCCTCGAAGTCCTCGGTGCGGATCGGGCGGCCGGTGGCCCACGCCAGACCCCCGATCCCCTGGCCGCGCTCGATCACGAAGCCCGGCCGCATCACGGTCGAGTCGGACGTCGAGTAGCGCAGGACGAGGCGCCCGGTCTCGTCGACGAGCGCGATGCGCGCGCTGTCGGCGCTCACCAGGCGGCGCACGGCCTCGAGCGCCGTCCGGAGAACCGTATCGAGGTCCGGCGCGGCGTTCAGCGCGTGGGCGATCTCCGCCATCGCGCGGGCCTGGCGCTCGCCCAGCGCGGCGTCCTGCTCGCGAGCGTGGGCGAGATCGGCGGCGGCGACGAGCTGCTCGGCGACGGCGTTCACCTCGGTCAGCCCGGTGCGAGGTGGCTCCGCACGATCGCCGCGCTCGACGGCATAGGCGATACGGACGAGGGCCCCGACCGCAGCCGCGATCCGCCGACCGAACAGGAAGGCCAGCGTGGCCGCGACCGCCGCGGCCAGCGCGGCGGCGGCGACCATCTGCCACAGGCCGCGGCGCAGCGCGCCCTCGACGGTGGCCACGGGCGTGGTGAGCACGACGCGCCAGCCCGACAGCGGGGCGGTGGCAAACGCCACGTAGACGTCGGTGCCTTCTTGCAGCCGGCTGCGGAGCCAGCCCTCGCGGCCTGGCGTCGGGTGGGGCACGCGGCGGCCGATCATCTCCTCCCCGCCGTGCGTGCGAGCGACGACGACGTGCTGGCGGTCTTGCAGCACGGCGACCGTGTCGCCGCCGAACTGCTGCGCGACGAGGAGCTCGGTGAAATCGGCGGCCGACAGCGACGCCGCCAGCACGAACCGCACGGCGCGGGCGCGAACGACGGGCACGTAGACCGCCACGAGGTTCCGGTTGCGAGCCCCGTCGAAGAGGTCGGACACGACGGGCCGCCTTCCGTCCCGAACGAGCGTGACGATCTCGGGCCGGCGGGCCGGCGGCAAGAGCGCGCCCAGAGGCGCGCCCGTGTGCATGAGCGTGCGGCCGTTGGTGTCGAACAGGAGAACGTTCGACCATCGCTGCGCCCGCACGACGCGCTGGCAGAGCGCGTGGAAGGCGCTGAGGTCCGCGGCGTCCGGATACTCCGTCTCGGCGAGCGCCTCGAGCGTGGTGATGGCCGTCTCCAGCTCCTTGTCGACGGTCAGCGCCACGGCCCGCGCGGTCTCCCGCATGCCGCGCTCGGTCGCCGCGAGCTGCAGAGCCGCGTTCTCGCGGATCACGAAGGCGGCGAAGCCCAGGATGGGCACCAGCGCGGCGAGCACGAGGACGATGAGGTGGCTTCGAAGACGCATGGTGGCTGGTCCGGTCCGAGGGGATTGTACGTCATCGCCCGCCCGATGGCCGGGCCAGACTGATAGACTACCGGGCGCACGCATGGCCGTGACCGATGGGAGGATCACATGCCGAATGTGAGGAGCTTCGCGCTCGCCGTCTTGCTCGGCAGCGTCGTCGCCGCCGCGTCGCCCGCGCTCGGACAGACGACGCTGACGATGTCATCGTGGGTCTCGCCCCAGCATCACCTGACCGCCAACGTGCTGCAGGGCTGGGCCACCGAGGCCGAGAAGGCGACGAGCGGGCGTGTGAAGTTCACGATGTTGCCCAAACACCCGTCGGCTCCGCCCGGCACCTTCGACGCCGTGAGGGACGGCCTGGTGGATCTCTCGTTCGTGACGGCGAGCTACACGCCGGCGCGCCACATCCTGCCGCTCCTGCCCGAGCTGCCGGGCAGCGGTGACACCGCGCTCGTCAACTCGGTGGCGTACTCGCGCATCCACTGGAAGTACTTCCAGAAGGTCGGCGAATACAAGGGCGTCAAGCTGCTCGGCGTCTTCACCCACGGCCCCGGCCAGATGTTCACGAAGAAGCCGGTGGCCACCATCGGCGACGTGCAGGGACTCAAGATCCGCACCGGCGGCGGTGTGGCCGAGTCGGTGGCCAAGGCGCTCGGGGCGTCCGCCTTCGTGAAGCCCGCGCCGGAGTCCTACGAGCTGCTGAGCTCCGGCGTGGCCGACGGCGTGTTCTTCCCGCTGGAGTCCATCATCTCGTTCAAGCTCGACACCGTGCTCGAGCAGGCGACGCTCTTTCCCGGCGGCATGTACAGCTCGGCCTTCGGCTTCTTCATGAACGAGGACAAGTGGAACAAGCTGCCCAAGCAGGATCAGGAGGCGCTCGAGAAGATCTCCGGTGAGCACATCGCGCGGTTGGCCGGGATCTCCTGGGACGAGGCCGACCGGAAGGGCCTGGAGCAGCTCAAGAAATCGGGCGTGAAGATCGTCAACGCCAACCCCGAGTTCGTGGCCGAGGTGAAGAAGCGCTCCGCCCCGATCATCGACGACTGGATCACGAAGGCCAAGGCCAAGGGCGTCGACGCGGCCAAGATCCTGGCCGAGTTCCGCGAAGAGCTGAAGAAGGTCGCCGCCGGGAAGTGACCGCGCCCGCCCAGCGGGGGAAGCGGCGCGCCGACGCGCTCCTCGGCCTGGCCGCTTCCGCCATCCTCCTCGCCATGATGGTCCTCACCGCGATCGACGTGGTGGCGCGCTACGTCTTCAGCCGTCCCGTTCGTGGCGCGTTCGAGATCACCGAGCTGATGCTGGTCATCCTCATCTTCGCGGGGCTGCCGCTGGTGTCGTTCTCCGACGAGCACGCCGTGATGGACTTCATCGATCGAATCCTCGGCCCGCGAGGACAACGCAGCCTCCAGCGCGCCGTCCAGGCGGTGAACGCGGCGTTCATGTTCCTGCTCGCGTGGCTCACCTGGCTCAAGGCCGACCGCATCTGGGCCTATCGGGACGCCACCGACGTCCTGCGCATCGTCTACGGCCCCTTCGTCTACTTCATGGCGGTCACGCTCGGCCTGGCCGGCGTGATCCACCTCTACAAGGTCGGGCAGCGCGCGGACGGACCGCCGGGATGATCGAGGGCCTGGTCGGCCTCACGGTCATGATGTTGATCTGCTGCCTGCGCGTGCCCATCTCGTTCGCGATGGCCATCGTCGGCATCGTCGGATACGCCTACATGCGCGACTGGAACTGGACCGTCGCCTTCGCGATGACCCAGACCAAGCTGTACGAGACCGGACGGAACTACACGCTCTCGGTGGTGCCGCTCTTCATCCTGATGGGCAACTTCGTCACGCGTGCCGGCATGTCGCAGGAGCTGTTCCGCGCCGCCTACGCGTTCATCGGCCACCTGCGCGGAGGACTGGCCATGGCCACCATCTGGGCCTCGGCCGGCTTCGGCGGCATCTGCGGCTCCTCGATCGCGACCGCGGCCACGTTCGCGAAGGTGGCCTATCCCTCGATGAAGAAGTTCGGGTACTCCGACCGGCTCGCCGCCGGCGTGGTGGCGGGCGGCGGCACCCTCGGCATCATGATCCCGCCCTCGACCATCATGGTGATCTACGGCATCTTCACGGAGACCAACATCGGCAAGCTCTTCGCGGCCGGGATCCTCCCCGGCATCGTCGGGGCGATCCTGCTCTGCGGCGCCGTCCAGTACATGACCTGGCGCGATCCCGCCTCGGGCCCTCCCGGCGAGCGCTCGAGCTGGCGCGAGCGCCTGCTGGCGCTCAAGGACGTGTGGGCGGTGGCCGCCCTCTTCCTTTTCGTCATGGGCGGGATCTATGGCGGCCTCTTCACCGCGACCGAAGGCGCCGCCATGGGCGCCTTTGGCGCGATGGTCTTCGCGCTGTCCCGGCGCGCGCTGACCTGGCGGACGCTCTACGACGCGCTGCTGGAGTCGGCCCGCACCACGTCGATGCTGTTCATGATCCTGATCGGGGCGCTGATCTTCGCCGAGTTCGTCAACATCACCTCCATGCCGAACGACCTGAAAACGTTCGTGACGCGCTTCAACGTGACGCCGACCATCGTGGTCGCGGCAATCTGCGCGATCTACGTGGTGCTGGGCACCGCGATGGAAGAGCTGTCGATGATCCTGCTGACCATCCCGGTGTTCTTCCCGGTGATCGTGCACCTCGGGTTCGACCCGGTCTGGTTCGGCATCATCATCGTGTGCATCGTCGAGATCGGCCTGATCAGCCCGCCGGTGGGTATGAACATGTTCGTGCTGAGGACGCTGCTCCCCCAGGTGAGCACGGCCACCGTCTTCAGCGGCGTGCTGCCCTTCATGTGGGCCGACATCGTGCGGCTGGCCATCCTGGTCGCGTTCCCCTGGCTCTCGCTCTGGCTGCCCAGCATGATGCGGTGACGCGCGCGAGTCGCCCTTGACAGGGTCCGCCCCGCGCCCGATACTCCGCCGCACTCGCCCCACCTGAGCGCAACGCCGCGAATACAGGAGGAGCTTCCATGCGGGACGCACGCCTCACTCGACGCAACTTCCTCGCCGGTGCGGTCGGCGCCTCCGCGGCCTTCGCGCTCCCCGGCGTCGCCGCGCCGGCGGTGAAGAAGGGCACCAGCCTCCGGCTGTGGATCCTCAAGACGTACGTCGAGCCCACCAACAAGGCGATCGAGGCCGCGGCCCAGCGCTGGGCGCAGAAGCACGGCGCGGCGGTCACCGTCGAGTACTTCACGTTCGAGGACGTGCAGACGAAGTACGTGGCCGCCATCGAGAACAAGAACACGCCGGACATCGGTCAGCTCGAGACGGGCGCGCCCGCGCGCTTCGCGGGCATGGGCCAGCTCCTCGACCTCACCAGCTTCGCGCGGCAGGTGGAGGGCGAGGTCGGCCGCCCACCGGCCAACGTGGCGCCGGTGACGGTGATCGGCGGCACCACGTACGCGATTCCCTGGTACATCATGCCGGCCTTCTGGTACGTCTGGCGCGACGTCTTCGAGAAGAACAACGTGAAGCTCCCGTCCACGTTCGACGAGGCCAAGGCGGCCGCCGCCGCGCTGAATCGACCGAAGGACAACTTCTACGGCATGGGCCAGAGCTGGAACCGGACTGCCGACGGCTACGGCGTCATGCAGAGCCTGATGTACTCGCACGGCGTCGGCTGGGCCACGAAGGACGGCAAGTACCAGTCGATCAGGACACCGAAGATGCAGCAGGTCATGAAGTGGGCGACCGACATATATAAGGAAGGGCTCCAGCCGGCTGACACGTTGACATGGACCGGCTCGGGGAACAACGAGAACTTCATCGCGAAAAACATCGCCCAGACCTCCAACGGGCCGTCCATCACCTTCGCGATGGAGAACGCCGTGGCCAAGGCGACCGACGCGAAGGACCGCAAGGCGCGCGAGGAGGCGCTGGCCAATCACCTCGCGCTGCCGCATCCGGCCGGGCCCGACGGCCGCCGGATGTGGGCCATCGCGATGAGCTTCGGCATCTTCAAGACTGCGAAGGACCCTGAAGCGGCCATGAGCCTGGTCGCGCATCTCCTGTCCCCCGAGGAGACCGTGCGGGTGATGAACGACTCCTACGGTCAGTTCACGCCGGTGCTCGACAAGGCGCGCGCGGCGTCGAAGGACTATTTCAGCAAGAACGAGAACTACCGCACGTTCGGCCGCGCCGCCGAATGGTTCTCGGCGACCGGTTGGCCGGGACCGGTCACCGCCGCCGCCGCCGAGGTGCAGGCGAGCAACGTGCTCACCGACGCGCCGGCCAAGGTGATCGTGGACAAGTGGTCGAACGAGCAGGCGGTGGACTGGGCCGACAAGAAGATCAAGGAAATCTACGACACCATCGGTCGCTAGCGCCGCGCGGCGGTGGCGGGACACCGGTACCGCCGCGCTCTTCCTGCTGCCGCTCTTCGTGCTGGTGATCGGCCTGATCGTCTACCCGATCTCGCGGGCGGTCTGGCTGTCGTTCACCGACAAGCTGGTCGGATATCCCGAGCGCTTCGTCGGCCTTCGCAACTACCTTTACCTGATCGACGACGACGGCTTCCACGCCGTCGTGCGCAACAGCCTCGTCTTCACCGTCAGCTCGGTGGCGCTCAAGATCGCGACCGGACTGGCCATGGCCCTCGTGCTGCACGCCACCTGGCGGTGGCGGAACTTCTTCCGCGGCCTGATGCTGCTGCCCTGGATCACTTCCACGGTCATCATCGCGCTCACCTGGCGGTGGATGTTCGACGCGTTCCCCGGGCGCGGCTTCTTCAATAGCGTGTTGCTGGACGCCGGGCTGCTCTCCCGCCCGATCGCGTTCATGGCCACGCCGGCGGGTGCCATGACGGCCGTCGTCGTCGCCAACTGGTGGCGCGGGTTCCCGTTCTTCGGCGTGTCCTACCTGGCCGGCATGCAGGCGATCCCGGCCGAGCTCTACGAGGCGGCAGCGGTAGACGGCGCCCCGCCCTGGCGACGCTTCTGGCACGTCACGCTGCCCGGGCTGAAGCACGTCATCATCGTGACCACGCTGCTCACGTTCATCTTCACGCTCAACGACTTCAACATCGTCTACGTCATGACGCGCGGCGGCCCGGGGACGGCCACCCAGGTGTTCGCGACCTACTCGTACGAGGTCGCCTTCAACCAGCTCCGCTGGGGCCGCGGCGTGACCATCTCGATCTTCGCGGTGCCGCTGCTGGCCGCCGCTATCGCGCTCGTCAGCCGTTACCTGCTCCGCGACCGGACGGCATGAGCTGGCGCATCGCCAGCGTCGGCGGGCTGGTCACCTTCGCGCTGATCGTGCTCGTCCCGTTCTGGTGGATCACCAGCATGTCGTTCAAGACCTACGAGCAGATTCAGTTCGCGACCAGCATCTACGTGCCCAAGCCGTTCACCTGGGAGAACTACACGGGCTTGTGGCTCGACACGCGCTTCCCGCTCTGGCTCCGCAACAGCGCGATCACCGCCGTGGTCGTCACCGCGATCACCACCGTGATCGCCAGCCTCAGCGGGTATGCGGTTGCGCGCATCCGCTTCCCGGGCCGCGAGCTCGTGGCCAGCCTCATCCTCGTCGTCTACCTGGTCCCGCCCGCGCTGCTCTTCATCCCGCTCTACCGGGTGCTCGCCGAGCTGGGCACGACGAACTCGCTGATGTCGCTGTTCCTCTCCTACCCCACGTTCACGGTTCCGTTCTGCACGTGGCTGCTCATCGGGTTCTTCAAGGCGCTCCCCACGGAGCTGGAGGAGGCCGCGCTGGTGGACGGCGCCACGCGGATCCAGGCGCTCGTGCGCGTGCTGCTGCCGCTGGCCGCGCCGGGCATCGTCGCCTCCGCGATCTTCGCCTTCACGCTGTCGTGGAACGAGTTCCTGTACGCGCTGGTCTTCATCCAGGACGAGCGGACGCTCACGGTGCCGGTGGGTTTGAACCTCCTGATCTACGGCGACGTCTTCCACTGGGGCCAGCTGATGGCGGCGTCCGTGATCACGACGGTGCCCGTGGTCGCGCTCTACATGTTCATCCACCGCTGGATGGTGGAGGGCCTCGCCGCGGGTGCGGTGAAGGGTTAGCGCGTCGTCTCCGACTGCAGCTCGTAGATGGACGTGTAGCCCTGGCTGAAGTCCGGCGGCAGCGGCATGTCGCCGGCCGTGCGGCGCGCCATCCCCGGCGCCGTCCCGCGCACCAGCGTGCCGTAGAGCGGCGAGCGCGTCGAGTCCGGCACCAGGCTCAGCGCGTCGGCCGCGGCGTAGGAGTTGATCAGCAGGCGGCGCTCCCTCGTCGACGTGTTCGGCGCCGACCAGTGCACGAGCCGGTAGTGGTGGATGTGGATGCTCCCGGCCGGCAGCTCGAGCAGGACCGCGCGGCTCGTGTCCAGACGCTCGACGTCGTCGGGGCGCATGCAGCCGACGAACCGGCCCTGGCCATCGTAGTGCGTGTAGATCGGCCCGCGATGGCTACCCGGCAACACCGCCATGGCGCCGTTGTCGGCCGTCGCGTCGTCGAGGAGCAGCCCCACGGCGAGCACGTCGTCGTTGGAGTGCGGATAGAACGCGGCGTCCTGATGGAACTCCACGGCGGCGCCGATCAGGCTTCCCTTCATGTTCAGCTTGCTGTGGTGGAAGCGGACCGCCGGCCCGAGGAGCTGCGCGACGATGTCGGGGATCGGCGACTCGAACGTGACCCAGCGATAGAGCGGGTCGTTGTCGGCGGGGTTCTTGATCCGGCGCAGCACCGGCTGGGCCGAGGTGTGGCGGGGATCGAGATCGAACAGGGCGTCGCTCTTCGTCACCGCGCGCGAGCGCTCGACGAGGGCCTCGGTGACTCGCCGTAGCGTGCCGATCTGCGTGGCGTCGAGCACCCCGCGCACGGCCAGGTAGCCGTTCCGCTGGTAGCTCTGCACCTGAGCGTCCGTCAGGAATCTCGTGGGCGCCGTCGTCGCCACGCTACAAGCCCCGCCGCGTGAGGAAGTTGCTGAGCCAGCGGCCGACGTAGTGCTCGTCGGCGCTCTTGTGGATCGCGTCTTTCAGGTCGCCGGCCTCGAAGTCGTTGAGCTGCTTGGCGATGATCGTCAGCGACTTCGTGCTCTGCCGGTACCGCCACCAGTACACGCTGAACCCGCCCCCGCTGAGGATGACGAGCCCGGCGAGGACGATCATGGCCAGGACCAGGCTCCGGGGAACGTGGTCGGGGAAGATCTCGCGGGCGCCCTCGATGGCGCCGAGCATGCCCTGCCGCATGGCAACGTGCGTGATCTCGCCGACGAACTCCTTCTGGTCGCGGATGCTGAGCGCGGCTTCGGTGATCATCTCGCGGCCGATGTCGCGCGCCGTCTGACGGATGTGCTCGAGCTGCACGTCGAGGCCGCCGGCCAGCGCCTTCACGAGCACGTCGGCGAGCGCCTGCGCCATCTCGCGGGTCCGCGGGGTCAGATCGCGCTCGATGTCCTCACCGACGGCCACACCGATGCTGCCGATGGACCGGCGCAGCGCCTGGCTCAGCTCCGGCTCGATCGTCTGGATGAGCTGCCGCGTCGCTTCACCGCTCTGGCGCCCGAGCCCGGCAATGGTGCGCTCCACGACGTCGTCGATAAGCTGCTGAGTCTCGGCCTCGCTCAGGCCGCGTCGCATCCCGTCCACCATCGCCTCGGCGATCCGCTGGGAGACCAGAGGCAGCGTATCGTCGCCGAGGAGCGTGTCGCGCATTGCGCGTCGCAGCGGGCCGGGGACGCTGCCGACGCCTTCGGCCGCCCCTTCCACCGCGCTCTTCGCCGCGTCGTGCGAGGTCTGCGACACATAGAGTCGGCCGCTGCTGCAAGCCCCGAGGGCGATGGATGCGAGGACGAGGAGCGCGGCGCGTCCAGCGCGGATTCTCATGATGGCCTCCCCCGAGCGGGCTCGAGACTTCGGGCCCATGGGCCCAGCCAGGACGACGATCATACACGGTCGCGCGTTGTTGCGGCAGGAGGTGGCGCGATGGAGATCCGAGGGTGTAGCGCACGAAGATTGACCACGCTGAGCAACGAAGAGGCGGCCGCCGCCCGCGGCTGGCTCGTCGCGCGAACGGGATATCAACCACTTACCCCGATGCGCCGTCTCTGCTCGGTCCTTGCATGGATCAGGGTGCGGAGCGTGTGCTGCGCACGGCATGAGCAACGGTTTTCTATGACCCCGCCCGGCCCGGATGCTAAAAGAATTGGTGAATTGACACCTCGAACGAGCCCCGCCTCCGATCGCGGCCCGCTCGCCCAGTCGTTGAAGGACGGGGTGCTGCGGCATCTCCTGTACACGCTCGGCGAATTGCCCCGGCACGTGGACAGCGTCTGGGAGCCGTACGTCGCGCTCGCCCTGGCCGTGCGAGACCGGATGATGGCCCGCTGGATCCGCACGCACGACGCCTACTACGAGCAGGACGCCAAGCGAGTCTATTACCTCTCGCTCGAGTACCTCATGGGCCGTACGCTGGGCAACAGCCTGGTGAACCTGGGCCTCCTCGACGAGTGCAGCACGACGCTCCACGAGCTGGGGTATCGCCTGGAGGATCTCCGAGAAGCGGAGTGGGATGCCGGTCTCGGCAACGGCGGCCTCGGCCGGCTGGCCGCGTGCTTTCTCGACTCGATGGCGACGCTCGGGTATCCCTCGTATGGATACGGCATCCGCTACGACTACGGCATCTTCCACCAGCGCATCGTCCACGGCGCCCAGGTCGAGGTCGCCGACGGCTGGCTCCGCTACGGCAACCCGTGGGAGATCGCCCGGCCCGGCGACCGCTTCCGTGTGCACTTCTACGGCCGCGCCGAGGCCGTCCACGATTCGGCCGGGCGCCTCACCCAGGCCTGGGTGGACACGCGCGACGTGCTGGCCACACCGTACGACACGCCCATCCCGGGGTACGGCAACCAGACGGTGAACACGCTCCGGTTGTGGGGCGCGCGGGCGGTGCGTGAGTTCGATCTCCACGAGTTCAACGAGGGTGATTACGTGGGCGCCGTCGAGGCGCGCGCCCGCTCGGAGAGCGTGTGTCGCGTCCTCTATCCGAACGACGCCACCTCGGCCGGCCGTGCGCTGCGGCTGGCCCAGGAGTATTTCTTCGTCTCGGCCACGATCCAGGACATCATCCGGCGCTATCGCAAGCGCTACGTCATGTACGACCAGCCCCGTGGCCTGCGCGTGTTCGATCGCTTCACGGAAAAGGTCGCGATCCAGCTGAACGACACGCATCCCGCGCTGGCCATCCCCGAGCTGATGCGGATCCTGGTGGACGTCGAGAGCCTGTCGTGGGACGAGGCGTGGGACATCACGACGGGGACCTTCGGCTACACGAACCACACGGTCATGCCGGAGGCGCTCGAGCACTGGCCGGCCAGCCTGCTCGGACTGATGCTGCCGCGGCATCTGCAGATCATCTACGAGATCAACGCGCGGTTCCTGGCCCAGGTCCGGCGCCGGCGGGGGCCCGACGCACCGACGCAGCGCATGTCCATCGTCGAGGAGCACGGCGAGGAGCGCGTGAGGATGGCCAACCTGGCCATCGTCGGCAGCCACAGCGTGAACGGCGTGGCCACGCTCCACACGGAGATCCTCAAGAGCGATCTCTTCCGCGACTTCCACGAGCTCGAGCCGCAGAAGTTCAGCAACAAGACCAACGGCATCACCCAGCGCCGCTGGCTCCTCAAGAGCAACCCGGGCCTGGCTCGGCTGATCACCGATGCCATCGGCTCGGGCTGGATCACGCAGCTCGAGCAGCTCGAGCGCCTGGTTCCCCTGGCCGCCGACCGCGACTTCGCCGTCGCCTGGCGCTCGGTCAAGCGCGAGAACAAGCTGCGGCTCAGCGAGACCATGCAGCGCCAGTACCGTCGCCGGGGCGCGCCGCTCCACGTCGAGCCGGATTCCATGTTCGACGTCCAGGTCAAGCGCATCCACGAGTACAAGCGCCAGCTCCTGAACGTCCTCCACGTGATCACGCTCTACAACCGGATCAAGGACGCCCCGCACGCGGACGTGCTGCCGCGCACCGTGATCTTCGGCGGCAAGGCCGCCCCCGGCTACGCGATGGCCAAGCTCATCATCCGGCTGATCAACGGCGTGGGCGACGTCGTGAACGGCGACCCGGCCCTGCGCGGGCGGCTCTCGGTCGTGTTCCTGGCCGACTACAAGGTCTCACTGGCCGAGCAGATCATCCCGGCCGCCGACCTCTCCGAGCAGATCTCGACGGCCGGGACCGAGGCCTCGGGGACCGGCAACATGAAATTCGCGCTGAATGGCGCGTTGACGATCGGGACGATGGACGGCGCCACCATCGAGATCTTCGAGGAGGTCGGGAAGGACAACATCTTCATCTTCGGCCTGACCGCCGGCGAGGTGGCCGAGCTCCGCTCACGCTACGACCCGTGGGAGTGGTACCACGCGAACGCCGAGCTCGCGCGCGCGCTCGACATGATCGGTGCCGACGTCTTCAGCCCGGACACGCCCGGGCTCTTCCGTCCCCTGGTGAACTCGCTGCTTCGTGAGGGTGACCGGTACTTCGTGCTGGCCGATTACGCTCCGTACGTCACGAGCCAGGACCGCGTCGCCGCCGCGTACCGCGACGAGGCGGCGTGGACTCGTATGTCGATCCTGAACGTGGCCCACATGGGCAAGTTCTCGAGCGACCGGACGATTCGCCAGTACGCCGAGGACATCTGGGGCGTCACGCCCGTGCGCGTCTAAGCGAGGCCGCTGGGAGCGACGCGGCTTACAGGTACTTCGTCGGCCACATGATCGTGCGCCACATGTGGGCCGCGGGGCTGGCGTCGAAGCCGAGGCCTTCCTTGGGCTGCTTGAAATTCCGGCCGACGACGTCGCTGAACTCCTCCAGCTCGACGTGCACGCTGGGATCGAACGAGTAGAGGTCGTTCACGCAGATCAGCCGCGACGTCATGTACCACTTGTGATCGCGCGCGAACTTGTAGTCGCGCTCGATGTAGGGCTCGACCTTGTAGTCCGGGCCGAAGAGCTTGACGTACATCTCGGGGTAGCGGTACCCGACCGACTCGTCCGGGAAGAAGCGCAGGGCCTGGTGATAGCGAATGGCCCAGCTCACCTCCGGATCGACGTACGGCTCGAGGAGCTGGGCCGCCCAGTAGCCGTGATCGCCCCGGATGAACCCGGCGATGGCGATGTCGTGGACCAGGCAGGCGAGGACGACCTTCTCGCCGGCGCCGTTCTTCATGGCCAGGCGCGCGCTCTGCATCATGTGGTTGGCCGGCGCGAAGCGGTACCGGTAGAAGTCGAAGAGGGTCGGCTTGTCGGGCATGCGCGGCAGGCGCGGGTCGTGGCCCATCATCACGTACTTCCCGTTGTCGGGCCGCTGGACGGGCAACCGCGGGTCGCGGTCCCCCGACGTATAGATGGCAGACTTCACGACCGTTCGATCCAGCTCCTGGCTCAGCGCGTGCTCGGCAGCCTCGGCCCGCTCGAGTGTCGTCATGGCGGGATTATACGCGAGAGACGCTATTCGCCGCGGAGCTCCTTCAGCCTTTTCTTGAGGGCCGTCATGCGGTCGTTCATTTGCTCCGACAGGCGGGAGGACCGGCTCGTCCGCTTGGGTGCCGGCGGGCGGGCCGTGCGCGTGGGCGTGTGGGAGTGGCAGTACGAGCAGCCTGCTTTCAAACCGTGCTTGCACTCGCTCATGCGGTCTCGGCCTCCTTTCTTTCAGCATACAGGATGGCCGCGACGGTGCAGTACACTCAAATGGGAGTGAGCGCGCGACCCGGGCTCGAGGACACCAGCGTGATGCGGCCGACCATCGTGGAGGTCCGGCTCGCGCGGCTGACCGAGAATTACCGTGCCATTCGGACGGCGGTGGCCCCGGCCGCGGTCATGCCGATCGTCAAGGCCAACGCCTACGGTCACGGCCTCGTGGACGTCGCCCGCCACCTGATCGGGCTCGGCGCGCCGTCACTGGGCGTCGGCCTCCTCGAAGAAGCCGTCGCGCTCCGCGACGCCGGTGTCACGACGCCGATCCTGGTCATGGGCGGCATCCTCGGCAACCAGATTCCGCTGTTCCTCCGCCACGGTCTCACCTTGACCGCGTCCTCCATCGACAAGCTGCGCCACATCGACGAAGCCGCGCGCGAGATGGGCGTCACGGCGAAGGTGCACCTGAAGATCGACACCGGCATGGAGCGGATCGGAGTGCATTACTACAGTGCCGAGGGCCTGCTCGAGCGCGCGTCGGAGTGCCGCCACTGCGTCGTCGAAGGCATCTACTCACACTTCGCCAACGCCGACGCTGCGGATCTCGGTTCGGCTCGGCTCCAGCTCTCACGCTTCCTCGACGTGCTGCAGTGGTACGACAAGCACGGCGTCACGCCGCCGCTCCGTCACATGGCCAACTCCGGCGCGATCCTCCAGTTCCCGGAGAGCCACCTCGACATGGTGAGGCCGGGAATCTTGATGTACGGCGTCTATCCGTCGACCGAGGTCCGGCGCACGATCGCCGTCCGGCCGGCGATGACGTGGAAGTCCGGCGTCGTCTACTTCAAGGTCGTGCGACCGGGGCATCCCGTGAGCTACGGGTCGACCTGGCAGAGCGACCATCCCGTGCGGGTCGTCACGATTCCCGTTGGCTACGGCGACGGCTACTTTCGCGCGCTGTCGAACGTGGCCCAGGTGATCATCCGCGGCAAGAAGTACCCGGTGGTGGGCCGCGTGTGCATGGACCAGATCATGGTCAACCTCGAGTGGGACAGCGCCTACAACGGCGACGAGGTCGTGCTGCTCGGCGAGGGCGGCCGCGAAACCATCGCCTGCGAGGACCTCGCCGAGTGGGCCGGCACGATCCCCTACGAGATCCTCACCAACATCAATACCCGGGTGCCGCGCGTCTATTATTGAAAAGATTTCATGAGGGGAATGCTTCGCCGAGTGGCGACATTGTTGAGTTTTAGGGCAGGTATCGTGGCGGCGCTCATCGTCACGGCCGAATTAAGCACCGCAGCGGCGGCTCGAGGTGGTGACGCGCCGTCTAGAGCACACCTCGACGCGTTGTGGCGACAACACATGCTCGCCGGGACTCACATCGCCGCGGAATTTCGAAATGGCGAGATCAGCACCTCCGACTTCGTGCCGACCAAGCCTTTCGAATCAGCGCACGGGTCGCCCGAAAGGGCTGAGTCGACACGGAGCGGTATCCTTGTCGTGGAGTACGGTCACGGGTTCTGGCGTAACGGCGGGTGGGTGTTGAAGGGTGGGCTCCTGCGGCGCGCCGGTGAGGGCGCTTCCGAATTCCAGTTGTACGGTAAGGCTGTTATCCGTGAATTTTCGTATTTCCCCTTTCCGTTCCACCGAGCGACGCCACACGAAACGGGATACGAATTCTTCCTCCTCCACCGGCGAGACGGCGTCCCGGGCGCGAAGGTGGTCCGCGAATGGACGTTCCCCCCGCAGGCCGTCGTGACAAGGAACGTTGGCGGTGGGGTTATCGTTGAAGACGTCTCGGCGTATCTCGATTACGATCCACGGACCCGCCGGGCAACTGTTGCTGTTCAAGGACTGAAACAGCCGTTCGAGGAGGAGGTCGATCTCACGCCTGAACTGCTCCAAAAGTGAGTCGTACTTCTCAGCGGCGCTGGCCCCCTGCCCGCGTGCGATACGCGGTGATCTCGCGCTCCAGGTCGGCCAACTCTTCGCAGGGCACCAGGCAGATCCGTCGCAGCGCCTCCAGGTGCTCCTCGGCCTTGGCCAGATTCCCCGCCAGCAGATAGGCCTCGCCGGCGTACTCGTGAGCGCCGCGATGCTGCGGGTTGAGCGCGAGCGCACGCCGGTAGTGCTCGAACGCTGGCTCGAGGCGCCCGAGGTTCCGGTAGGCGAAGCCGAGATAGTTGTGCAGGTCGGCGTTGTCGGGATCGCGCTGGACCGCGCGGCTCAGGCGCCTGGCGGCTTCGCTCCACTCCCTGGCGTCGATGGCCCACTTGCCCGCGAGGAAGTCCGGATCACGCGCGATGCCCTTCGGATCGGTTTCCGAGGGATCAGCGAGCACGGCCCCCGCCATACCGACGACGATGACGGCGGCGAGCATCGTGCTCGCGGCAATTCGTCGCCAGTGCGATCGCCCGGATCTCACCGCTGTCCGAGGAACGCCTTCGCGTGGACGATCTCGGGCCGCGCGGTGTCCGCCTTCCGGGCCAGCGCCATCAGCTTCTCGAAGTACTCCGTCGCCTTCGGCCGATCACCCGCCACTTCCGCCGCACGCGCCGCCCCGTAGAGCCCGCGATAGCGGTTCGGGTTCTCTCTGAGCGAGGCCTCGAACTCGCGCAGCGCGGGCGCGGCCTGTCCCATCTGGAGCAGCAACTCACCGAGCAGCTCGCGCATCGGATAGAGGCGATTCTCCATCGCGACGTGCTTCACGCTGCCATCCTCGCCGTCGGCGGCCGCGCGCATGAGCTTCACCGCCTGGTCGGTCGCGCCTTCGGCCAGGGCCACCCACGCGGAGACCGCGAGCATCTGCTCGTCGGTGCGTTCGGCCCAGTAGGACTGATTCGACGTCGCGAGCGCGCCGCGGAGCGCCTGCATCGCCTGGACCTCGCCCTTCGCTCCCGCGAGATCGCCGCTCCGCGCCATGCCCAGCCCGCGCGTGAATCGAGTCAGCGAATCGCCCTGAGGTCGCCCCGTCGGGGTCATCCGCAGCCCGGCAGCGCCGGCCCAGTCGCCGCGCTCGAGCACGTAGCGCGCGGGGATCGCCGTGATGGCGGTGACGCCGGGGACGCTGGCAGAGTCCGGCCGGGGCAGCGCGGCGATGGCATCGACGAGCGCCTTGGCTCGCACGTCCTGACCGAGCTGCAGGTGCGCGTACACCATGAAGTCCGTCGCGTGGCGGTAGTCCGGCTGGATCTCGAGCGCCGACCGGTTCGAGGCGATCGACTCTTCCCACATCCCGACCATCGAGTAGATGTGGGAGGGCATGTGCCGGGCGTGTGGCGCGGCCGGTGCGATACGCTGGTAGATCGCCGCGATCCTGATCCCCTTGTCGGCGAGCGGCGGGTAGTCGTAAGCGTGCACCAGGTAGTGCGCGACGCCGGGATGATCGGGATTCTGCGTGAAGAGCCGCTCGAGGATCTCCGCCGACTTGAGCTGGCTGGCGTAGGCCTTGTCGTTCTTCGGTGCCGAGGCCTGGAGCGTCAGCGCGTAGTACGTCCACGCCTCGAAGTCGTCGGGGTACCGCTGCGTCATCTGCTCCATCGCCCGCGTGTACGCGGCGAGCCGTGTGCTCAACGGGGCCGAGTCGTGGTCGCGGTAGTACGCCGCGATCGCCTCGATCCAGTCGCGCTCACGCTGGGTCTTCGCGCCCACCGCGCGCGCTTTTTCAAGAGCGGCCCAGGCCGCGGCGGCGTCCTTCGGCGCGGGCGGCGCGGCCAGCGAGTTGCCGAGCGCGGTCACGGCCAGCCCCCAGTACGCCATCGCGCAGCTCGCGTCCTGCTGAACGATGGCGTCGAAGACCTTGCGCGACTCGACGAACCAGTACGAGTGCAGCATGGCGACGCCGCGCTCGAACTGGGCCGACACCGCCGCGCCGCAGGAAATCGGGAACGTGACCTTGCCGAGCTTCTCCTCGGCGAGTGCCGGCCGCGGCCAGCCGAGTACCCACAGAAGAACCAGGACCGCCGACGTGATCCTCATCGCTCATCGACTCCCGTCCACGAAGATGACAGAGTGTAGAACGAAATCACCCGCCCCCACCCGGCGGGGAGCGTCACGGAGGTGTTCATGATCGCCGACCAGTCGCCACCCACGATCGTCATCACGTCTCTGGCTCCGGGGCCGCGTCCACCAACGACGGCGAGTTCGGCGTGGCCCAACGTGCTGCTCACCCACGTGGCCGACGTCGTGGCCCGGATGGGGCCGCCGCCGTGGTCGAAGCGGATCATCGCCGACGAGCGTCAGCTGGTCACGTTGATCGCCAGCCCGCCGGGCGGCGGCAATCGCCCGCACTGGCACCGCGACTTCGACGAGTGGTGGGTGGTCCTCGACGGCGTGCTCGAGTGGGAGCTGACCGGTGGTACGACGTTGAAAGCGGTCAAAGACGACATCGTGTGGGTGCCGCGAGGGACGGTCCATCACATCCGTAACGTGGGCGATCGGCTGTCGCTGCGCCTGGCCGTCGCCATGCCCCCGGCCGTGCACTACGCGAGCCCGTGCGAGCAATGCGGCTACACGGACGACGGGCCGAGCGAATGGTGCGCGTGAGCGCGCGAGGGGACGGGCGTCGGTCGAGGTGCGAGGCAGTGTAGGATACGTCGGCGGGATCGCCCCAGGAGGCTCACATGGACTACGGACTGTTCACGATGCCATCGCACCCGCCCGAGCGCAGCCTGTACGACGGGCATCAGTGGGATCTCCAGCAGCTCCGCTGGGCCGACGAGCTCGGCTTCAGCGAAGCGTGGATCGGCGAGCACCACACCGCGCCCTGGGAGCCGCACCCCGCGCCCGACCTGCTCGTGGCCCAGGCGCTGATGCAGACCACGCGCATGCGCATCGGCCCCGGCGGGTTCCTGATGCCGTACCACCATCCGGCCGAGCTCGCCAACCGGGTCGCGATGCTCGACCATCTCGCGCAGGGTCGGCTCAACTTCGGCGTGGCGGCGAGCGGCCTGCCCAGCGACTGGGCGATGTTCAACGTCGACGGCAATGCGGGCCAGCACCGCGAGATGACGCGCGAGGCACTCGACATCATCCTGCGTCTCTGGAGCGACGAACCCGAGTTCGATCACAAGGGCAAGTACTGGCACGTCACCAAGACCGGCACGATGATCGACACGCTCAAGCCGCACATCGCGCCGCTCCAGAAACCTCATCCGCCGATCGGCGTCGCCGGTGTGAGCAAGGGCTCCGACACGCTCAAGCTCGCCGGCGAGCGTGGCTTCTGGCCGATGAGCCTCAATCTCAACCCCGCCTATGTCGCGAGCCACTGGGAATCCGTCGAGCTGGGCGCGGCACGCACGGGACGGACCCCGAAGCGCGCGGACTGGCGGCTGGTGCGCGAGGTCTTCATCGCCGACACCGATGCCGAGGCGATGCGGCTCTCCGCCGGCGGCATGATGGGCCGCATGATGCGCGAGTACTTCCTGCCTCTCCTCGCCTTCTTCCAGTTCACCGAGTTCCTGAAGCACAAGCCCGACGTGCCCGACTCGGACGTCACCCCCGAGTACTGCGCCAAGCACAACTGGCTCGTGGGCTCGCCGGCCACGGTGATCGAGAGGCTCCACACGATTTACGATCAGGTGGGCGGCTTCGGCACGCTGCTGCTCTTCTGCTTCGACTACGTGGACAATCCCAAGGCGTGGCGGCACTCGCTGGAGCTGCTGGCAGGCGAGGTCATGCCGAAGTTCAAGTCCATGGTCCCGAAGTGAAGTCGGCGCGAATCGCGCTCGCCCTCCTCCTGGTGCTCGCCGGGCTGGCCGCCCCGGCCGCGGCCGCCCCCGACGGCACGCTCACGTGGGGACTTCACGTGACGCTGGCCACCAAGTGGGTCGACCCGAGCGACACCGAGGCCTTCATCAACCCGTTCATGGTGCTGTACGCGATCCACGATGCGCTGGTGAAACCGATGCCGGCGGGCGACAACACGCCGAGCCTGGCCGAATCGTGGTCGGTGTCGAGGGACGGGCTGACCTACGAGTTCGTCTTGCGCAAGGGCGTGAAGTTCCACAACGGCGACCCGGTGACCGCGGAGGACGTGAAGTTCTCGTTCGACCGCTACAAGGGCGCCGCCGCGAAGCTTCTGAAGGAACGCGTGCGCGAGGTCCAGATCGTCGACCCGGCTCGCGTGCGCTTCGTCTTGAAAGATCCCTGGCCAGATTTCATGACGTTCTATGGCACGTCCGCCACCGGCGCCGCGTGGATCGTTCCGAAGAAGTACATCGAGAAGGTCGGTGACGACGGGTTCAAGAAAGCGCCCGTGGGCGCCGGGCCGTATCGCTTCGTCAGCTCCGCGCCGGGCGTGGATCTGGTGATGGAGGCGTACGAGGGCTACTGGCGCAAGGTGCCCAACGTCAAGCGGCTGGTCTTCCGGAGCATGCCCGACGAGACGACGCGTGCCGCCGCGCTCAAGGCGGGCGACGTCGATATCGTCTATCTGTTGAGCGGGCCGACGGCCGAGGAGGTCAAGCGATCGGCGGGGCTCAAGCTGGTCGCCGCCAGGCCGCCGGGAGTTCCCTATCTCGACATGCCCGAGCAGTGGGATCCAAAATCTCCGTGGCACGACCGGCGCGTGAGGCTTGCCGCCAGCTACGCGCTCGACCGCAACGCGCTCAATCAGGCGGAGACACTCGGAATGTCGCGCCCGACGGGCGGCCTCATCCCACGCGTCCTCGAATTCGCGCGCGCCTACGAGCCGCCGCCCTACGATCCGGCTCAAGCCAAGAAGCTCCTGGCCGAGGCGGGCTATCCCAACGGCTTCGACGCCGGCGACCTCACGCCGTTTCCGCCGTTCTTCGGGCTGGGCGAAGGGCTCGTGAACTATCTCCAGGCGGTGGGCATCCGCACCAAGCTGCGCACGATGGAGCGCGCCGCGTTCCTTTCGGCCTGGCGGGAGCACAAGCTCAAGGGCGTGATCATGGGCCTCGGCGCCCCGGCCGGCAACGCGGCCACGCGTATCGAGGTCTACGTGACCAGGAACGGGATCTACTCCTCGGGCGTGGTGCCGGAGATCGAGGACCTCTTCCAGCGCCAGGCCCGCGAGCTCGACCGGAAGAAGCGCGAGGCGATGCTGCACCAGATCCAGCAGATCATGCACGACCGGGTGCTGCACGTGCCGATCTACGAGCTGGCGTTCCTGTGGGGCGTCGGCCCGCGCGTCGAGGAGGCCTGCGTGGACTGGATCAAGGGCTTTTCCTACTCCGCGCCTTACGAGGATCTGAAGCTCAAGCCTCGGTAATGGTCTGGAGGGCCGTCGCGTGGCGACGGGCGCTCGCGATCGGCGCGGCACCGCCGGCGACAAGGACGAGCGCGACTACCGATACGGCGTGATCCCCGAGGCGCTCCTGAGCCTGCGTCTCATCGTCAGCGATCAAGCGATGCTCGAGGCCCAGGCGCGCCAGTACTGGATCGTCGGCCTCGGCGCCGGCGCGTCTCCTGGCGCCGACCAGTTCGGGCACGAGCTGATCAATCGAACCAACGTGGGCCTGACCGTGCGCGTGTGGGGCCCGCACGCGCTCAGCATCGGATACCTGATCTCGACGCGCGATGCGCGCATCCCGGCCGGGGGCAACCGGCATCAGTCCGTGCAGACGATCACCTTGTCCTATAACTTTCTCGGCCACACCCGATCCGGCGCCGTCGAGTAGCGCCCGAGCGAGATGCCGGCCCGCTGAGCCGACGCGCCCGGGCCGCCCTTGACAAGGCGACGGCGCCGTCGGAGATTCGGCGCCGGGGAGGGACTCATGAAGCGTAGCGCTCACCTGTCGATTCTCACCGTCCTGGCGCTGGCCACGGCGCTCGCGACCGCCGCCGTCGTCGGCGTGGCCGACGCGCAGAAGCGCGGCGGCGTGCTTCGCGTCGGCAACCTCGGGGAGCCACCGGCGCTCGACGCGCACTGGACGACCGCGAGCATCACCGAGACCCTCACCAACCACATCTACGAAGGCCTCTACAGCCTCGATTCGGGCGCCCGGCCCATCCCGATGCTGGCCGAAGGCCACACGGTCAGCAAGGATGGCCTCGTCTACACCTTCAAGCTCCGGCAAGGGATCAAGTTCCACAACGGCAAGGAGATGACCTCCGAGGACGTGGTCGCCTCGCTCACGCGCTGGGGCAAGCAGTCCTCGTACGGCAAGGCGCTCTTCGCCCAGGTGGCCGAGTTCCGCGCGGTCGACAAGTACACCGCGCAGATGCAGCTCAAGGAGAAGTCGGCCATCGTCCTCATCTCGCTGGCCGTGCCGGGCAACTTCGGCGCCATCTATCCCAAGGAGATCGCCGACAAGTTCCCGCCCGAGCAGAAGGTCACCGAGTACGTCGGCACCGGGCCGTTCAAGCTCGCCGAGTGGAAGCCCGACCAGTACATCCGGATGGTGCGCTTCGACGACTACAAGTCACGCAACGAGCCGCCCAACGGTTATGGCGGCGGCAAGACCGCCTACGTCGACGAGATCCGCTGGGTACCGGTGCCGGAAGTGGCCACGCGCGTGGCCCAGGTGGAGACGGGCG
>Ga0209802_1000949_pt1 | contig 22253 bp, 20 predicted proteins | sample GraSoiAngelo_129_FD_185886 | JGI IMG/M metagenome (GOLD analysis project Ga0209802, IMG submission 185886) | Grasslands soil microbial communities from the Angelo Coastal Reserve, California, USA - 14_0927_12_40cm (SPAdes) (version 2) | ecosystem: Environmental > Terrestrial > Soil > Grasslands ... | reverse complement strand
TGCTCCTGAAGAACTATTTGCGCTTTTTCGCCGCATGCGTGCCAAAGGTTTGGAACATCTCGGGATTTACCACTCCCATCCCAAAGGCGATAACGCTCCTTCTCCGCTCGATCTCGAACGCGCCTTCTATCCACATGCGGCTTATGTGATCGTCTCCCCGAATGCGGGCGCATCTCGCCTGATCCGCGCCTTTCGCATCATCGAAGGGCGAGCCCGCGAGCTTTCGCTCGAAATCGTATAGTTACGAGGCTGCCATCCGGTTGTTGTCATCCCGAGGTCGTCCGTCGCGAGCCTTAGCGCCGGGAGCGATTTAGCGGACGACCGAGGGATCTGCAGTTTCGCGTCACGCCGCGGCTCCGCGATCCAGCACGGAATGGTACGTGGCGTGAACGAGGCGCGCCGCATTCTCCCAGGAATACATCCGCGCGCGCTCATAGCCTCGCCGCCGCAGCGTCTGGCGCAAAGCGTTTTCCGTTAGAATCTGCCGGATTCCGCGGGCGATATCGAAGACGTTCTCGGGATTCACCAGCAAGGCCGCGTCCTGGAAGACTTCGGGGAGCGAAGAAACATTGGAGGTCAGCACGGGCGTTCCGTGAGCCATGGCCTCGAGCGGCGGCAGCCCGAAGCCTTCGTACAGAGAAGGAAAAAGAAAAGCTAAAGCGCGGGAATAAAAAACGCGCAGCACCGGGCCTGGCACAAACCCGAGAAAGCGCACGTCCTCCCGCACCCGCGCGCGCACCACGGCGCGGCGCAGGTCCGCGTGGCGATTGAGCGCTTCCCCGATGACCAGCAATTTGAGCTGCTCGAATTCTGGATTTCCGCGCAGTTCCGCTTTGGCCACGGCAAACGCTTCGATCAGGCGAGGCAGATTTTTCTGCGGGCGGATATTCCCGGCATACAGCACGTAAGGTGAGTTCACCGCGTGGCGTTCCAGGATGCGGTCCGCATCGGCCGGAAGCGGCTCGTTGAGGAAGCGTTCATCGACGGCATCGTAGACCACGGTAATTTTCGATTCTGGAATGTGAAAAAAGCGCGCCAGATCGCGTTTGGATGCATGGGAGACGGCGAAAATGTGATCGGCGCGGTTCAGCGCGCGCCGCGCGAAGAAAAGGCGCCCAGTCTGCACCGGAGGACTCGCGCCGACCGGCGGCGCTAGAACGTCGCTCAGGTCGTGGACGGTGATCAATAGACGCGAAGGCACAATCGCCGGCGCATAAAACCAGGGCATGTGCAGAATGTCCACTCGGCGCTTGCGCAGCAGCCAGGGCAGATGCAAATGAGTGCGAAAAGTGCCGGGTTGATGGGCGTATTCCAGCAGCTCGAAATTGTCCGGAAGCGGATCGAACTCCGCCATGTGCCGCCGCTCGCCGATCAGCAAGTACCGCGAGTTGTCGTCCATGCGCGCGAGCTGGTTGACGATGTTGCGGATGTACGTGCCCAGCCCGTAATCGCCCGCGCGACGTATATCAATGGCCACGCGCATCTTTTTTCTGCATGGGCAGGTTTAGCAGGGACTAAGCGGTGCCGGCGACCGCGCGCCACCGCCGCATATATAGCGGAAATTCCACCGTGAGCTCGCCAACTTCGCCGCGCACGCGCTGCTCGGTAGCGGCATCGCCTACGTGTTCGAGCACGTCGCAGATCCAGCCCGCGATTCGCCCCATCTCCGGCTCGCGCATTCCCCGCGTGGTCACCGCCGGACTGCCCAGGCGAATTCCTCCCGCGGTCATCGGCGGCGTGGGATCGAAGGGGATCGCGTTCTTGTTCACGGTAATGGTCGCGCGATCGAGCGAGGCTTGCGCATCTTTCCCGGTCAGCCCGCGCGAGTAGAGGTCGACGAGAAATAGATGATTATCGGTGCCGCCGCTGACGATGCGGAAACCGCGCCGCGCCATCCCCGCAGCCAGCGCTTTCGCATTCGCCACCACCTGTTCTTGATACTCGCGAAAATCCGGCTGCATCGCTTCTTTCAGGCAGACGGCCTTCGCCGCAATCGTGTGCATCAGCGGCCCGCCTTGCGTTCCGGGGAAGGTGATGCGGTCGAGCTCCTTGGCCCATCTTTGTTTGCAAAGCACCAGGCCCGCGCGCGGCCCGCGCAGCGTCTTGTGCGTCGTGGTGGAAACGAAGTCGGCGTGCGGAATCGGGCTGGGATGCACGCCCGCCGCTACCAGGCCGGCGATATGCGCCATGTCTACGAAAAACACCGCACCCGCCGCCGCCGCGATGCGCGCCATGCGCTCGAAATCGATGATTCGCGAATACGCGCTCGCTCCCGCGACGATCATCTTGGGCTTGTACTCCACTGCGAGCCGCTCGATCTCCTCATAGTCGATCGTCTCGGTATCCTTGCGCACGCCATAGGCCACGAACTTATAGGTCTTACCAGAAAAATTCAGCGGATGCCCGTGCGTCAGGTGCCCGCCGTGCGCCAAATTCATGCCCAGCACGGGGTCGCCCGGCTGCAGCGCGGCCATGTATACGGAAATGTTTGCCTGTGTGCCCGAATGCGCCTGCACGTTGGCGTGCTCGGCGCCAAACAACTGCTTGGCGCGGTCGATGGCCAGTTGCTCGGCGCGGTCCACGAATTCGCAGCCGCCGTAATAGCGCTTGCCCGGATAGCCCTCGGCGTATTTGTTCGTGAGCACCGAGCCCACCGCTTCCAACACGGCTTCCGAGACGAGGTTTTCCGAAGGAATCAGCTCCAGCCCCGTGGCTTGACGCCGCGCCTCGAGTTCCAGAATTTCCGCGATCTCCGGATCCACTTCGCGCAGCGGCCGATTCATTCGTTCCAGCGCGCGCTCCGCGGAACCGTGTTCGGCAGTTTGCTTTATGCCGCTCATGCTTTGTGTTTCGGCTCCTGGTCGAGTTCGGAAATCTTGTCCACGCGCCGCTGGTGGCGTCCGCCGGCGAATTGCGCGCCAAGAAAACTCACCGCTACTTCTATGATTTGATGCTCGCTCAGAACGCGCGCGCCCAGCGCCAGCACGTTGGCGTCGTTATGTTCGCGGCTCATGCGGGCGGTCAGCGCGTCGTGCGCGACGGCGGCGCGAATCCCGCCGATCTTGTTAGCGGCCATAGCCATGCCGATTCCCGTGCCGCAAACGAGAATTCCCAGATCCTCCTGCCCCTGCTGCACGCGGCGAGCAACTCTTATGGCGAAATCGGGGTAGTCAACCGACTCTTCCGACCACGTGCCCGCGTCACTGACGGCATATCCGGCCGATTGCAGATATTTCTTTATGCTCTCTTTGGCCTGAAAACCCGCGTGGTCTGCGCCCAGCGCAATGCGCGGTTTCTCCGCCGGCGATTTCCGAGAAGATTCCATCATTGCTGAGGGGCAAGCGATTCTATCGAGCCGCGCCATCCTTTGCAAACGATGCTTCGCCCGGAACCTGCCGCTGGCCCCCTTGGCTAGACTTGCGTTTCACTCCGCTTCGGCCAGACAATGCCGGCATGGCACTCGAATTCACAACGTCCTACCTGAAAGATTCCATCGAAGTTTTGCGCTATTACAAACGGCTGGCCGAGCGCGCCATCGCGCAAGTTCCAGACGAAGCCCTGGTTCTCGCTCCGGATGCCGAGTCAAATTCCATCGCCATTATCGTCAAACATCTCGCTGGCAACATGCGTTCGCGTTTCACCGATTTCCTCACCAGCGATGGGGAAAAACCCGATCGCCAGCGGGACACTGAATTTGAAGCGCCCCCGAGAACGCGAGCCGAGTTGACGGCCATGTGGGAAGCGGGCTGGCAGCACGTTTTCAACGCGCTTACGCCTTTGACCGACGCGCAGCTCAGCCACAAAGTCTATATCCGGTCCGAAGCTCATTCCGTCATGCAAGCCATCAACCGGCAGCTCGCCCACTACACATACCACGTGGGCCAAATTGTTTATGTAGCGAAGCATTTTGCAGGTGCCAACTGGACTTCGCTCACCATTCCCCGCGGCAAATCCGAAGAATTTACGAGCAGAGTAGCTTCTGGCAAAGCTTCGCAACGCTAATAAATTCCCCTCGGGTTAGCGGCACACGGGCAGCGAATAGGCTTTCCGGCTTTGTAGCGGCGACCTTCAGGTCGGGGCCATTCGAGGCGCAACTTAGGTTGGGCCTCTGGTAGGATTGGAAAAGGAAAGTGATACTCGGACTGCGGCCAACCTTTGTAGTTGCGATCGGAATAGCGGTGATGTGTCTGCTGGGAGCGGCGCGGACCGGCGGCCAGGCGGAATCGGCGCAGAAGCCCTTGATGGCCGAACAGTATTTCAAGAATGTTCAGGTCCTCCGCGGCATTTCTGTCAAGGAATTCATGGACACGATGGGCTTTTTCGCCGCGTCGCTGGGCGAAAACTGCACGTTTTGCCACGTCGAGGAGAGCAGCGGCGATTGGGCGAAGTACGCCGACGACAATGCCAATAAGCAGACCGCGCGCAAAATGATTCTGATGATGAACGCCATCAACAAGAGCTATTTCGGTGGGCGCCGCATGCTGACTTGCTATTCCTGCCATCGCGGCGGCGAAACTCCCCGGGTCACTCCCAATCTGGCGGAACAATACAGCGCTCCGGTTCTGGAAGTGCCGGATGAAATCACCGAGCAAGCTCCCGGCGCGCCTTCCGCGGATCAAGTTTTGGACCAGTACATTCAGGCGCTCGGCGGGGCGCAACGGCTGGCCAGCCTGACCAGCTTCGTCGCGAGAGGCACTTATCAGGGGTATGATGACCCGGAGAAGCACGCCGCCGAGATCTACGCCAAAGCGCCGGACGAGCGCACCATCATCGTGCATGGCGCCAACGGGGAAAGCACCACGACCTACGACGGACATTCCGCCTGGATTGCCGCGCCAGATACGGACCAGCCGATGCCCGTAATGACGTTGACCGGGGGAGATCTCCAAGGTGCAAAGGTAGACGCGACCCTATCTTTTCCCACCGGCATCAAACAAGCTTTTAGCCAATGGCGCGTCGGCTTTCCGACCACTCTTAACGATCGCGATGTCCAGGTGGTGCAGGGGAGCAATCCAGGCGAGACTCCGGTAAAGTTTTATTTCGATCAGCAGTCAGGCTTGCTAGTGCGTGTGGTGCGCTATACAAATTTGCCGGTCGGCCTCAATCCCACACAAATTGACTTTGCGGATTACCGCGATGTGTCCGGCGTCAAGGTGCCTTTTCGTTGGACAGTGACCTGGACCGACGGCCGGTCGGTCACAGAATTGAATCAGGTGCAGCCGAACGCGGCCGTAGACGCGGCCAAATTCGCCAAGCCGGCTCCGCCCTCGCCGGTTAAATCTGCCAAGCCGTAACGCTCGAATCGAAGTGGGCGCGGCGCTTCGACGTCCTCAGAGCAGAATTCGGGATGTCCTTCGCGGCTGGACCACAGAATCAGCCGCCGCATCAATAACGACGTACCGGCCAGGCTTGGTTATACTCACCAAGCTGCCATAATGTAAGTCCGGGAGAGGTGTCCGAGCGGTTTAAGGAGCACGCTTGGAAAGCGTGTGTTGGGGAAACCCAACCGTGGGTTCGAATCCCACCCTCTCCGCCATTTTAAAAATTCCCTCTAAAAACGCCAAAATCCGCTGCCGGTTACGCGGCGGTTACTTTTCCGCCGGGGCAATCGCACCAAGTCCTGAAAACCCAGTAATAGCTGGGTATCAGGAGCGAAGCGATGGTCAGAGTATATTGGCGTGAGAAGGCGGGCGCCCCTTCCGAAAGGCTCAGGAGGGTCTAACAGAAGGAGAGTACTGGCTCCGTTATAACGAAGCCGGGTGTGAAGTTTTTCCGCCGCAGCGCGATACTAACCCCCGATTGCAGCGCCGCGTTGAGAATAGGAGCTGGTCGGGTGTATAAGAGTCCCCATCCGGACGGAAATCCCGATGTAATGCTCTTCTGACCGCTGAGAGAGGACAAACCAATGAGAGCCGTAATAGCTATGACCTTTGCGTTAGGCGTGTTGGCCCCGGCGCTGGCCGCTGCCCAAGTTTCCGGCGAAGCCGTCTACCAGCAGCGTTGCGCCGTCTGCCACGATTCGGGCAATCCCCGCGTTCCGTCGCGCGACCAGGTGAAGAAACTCTCCGTCAGCCGCATCCTTCGTACTCTGGACTTCGGAGAAATGCAAAATGTCGCCTCCAAGCTGCGACAGAATGAGCGTGAAGCGGTCGCCTCCTATCTCGGGGTCCCCGGCAGCACCGGCGAGGTTCCCGCCAAGGCCTACTGCGCGAACCGCGCTGTGAGTTTAGCCGGCCATAGCCAGGCGGAGTGGAACGGATGGAGCCCCGCCCTCACCAACACGCGCTATCAGCCTCGCGATGCGGCCGGCCTCACTCCCAGCCAGATACAGCGGCTCAAGCTGAAGTGGGCGTATGGATTCGATGGCGACATCATCGCCTTTGCGCAGCCTACAGTTCTCAATGGCCATCTCTTCGTGGGAAGCGCTAGTGGCTTGGTGCAGGCCCTCAACGTTGAATCCGGATGCGTCCAATGGGTCTTTCAGGCAATGGGCCCGGTGCGCTCGGCGCTCCTCACCGTTCCTTTGGGAGACAAGCACGCTCTTCTCTTCGGCGATACCATCGGCTGGTTTTACGCGGTCGAAGCGGAGACCGGTCACCTGCTGTGGAAGAAGCGTCCCGAACCGCACGAGGCCACTCGCTTGACCGCCGCTCCACTGGCTTATCAGGACACCGTATTCGTCCCCGTCGCTTCCTGGGAGGAAGCCCGCACCACCAACCTCGACTATCCCTGCTGCACCTTCCGCGGAAGCGTGGTGGCGCTGCGCATCAAGGACGGCTCGGAGGTCTGGAAAACGTACACCATTGCCGAAAAAGCCAAGCACACGGGCGAAAACCAATGGGGGCCCTCTGGTGCGGCTGTGTGGTCCACGCCGACGCTCGATACCAAGCGAGGCCTGCTCTACGTTACGACCGGCGACAACTACTCCGACGTTGCCACTCCCTTGAGCGATGCCGTGCTGGCATTAGAACTGGCCACCGGCAAGATCATCTGGTCCAAGCAGACCACACCAGGCGACGTCTGGAACACCTTGTGCAGCACCAAGGGCGATTGCCCCGGACCCGACTACGATTACGGATCTTCGGCGATCCTCGAAAAGCTCGATGATGGCCGCGATGTGCTGCTCGCCGGGCAAAAGTCGGGAATTGTGTACGCTCTCGATCCCGATCGCAAAGGTGCAATCTTGTGGCAGGCGCGTGTGGGTCAGGGAGGAACGCTCGGAGGAGTGGAGTGGGGAATGGCCAGCGACGGGCAAAAAGTCTACGCCGCGACTTCGGATCTGGTCCGCAACCAGTCGCCCAGTGCCGACCCCTTGAATCTGAATTCGCAGTTTGTCGATCCGAAAATCGGAGGCGGCTTGACCGCTCTGCGCATTGCCACCGGCGAAAAGACCTGGTTCGCTCCGCCAATTCCCTGCGGCCCGGCTGCGAAACCCGGCTGTAGCCCTGCGCAGCCGCAGGCCGTGACCGCTATTCCGGGTGTGGTCTTTTCCGGCTCAATCGACGGCCACCTGCGCGCCTATTCTGCTGAAGACGGCCAAGTCCTTTGGGATTTCGATACCGTGCTCGACTATCAAACCGTGAACGGTGTCCGAGCCACCGGTGGATCGCTCAACGGACCCGGCGCGGTCGTGGTAGGCGGGATGCTGTTTGTGAATTCGGGATATGCGCGGCAGGGCACCATACCGGGGAACGTCCTTTTGGCCTTGTCAATCGATGGCAAGTAGCGAAGATGCTCCAACTCCATCATAGCCGCGGGAGCCGTTACCCGTGCGCAGACGGGTCGAGCTTGTTGAACTGTCGAGCCGTGATCCAGGCGGCCAATGGTCCGAAATCGAGTCCCTGCTGAGTCGAATATGGCGTCAGTTCAGAAGATCGCCAGCGGATTTAGCGGCGATCCTGTTCCCTTATCGATCCGCAGCGGCGCAGCCATGAATAGAAAGTCGTAACGATTCAGCTGCCTCGCCTGCTCTACGGCCCTTTCGAAATCGAGATTGTCAAAAATGTCCACGCCCATGGCGACGAGCGCCAGTCGATGCAGCGGGTTGGTGACCGCCGGTGGAAGGCCCGTAGGCGAGACGTCGTTGGGTCCATCGCATCCGATGAAGGAAACGCCGCGTTCTTTTAGGAAGTAAGCGACGTCGGCGTGATAACCGGCGAACCCAGTGGTATTCGGCCAGGGACCCAGTGCGGCGCGCCGCTTCCAACGGCCGGTATAGAGAAGTATGACGTCGCCAGCGGACACTTTCACGCGCTCCAACTTTTCCAGGGCCTCGAGATCCTCCCTATGGATGGCGGTTCCCGGATCGAGCCACCCTTGGGGAGTGGCCTTTCCCGGCAGGCGCGTAGCATCGAAGAGGATGGCTCGGGTGACCACGCCGTCCTTCAAAGCATTGATATTCCCTTTCGGGCAACCGCCCGCGGCCGTGATGTCTTCCATCGACCGGCCGTTGTATCCCTTGCCGTCTACCATGATGTGACAGTCCACGGCATCCAAATGGCTGTGAATGACGCCATGATACGTCCCCGTATATCGATAGGTATCGGTGGTTCCTGTCGGGCTAACGTTCCCGAGAACACGCTCCAGGATGTTCGGCGCATCCGCAGCTTTTTCCTGAACGACATCGTGGGCCAGTGAAATCGTCACACCCTCCTTTGCCAAAGCGAGGGCCTGCTTCCGTTTCGCGGGCGTGATGAGATTGGCAGTGCCAAGTTCGTCGTCATCTCCCCATCGTCCCCAGTTCGAGAGCTCCTTCAGCGCGCGATGGAAGTCTGCTTCGCTTGCGATCGTCGGGCGTGGATTACTCGGGGCTTGTGCGTAGGCGAAGGAAGCCCCGACGGCCAGCACAATACTGCCCAATCCAATGACTAGAATTCTCATAGTCCCTCCTCTGGGTGATCCTCCGACCAAGGCTTTATACACCCGAAGCGTTTCGGGTGTATAAGGTGTGCCCATGTGGAAGGTCAGACGGCAATCCTGCGGTAAGCCTTCCTCGAGGAGGTACGTTCAATGACTTTGAAACTCGATCGCCGAGGATTCCTTGCAAGTGCTGGCGCCGCGCTGATTTCCTTTCCTGAACTCCACCCGTTCCTTGCACGGCAGGCGAAGCGTGCTGCACCTCAAGTGAAGGGCGAATTGGCCAATGTAAAAGCGCTGGTGTTCGATACCTTTGGCACCATTGTGGACTGGCGCAGTTCGGTCATCGCCGAAGGCACGGCGTGGGGCAAGGCCAAGGGCTTAAAAATCGACTGGGCTCAATTTGCCGATCGCTGGCGACTCGGTTACCGCCCCGCCATGGACAAAGTTCGCAAAGGGCAGATCCCCTGGACTCGCCTCGATGATTTACACCGCATGATCCTGGAAGACTTGCTCAAGGAGTATAAGATTCAGGGGCTGAGTGAAGAAGAAAAGGCGTCGTGGACCCACGTTTGGCGACGGCTTAAACCGTGGCCGGATTCGGTCGAAGGGCTCACCCGTTTAAAGAAAAAATACATCATCGCCCCGCTTTCGAACGGCAACATCGCGCTCATGGCCAACCTGGCTAAATTCGGCGGGTTGCCGTGGGATGCTATCCTTGGCTCCGAACTCGTCCAGCATTACAAGCCAGATCGTGAGGTGTATGTCTCCGCCGCTTATTATCTCGACCTGAAGCCGGAGGAAGTGATGATGGTCGCAGCCCACAAGGGTGACTTACAGGCTGCGCGCAGCTGCGGTCTGCGAACCGGATTTATTTATCGCCCCAATGAATTCGGTAATGGCAGCGCCGGCGTGCCGGATAAGGCCCAGCCTGGCGATTACGACGTGGTCTCGGTAAGCGCGATCGACTTAGCTGAACAACTGGGAGCCTAGGTGAGAGAAAAGCTTCGCTCGCAGTGACTTGCAATTAACACCTCGCCGTGCTCTGCGAAGCAAAGAATCCCATGTCTACCAGTTACAGCGCTTCCGAGTGTTTCCAATTATTTTTGCGAGATCGGCACTCCCGCAGGAGCCTTGGCCTTCTCTTCTGCGGCCGCCTCGGCCTTGCGAGCTCCAAGCAGGATGTTCACTGCATCGTTGTTGTCTTCGCTGCACGCGTATTCGAACAGCGGCCCAGGAACTGAACTCAACGGAACGATGGCCGTCCAGGGTTTTGTCCAAGTCGAGGGGTCATCCACGGTGAACGAGTACTCGATCGTTTCCTTGTCGATGCGCTTGAAGCGCTCGGTGATCTTCAAGGTCTTGGGATTGGCGTTCCGATAGACATTCTCGGGCCGGAAATTGGTGCTTTCGACGACCAGCGTGTCGCCCTCCCAATGCCCGCGCCCATCGCCGTGCCACAGGTGGATGCCGGCTCCGGCATGCGGCGTTCCGTCCAGGGGAATGACGCGATATTCGCTCCCCACCTCTTTTTCAATGGCCACAGCGTCATGGCTCTGCACGATGAGAAAATTGCTGTTGTACCCCGTGGGAAGGATCGGTGGCCCACCACCCTGGTGGACGCAAGACGTGCCAAGGCCCAAATCCGCCGCAACATCCGCGCGCACGGCTCCCTGATAATTCTCGCCGGCTGAGGGGACGACGTAGTACTCGAAGTTGGCCCTTTGCCGCCGCCTGCTCTTGGCTTCCGGCGTCAACGGCGGAATCCTGCCATCCGGGGGATCCACAACCAGTGAGGTGCGAGGGTTGGGGCGCATGCCGTTCTGCCAAGGGCTCAGCCCGTACGTTTTGAAGTCATAATCAGCCGACTCCGGGTCGTTCTCCGCGTCGCCGGTGCCGCCGGCGCCGTCAAACTCATGCTGTATACCGGCATTGAAGGCGTCCTGCGTTTCCTTTTGCGTCAAGAACTCTCGGTTTCCGTATTTGGCAGGGCGTTCCATGGGCGTAATGCTGAGGCTCGTCCAATATCCCTGCAGATCCGGCTGGCCATCGGGCAAGCGGGGCATGGTCCAGGCCTTGGTGCTGGCCGCTTTGGTATCCGGCCTGGCCGCAGTCTTCGCGTCGGTCTTGGTGGCGGCGCGCGACGACTGGGCGGCGAGGAAAGACGGCGCGGACAACGAGGCCGCCATCAGCAGCGCCAGAGCGCTCGATGAAACCCAGAGACGATTCATCTGATCCTCCTCGTGTGAATTCCTTATCCTTGGCCCGCAGTTTGCCCTTGGTTCTGGCTAACGACGATCAATTATATAACGACCACGAACGTCACCCGTGCTATTTAGTTTGTGGGCACAACGTGCAGCCGCATTCCTGGCATTACCAAGAGTATTAGCAGTTTCTGAGTCGGTCAGCCGCTGACAAATTCCGTTTTAGGGGGTGACGAACAGAAATGACCGTAATCAAGAACCCCGCGAGGCTCGATTGCTCTGTTTCGGGCTTTTGTGGTCGCAATATTCCGTGGGCTGCAGGTCTAGGCGGCGGCAGTCAAGGAGTCGGCTTGGCAAACTTGGCTGCGTCAATCGGAACGTTCAGCTGCACTTCGCTCATCTCAAATGTTGACTGCCCGTCCGTCCAAGTCACCGTCCAGCGAAAGGGCAGCTTGACTCCCGAGAGCTCGCGATAATCAGAATAGTCGACCTGCGTTGGATTGAGGCCAACCACCGTGTCGGCATAACGCACCTGGCGCAGTAGCAGGCCCGACTTCCTATCGAAGTACAACTTCACCAGAGACTTCCCGGCGCTGATTCCCTGGACGATTTGGACTTCGTGGTCGTCAATCGTTGTTTCCGGGAAACCGGCGCGCCAGTTGGTGAGGGCTTGCTTGATTCGCCCTGGAAAAGAAAAATCCGCGTCCACCTTGGCGCCATCCAAATTTCCTCCGGTCAACACGAGCATGGGCACCAAGGTGTTTGGCATGGATATCCAGCCGGCGCGGCCATCGTAGACCGTCGTGCTATCTTTCGTCGTGCCATCTCCGACGGAGACATGGGCAACCGTTGTGCGTTGACCCGGAGCTTTGGCATAGACTTCTACTGGGACCTTCGCATCAGATGTGTCGTAGCCCGTGTAGGTCCCCTTGGCGACAAAACTGCTGAGATTTGCCAGCCGCTGCGCCCCACCGAGCGCCTGGATATACTTGTCCAGAATCTGATCGGCGGAAGGCGCACCAGGCGCGGGAGTCTGCTCGACACTTTCGAGTTCATCTGGATCGTCTGGAGGAGGAGTGCCGTACTGCTCAGCGAGACTCGGCGTAACCTTGGGGCGATTGCTGCTGCGATGGCAGGTGTAGCAGGTCACCTCACGCTTGCCCCCGAAGTTGGCCTGATTGATAGCCCTCACCATCAGAATCATCTTGCGCGTAGTCTGCTTCCGTGGCGTGTCGTCAGCGTACCTCTCCCAATTATCGAGGGCTGCTCCAACGTGGCAGTCAGTGCAGTTTAAGCTCAGAGCGGCGGCAAAGAACCCCATCGTTCCCATAAATTCGTCCAGCGGAATCCCCCGGAGCACTTGGACGTTCTTCAAGATATCTTCCGCCATCACCGGTTTCTGTGTTGAGGCCGTCTGGCCGCCCGCCGCGGCTTGGCCGCTGGCCAACGCAACACCCACCAGGCATACGACCACGGTTCCACGGGCAGGAACGATGGTTGGTCTCGATCCAAGCTTCATATTGGCTCCCTTCCTTATGTTTGTACCTGGGGGTTCAAAAATCGACTCTGCTGGCAAAAGAGGGCTACTTTGTCTCGACAATGGGTTTGGAAAAAGCCCGATTATATTCGGCCGTCTCTGATGGTGAGCATTCCATCTCGTGGATATCGAAGTTGGGCGCCTGTAATCTCAAGGACAATCGATCCAATGCTAACCAAGGTTTTGAGTATATTTTCGCGTCGGTAATCGTGATCGACATTTCCAAGTGGACCGCATCCACACGGCGATACATTTCCTCCACCTGTAAAGCGTCGCTGTGCGGCAGACCGGCATTATCGAGCCAAGTATTGTCATCGTCGAATCCATTCGATTCGGCAACGAACGTGTGATCATCTGCCCACCTGCCCACGGAATATCCCCACCACCTTGACTCTGGTGGGTCTTGGGCAGTCCAGCTTGGTCGTTCCGCATCTTTGGGGAGATCTCGACTGTCCGTCCAGATGACCCGCCATTTCTTGTTAAACTCGTACAGAATCACTACCTGATTCGGAGTCTGAATGATTTCGCTGGTTCGGAAATTATGCAGGACTATGCGCGGGAAGCCTTGGGGGTCACAGATCGGCACAGGATCATTTGTCAATGCGGGGGGGACCATTCGGTAGCCCTCTGTGGGTTTGTGGGCCATTAGCCTTTTGAGTCCCAGTGGCGTGTACGGTGGCTCGATTTCCGGTCTCAAGCAATCCGGGGTTGCATAACCCGTATCAGTAAGAGGCGGGTTCGGCTGGACCGCGAACTTCCCTGTGGCTTTGTCGCGCCGGCATGACTCCATCGCCATAGCGCCTTTTCCCGCGATCCCGGCCCCGGGACCCTTGGCCGGCTCCCAAACCCCAGAAATATCGTGACGTGGAGCGGGTCCCGCTTTCTCATCTTTCCTATCAAAATCGTACACCGCTCCTGGCTGGCGGGCCTGAGCATCCATTCGAGGCGAAAGTTGCAATAGCGCTATTAGGGTGATCATCGAAACAAAGAAGCGTTTTGACATCGCGACTTCCTTCCCGAACTTGAATTCTCACGCGCTCTGAATAACGCTTTCGAAAGAGTGACACAAGACGGAGGTTCTTTTTCGCTCGCATCCTTTATTTGGGGTAAGTTTCCGATTTGGAGTCCCCAGACCGGGCATTTCCTCCCCCTCCGGTGCCTAACACTTTGCCATCCGCGAAGGCGACCTTTACGACACGGCCGATTGGCTTCTTGGGGTCCTTGACTTGGTGCATAGTGACAGTGACTTCGTCACCGGCCTTAAGAGAGTACTTGCTCCAGCCATTGTTGATCATGTCCGGTGGATTGCTCGTTTCCACGACCCAATGTCTCACTTCGCCTGTTTCCGTCTGTTCGTCGAGCTTCAGGAAACAATGAGGATTAGCCCAAAACCACTCCGTCACGGTTCCCTTTACGGTCACTGTCTTTTCAATGTTGAATTCGGCGTTGCCGTGGTGCGCAAACAGCGGGACGGAAACAATCAGAAGACCAACAGCCGCAGCCAAAGTCGTTATAAGCCTGGTTCTCATTGCTATTGCCTCCTTCTGATCTGAGAAAATGTTTAGTCGTTCCCCATTCCGAGGCTAGTGCTCATTGGTTTTTCCGGCAGTACCGTTAACGGTGTTGCCGATTTCCTTGTTATACCTCTCTTGATCTACCGGTGAGCAGAGCATTTCCAGCACTCGCGTATCCGGGGAAAGCAACTTGAAGGCGAACTTGTCCATGGCTACCCAGGGCCTTGTGTACATCTTCGGATCGTCAATCGTCACCGTCAGCTCCAAGCGGTCATGGTTGACCCGGTGGAAGCGCTCTTCCACGCGCAGCTGATCGCCGAGTGGCCGACCGGTAGAATCGAGCCAGACCCTGTCTTCCGGCATCATCCCGGTCGTCTGGACGACCAGCGTCGTATCGTCCACCCATTTGCCAACCGAGTAACCATAGAAGCGTCGCTCCGAATCCAACAGGTCCTTTGGGAGCTCTTGATTCATCACGATCTCGCGCCACCGCTGATCATATTGATACAAGATCAGCACCTTGTCCTCGGTCTGAACGATCTGCGTCGACCACAGGTTGTACCAATTCATGCGAGGAAATCCGAGTGGTTCGCATATATTCCTCGGGTCGTTGTCGAGCCCAGGAGCAACGGCGATCGGTCCTTCTAATGGCTTATGGGACTTGTACACTTGCATTCCGTAAGGAGTGTAAGGTAACTCGTGTTCTGGCTTCCCGTCATTTCTCATATGGAGCGGCCCTTGCGCCTGGATCCCGGCACCTGAGGGCGTCGGGTCCCAAAGCCCAGAAATGTCATGGTTCGGAGCAGGGGCTGGGGCCGCTTTCTGCTTAACGGCTCCGGACCGCGGCGGAGCGGTTTGAGCGAACGTCATGACGGCGAAACTCGTTACCACCATGGTGACCATGAACGAAATCACGACTCGATTTGGCATTTTTTCAAAATCCTCTCCACAATGCAGATGAGAGCTTTGAATTAGACTGCGCCATGGCAGCTAGAATGAGAAGAATCGCGCTCAGTCCTGTTATCCGCATCGCTCGACTAACCGTTCATTGCGCGAGACAACTACTGCTGTACAGAGGACCTCAAATGTCATCGACAGTATTCTTTTTGAGTTTTTACTAACGTTCCGTCGCCGCGTTTCCAGCGTCCCCGCCTAACTTCCTGCCGTCGGCTAGAACAAGCTGCTGAACACGGCCTACGGGCGCGCCATTCTTGGCAACGATCATCGTCAAAGTGACCTCGTCCCCCACTTTGACATCCCGGACATTCCAGCCACGGCTCATCATGGCAGCCGGATTACTCGCCTCAGCAACCCAATGCGCGACGTTACCCTTTTCGTCCTTCACATCTATCTTCAAGTAGATATGAGGATTCCCCCAGGTCCATTCCGTCACATTTCCTTTCACGGTAACTTTTTTCCCGGTGTCAAACGCCGCGTTACCGTGGTGCGCGGATAGGGGAATCGAAACGACCATTAGGCTGATAATCAAAGCCGCAGTCATGAGCCTATTTCTCATTTGCCCTTGCCTCCATGCTCAGAAAATATGTGTGTGTTAGTGGTGCCGGAAATTCCGTCTTAGCTGGCCGCACTATACACCCCCCTGCGACATCCCTGAAACGGGTTTCTTTCGCCTGCGTTCACGAGTTCGAGACAGGATGCTGTCACTGACGCAAAAAGTGTGGCAGCGCTCGTTGCGCTTGGTATATAAGCACTGCCACGAGCCGACAGTTGCGCCCTTTGGAGAGGAGGACTCCGTGAAACGCATGAAATATTTGCTTTCCACGATTTTCGTTGTGGCGCTTATATTTGGCAATTCGGTTAGGGCGAAGGCCCAGACTGAGATCACTCTGCTGCCACCGGGACCGACCCGCAGAACGCTGGACAAAATACTCCCCGCCTTGGAATCCAAGACCGGCTACAAAGTAAAAGTAACTTACGGCACAGGTCGAACCTCCACACAATCGGTTGCGAAAGGCGAACCTCTTGACGTTTCGCTCATCGTCGCGCCCATCACCGGAGCGCTCACCTCGGGCAGCGTCATCCCCAGCAGCGAAACACTGGTGGCCAGTTATTACACAGCCGTGGCCGTGCCAAAAGGTGCGCCCAAGCCCGATATTTCCACGCCGGCTGCGGTTAAAAAAGCACTCCTCGCCGCGAAGTCCATCGGATATGAGGACCCCGACTTCACGACAGCTGGGCAGGGACCTACCGAGGCGATTACCAAGCTCGGTATAGCGGACCAGATCGCGGCGAAGAGTAAGCTCTGTGCCGGCAATACCAAGTACTCCGCCAATTCCACCTGTTTTGACCCAGCTACCGGCGGTGTGCGCTCCATTGAGAAATTGCTTGAGGGCGGAGACGTGGACATTGCCATGCTCTTCCTGAGCGATATGCTCCCCAGCAAGGACAAGATCAGCATCGTCGGACCTCTGCCGCGGAAGATCTGCACGCCCACCGCGATCGTCGGATTCATCTCCGCCCACGCAAGTGACCCCGCAGCCGCGAAGGCGCTCCTGCAGTACCTGGTGTCACCGGACGCGCAGGCCATCTTTAAAGAGGCAGGTTTCGAGCCGCATAGCTGAGGAGTTTCGGCGTCCGCCAACAAATTGTGGGCTGAATCCTAGCGCCAGTTGCAAGAGGGCTCCATCCCGTTAATCCGCCATCCGTGGATTTCGAACAAGCTTTGACTTGCAGGTTAAAACTTCGCCCGAATATCCTGCAGCCAGCGCGTCCTGATAAGGGACTACGGCTTTAACTCTTTGATTAAACCGTCCAGAACGTTGCGAAGAGGATTGCCCGCGGGATCCCACTCGAATTCCTTCACCAGCACCTCTGAAACGTCCTGCTTGCCTTTGCTTTCGTGAAGCACGGCACTAACGCGATTTCGCAAACGCTCAAGGCCGCTGCGCCACCGGACCACATCCGCTTTTTTCACAAGCGGTCCATGCCCGGGAACCACCACGTCGAAATCCAGTTTCAATGCCTGATCGATGGTAGCGAGGGCTTCCACAAAGCTGCCCCCGTTGTTGTAATCGATATTGATGCGACTGGAAGTCGGCGGATTGGGGACGCCTTGGCCATTGCCGGTAGTGATGCAATCGCCCGTCGCCAGAACCTTCAGCGCCGGAAAATACACGAACGTGTCGCCATCGGTGTGGCAGCGCCCGAAATGATAACCAACAACTTGCTTTCCGCCCAAGTTGATACCGATATCGTCTCCAAAAGTAATCTGCGGCAACCCTGGCATCCTGCCTTTAACCATGTCGGTGAGTGCGTTTTTGTGAGCGACGACCACCGCGGGCGACAGCAGTGCATTGCCGCCGGTATGGTCACTATGTGGGTGCGTGTTGATAGCATACCTAATCGGTTTGTTGCTCAGGGCTGAGACTCGACGGACCAAGTCGTCATGGTCCCGCTCGAATTTGGTGTCCACCAGAATAATGCCCTCGTCGGTCAGGAATACAGATGTGTTCCCGCCCTCGCCTCGGATCACGTACAAATCATCAGTTATCTTATCTACCACTGTAGGCGGTGGAGTGGCTACCGCCGCGCCTTGACCCCGCATTGCACACGGTTTAGCGAACAAACCTAAGCACAGCGTCGTGAAGATCGCGATTTCCGTTGACCGCCACCGCACCGTCTGCTTTTCTGTGTTCATGGAAGGAATCCTCATACCGCTAGTAAGGATAACCTGTTCACGTTTCGCAGAAAGCGAAATGAGAATTCATGCGAAATCTCATCTCTGCCATGCTTTCCGTCTGTTCTCTGCAACCACGGGATGTCAAAACTTATACGCGAAGCGCGCACGAGTTAACATAGGCTCTTACCGCATGTCAAGGTTGGTATGCGTGGCCCCTTCGCGCGCGCCTGCGCACCCGATGCAGCGGACCGCCCAAGCCGGTCCACTCGCCTTTCAAGGCCATTTTCGTCCAGGGCCTCTCGCCTCCGAATTCACCTCTTGACATTCGATTCGCGCCCGGTGCACCATCTCGCCAGAAATTCCACGAACATCAGGCATTGGGAGAATGAAGGGCCTGTCAGCTAAGTCGCGACGGATGTGTATTGTGTCGAGTATGTTTTTTCTCGGTACAGTTGCTTCCGTTGACATCACTTACGCTCAGGAAGCGCGGAACCGTGGCCCTCAGAACGCCGCTCCCAACACTACCACACAAGATCGGAACACGACTGGCGGCCAGGTCCGCCTTCTGCCGGTCCAAGGCAACGTCAGCATGCTGGTAGGCGCCGGCGGCAACATCACGGTGCAGGCGGGTGATGAAGGAATCCTATTGGTTGATGCGGGACTGGCAACGATGAGTGATAAGGTGATCGAAACCGTCCGTCCGTTATCCAAAAAGCCGATCGCCTACATCATTAATACCGACGAGAGAGACGATCATACCGGTGGTAACGAAAACATTGGGAAAGTAGGCCGACCCCTGGGAAGGGGGACAACCGGGGCGTATATCCTTGCCTACGTAACTGTTCTTGACAGGATGAGCGCTCCTACAGGCCAGGCTGCTCCCACACCCGAAGGGGGGTGGCCAAGCGACACGTATTCGGTACCCCAGAAGAATTTGCATTTTAATGGTGAAGCCGTGCAGATATTTCATCAACCGGCAACCACGGACGGCAACAGCATCGTGCTCTTTCGCCGCTCCGATGTGATTAGCACCGGCGATATTTTCGATCCCACAGAATACCCGATCATCGACTTGAAAAGCGGTGGGAGTATTCAAGGAGTCCTCGAAGGCCTCAATCGCCTCAAGCAGATGGTCGTTCCTGCGGACCACATGGAGGGGGGCACCATGGTAATCCCAGGCCACGGAGGGCTCTGTGACGCCGCCGATGTGGCTGTGTACCAGCAGATGGTGACCATCGTTCGGGACCGCATTCAGGATATGATAAAGAGGGGTATGACACTCGAGCAGGTGAAGGCGGCCAAACCGACGCGAGATTACGATCCGATTTATGGCAGCACTACGGGCAAGTGGACAACGGATATGTTTGTGGAAGCAGCTTACAGGAGTCTCACCAGCAAAGAGAACCCTCACGGAAATCATGAAGGTAATTAAGGGCGCTTCATTGGCTGCCGGTTTGAAATTTACGGTGAGCAGACTCTAGCCCAGTCCAGGAGATCGTTATGAAATTTGGGTTGCTAGTCTGGTTGAGCGCTGTGGTCCTTCTGACGTTGGCCAGCGGTGCGACTTTCGCGCATCACGCTGCTTCTGCGACTTACGTCCATGGCAAGACCGTAAGAATCGAAGGAACCTTGAAGGAATTTATATGGCGCAATCCGCACTCCTTCATGAAGGTGGAGGCCCCTGACGAAAAAGGCGACCTACAGCTCTGGGTGGTTGAGGGTGCTGCGCCGACGCAGTTCTCCGAGAAAGGCGTGACCAGAAACACTCTCCGGCCAGGTGATCACGTCATCATCACGGGCCAACCCGGGCGTGTTGCTGGAGACCATAGAATGCTGCTGGGGAAAATAGAGCGGCCGGCGGACGGCTGGAAGTGGGAAGGTAATTCTGAGTAGCGGGTGCTTCGACCTGAGAGACCAAAATGGAAATGCAGTCGGGAAGTGTCACGCTGCGAACCGGCCGAATGTTCTTGTTTGTAGCCGGGTTGTCGCTGGTGGTTGCGGCTAATCTCAGTGGTCAGATCAGGAATAATGCCTCCCCCACAGGAACACCGCGAGCGACTGCGCTGAAGGATTTCACCGGATATTGGGTATCGGTGGTCACCGAAGATTGGCGCTACCGCATGGTCGTACCGGACAAGGGCGACTACGTGGATGTTCCTCTCAATGCCGAGGGTCGTAGGACCGCAAACGCTTGGGAACCCGTCAACGACCAGACTGCGGGTAATCAATGCAAGTCATATGGTGCCGCCGCTATCATGTACGTTCCGGGGCGGCTGCACATTTATTGGCAGGACGACAATACGCTGCGCATCGATACAGATTCTGGGACGCAGACTCGCCTATTGCATTTTGGTGGCTCGGCACCGGAAAACCTAGCACCTGAATGGCAAGGATATTCGGTGGCCCGTTGGGGGGAGGAAAACGAACCGATTGTCCAGCGAGTAGGCGGTGGGGGACCTGTAGGCCAAGGCGGGCCAGAGTATGAGAATCAGCTTCCTGTCGGCAACACCGGCGCAAACCGGCAAGACCGGGAGGAAGATTACAAACCAGTGCCGAGAAATTACCTCAAGGTGACCACGACACTTATGCGGCCGGGATATCTGCGTAAGAATGGCATTCCTTACAGTGGCAACGCGAGGTTGGAAGAATACTTTAACCGCTTCACTTATGCTGGCCAGACCTGGATGTTTGTAACAACGGTGGTCAACGATCCTCAATACCTCATAGAGCCTTATATCATGCACTCGCATTTCAAGAAGATTCCGGACGGTTCAGGATGGGATCCCACGCCGTGTCGGGTTGACGAGCCCCGCTAGGTTTTCGCAGGAGAAAGAGCGCATGAGATTCGCAAAAGTCGACTGGAAAATGAAAGACCTTTGGTTGCTGCTGCCCTTGCTGACGATGTTAGCGAGTCGGTCAGCCTGGGCCCAGGTAGATCTGAATGGGGAGTGGTCGCCCAGGATCTACAACGATAATAGGGACATCGGTGACTATACCGGAATCCCCCTGAATGAAGTGGGTCTGTTGAGGGCAGAAAGTTGGACCCCCGACCAGGATGCTCTCCCGGAAAATGGCCGCTGCTATTGGCCCGCTGACCTCGGATTGCGTGTCGCCCCTTCGCAGTTATACATCTACCAGGAATTGGATAGTGCAACACAGCAGATCGTTGCGTACCACCTGCACACGGCATGGCTTGATCAAACGATTTGGATGGATGGTCGCCCACACCCTCCGGATTATGCACTTAGAACATATCAGGGGTTTTCGACAGGCAAATGGCAAGACAAGGATACCCTGGTGTACACCACCGACCATTTCAAGGAGGGTTTTCTTACCCGGACTGGGGCTATCCGCAGTTCCAAGGCCGCGGTCACCTCGCTGATCAATCGCTACGGTAACATTTTGACGATCACCATGATTATTGACGACCCGGTCTATTTGACGGAGCCTTACATTCGCGAGTCCAGTTGGGTCTATGCCCCGAACCAGGTGACTGCTACGCAGCATTGCGAAATCCCTGCGGAGGGGACGCTACTGCCAGCAGGTTCCGTTCCAAGTTTTCTTCCTGGGCAGAATGACTCTCTCAGCGATTTTGCGATCGAGTACGGCTTGCCTCTGGAGTCCGCCTTGGGTGGTGCGGAAACGACATACCCCGAGTACATCAAGAAGATGAAAACAATGAAGAGGGCGCCCCGCACCACGACGACTCATTATCGGCGATTCGGCTGATCCGTACCGCGCTGTGCCTTCAGGGAAAAATGAGCGGAGGATATCTCCTATGACTTCTCCAGTGTTCCGTTTCATGAAGTCGCAGTGGAGAAACGCTAAGAAATTTTCGCCGGTGCTGACAGCGACAGTCATCATGCTGCCACTCCTCTGTCTGCCTCTGTTTTCACAAAATAGTCAGGGCGGCATTCAGGGCGGCGTGTTTGACCAAACCGGCGGCGCCATCGCTGGTGCCACGGTGACGCTGATCGACGTGGCACGCGGCGTCAACCGAGTCTTGATCTCCGATAGCGCCGGGCAGTACGTGGCGAACAACCTGAACCCTGGCACGTACACGGTCCGTGCCGAGGCCAAAGGTTTCCGGACCGAGGAGCACAGCGGAGTCTTGGTGGAAGTAGGTCAAAATATTCGTGTGGATTTGGTAGTGCAGCCCGGCGAGCAAACCCAGACCGTCACCGTGACTGGAGAAGTTCCGGCCATCGATACCACCGATGCCACCTTGGGTGGAACCATCAGCAACCAGACCGTTAATGCGCTGCCTTTGAATGGCCGTAACTTTGAGCGCTTACTCCAACTCCGTCCGGGAGTGGTTACCTCAGTAGGAGGCAAGCCCAGCTCCGCCAGTACGAACGGCCGGCGCGGGGGGAATGACACCGTCGTCATAGACGGCATCCCTGAAATCAGCTCGAGCGGCGGCAATAGCGGCACTCTGATGGGCTTTTCACGCACTGGAGATGGAAGCTCCCTTCTGCCCCTCGACGCCATCCAGGAATTCA
>Ga0209802_1000948_pt1 | contig 22271 bp, 19 predicted proteins | sample GraSoiAngelo_129_FD_185886 | JGI IMG/M metagenome (GOLD analysis project Ga0209802, IMG submission 185886) | Grasslands soil microbial communities from the Angelo Coastal Reserve, California, USA - 14_0927_12_40cm (SPAdes) (version 2) | ecosystem: Environmental > Terrestrial > Soil > Grasslands ... | reverse complement strand
GCCGGCACGCCGTCTCCGTGTCGTTCGCCCTCGCCCTCACCACCATCGGTCACAGCTCCATCTACGCCTTCCTGCCCCTCTACGCCGTCAGCCGAGGCCATGGCGCGGCCGTCGTCTGGTTCTTCACGGTCTATTCGATCTGGCTCATCGTCTGGCGCGCCCTGCTCGGCGGGCTGTCTGACCGGATCGGCCGCGCCCGCGTCGCGCTGCCGGCCATGGCGTTGACCGGGCTCGCGTACTTCACGCTCGCGCTCCCGCCCACGCCGGCCTCGCTGATGATCGCCGCCCTGCTCCTGGGCGCCGGCAGCGCGGTGCTCTACCCCACGCTCGCCGCGCTCGTCGTGGACCGCGCCCCCGAGGGAGAGCGCGGCCTCGCCCTGGGCACGCTCTCCGGGGCATGGGACCTCGGGGTCGTGGTGGGGTCGGCGCTGATCGGGTTCGTCGCCGACCGTGTGTCCTTCGGCAGCGGGTTCGCGATCGCCGGAGTCACCACGATGCTCGGAGCGCTCGCGTTCTTCGTGACCGAGCGGCACCCGACGCGCCGCGCCTCAGTAGTGTAGGGCGAGCCAGATCGTGGGCTCTGTCGCGTCGGTCCACTCGACGCGGTGGAGCCGATGGGCGGGGATCACGAGGTGGTCACCGGGGCGCATGACCACGACGGCGTCGCTGTCCTCGAAGCGGAGCCCGGCGCTACCTCGAAGCAGGGCGACCCACTCGTTTGTGTCTTGGTCGTACCACTCGTTGGGCGATGTCGCCTGGCCGGTGGAGACGATGCGCTCGAGCCGGCAACGCCCAGTCTGGATCAGCACGTCGACGAGCTCCGCCGGTAGGCTGGGCGCAAATCCAGCGAAGAGGTTGGTCACGCCTGGATCACCTGCGAGAACATCGCCGGCTTTGCCGGCGCCACCTATTCTGGGGGAGGTTTCGGAGGGGGCCGTCGAGGCCCCCTCCGAATGAGAGGCTCAGACCTTGAGCTGGTCGCGGATCGGCAGGCGCCGGATGCGCTTGCCTGTCGCCGCGAAGATCGCGTTGCACAACGCAGGCGCGATCGGCGGCACGCCCGGTTCGCCCACGCCACCGAGTGGCGCGTTGAAGTCTCCGGGAATCAGGTGGACTCGGATCTCGCGGGGCGCGGCCGATATCCGCGCGACCTCGTACGCGTGATAGTTGTCCTGCACCACGCGTCCGACCTTGTAGCTGATCTCTTCCTTGGTGGCGAGGCTCACGCCCATGACGCAGGCGCCCTCGAGCTGAGCGCGGACGCGATCGGGGTTGATCTGCGCGCCGCAATCGACGGCGATGTCCACTCGCGGGATCGCCAGCTCTCCCTTCTCGTCGACCGCCGCTTCCACTACCGCCGCCACGTAAGTCACGAAGCTGTAGGCGACGGCGACGCCCTGCCCGCGGCCCTTGGGCAGCGCCTTACCCCAACCCGCTTCGCGCGCCGCGGTCTCGACGACGCGCCGCATGCGGCCGGTGTCCACGGGGTATTGTTCCGGATCTTCGCCATGATTCCAGGTATCGCCGAGGGTCCGGGGGTCGATGCGTCGGGCGGGGCCGATCAGGTCCAGCAAGAAGTCCTTGGGATCGCGCCCTGCCGCCGCCGCCAGCTCGGCGACGAAGGACTGGACGGCGAAGGCGTGGGGAATGTTCGACACCGAGCGGAACCAGCCGATGCGCGTGTGGGCCGTGGCCTCCGGGTTCTCGATGCGGACATTGGGAATCACGAAGGGTATGTTGATGGCGGTCATGCCGAGCTCGAACGGCGCCTCGTTCTTCGCCTCCGGGTTGAACGTGGAGATGATCGTCGGGGCCACGGTCCGGTGCAGCCACGCCACCGGCTTGCCCTGCGCGTCCAGTCCGGCCTCGAGGTGCTCGACCGAGACGGTGTGATAGTAGGAGTTGTGCAGGTCGTCCTCGCGTGTCCACGTGACCTTGACCGGCGCGCCGGCCATGGCCTTGGAGAGCACGGCCGCCTCGATCATGAAATCGGGCTTGGACTTGCGCCCGAAGCCACCGCCGAGCAGCGTGACGTTGACCTTCACGTTCTCCACCGACATTCCGAGCCGCTTCGCGATGCGGTCACGGGCGGCCTGCGGCGACTGGATGCAGCCCCACGCCTCGCACTTGCCATTCACGATGCGCGCGGTCGCGGCGGGCGGCTCCATGGTCACATGGGCGAGATGCGGGACGTAGTACTCGGCGTCGAGGCGACGTGCGGCGCTCGCCATCGCGGCGTCGACGTCTCCCTCGTTACGGACCACCTTGCCCGGCTTCCGCGCCGACGCCTCGAGCGTCTCCTTGAAGGCCGCGGAATCGTACTCGCGGTTCGGGCCGTCGGCCCACTCGATCTTGAGCGCCTCCCGGCCCTTGATGGCCGCCCAGGTGTTGCGCCCGATGACCGCGACGCCGCCCAGGGGATTGAACTCGGCGGGCGGCGGGCTCTGCTCGATTTCCACGACGCGGACCACTCCCGGCACCTTGAGCGCCTGCGCCGCGTCGTACTTGGCGACCTTGCCCCCATAGACCGGCGGGCGCGCCACCACCGCGTAGAGCATGCCGGGGAGCCGGGTGTCGATGCCGTACTGGGCCTTGCCGCTCGCGATGTTGGGAGCATCGATCAGCTTCAGCTCGCCCTTGCCGATGTAGCGGAAGCGCGACGGATCTTTCAATCGCAGCGTCTCTCTCGGCGGGACCGGGAGCTTGGCCGCGTCCTTGGCGAGTGCGCCATAGCCGACACGCCGCCCCGACGGGCGGTGCAGAACCTCGTGGTTCTGCGCTTCCACCTCGCCGACGGGCACGTTCCAGCGCGCCGCAGCCGCCGTCTCGAGCATCGCGCGGGCCGCCGCGCCGCAGCGGCGCATCGGTTCGAAGAAATGGCGCGTGCTGCGCGAGCCGTCGGTGTCCTGATTGCCGAAGCGCTTCTGGTCGCCGGGCGCCTGTGCGACCCGCACCCGCTTCCAGTCGGCTTCGAGCTCATCGGCCACGATCATCGGCATGCCGGTGCGGACGCCTTGCCCCATCTCGGAGCGGTGACAGACGATCGTCACCGTGCCGTCCTCGCCGATGGCGACGAACGCCAGGGGGTCGTCGACCCAGCCGTCAGGCATTCCGTCCCGTCCGTACTTTGGCGGGTCGGCGGCGCGCAGGGCCGCCGGGAACCCGACGGCGAGGACGAGCCCGCCGAGTGCCCCGACTCCGGCGAGAAAGGTGCGCCGGCTCACGTTCACGAGCAAAAGCGGGCGGTCCGACGGCGCGTCACTGGGGACCGAGATCATCGAGTCGCGGGGCGCGCTCATTTCGTCGCTCCTTTCTGGGCCACACGGTGAATCGCGGCACGAATTCGCGTGTACGTGCCGCACCGGCAGATGTTTCCGCTCATCGCCGCGTCGATGTCGGCATCGGTTGGCTTGGGTGTTTGCTGGAGCAGCGCCGTGGCAGACATGATCTGGCCGGCCTGGCAGTAGCCACACTGGGGCACGCCGAGGTCGACCCACGCCGCCTGCACCGCCTTGCCCACCTGGTCTCCGCCGATCGCCTCGATAGTGGTAACCTTCGCTTGCGCCGCAGCCGAGATCGGCGTGATGCAGGCACGCGTGGGTCGGCCGTCGAGGTGCACGGTACAGGCGCCGCACAGCGCCATGCCGCAACCGAACTTGGTCCCGGTCAATCCAATGACATCGCGCAACACCCACAAAAGCGGCGTATCCGGAGGCACGTCGACTTGTTGCGCTTTGCCATTCACGTGAAGCGTTACCATGTGACCCTCCCTGAGAGTGAAACGTCGTGGACGTCAGTCGAACCTGAGTTCAGCAGTGCCCGCGGACGTTCACGGGCTATCAACGCGCTGAGCCATAAGGCCGGGTCCATCCGGCCGCGATACTGCGCCCGCGACCACGAGGCTGTCAAGGGGTGTACGGACAGGTCGCGCTCCTCGAGGTCAGCCTCGTCCTCAACTTACTCTGTGGCTGTGACCGTCGCCTCGAATGGTGCTGCTCTGATGTCGATCTCGCCGCCGTTGTGATAACTGAACCGAAACACCCCGTGTACGGTATGGGTGCCCGCGCTCTTCGGCGTGGCATGAACCGTGAAGACGATGCCGCTGTCCTGAACCGAACCGGGAACGACATTCCTTTCGAGCTCGACGCCATCCGAGGCTGACAGCTGGATGATCCTGTGGCGGTACGAGTCCGTGATCGTGAATCCTTCGCCCATCGAGATCTTCGCCACGATGACCGCCTTCTCGCCCACTCTGGCCGATGCGTTCTGGACGCTGATGACGAAGGAGGATTCGGCACCCGCCCAGACCACGCCTGTCAGCGCGACGAGGGCCAGGGCGAGACTGGACACGCGACGCGTCACCACCTGACATCGTGCTCTCGGCACCGTTCACCTCCCGCGATTCACGCCGGCGCACCGGGCGGGCCGGTTGCCTCGGGGCAACCGACTCGCCCGGTCGCTAGGGCTCGTCGCGACGCTTACTGCGAAACCGCGAAGACCCAGACCACGCCGCCCGTGGGGATGTCCTTCGGCCAGCCGAGGAGATTGGTCAGCAGCCCCTGCTGGAATTCCGGGTCGACGCCCCAACCGGAGACGACGCCGACGTACTGAGTACCGTCGACCGCAAAGGACATCGGCGGGGCGACGATGCCGGAGTTCGTCGTGAACTGCCACAACACCTTCCCGGTGCCCGCGTCGAAGGCGCGGAAATTCCGGTCATTCGTCCCGCCTGCGAAGACGAGCCCGCCGGCGGTGGTCACGATCCCCCCCCAGTTCATCGAGTCGGGGAACTGGTGACTCCACGCCCGCTTCCCCGCGTTGATGTCCCAGGCCTGGATCTGGCCGAAGTACTTCGCGCTCTTGTCCACGGCGAAGCCGATATCGGGGATGTCCACGCCCGTCCACCACTGCCCGGCCACGTACTTCTGCACTTTGCCTTCCATGAACCCGCAGTGGTTATCGTTGGCCGGGATGAAGAGGCGTCCCATCTTGGGGTTGTAGGCGGCCGAAGGCCAGTCTTTGCCGCCCCAGAGCGACGGACAGAAGTCGGCGCGCTTGCCGGTCCTTGGAATCCGGTCAGCATTGTAGTCGGGACGGCCGGTCTTCGGATCGATGCTCTTGAACACGTTCTGCTTGACGTACGGGGTGGCGGAGACGAACCCGATCCGATCTCGGCTCCGCTCCAGCAGGTACAGATAGCCGTTGCGCGCCGGGTGCACCAGTCCCTTGATCGTGCGCCCGTCCTTCTGATAGTCGAGGACGAGCGGCGCGTCCGGCTCGTCCCAGTCCCACGACTCGTTCCACTGGTACTGGAAGTGGCCCGTCATCTTGCCCGTGTCGGGCTCGATGGCGACGGTGGACGCGGTGTAGAGGTTGTCCCCCGCGCGCTGATCCCCGAACCAGGGCGAAGCGTTTCCGGTGCCCCAGTACGTGAGGTTCAGCTCCGGGTCATAGGTCCCCGTCAGCCAGACTGAGGCGCCACCACGCTTCCACGTGTCGCCAGACCAGGTGTTGTTGCCCGGCTCGCCGGGGCCAGGCACCGTGTACGTCTTCCACGCGGGCTCGCCGCTCCGAGCGTCAAAGGCCTGAACGAAGCCCCGGACGCCGAACTCGCCGCCGGACACGCCGACCATGACCTTGCCCTTCGCCACGAGCGGGGCGAGCGTCATGTAGTAGCCAGTGTGGTAATCCTCGACCTTCTTTTCCCAGGCGACCTTGCCTGTCTTGGCGTCGAGGGCGACCAGAGAGCAGTCCAGGCTCGCCACGTACACCTTGTCGCCGAACAGAGCGATCCCCCGGCTGGTGTTGTGAAGGGCCTTGAAGTCCTCGGGCAATTCCCGCTTGTATCGCCAGATGAGCTTGCCCGTCTTCGCCTCCAGCGCAATGACCTGGCTGTAGGGGGTGGCGACGAACATCACGCCGTTGTTGACGATGGGGGGCGCTTCGTGGCCCGAGCCCACCCCCGTCGAGAAGGCCCAGACCGGAGTCAACTTCTTCACGTTGTTAGCCGTGATCTGGCCGAGGGGGCTATAGCCCCACCCCTGATAGTTGCCGCGGATCTGCAACCAGTTCTCAGGTTCCGGCTTGACGAGCCGCTGGTCGGTGACCGGGCTGTAGCCCCCCTGAGCCACCGCCGTCGCGGGCAGCATCGCCAGGCCTAGGACAACTGCGAGCGCCACAAGGGTTCTGGTTGTCTTCACGGTCATACCTCCTCGATCGGGTTTGTACGACTCCAGTGCGGTGAAGCGGCACGCTCCCTCATGATGGGCGTTCGCCGCCGACGCGACCCGTGAACCCACCGGCCACCGTCAAGACGCCGTCCACCAACTTGATGGGCAGCATCGGGAGACGCCGAGGCGCCGGCCCATCGACGACCCGGGCGTGATCCCGGGGGTCGAATTGGGTCGCGTGGCAGGCACAGAAGAGGGTCTTCGCCTGAGCTTGCCACATCGAGACCGGGCATCCCTGGTGGGTGCAGACCGCCGAGTACGCCACGACGCCCTCGGCCGAGAGCGCCCGAGTCTCCTCGGTGAGCTGGGCGGGGTCGAAGCGGACCAGCGCCACCAGGTTGAGGGTCGACCCGTTTCGCACGATCTTCGCGCCAGGATCCATCGGGTAGGCCAGCTGCTGGGGCCCGCCGAGCGGCAGATCCTCAAGCGTGACGAGCTGACCTTCCCGGTCCCCGAACGGGAACACGAAGCGATCGCCCTCCTGTGGTCGGGCCGTTCTCGCATCATCGGCTCGGGCGGGGACGCTGTCGAGGCACGAGAACCAGAGCCCTAGGCCGAGCGCTGCCTTCAATACCGCGCGACGCCCGTGGGACATAACCTCTCCTCCGGTTCTCGCCGCGCCGATTCGTGCGTCAAATTGGCCCCTCTGAGCGCCACCCCCAGCCCGGCGCTGTGGAGACGGCGCTGCGGAAACAACGGATAGAACGGAGACCCGCATCTGTCAAGTGCCAACGCGCCAAGACCTATCGGTGTCTAGAACGCCTCGTCCATGCTCCGCTCGAACTCGCCTCGCGTACGGAGTTCCGCGGTTCGGCCGATTCCCCTTGACTTCGCCGTTCACTCCCGGCAAGTTCGCCGCACTCGGAGTCGTACAAACCAGGGACCCTTTCCTCCACGAACCCGTAGAGAAGGAGAGCCAGGATGTCTGCGCAGGGGAATTCATGGACGGCAAACTGGGGACTCGTTCCCCTCCGCCTCGTCGTCGGGCTGGTCTTCATCGTTCACGGGGGGCAGAAGCTCTTCGTCTTCGGTCTCGGCGGCGCCGCGGGCTTCATGGCCAAGGTGGGCATTCCGTGGCCCTTCCTCGCGGCGGTCGTCGTGATCGCGGTGGAGATCCTCGGCGGGCTGGCGCTCATCCTTGGGCTGGGCACCCGACTGGCGGCGGCCCTCCTGGCCATTGATATGGTCGTGGCCATCCTGGCCGTCCGCCTCGCGGCGGGCTTCGTGGGCGGCTACGAGTTCGAGCTGACACTGCTCGCCGCCAGCCTGAGCCTGGCACTTCTCGGCGGCGGGCCCGTGACCGTGAGGCAGGTCTTCGCGCGCCGCGCGCAGGCGGCGGGTCACGGAGCTTCCCCATGACTTCCGGCACGCCGTTCGAGAGCTCCCTTACTCGCCGTGAGCTGCTCAAAGCCGGGGCGGGGTCCCTGGCCGGCGCCGCCGTCCTCCCGTACCTCGGGTCAGGCGCCGCGGAGGCGCAGACACCCAAGCGCGGCGGCGTCCTGCGCCTGACCTTCCAGGTGGACCCGCTCCACTTCGATCCCCATCAGACGCTCTCGTTCGCGACGATGGTGCCGCTCTCCTTCGCCTACAGCCGGCTCTTGAAGGTGAAGGCGGGCGTAACCGTCAAGCCCATGACCTATCCGATCGAGCCCGACCTCGCCGAATCCTGGACCCAACCGGACGACACGACCTACATCTTCAAGCTGAGGAAGGGCGTGCGCTGGCACCCGAAGCCGCCAGTGAACGGACGCGAGCTGACGGCCGATGATGTCAAGTACACCTACGAGCGGTTCCTCACGATCACCGGCAACGCCAACAAGCCGGTGCTCGAGTACGTCGACAAGATCGACGCCCTCGACAAGCACACGGTCAAGTTCACGCTCAAGGAACCGAACGCCTGGTTCCTGGACCTTCTCGCCTCGACCTCGACCTGGATCATCGCGAGGGAATGCGTCGAGAAGTTCGGTGACCTCAGGAAAGTCGAGTCGGTTGTCGGCACCGGGCCCTGGATGCTCGAGCGCTGGGAGCCGAACGTCAAACTCGTCTACGTCCGGAACCCGAGCTACTTCGTCCCCGGGCTACCCTACGCTGACGGCGTCGAGGTGATCATCGACAAGGACCCGTCCTCGCGCCTGGCCACGTGGCTAGGTGGCAAGACCGACTTCGGCCCCGAGTACCAGCACGCGGTGCGCTGGCTCGACCTGCCGCTGGCCAAGCAGCGGAAGCCCGGGCTCCAGACCGCCGAGTACACCTGGTTCACCAGCGGCGCCACCGGCTTCAAGCTCGCGAATCTGCCGTTCGGCGACATCCGGGTCCGGCGCGCGCTGTCGCGCGCCAGTAACCTCGCCGAGCTCTACGAGTCCCTCGCCTTCTCGCAGGGGCACTGGACGCCCAACCCCGCCGTTCCTGCCGCGTTCGCCGACTGGTCGATCCCGATCGATCAGCTGGGGCCCGAGGGTCGGAAGCTGTACGAGCACAACACCGCCGAGGCCAAGCGCCTGCTGACCGAGGCCGGCTACCCCAATGGATTCAAGACGACTGTGGAGGCGCCCGGGACGGGGTACGGGCCCGACTTCGACGATTACGTCCAGATCACGCTCAAGAACTGGAAGGCAGCCGGCATCGACGCCGAGCTCAGGCTCAAGGAGTACGGGGCGTTCATCTCCAGCGCCATCTTCGGGAAGTTCGACAACATGTTCCTCGGGCTGCGCGGCGCCTGGGCCGACCCGGAGGCATATTTCTATCGCTGGTACATGCCCGGCCAGCCGCAAAACGTCTGGGGCGTGAACGACCCCAAGCTCACGGAGATGATCAAGCTCCAGCGGCGGACCTTCGACGTCGGCAAGCGCAAGCAGATCGTGTTCGACATCCAGCGGTACCTCGCCGAGCAGGCCTTGTTCGGCGTGGACGGGTCGATCAAGATCGTCTCGGCCTGGGACGCCCACATCAGAAACTACATGCCCAACAACGGCTTCGATTTCGGTGGCCGGCTGATGGCCGCCTGGATCGACAAGTAGGGAAGCGGCTGCGCACGTACGTCCTCCGGCGCCTGCTCGTCGCGATCCCCTCGCTCCTGATCGCGTCGTTCATCGTCTTCACGCTGCCCCGCTTGATCCCCGGCGACGTGGTCCAGCTCATGCTCGAGGAGAAGGCCTATGGCAAGGACCTCGAGGACCTGCGGGCAACGCTCGGGCTCAACCGCCCGGTCTACGTGCAGTACTTCGAGTGGCTGGGCGCGATCGTCCGCACCAACCTGGGCGAGTCGCTCTGGACCCGCCAGCCGGTGCTTTCCGAGCTTGGGCGCCGCCTGCCGGTCACTGTCACCCTCGGTGTGATGGCGATCGCCGTGGCCGTCCTGATCGGCATCCCGGTCGGCGTTCTGTCCGCCGTGCGCCAGGACAGCGTGCTCGACTTCTTCGGCCGGAGCGCGGCCATCCTCGGACTATCTATTCCTGGCTTCGTCCAGGCCATCGTCGTGATCCTGCTCCCGGCAATCTGGTGGGGCTGGACCCCGCTCGCCCGGTTCGTCGAGTTCTCGAAGAACCCCACCGGGTACGTGCTCCAGTTCATCTTGCCCGCCATCATCCTCGGCATCGCCTCGGCCGCGGGGATCATGCGCCTCACACGGGCGATGCTCCTCGAGGTGCTGCGGCAGGACTACGTCCGCACGGCGTGGGCGAAGGGCCTCCGCGAGCGCGTGGTCGTGCTCAAGCACGCCCTGAAGAACGCCGTGATCCCCGTCGTCACCGTTCTCGGCCTCCAGGTCGCGGGCATCGCCGGCGGCGCCGTGATCATCGAGTGGATCTTCGGTCTGCCCGGCATGGGTCAGTTCCTCGTCGACGCGATCGTCCAGCGCGACTACCCGGTGATCCAGGGCATCAACCTGCTTGTCGTCTTGATCATCGTGTTGACGAATCTCAGCGTGGACCTCCTCTACGCGGTGCTCGACCCGCGGATCCGCTACCAGTAATGGCCGACTCAGCTGACACCATCGCGGTCCCGGAAACCCGGGTGCGCCCCTGGCGCCTCCCGCGCGCCGTCGGGCTCACGCTGCGCTTCTGCGGGCGCAAGCCGCTCGGGGCGATCGGGGCGGTGATCATCCTCGTGCTGCTCGTCATGGCGGTCTTCGCCGATCGAATCGCGCCGCACGCCTATGACGAGTCGATTACCGGCGCGCGCATGCAGCCACCGAGCTCGCGGTTCTGGATGGGCACCGACAACCTCGCGCGTGACATCTGGAGCCGGGTCGTCTACGGCGCGCGGATCTCCATCACCGTGGGCTTCGCCACGGTCGCGCTGGCGACGCTGATCGCCACCGCGATCGGCATCTCGAGCGCCTACCTCGGCGGCGGCTACGACATCGTGGTCCAGCGCGTCGTCGACGCCTGGATGTCGTTCCCGGGGCTGGTGATCGTCCTGTCGCTGATGGCAGCGCTCGGCCCCGGGTTGCTCAACCTGATCTTCGCGCTGTCGATCCTCGGCGCCGCGGGCGCCTCGCGCGTCATCAGGGGCGCCACGCTCTCGACCATGCACGATCCGTACGTCGAGGCCGCGCGCGCCATCGGCGCGGGTCATCTCCGCATCATCCTCCGTTACCTCCTGCCGAACGTGATGGCGACCATCATCATCCTCGCGACCATCGGGCTCGGGACGGTGATCCTCGCCGAGTCGGGCCTGTCGTTCCTCGGCTTCGGGATCCCGCCGCCGTACCCGTCCTGGGGCGGCATGCTGTCGGGCTCGGGCCGCTCGTTCATGTACTACGCGCCGTGGATGGCGCTCTTCCCGGGGACCGCCATCTCGCTCGCCGTGTTCGGCTTCAACATGCTCGGCGACGCGCTCCGCGACGTGCTCGACCCGCGCCTCCGCGGCGCCGGCGGCGGTGCCCTCCGCGGCTAGCCAGGAGCCTCTCGGAGTATCGAGGAGTGCCACGGCTTCGCCGGGGCGCTCCGAGCGTTGGGGGGGTTGGGGGGCCATGTCGGGGCCCCCCATTTTCTAAGAGACCCGCTCGTCCGCGCCGGCGCGCGGCGTCGCGCGCTCGACGAGGCGGAAGAGCGCGAGGCCGAGAACCGTCGAGGCCATGACGAACGCGGCGAAGCGGATGGGCGCGGCGGGGCTGCCGGCCGCGTCACGCACGACACCCGCCGCGAGCTGCGTCGCCGCCATCACGACGTAGAACACCGCGTAGTAGACGCCGAGGGCGGTCGCCAGCCGCTGGGGCGCGACCGCCCTGGGCACGAGCGCCATCACCGCGCCCGGCGACACTCCGGTCGCGAGGCCGAGCAGGCAGAATGCCAGCAGGGGATGAGCGAGGACGGGCAGCAGCATCGTGACGAGCCCCGCGGCGAGGCTGCCGGCGACGATGCTCAGGTTCGGCCGGCGGAGGCGGTCGGTGAGGAGCCCGCCGAGGGGCACCGAGAGGATCGTCACCCAGATCGCCAGGCTCACGACGAAGCCGGCGTCGCCGAGCGAGAGGCCGCGGGCCATCAGCATCGCGGGGCCGAACGCGACGACAGCGACGAGGCTCGCGTTGAAGCAGCCCCACGCGAGGCCCGCGCTCACCGCGAGCCCGACCTCGCGCGCCGCGAGCCCCGCGCGGCGCGCCGGCGGCGCCCCGGCCGCGCCGCCCGCCGTGCGCGACGGGTCGCGGTACGCGAACGCGATCAGCACCAGCCCGAGGGCGGCGGCAAGCGCCGTCGCCACGATCGCCATCCGCCACGACGAGCGGGTGGCGAGGCCGCCGAGCGTCGCGGCGGCGACGCCGAGGCCGACCGGCCAGCTCGTGAGCATGACGGCCATCGCCGTCGACATCTCACGCTCGGCGAACCAGTCGGCGACCATCTTGGCGAGCAGGATGTTCATGAGCACGGCGCCGATGCCGCTCAGCAACCGCCCGGCGGCGGCGACGGTGAAGCCGGGGCTGGCGGCGGTCACGAGGCCGCCCACGACCATGAGCGCGAGGCTGCCCACCACCGTTCGGCGTTCGCCCAGGCGCTGGCCGACGACGCCGCTCGGCAGCGCGAAGAAGGCGCCAGGCAGCATGTAGAGGCCGATGAGCAAGCCGAGCTGTGCCCAGGTGAGCCCGAGCTCGGAGACGAGGAGCGGTCCGACGGAGGCGACGGACTGGAACTGATAGCCCATCGATGTGCGGGTGACGAACACGATCGCCAGCGCCACCCAGCGGTTGGCCATGTGCCGGGGATGATAGCGGACGGGGGCACCCTCGGCTACGTTGCCGTGCTATTCTCGCCGCGCCGCGAACTCGTATGTGATGCGCGACTGGTCGCGTGAGACTCGTGCGAGAGGAGGCAGAGATGGGACGGGGCTTTGCATTGTTCGCCGGCGCGGCGCCCGAGATCATCCGCGCGTCAGCGCGGGAGGCCGAGGGGCTCGGGTACAGCTCCTTCTGGGTGAACCATCCCGGCGCGACCGATGGGCTGGCGGCGCTCGCGCTGGCCGCGACGGAGACACGGCGTATCGAGCTCGGGATCGGGGTGATTCCCCTCCACACGCGCGGACCGGACAGCATCGTCCAGGGGGTGCGCGCCAACGCGCTTCCCCTCGGTCGTCTCCTCCTGGGTGTGGGGAGCCCGAACCCGGGCGCCCTCAGACGTGTGCGCGACGGGGTCGCCGCGTTGCGGTCCGAGCTCCCGGTGCGCCTCGTCGTGGCGGCGCTCGGTCCCCAGATGTGCCGCCTGGCCGGGGAGGTCGCCGACGCAGTGCTCTTCAACTGGCTGACGCCCGAGCATGCGCGTCGCTCGGCCGAGTGGGTGCGCGTCGGGGCGACGGCGGCGGGTCGGCACATGCCGAAGCTCTTCGCGTACGTCCGCGTCGCTCTCGGGGCGGCGGCGTGCGACCGACTGCTGGAGGAGGCGGCCCGTTACGCGGCGATCCCGGCGTACGCGGCCCACTTCGCGCGCATGGGCGTGAAGCCGGTGGAGACGGCGATCGCGGCACAGAGTCCGGACGCCCTCGCGCCCGCGCTCGGAAAGTGGCAGGGAGTGGTCGACGAGATCGTTCTCCGCGCCATCACCGGAACGGACACGGTCGAAGAGAACGTGGCGCTTCTCCGAGCGGCGAAGCCGCTCGAGTGAGGGGGCGAGCCGCGCTCACGGCGCGAGCTCTTTCCTGAAGCCCCACTCGCGGCTCCGGTCGATATCGTCACAGGTGCGCTCGCCGAAGCGCGTGAAGCCGAGCCGCTCGTACATGACGTGCGAGGTCACGAGCCGCGCGTCGGACCACGCGACGACGAGCCCCGAGCCGGACGTCCTTGCCCAGTCGAACACCCGCTCCATGAGCGCACGTCCGAGGCCGCGACCACGGTACGCGGGAAGCAGATAGAGCCGCTTGACCTCGCAGGCGCCGCGCCCCGCCGGCACGACCGCGACGGTGCCGACCACGCGGCCGTCGTCCACCAGGACCCAGAACCGGCCCCCGCGCTCCAGATAGGAGCCGCGGATGTCGGTGAGGTCCGCGTCGAATCCCGACGGATCGAAGGTCATCGCGTACTCGCGGAACACGGCGCCGATCACGTCCGGCACGGCCGCCGCGTGCGACGCGTCGAACGGCACGATCGCCGGGCTTTCCCTCACGGCCCGATTCTACTATAGTAGACTTCGATCGCTATAGGAGAGAGGGTGCGAGGGGCGGCGCAGGCGTCACGGGGTCTCGATCTGGCGCGGCTCGGCGGGCGCATACGGGAGGAGCGCGCCCGGCGGCGGCTCTCCCTGGAGGCCCTCGAGGCGCGGAGCGGGGTGAGCCGCAGCATGCTCTCCGCCGTCGAGCGTGGCGGCAAAGCCCCGACCGTCCTCGTGCTGGATCGCATCGCCACGGGGCTCGACACGAGCATCGCCCGGCTCCTCGGCGACGAGCGGGCGTCGCGAGTCGTCGTGCTCCGGTGCGGAGCGCAGGACGTCGCGCACGATCCATCGGGCTGGGAGCGGCGTATTCTCTCGCCGGTCCTGCCCGGCGTGGAGTTCGAGCTCATGCGCACCACAATTCCGGCGGGCGTGGATGCCGGCGCCTTCTCTCCGCACGCAGCGGGCTCGCGTGAGTATCTGGCGGTGGAGCGGGGCACGCTCCGTCTGACCATCGACGGCGCGCCCTACACGCTCCGTCGCGGCGACAGCATCTATTATGCAGGCGACTGCGTGCACGCGTTCGCCAATCCCGGCGGCAGGGACTGCGTCTACTATCTTGCGATGGACGTCGCGGGCCACGCGCATCGGTCGAACGCCAAGCGTCACCCCTCCCGATGACACCCCCGGCGCTCGTCCCCGACGATTTCCGTCGACTCGGCCACGAGATCGTCGAGCTCGTCGCCGCGTACCTCGCCGGGCTCCGCGCGCGCCCCGTCTTTCGTCCGATGGACGCGCGCGAGCGGCGGGCGCTGCTCGAGCAGCCGCTCGGCGAGGCGGGCGCGGCGCCCGAGGTCATTCTCGAGGCGTTCCGGGGTGCCGTGCTGCCGCACCCGATGGGCAACGGGCATCCACGGTTCTTCGGCTGGGTCAATTCACCGCCCGCTCCAATCGGGGTGCTCGCCGAGTTCCTGGCCGCGGCGATGAACCCGAGCTGCGCGGGCGGCGATCACGCCGCGATCTACCTCGAGCGGGGCGTGATTCGCTGGCTCATGGAGCTGGTGGGGTTTCCGACGGCCGGGAGCATGGGCCTGCTCGTCGGCGGGGGCTCGATGGCCTCGCTCATCGGACTCACGGCGGCCCGCCACCGAGTGGCCGCGGCGCAGGGCTGGAACGTGCGCGACGACGGGCTTCAGGCCGGCCATCCGCCGCTCATGCTCTACGTGGCGGAGGAGGGGCACAGCTGCCTGCGCAAGGCCGCGGAGCTGCTCGGGCTCGGCGCGGCGTCCATCCGCACGATTCCCGTCGACGCGGACTTCCGGATGAGCGTCCCGGCGCTCCGCGATGCGGTGACCGCGGATCGCGCCGCCGGCCGCGTGCCGGCCTGCGTCGCAGCGAGCGCAGGAACCGTGAGCACCGGCGCCGTCGATCCGCTCGACGCCCTCGCGGATATCTGCGCCGCGCACGGCCTGTGGTTTCACGTCGACGGTGCCTACGGCGGCTTCGGCGTCCTCGATCCCGCGCGAGCGTCGCGCTACACGGGACTGGAGCGCGCCGATTCGCTGGCGCTGGACCCGCACAAGTGGCTCTCCGTCCCCGTCGAGTGCGGCGCGGTGCTCGTGCGCGACGGCGTCGTGCTGCGCGAGGCGTTCAGCCTCGTGCCCCCGTATCTCCGCACCCGGGAGGGCAAGGGCTTCGGCGGGCTGCCGTGGTTCTCCGAGTACGGTCCCGAGCAGACGCGCGGCTTCCGGGCCCTCAAGCTCTGGATGGTCCTCCAGTACCTCGGGCGTCGCGGCGTCGCGTCGCTCGTCGCGCGCCACATTGCCCTCGCGACGCATCTGGCCGCATGTGTCGACGCCGCGCCCGATCTCGAGCGACTCGCACCGGTCGAGCTGTCGATCGTGTGCTTCCGCTACGTGCCGCCGGGATTGCGGGGTGATCATGCGCGCCTGAACGATCTCAATCAACGCATCATGGAGGCGATCCAGAGCGGGGGCAACGCCTTCCTCACCGGCACCGTCCTGCGCGGCGACTTTGCACTGCGGGCGTGCGTGCTCCACTATGCGACGACGGAAGACGACGTCGCCGCGCTCGTGGACGTCGTTCGCACGACGGGCGCGGCGCTGGCCGGCGAGCGCGCGCGGTGAGGCCCGACCTCGCCCGCCGACCCGCGAGGATCTCGCTCGCCTGGTGGGCGACGCCCGAATAGAATGAGCCCGGTGATCATGATCCGGGTGCAGGCGGTGAGCAAGACGACAGGGGAGGCGACCGTATGAGGCTCTCGGGCAAGGTGGCGCTCATCACGGGCGGTGCCAGCGGCATGGGCCGGAGCGAAGCGACGATCTTCGCGCGGGAGGGCGCGCGGGTCGTCGTCGGCGACGTCCTCGAGGCCGACGGGCATGAGGTGGCCGAGAAGATCGCGGCGGCGGGCGGTCAGGCGCGGTTCGTGAGGCTCGACGTGACCAGCGAGACGGACTGGCAGGCGGCCGTGAACACCACGGTGGCGAGCTTCGGCAAGCTCGACGTCCTGGTCAACAACGCCGGGATCAGCGGCACGTTCGATCCCGACACCACGAGCACGGCGGCGTGGGACACCCTCATGAACGTGAACGCCAAGGGCGTCTTCCTCGGGATGAAGCACGCCGTCCCCGCCCTGCAGCGGGCCGGCGGCGGCGCCATCGTCAACATCTCGTCGATCTCGGGCTTCGTCGGTCAGGACCGGATCCACATGGGCTACAACGCGTCGAAGGGGGCCGTGCGTGTCATGACCAAGTCGGCCGCCGTGCAGTATGCCAAGGACGGCATCCGGGTCAACTCGGTGCATCCCGGCGTCATGCCACCGATGCGGACGGCCAAGGCGTCGGCGGATCCGGCGTGGCGCGAGAAGACGCTGAGGGCCGTGCCGATGAAGCGGGAGGGCCGCGTGGAGGAAGTCGCCTACGCCGTGCTCTTCCTGGCCTCGGACGAGGCCTCGTACATCACCGGGACCGAGCTGGTTGTCGACGGTGGCTATCTGGCCGTGTAGGACGAGGCGCCCGGAGGCCGATCTTCATTTCAACCCCGACTTGCGCATAGCGGCCAGAAAACGATCGAGATCTCTCTGATTCTTGTAGGGCACGATCTGTCTCAGGCTCTCCACGGAAGCCTGCGGGCTGAGCCTCGAGGCTGCCGCCGCTTCGGCTCGTGCTTCCCGCTCGAGGCCCTGCTCGCTGTAGAGGACAACCAGGAAGGCGTGGGCGGGCACGAAATTGGGGTTCCGCTCGAGCACCTTTTTCAGGGTCGCGATCGCATCATCACTCCGTCCGGTCAAGTACAGCGCGTGCCCGAGCGTCCACGAGTAAAAGAAGGGATACCGCGGATTGAGGCGCATCGCCTGCTTGATGTACCCGATGGCCTCTTCCGCCATCCCGGACCACGCGAGGACCTCCGCCAGGTTCTCATAAGTGTCAGCATCGTTGGGGGCCAGGGCCACGGCCCGCTCCGCCTGGGCGATCGCCCGCGCGTGCTCTTTCTGCCACAGCGAGACCTGGCTCAGTAGCCTGTAGGGGCCGGCCAGCGAGTCATCCCGGGCGACGGCCTTTTGGGCTAGCTCGAAGGCCCGCTGCAACGTCTCGGCGTCTCGACTCCACTGAAACTGCCACGCCTGCAAGTGGGACCACCCCAGGGCGGCATACGCCATCGCATAGTCCGGGTCCAGGTCCACGGCTTTTCCGAACATCTTTCGCGCCTCGGCATTCGCCTCCTCCGTGGTGCGCCGCTGGTACTCCATGCCGCGCAAGACATAGTCATAAGCCTCGAGGTTCCGCGTGGGCGTTCGCCCGAGACGGTCCTTCTCTGGAATGGTCAGCTTCACCGCGAGGACCCCGACGATCTTCTGCGAGACCTCATCCTGCAGCGCAAAGACGTCCTTCAGGTCCCGGTCATAACGCTCCGCCCACAGGTGATACCCCGTGGTGGCATCGACGAGCTGCGCGGTGATCCGCACCCGGTTCCCGGCCTTGCGAACGCTGCCTTCCAGAACGTAGCGCACGCCCAGCTCACGGCTCACTTGAGCGGGCTTGACCGGCTTGCCCTTGTAAGCAAAGACGGAGTTGCGCGCGATCACGAACAGCCCCGAGAGCTTGGAGAGGCCGGTGATGAGGTCCTCGGTGATCCCGTCGCTGAAGTACTCCTGCCCGGCGTCGCCGCTCATGTTCTCGAAGGGGAGCACGGCGATGGAGGGCTTGTTGGGCAACTCCATTCCGGGGGAACGCGAGCGGAAGTAGAGGCTCCAGACCGCCACGCTTCCCGCGACGACGAACAGGACAAGGCCCAGAGACCAAGTCGCCCGTCGCCACGAGCGCCACCCGACAATCCTCGGAATTCCCCGACCCGTGCCAGCGGGTTTGGGCTCGAGCAGGACCCGATAGACCCGGACCGGCTCCAGGATGTTCTTGACGACGTGCTCGCCCAGAGGCTCGTACGCGCGCGCCAGCTTGTTCTTGACCTGGTCATAGACCGTGCCGGAGATTGAGATGCCTCCCGCCTCGGCCAGTCCCTCCACGCGCGCCGCGATGTTCACGCCGTCCCCATAGATGCGCTCACCCTCCACGATCACATCCCCGAGGTTGATGCCGATGCGAAACTCCAGCCTGCGGGGAACCGGCAGCTGCGCGTTCCGCGATTTGAGCTCTCGCTGAATCTCCGCCGCGCACTCCACCGCATCCACCACGCTGGCAAACTCCGCCAGTAGGTTATCCCCGGAGGCATCGACCACACGGCCGCGGCGCTCTCGGATGAGCGTCGCCATCACCTCGCGGTAGGCGGTGAGTGTTCGGACGGTCGCCACCTCGTTCTCGCCCATGAGGCGGCTGTAGCCCTCGACATCGGCGCTGAGGATGGCGGCGAGCTTACGTTCGACGGTAGGAGGGTTCACGGGGTGGCGGCTTCATCTCGAGTTCCGCCCGACGGACAGTCTTACCCGCAGTGGCAGGCGCCGTCAACGACGAAGTTCACGATCAGGTCTCCCTCTACGCGGCCCTCCCTAAGATCCGCGTCGCTTCCCCGATCACCTCATTTCCGTTCGATCCATTTCTCGCGGCAGCCGGTGTAACCGAGGTGCGCGAGCGTCCCCACCAGCTCGACCTGGTTCCCCAGCGTGACCCGTCGGCCGGTGAGCTCACTCGACCAGGTCACCGGCAGCCCGTCCAGATTGAAGATGCGGAACTCGTTGCGCTCGTCATCGATCAGGACGAAGCCGATTTCCCACCTCGGGATCGCCTGGATCGCGTGACAGAGCGGCAGGACGTTGACGGTGAGCAGCAGCACGAGTAGCGATGGTGCACAGGAGTGCCTCATGAACCCGTCCTCGGGGCGCGTGAAGCGCGTGAAGGCCGGACGGTGAGCCGACGAACAAGGCCCCCGGCGCGTCTGTCCGTAGTGACGGCCGGTGGAGAGTCCGAGGTCCTGGGTTAATCCCTCAGAGCTTGAGGGTTGGTCGTGAAGTCTTTGGCCTTGAGGTTATCGTAGCCTAAAGTTCCTCTGCGACCCAAATTCCTCGATCCGCGTGAAGTAACGAGCGCGCCTCGGGCTGACAGTCAAGGCGAGTGTCGGCGTTATGATGGCGTAGACAGTGTCGCGCTTCCTCATTCTGCTCGCTCTCGCTCAGGCTGGGTGCGTGGGAGTCGCTTCCCCGGCCCCGACGCCCCAGGCCCGTGCGCAGGCGTATCTCGAACAGGGCCAGGCCCTCATCGCCCGCGGCGAGATGGCGGCGGCCGCGACGGCGCTGCGCGAGGCGCTGCGGCGGGAGCCCGATCTGATCCAGGCTCGCGCGAGCCTCGGGCTCGCCCTCTACGGCATGGGCGATCTCGACGCGGCGGTCGACGAGCTGCGCGCGGCCCTCCGCCGCCAGCCCGATGCCGTCACGGCTCGGCTCACCCTGGCGACGGCGCTCGTGGCGAAGCAGGACTGGGCGGCGGCGCGCATCGAGCTCGAGCAGATCCTGAACGAGCGCCCCGACCTGCGTCAGGCGCACTACAGCCTGGGCGTCGTGCGCTACGCGCTGGGCGACCTCAACGGGGCGATCGAGGCATACCGTGGCGTTCTCGCGGGCGACCCGCAGAACCACGATGCGCGCTACAACCTCGCGCTCATGCTGAGGCTGGTGCAGCGCGATGCCGAGGCGGCGCCGGAGTTCCTCGCCGCCGCCCAGGCGGGGCACGCGCGGGCGCAGTATTTCGCAGGCACGGCCTATGCGGGAGGCCTGGGAGTCGAGCGCGATCTGGCGGTGGCCATCATGTGGTGGTTCCGGGCGGCCGAGCAGGGGGTGACGCAGGCAGACGAAGCGCTAGCGCAGCTCCGCCAGGTCGCGCTGGGGCGGGGCCGGCGCGCGTCGGCCGATCGCCAGGCCGTCGAGCAAGCGTTTCAGGACTACCGAATTGCGCTCTGGAGGGACTTCCCGAACCTCGGGGCGAACGGCGACGACACGTTGGGTGGCGCGCTGCTCCGGCATGGACGCGTACGCGAAGCGGTGCCGGTGCTGATCCGCGAGGCCTCCGCGCTGAGCGAGCCGGCGCAGCGCCTGCTCGAGACCCTCTACGAGCAGGGCATCGAAGGACAGCTGCCCGCGCACGACGCGCGGATTCTCGGCTACTTCAACCGCGCGGCCGCCGAGGGTCTGCGCGCGCCCGTCCGTTAGGAGCCCCACGATCGTCAGGAGCCCCGCGATTCCCCGCCACGCACTCATGGCCGCGGTGATCGGGCTCGCGGCGACCCTCCTGGCACTGGGTGTGGCCGCCCTCGGTGGCGCGGGCGCCACGGCGCTCGAGTGGTCGGTCTATGATCGCGGGGTTCGCGCGCGCGCGGCGGCGCCCGTCAGCCCCGCGCTGCTGGTCGTCGCCCGCGACCCGGCGAGCGAGGCCCGATTCGGTACGGGTTCCTGGGACCGGGCGGTCCTCGCCCGACTCATCACGAGTCTTTCCCGCGCCGGCGCCGCTGCCATCGGTTTCGACGTCCCGCTCGGGCAGCCGAGCGCGCCAGGCCGCGGAGGCGCGTCGAGCGACGCCCTGCTGAGCCAGGCGACCGCCCTGACGAACGCCGTCGTCTATCCGATCTCCCTCGAGCTCACCCGCGCGGCGCCGCTCGATGGGCATTTGGCGGCCCACCGATCCTGGCTGCCGGGTGCGCGGATGCCGCTGGCGTTGCCCGCGGCGCTGCCCCTCGCGGGGCCGTTGCCCGGGCTCGCCCAGCACGCCCGGGCCCTCGGCCACACGCTTGCCGCGGTCGATCCCGACGGCGTCGTACGCAGGGTTCCGGTCTTCGTCCGGCTCGACGACGCTGCCGTGCCGTCGTTGGGCCTGGCGCTTGCGATGGCGTTCATGGACGTGCGGCCGGATCAGGTCGTGGTGGCGCGTGGTGGCGTCGTGATCCCGCAGCCCGGTTCGGGGCTCGCGCCGGTGCGGATCCCGCTCGATGGGCGCGGCCGGGCTCTCGTCAAATACGCCGCGCCGCAACGGCTCAATCTCGTGCCGTTCCTCGACATCTGGACGGCGATCGACGAGCGGCGGGTGGAGACGCTCCAGCGCCTGGTCGACGGCAAGATCGTGCTCGTTCTCGCCGAGCCCGCTCGCGGTCAGTACCGCACGCCGGTGGGTCCGATGTCCGACGTCCTGATCCAGGCCCAGCTTCTCAACGCCGTGCTGGCAGGATCGTGGCTGAGAGAAGCGCCGCTCGGGTGGACGCTGCTCGGCGCGCTCGTCGTCGCCGGGCTGACGGCATGGCTCTGCCTGGCGCTCTCCTGGTGGAAGGCGCTGGGCGGAGTCGCCGTCTTGACCGCGGGCTATGTCGTCGCTCTCTTGCTGTCGCCATCGCTGATCGGCGTCCTGCTACCGGTGGTCCTGCCGCTCGGCGCGGTGGTCGTGGCGTGCGCCGGCGCCCTCGGGTGGAACCAGCTCGGCTTCGCCTATCGCCTCCGGCACCTCGAAGGCGAGGTGGGGAAGATTCGCGAGGCCCTGGTGGGCCAGGAGTCCACCGTCGAGGCGCTGGAAGAAGACCTCGAGGCGGCGCGCGCCGCGGTGGCGCGATCGAGCGGCGCCGAGCGCGAGCTGCTGCAGACCACGGAGGCGCTGCGGCGGCAGCTCGGGGAGGCGCGGGCGCAGGAGGAGCAGACGCGAGGGCAGCTCCGCGACCTGGAGCGCGAGCTGCGAGCCGCCGACACGGGACAGATGCAGCTCGACGACGCGGAGCAGGAGCGACTGCGGCGACAGTGTGCGGAGGTCTCCATCATCACCCGCGATCCCGGGGTGCTGGCGCTGTTCCGGGATCTGGAGAAGGCGGCGCGTGCGTCCCTGCCGATCCTCATCCTCGGCGAGCCGGGGACGGGCAAAGAGCTGTTCGCGCGGGCGGCCCACCGCCTGAGCCCGCGCGCCGGCGGGCCGTTCGTCGCGGTGAACATGGCCGCCATTCCGCCCGAGCTGTTCGAGAGCGAGCT
>Ga0209802_1000947_pt1 | contig 22289 bp, 22 predicted proteins | sample GraSoiAngelo_129_FD_185886 | JGI IMG/M metagenome (GOLD analysis project Ga0209802, IMG submission 185886) | Grasslands soil microbial communities from the Angelo Coastal Reserve, California, USA - 14_0927_12_40cm (SPAdes) (version 2) | ecosystem: Environmental > Terrestrial > Soil > Grasslands ... | reverse complement strand
CCAGCGTGATCGTGTATCCGACCGGCGGAGCGGTGGGGTTGATCGGCATCTGGAAGGCCGTCCAGGAGTTGGCCGCGGTCGGGTGGGTCACCTCTCCCCTCCCCCGCCTGGTTGCCGTCCAGGCCGCCGGCTGTGCGCCCCTGGTCACGGCGTTCCGAGCCGGCGCCGATCATGCCGAGCCGGTTCCGGACCCGCACACCGTCGCACCCGGCATCCGGGTACCCAGCCCGCTGGCCGATCGGCTGGCCCTCCGGGCCTTGCACGACAGCGCCGGGACGGCCATCGCGGTCTCGGACGCCGACCTTCTCCAGGAGATGCGCCGGGCCACACGATTAACCGGCATCCTGTGGAGTCCAGAAGGCGCGGCCACCATCGCCGCTGTTCGAGCCCTGCGGGCCAACGGGTGGCTCGCGGCGGAAGACGAGGTCGTCCTCTTGAATACCGGCTCGGGCCTGAAGACCCTGGACCTGTTCTAGCCCGCGGCGGCGTCGTCCCGCGCAATCAGCACCGGGTCGGGGCGCAGCGCCAGCCGCACCCGGGTGCCGGCCGTGAGGGCGCTGGCTTCTGACGTTGGCAGCTGGGCGAGGACCGTCACATCCCCCAGGTCGACTGTGACCCGGCTGGTCGCACCCAGAAACGCGGTGGCGATCACGATGCCGACCAGAGGCCCGGAGGCCAGCTGACCATCCGTCGTCAGCGTCACCGCTTCGGGCCGCACCAGGGCGACCGCCGGTCCCTCGGGCGCCTCGGGCTGAACCAGCGGCAACCGAATTCCCCGCACTTCGACGGCGCCCCCGCGAACCATCCCGGCCAGCCGGTTGGTCAGACCGACAAACGAGGCCACAAACGGCGTCGCCGGTCGCGAGTACACCTCCACCGGCGGCCCCAGCTGCTCGATCCTGCCCGCGTTCATCACTCCGACCCGGTCCGCGATCGCGAGCGCCTCCTCCTGATCGTGGGTCACGAAGAGGGTGGTGATTCCGACCTCGAGCTGCACGCGGCGGATCTCGTCTCGCAGTCGAGACCGCACCTTGGCATCGAGAGCTGACAGCGGCTCGTCCAGCAGCAGCACCTTGGGCTGGATCGCCAGCGCGCGGGCCAGCGCCACCCGCTGCTGCTGGCCGCCCGAGAGCTGGTGCGCGAACTTGTTGGCGTGCGCCGAAAGGCCGACCAGCTCCAGCGTATCCGCCGCCCGCTTGCGGCGCTCGGCCGCCCCGACCTTGTGCAGCTGCAGACCGAAGGCCACGTTCTGCATCGCGGTCATGTGCGGGAACAGCGAGTAGGCCTGGAACACCATGCCGATCTCGCGCTTGTTGGCCGGAAGATTGGTGACGTCCTCGCCACCGAAGACGACCCGTCCACTGTTCGCCTCTTCCAGGCCCGCCACCAGCCGGAGGGCGGTGGTCTTGCCACATCCCGATGGCCCCAGCAGCGCGACCAGCTCGCCCGGGGCGAGGGTGAGACTGAGCCCGTTGAGGGCCGAGACGCCCGCGTAATGGCGGCGCAGGTCCTCGAGGCGGACCTCGACCCCTGCGCCTCGACCTCCGTTCACGGCCTTCACCTCAGGCCTCCTCGGCGCGCGCCATCCGTGCCCGTGGGCGGCCGACGAACGACAGGATCAGCAGCAGGACGAACGCGAACAAGAGGGCCGCCACCGCGACTGCGATCGACGTGCCAGCGCTGACGAAGCTCTGATACAGGATCGCGACCTGCAGGTTTTCGTACAGCAGCAAGTTGGCGAAGGTGAACTCGCCCAGGACCAGGGCGACCGAGAGCAGGCAGGCGTTCAAGATCGCGCCCGACATGTTCGGGACCACCACCCGCAGCATCACCGTGCCCCATCCCGCCCCCAGGCTGCGAGCCGCCTCGCTCAGCGTCTTCAGGTCGATGGAAGCCAGACCGGCATCGAGCGTGCGGTAGGTATAGGGCAGCACCAGGACCAGGTAGGCGAACGCGAGCATCAGGATCGAGTCACTCACGTTGATCTTGATCCACCGGTACAGCGGTACCATGCCGACGACCAGGGCGATCGCCGGGACCGTGAGCGGCAGCAGGCAGATGAACTCGATGATTCTCGTCAAACCCGGAAGTCGCAGCCGCACCCAGACCATGGTCGGAAGCAGCAAGACCAGCATCCCGACCGAGGTGATGGCGGCCAGCTCCAGCGAGACGGTGATCGCCTGCACGAGATCGGGGACCTTGATGATGTCCGCCCAGGTCTGCAGCGTCCGGGGTGCGGTCAGGCTGTTGCCGCGGGTCGAGAACTCCACCATGGCGCCGATCGGAATCAGGAAGAAGGCCCCCATGACCAGGAAGACGGTGACGCGAAAGACCCCCAGCCTGAAACGGCGCGCGCGATTCATTCGAGCGCGCCCCGGCGGCGGTCAGTCATCGCAGCCATCGGCCACTGCGTTGCTGCAGCACGGCGTATAGGACCGTGACGATGGTGACGATGAGAATCATGGACACGGCCAGCGCCTTCGCGAGCCCGGGCTGGGCCCGGCCGGTCTCGCTGGTGAGCAGGTTGCTGATTGCCAGGGGCACGATCAGGCTCCCCTGGGAGATGAGGGCTTGCGCGGTGGCGTACGCGGAGAACGCGTTCGCAAACAGGAGCAGCGTGCAGCCCAGGAATGATGGCGCCAGCAACGGGCCCGCCACGTACCGCCAATAGTGCCAGCTGGTGCCGCCCAGGCTCTCGGTCGCCTCCCGCCACTGCGGCCGGATGCCGTCCAGCGCCGGCAGAAAGACGAGAACCATCAGGGGGATCTGGAAATACACGTAGAGGAGGGTGAGGCCGCTCAGCTCGTAGAGCCAGACCTTCCCGTTGGGGAAGATGTTGATGCCGTGCTGTTGAAGCAAGATGGTCACGAACCCGGTCGTGCTGAGTGTGGCGAGGAACGCGAAGGCCAGCGTGACGCCGCCGAACTGCGCGAGCACGCCCGAGGCTGAGGTTACCGCCCGCCGGAGGAGGCCGCGTGGATTGCCGGTGACCACCGCGTACGCCAGCAGGGCGCCGGCGAACCCGCCCGCGAGGGCGCTCACCAGGGAAACGACCGCGCCGTTCACGAAAGACTTGACGAGGAATGGCTGGTTGATGGACGTGAAGTTGGAGATAGTCAGGCTGCCGTCTTTGGCGGCAAACGACCCCGCCGCAATAAGCACAGTGGGCAGGAGCAGGAACAGGCTCACGTACGCGAAGAACGGCACCGCCCCGAGCCACGAAAGAGGCAGCCGCCGCCCGCCCCTCCAGGGGCGAGCGGCGGCGTGAACGGCCGGGCTACCGGCAGGCGTCAACCGATCGCCGCCGACCAGTGGGCAGAGACGTACGTACCCGCGGCGACCTGCTGTTCCTGAGACGGGTAGAGTGGCGTGCCAGTCACGGCGGGCAGAGCCGCCAGGGCAGCCTGATCGATCGTCCCAGCCGTTTTCATTGCCGTCTGGCGGACAGGCCGGCACGCGCCCTTGAGATAGATGTTCTGTCCTGCATCCGAATAGATGAACTCTTGCCAGAGCCGGGCGGCGGCCGGGTGGGGCGCCGTCTTGCTGATGGCCTGGGCGTACGAGCCAAAGAGCGTCGCGTTCGGTGGCACGAAGACCTTCCACGTCGAAACGTCCTTGACGTGGGTCAGGGAGTTGTAATCCCATTGGAGCAGGACTGGGGTCTGCCCAGCCTTGACGGTGGCGGCCGTCCCGATCACGGGCACGAAGTTCCCCGCCACCTTCAGCTGATGGAAGAAGTCCACCCCCTTGCTCACATCGTCCAGCGATCCGCCGTTGGCGACGGACGCCATGATAACGCCGTTCAAGGCTTGGTTAGATTGGGTCGGGTCGCCGGCGAGCGCGACTTTGCTCCTGAACCCAGCGCCAAGGAGGTCCGACACCGCGCTGATAGTGCCGCCGGGGACCTTGCTCGAGTCGTAGCCGATGGCCATGAACCCGCCGTAGTCCGAGTACCACAGGCCGGTTGCTTCCTTCAGACTGTCTGGGAGGTCGCCCCAGGTCGCCACCTTGTAAGGGGCGAAGACGGCCGTGTTGGAGACGGCGACTTTGAGGCCCACGTCCACCACATCAGGGGCGGTCGAGGTGCCCGCGTTCTGGTTGATGGCATCGACCTCCTGCTGGCTGCTGCCGTTCGGGTTTTCGGAGTTGACGGCGATGCCGTACTTGGACGTGAAGGTACTGATGGCCTCGCCGTAGTTGCACCAGTCCGGCGGTAGCGCGATCACGTTGAGCTTGCCTTCCGCCTTGGCCGCGGCGATTAGCTTGTCCATGCCGCCCACGTCGGCCGCGGACTTGGCGTCGGCCGCCTTGACGGTCGACGCGGGCGTGTTCGTCCCCCCACAGGCCGTCAGCAGCAGGATGGCACCCACCAGGATGCCCAGTCGGTTGGCGCGGTTGTTCATAGATCCCCTCCTTAGAGTCGACCGATTTGTCCCATCGTTTTAACCATCTCGGAACAGGATGTCAAGGAACGGCAGCGAAGCCGCTGGCGCTCGAATGCCGCAGACTGACGGCGATGGCTGATCACGCCGCCAGGGTGGTCCTGCTAGGCCTGGATGGGTTTCCCGCCCGAGTCATCTCACCTGAGATCACGCCGCGACTGTGGCGGCTCGGGGAATCGGGCGGCCGGGCCGCCTACGGTGTGACCGCCCTGCCCTCCTCGACCTATCCCGGTTTTGGTTCGCTGCTGACCGGCCGGCTGCCCCGGGGGCACGGGGTCCGTACCACCGCCGCCCTGGTCTACAGCGAGCTGCCCGCGTGGGCCGGTACCTGGCGCCAGGTCCAGGTGCCCACCCTATTCGAGGCCTGCCGAGCCGCCGGCCTGGCCAGCGCCGCCATCCAAGGCGACCACGTGATGCATGGAGTGCTCAAGACGGAGGCGGCCAGCCTTATCTGGCCACCGAATGGGACAGTCCCACCGGGCACGCCGCTGGATGATCACGGGTATCCGACCAACGCCGCCGTCCTACCCCACCTGCTGGCCGCCGTGGCGGACCAGTCCCTGGACTTCGTGTTCGGGCATCTCAACGAGGCCGATACGGTCGGGCACGACCTCGGTCCCGACTCAGAACCCGCCCGGGCCTGCTACCGGGCCACCGACGCCGTCATTGGCGAACTCCTGGATAGCGCGGTCGACTGGGAACGGACGCTCGTGATGGTCGTCTCGGACCACGACATGGAGCCGCGCACCAGCAATCAGCCGATCAAGCTTCTCGACGCGGCTGAACACCTGGTCGACGCGGTGATCGCCGATGGCGGATCGGCGCTTGCCCACCTGCGTCCTGGAGTCGAGCAGGCGAGGGCCGTCGCCGCCATTGGCGCCGTCGAGGGCGTGGAGATGTGCGTCGACGGCAACGCCGACTTCGTCATTGCCGGAGCCCGGCCCGGATTCATTTTCGACGCGCCCTATCTCCCGCCGGGCGGCTACCACGGCGGCCCGGCCACCGCTCGCACGGTGGCCACAGTCGGCGGCGGTCACCCGGCGGCCAGGCGGATCGGGCGCGCCATCGAAGCCGGGCCTCCGCACCTGGCCGATTGGGCTCCCACCATCGCGTTGCTGCTGGGCCTGCGCCTGCCCGGCGTCGACGGGCACGACCTGCTCGAATAAAAAAGCAGCGGCTGGCGGGCCGCTGCTTTCGTCGCGAGCTCGAGTAGTTTACGCCACGACGCGTTCGCCCGGCGCGGCGGGCTTGTTCCGCTGCACCGCGAAGTAGTAGATAGCGCCCACGATCACGATGATCGCCAGGGTGGCCTCGAAGATCGGGATATTGCCCAGCGTCCCGGGTACGGGGTTGGGCAAGGCACTGAGGGCCGGGTTGCTCAAGGGGCGCGGCCAGAGGAAGTTGACGATCATGGACCCGCCCCAGACCAGCGCCAGCAGGTTGATGATGGTGCCCCAGCCGCCCAGCTTGAACGGGGCATCGGCCTTGGGCCACCCTTTGAGGCGGGCGCGCAGGACTGCGAGGTTGCCGAGCAAGTACGAGAGATAGATCATCCCGGTGGCGGCGATGGCGACGATGCCGGCCCCCGAGTAATAGAAGAGGGGGAGGGCTGCCAGGGCGCCGACGACCAGGCAGGTGCCGACTGGTGTGTGCAGGGTCGGGCTGACCTTGTTGTAGATCCGGCCGAACGGCAGCTTCCCGTCACGGGCCATGCCGAAGGCGAGCCGAATGGTCGAGGTCTGGATGGCCAGGCAGCACACGTAGATCGCCGCAAACACCACGAACAGGTACAGGTTGGCGGCCCAACTCGGCAAGTTGCTGGTGATGATGCTGACCGGCGGAGCGACGGTGCCGGCGGCGGTATCCGCGACATACTTGTGGATGTCGCCGGGGATGGCGATGATCGTCGAGTACATGAACACCCCGCCGATGATGAATGCCCCGATGACCGCGGCCAGCACGGCCCGGGGGGCCGCCCACCGGGGGTTGTTGGTCTCTTCGGCCAGGGTGCTCGCCGTATCGAAGCCGTAGATGACGAACAGGGACATGAACATGGCGGCCAGGAAGGTGCCCGCCTGGTTGCCAAAGCCCGAGCCGAGCTCCTGCGTATTGAACACCACGCCCGCCGATTGGTGGTGGTAGAAGATCAGCAGGACCAGGGCGAAGACGAGCATCCCCAGGATCTCGAACACCACCCCGGTGTTGTTGACGATGGCCACCAGCCGGACGCCGTAGATGTTTAGCGCAGTGGTGGTGATCAGGATGATGGCCGCCACGATGACCTGGGCCTGCAGCGCTCCGGACGCTGTCCCCGTGGGAATGGCCAAGCCGAACACGTTGTTGAGCAGCGGAATCAGGACCAGCGGCACAGTCACGTCGACGGCCGTGACGGTCAGGATGCCGGCGAACAGGTAAATCCAGCCCGTGAACCACGAGTAGCCCCGGCCGGAGAGGTACTTCGTCCACTGGTAGACGGAGCCCGCCACCGGGAAGTGCGCACTCACCTCGGCGAAGTTCAGGGCCACGATGAACTGGCCAAGTGCCACCAGCGGCCAGCTCCAGAAGAAGAATGCGCCGCCAATGCTGAGGCCGAGGAAGTACAGCGTGAAGATACCGGTGCTGGGCGAGATATACGAGAACGCAACGGCAAAGCTCGAATAGGGGCCCAGGATCCTTTTTAGTTCCTGCTTGTACCCGAAGCGGGCCAGGTCGCGCGAATCGGCGCTCTCCCGCTCGGCTGTTCTCATCCCGCCAGTTGGAGGCGTCGTGAGTGTGGAATCTGGCATCCGTCCCTCCCTCTCGTCCCGGCCCACGTGGATTTCCCCCCGGCCGGGTTTGCTGCTCAACTTAGCAGCCGCCTAAAGGTCCGTCAATTCCCTTCGAGCCCGGTGGATTCGGGTTACACGGTGTCGTAGAGGAGACGAGCCCATTCCTCGCCGGAAAAGTCGAGGTGCAGGCCCCGAAAGGGACCGAGGCCGCGAACCGTGACCGGGATCCGGCGGGGCATTCGAGGCATGATGCGTGGGTCGAGAAGGATTCGGCGTCCCTTCACCTGGCCGACCCCGATCAGCCGCTCCGTTTCCTCTCCTCGCCGCCGGCTCCCACGGAGCCGCAGGTCACGGATGTGACCGCCGCCTCAGCAGCGACTATCCTCGTACGCGATGACCAGGGGGTCCGCGGTGGGGCGCTCACCAAGCCAGCGGAGGGCCTCGTCGTCGAAGGCCACCTCGAACTCGGCCATCGCCACCATCGTAGACCAGGTTCCCGGCTGGGCCGGGCGGGTCCAGTCGGTCGAGCCGCTGGAGGGCGGGATCACCAACCGGAACTACCGGGTGGTGGTGGCCGGGGAAACGTTTGTCGTGCGGGTTGGTGGCGCACAGACCGACCTTCTGGGGATAGACCGCGGCATCGAGGCCGAGGCCACCCGGCTCTCGGCGGCGGCAGCGGTGGGCCCGGAAGTGTTGGCCTTCCTCGCCGGCCCAGGCGTGCTGGTGACCCGATTCATCAACGGCGCCCCGCTGGCCCTCGAAGCGGCGCGTCAGCCGGCCGGCCTGCACCGGATCGCCGAGGCCCTCCGTCGCGTCCATGCCGCCGGGTACGTGGAGAAGACCTTCTCGCCGTTTCGGGTGGTCCGCGATTACTGGGTCACCGCCAGTCGGCATGGCGTGACCATCCCGGAGGCGTTCGAATTGGCGCTCCGCACCGCTGACGAGGTGGAGGCGGCGCTCCCGCCCTTCACGCCCCGGTTCTGTCACAACGATCTGCTGAACGCCAACTTCATCGATGACGGCGCCTCCATCCGGATCGTCGACTGGGAATACGCCGGCATGGGCGATCCGTTCTTCGACCTGGGCAATTTCGCCGTCAACCACGAACTGGACCCCAGCGGTGAGCGCGCGCTGCTGGCGGCCTATTTTGGCGAATGTCGCGACCCGGACCTGGCCCGCCTGCGGCTGATGCGCGTCATGTCCGATTTTCGCGAGGCCATGTGGGGTGTGGTCCAGCAGGGGATCTCGACCCTCGACTTCGACTTCCGCGCCTACGCCGACAAGCACTTCGACCGTTTCCAGGCGGCCGCGGCGCAGCCGGCGTTCCGCGATTGGCTGCGCCTGGTCCGCGGGTGAGCCTCCCCGACCGGGCCCGGATCGTCATCATCGGCGGCGGCGTGGGAGGCTGCAGCATCGCCTACCATCTGGCCCAGCGCGGCGAGCGCGACGTGCTGTTGCTCGAACGGGCTGAGCTCACCAGCGGGTCGACGTTCCACTCCGCCGGCCTGGTCGGGCAGCTGCGTTCCAACCTGCCGCTGACCCGGATGATGATGCTGAGCGTCGACCTGTACCGGCGACTGGGAACCGAGACGGGTGTCGACCCGGGCTGGCGCGAAGTCGGCAGCCTGCGCCTCGCGTCCTCACAGCCCCGGTTGGAAGAACTGGAGCGGCAGGCCGGCTGGGGCAAGAGTTTTGGCCTGCCCATCGAGATCATCGGCCCGGACGAGGCCAGCCGACGCTTTCCGCTGATGACGACCTCCGGAGTGCTGGGCGCCGCCTTCATTCCGACCGATGGGTACCTCGACCCCAGCGGCCTGGCCCTCGCCCTGGCCGAGGGCGCCCGCCGGCGGGGGGTGTCCATCCAGACCGGGACCCGCGTGACGGGCATCAGGGTGGAGCGCGGCGCGGTGCGCGGGGTCCAGACGGCCGAGGGCTTCGTTGAGGCCGAGGTGGTGGTCAACGCCGGCGGGATGTACGCCACCCAGATTGGCCAGATGGCGGGGGTGACCGTACCCCTGGTCCCCATGGCGCACCAGTACCTGATCACGCGCGTCAAACTGCCGGTCCCGGACGATCTGCCCACCATGCGCGACCCGGACCTGCTGGTTTACTTTCGGCGGGATGCCGGCGGCCTGGTGATGGGCGGCTACGAGCGTCACCCCGCGCCCTGGGGGTTGCCGGGCATCCCCGGCGATTTCAACAACCGGTTGCTGGCCGAAGACTGGGACCGGTTTGCCGAACTCTCCGAGAATGCCATCACGCGGGTGCCCGCCCTGGAGGCCGCCGACATCGTCAAGCTGATCAACGGTCCGGAAGCTTTCACCCCCGACAACGAATTCATCCTGGGGGAGAGCCCGGTCCACGGCTTCTTCGTGGCCGCCGGGTTCTGCGCCCATGGCATCGCGGGCGCCGGCGGGATGGGCGGGATGATGGCGGAATGGATCCTGGACGGCCAGCCCAGCCTCGACCTCTGGAAGATGGACAGCCGCCGCTTCGGGGCCCAGTACCGAAGCCGGCCTTACGTCCGCGACCGGACGGTCGAGGTCTACTCCACCTACTACGACATCCACTATCCCAATGAGGAGCGGCAGGCCGGCCGTCCGCTGCGCCTCTCCCCCGCCTACCCGCGGCTGGCCGACCTGGGCGCCGCCTTCGGCGAAAAGTCGGGATGGGAGCGGCCCAACTGGTTTGAGTGCAACGCCACTCCGGGCGGGGTGCGCCGACCTCGGGGCTGGGCGGGCGAGCACTGGTCGCCCGCCATCGCGGCCGAGCACCGGGCGACTCGGGAACGGGTCGCGCTCTTCGATGAGACGTCCTTCGCCAAGATCGAGGTGTCGGGGCCGGGCGCCCTGCTCTTCCTGCAGCGACTGTGCGACAACGACGTCGACCGGCCGGTGGGCGCCGTCGTGTACACGCAGATGCTCAACCCGCGAGGTGGGATCGAGTGCGACTTCACCGTGACCCGGCTGGCCGATGACCGCTTCGGCATCGTCACCGGCACCGCCTTTGGCAACCATGACCTGGGCTGGATTTGCCGGCACCAGCCCGAGGACGACAGCGCCGAAGTCCGCGACCTTACATCCACCCGGGTCTGCCTCGGCGTGTGGGGTCCGCGGGCGCGCGACGTGCTGCAGCCGCTGAGCTCGAACGACCTCTCCAACGCCGCCTTCCCCTACATGACCGCCCAGTGGCTGACCATGGGCGAGGTTCCCTGCCTGGCCCTACGGGTCACCTACGTGGGCGAGCTGGGATGGGAGTTCTATGCTCCGACGGAGTATGGACGGCGGCTGTGGGACCTGGTCTGGGAGGCGGGCCAGGAGCACGGCATGGTGGCGGGTGGCTACCGGGCCATCGACTCGCTTCGCCTGGAGAAGGGATATCGAGTGTGGAGCAGCGACATCACGCCCACGGACAATCCATATGAGGCCGGGCTCGGGTTCGCCGTCCGGCTGCAGAAGCCGATCGACTTCATTGGCAAGCCCGCCCTGGTGGCCGCCCGGACGGCGGGCATCACCCGCCGCCTGGTTCCCCTACTCCTGGACGATTCAGAATCCGTCGCCATGGGTGGCGAGCCCGTCAGCGTGGGCGGGCGGGTCCTCGGCCGGGTGACGAGCGGCGGCTATGGCTACACGCTGGAGCGGAGCATCGCCTATGCGTACCTGCCGGCCGATCAGGCCACGGCAGATACATCGGTGCACGTCGAGGTCTTCGGCCAATCCGTGGCTGCCACGGTGGCGGCCGAGCCGCTCTTCGATCCATCGGGAAGCCGGATCCGCGCGTGAGCGAGACCGAAGCGCTGCTCGCCTTCGCCCAGGAGCTGGCCGATGCCAGCGACCGCATCGCCATGCAGTATTTCCGCGGCGATCTCCAGATCCAGACCAAGCCCGACCACTCGCTGGTCACCCGGGCCGATACCGAAATCGAGCGCCAGCTACGGGACCGGATCGCGAGCGCCTTTCCCAGCGATGCCGTGCTGGGTGAGGAGTTCGGAAAGGACTCGGGGTCCTACGAGTCGCGCTGGATCATCGACCCCATCGATGCCACCGCCAACTACGCGCGAGGGGTCCCGGTGTTCGCCACCTTGCTGGCCTACGAACGCGCCGGCGAGCTCCTGCTGGGGATCATCTCAGCGCCAGGGCTCGGCCAGCGCTGGCACGCCTTGAAGGGGCATGGCGCCTGGAACGGCACCCGGCGGCTGCATGTCTCCCAGATCGGCGACCTGGCCCAATCCCAAGTGTTTTATGCATCGCGCACCGCATTCATTCCGGTCGGTCTAGAGGAGCAATTCGATGCGGTCGTGGGATCGACCTGGCGCGACCGCGGCTTCGGCGACTTCTGGGGCTACGCGCTGGTCGCCGAGGGCACGGGTGAGGCGATGTTCGAGCCGGAACTCTACCCCTGGGATCTGGCCGGGCCCCTCGTGGTGGTCGAGGAAGCCGGCGGCCGGCTCACCGACTTCCAGGGCCGCCGCAGCTACCAGGGCCCTACGGCGCTCGCGACCAACGGGCTGGTCCACGAGGCCATCCTGGAAAAGCTCAACCACGTCTAGCCCGATGCCACTCACGGATGACCAGATCCGGCTCCTCTCCCGGGCAACGGAGGATTGGACAGGCCTGTACGAAGCAGTCTGGGAGCTCCGGACAGGTCAACCCCGCCTGGCTGATACGGAGCTCCTTCGACGCGCGAAGAACGCGCTGTCGGAGTTAGTGCGGCGGAACCTTGTCTACATCTGCCGCCTACAATCCAGACCGGCGACCGAGGAGGAGGCTACCCGCTACGCGGCTGACGCCGGTTTCTCGTCGGAGAGCCGCCGATGGCAGACACCGGTTGAGACGCCTGTCGCTCCGGACACGGTCGATGCGGTCTTGCAAGACGACCGCAGCTACGGACCCGAGGGCGAGGAACGTGGCGGCCACTACTGCTTCGCGGCTACGGCCAACGGCCAGGCTGCATACCGGCAACTGCAATGGGACTCCACCGGCCAGAAGCTAGTCGATCCCGGCTAGCAGCTCTTAGTCTCGAGCAGTCGCCGGTCGCTACCGGGCAGGCAGCCGGATCATCCCCAACGTGAGCCCGATGCCCACCAGGATCAGGGCCAGGCCGGCCACGATGTTGGCCGTTGCCGGCTCGCGCAGCAGGACGACGCCATAGATGAGCGCCGTGCAGGGCAGCAGGTAGGTCACCATCGACGTCCGCGTGGGGCCAACGTCCCGGATCAGCCGGAAATAGAAGAGGTACGCGATCCCGGTCCCCAGGACGCCCAGCCCGACGAGTGAAAGTACAGGCAGCAGGTGGACGGCATGGTTCGGCAGGCTGGTCAGGGCGAAGGGCGCCACCATCAGGCCGGCGGAGACACTCTGCCCCAGCGGAGGCACCAGCGGGGGCACGCCCTGCAGCCATGCCCGGACGATCACGAGATTGAGGGCGTATGACAGTGAGGCCAGCAGGACTGCGCCGCCACCAAGCAGCGACGCGCCCGCCAGCGATGACGTGCCGATCCCAAGCAGGACCGCCACTCCCAGGAAGCCGATGACGATGCCGAGCAGCTTGCTCGGCGTCAGCCGATCATGGCTGCCCAGCCACAGGTGCGAGATCGGTGCAGCAAAGAAGGGCGTCGTGGCATTGAGAATGGCGGCCAGGCTGCTGGAGATGTGCAGCTCGCCGTAGGTGATCAGCAGGAAGGGGATAGCCGAACCGGTAGCCCCGATGACGACCAGGACCGGGAGCGTTTGGCGCCACCCAGTCAGCGAGTAGCGGCCCAAGGCCACGATCACGGCCAGGGTGACTGCTCCCAGCAGCAGCCGGATGCCGACCACGTTCCAGAGCGAGAAGTCGCGCAATCCAACCTTGATGAACAGGAAGGAGGCACCCCAGATCAGGGCCAGCAGGAGGAGATCAACCACGTCGCCGCGCCGCACTTAAGCCCGAGCCCTAGAGGATCGAGAGCTGTTTGCCGGCGGCTTGCAGGCGCGCCGGCGGTTTACGCACCAGGTGGTCGAAGATCAGCTGCGACCACGACTCCATGTCCAGGTAGTAGCTGCGCATCTCGTCGAGGGTGAACAGCGCGCCCTTTAGCTTGTCGACCTCCCGGATGGCGATCTCCGCGCGATCGCCCTCCACCAGGAAGATCAGGCCGAAATGAACGCGGCCCACCTCCGTGGTGGTGTCGTTGATGGCGCCGATCAGCCGATGCTCGAAGTCACCGGAGTACATGACCTCCTCTTCCCACTCGCGGCGCAGGCCCACCTCGATCGGATTGCGGGCCCCTTCCACATCCTCCGGATTGATGTGGCCGCCCACCCCCAAGGAGTAGAGGTGGCGGAGCCGCCGCTCGCTGGAGCGGCGCAACCGATGGGTAAGGAAATAGCGGTCCCCGTAGCGGAAGACCAGGTAGGGGATGATCTGCGGCTCAGCGGGATCGACCTCCACCTCGTGCCGCGGGCGAAATCGATGGCCGGCCCGGATGGTGTCGAGGAGGTGATCCACGTCGCCATCGCGGAAACCCTGCCACTCCCCGTCTCGAAACAGGAGTGGTCGCGGAACGACCATGACGTTCTCGCGGGGCGCCATTTGAAGAGTCTAGCGGGGCTAGGGCGTGGGCTCGCCGCTTGGAGATGGAACGTTCGACTGCTCCGGCGATTCCTTCGGAGCGGCGGTGTCCTGCGGTTCGGGGGTGGGGCCGGGTTGCGTGCCAGCGGCCGGTGCCCCGGGATCCTGCTCGTCCTGCGCCAGCTCGGCCTTTGCGTCCTGCACGACGGTCTCCACCTGAACGTCGCTTTCGTCGGCCTGGGTGGTGGCGGCCTGTTCGACTTGGGTCAGCTCATCGGTCAGGGTGCTGATCGTCCGCAGCACCTCCGGTCGATCCGCCGCGGCCGGATTCTCCAGCTCGGGGCCGGCGTCCGTCAGCAGCGCTTGGAAGTTCTGGAGGGAGGCCAGCGCCAGGTGACTCTTGCGCGCCACCGCCATCGCCTGCGCCTCGTGCAGGCGCTCCAGGGCCAGGCCGAGCTCGAGCTGAACCCGGTCCTGCCGGGTACGGGTCAGGTCCAGGCGGACGGTCTCGCCCACCCGCTTCAGGGAGTAGATCGGGCTATCTGGCAGGATTCGGTCGGAGGCGAAGGCGGAGGCGGCCGTGGTCACGACCAGCAGGGCCGCCAGGGCAGCGGCCAAGACCAGCGAACGCCGGACCACGCGCACCCGCGCCTGCGCGCGCGGCCTGGGAAGCTGCTTTTGAATACCGGCCCAGAACGCATGAAAGGCGACCGGGGGGGCGGGCCCAAAGGCCAGCGCCTGGTTGAGCTGCTGGAGGCCGGCCACTTCGTCGGAGCAGGCCGCGCACTCGGTCAGGTGGGCGCGCACCGCTGCCGCCTCCGCCAAGGGGAGGGCGCCGTCCACATAGGGCGCCAGCAGCTCGGTCGCCAGCTCGTGGGTCATGCTCATCGGCTTCTACCCAGGGAACGGATCGAGTTCACGGCGTATTCGCGCCCCCTTCCGCGTCGGCCAGCCCCTGGAACCGGCCCCGAAGCAGCCGCTTGGCTGCGTTGAGGCGGGACATGACGGTGCCGATGGGGACGTCCAGGGTCCGGGCGATCTCCTCATAGCTGAGGTCGTGGTAGACCTGGAGGGCCAGCGTGTCACGGTAATGTGGCGGCAGGGTCGCGATGGCGCGACGGACCGACCGCTGCAGGTCGTGCCGGGCGGCCACGTCCTGGGGGTCACCGGCCTGACCGGCCGGCGGCTTCTCCATTGAATCCAGCGATTGCACGTCGCGTCGGTGCCGGGCCGCGTCGGTGACGGTGTTCGCGGCCACCCGGTGCAGCCAGTGGACGAAGGGTTTCTCGTGCCGGTAGGAGGGCAGGTGGCGGAAGACCTTGATGAACACCTCCTGGGCCACGTCTTCGGCCAGGCCGGCATCGCCCAGGGCTCGGTAGGCAATGTTCACCACTCGCCGGTGGTGACGGAGGACCAGCTGCCGGAACGCGTCCTGGTCACCGGCTGCGCTGCGGGTGACCAACTGGCGCTCTTCGGGGTCCTCCTGGAGCGGCGCCGGCGAGGCGGTTGAGTCCGGAGTCATCCGGTGGCCGCGCGCAGAGCCTCGAAGAACCCAGGATAGGACACGGCTACGCTGGCCGCCCCGCTGACCTGGACGGGACCAGCCGCGGTGAGGGCCGCCACCGCCAGGGCCATCGCGATCCGGTGGTCGCCATGCGCATCCACGGTCGCCGCCCGCAGCGGCGTGGGTCCCGCAACCGTCATGCCGTCCGCTTCCTCCTCTACCTGGGCTCCCAGGCGCCGCAGGCCGTCGGCCATGGCGGCCAGGCGATCGCTCTCCTTGACACGGAGCTCGCCCGCGCCTGTGACGCGGGTGGCGCCCTCGGCTTGCGTGGCCATGGCCAGCAGCAGCGGCACCTCATCGATTACCTGAGCGACGTCACCCCCGTCGAGATCGACCGCCCGCAGCCGGGCTCCCTCGACGGTCACCATTCCGGCCGGTTCGAACAGCTGGTCCGGGTATGGCGCCACGGCCACGTTGGCTCCCATAGCCCGCAGGATGTGCAGGAACCGGGTGCGGCTGGGGTTCAGCCCCACCCCGTGGACGGTGGCCGACCATCCCGGCCGCAGGGCCGCCGCCCCCAGCAGGAAGGCGGCCGATGAGAAATCGCCCGGCACCGAGAACACCAGCGGGGCCAGTCGCTGGGCCCGTCGCACCGTGATCCGGTTGCCGTCCACCCGCAGGGCGGCGCCCATCACCCGCAGCAGCCGCTCGGTATGGTCCCGGGTTGGCGATGGCTCGATGACGGTCGTTTCCCCGCTGGCATGCAGGCCCGCCAGCAAGAGGGCGCTCTTCACCTGGGCGCTGGGCCGAGCCAGCTGATGCTCCACTCCGGTGAGAGTGGTGCCCTCGATGTGGAGGGGAGCCTGCCCGTCGATGGCGATGATCCGCGCCCCCATGCGGCGAAGCGGCCGCACCACTCGATCCATGGGGCGGCGTTGCAGCGACGCATCCCCGACCAGCGTGGCTCGTAAGGCACTGCCGGCCAGCAAGCCGGTGAGCAGCCGCATGGTGGTTCCCGAGTTTGCGCACTGCAGGTCCTGCGTGGGACTCTTCCACGCTTGCATCCCGCGACCTTCAACGTGAATCTCGCTCCCCCTCAGGGGGAGGGCAGGGTGGGGGTGGATCGTGACCCCCAACTCCGCCAAGCACCGGGCGGTGGCCTGCACGTCGGCGCCGTCCGGGACATCGTCGATGCGGCTCTCGCCCTGGGCGATGGCCGCCAGCATCAGCGCCCGGTGGGCAATGGACTTGTCGCCGGGGACGCGCAGCTCGGCGTGGAACGAGCGGGCGGGATCGACTCGCTCGGTTAGCCCGCCATCCATTGGTCGTGGACCAGCTTGCTCTCCTCGAAGAGCTCCCAGATGCTGGGCGTGTTCTCTTCCAGGTGGCGCCGGAACCTTTTGAGGGCGGCCTCGAAATGGCCGATGGCATCCAGCAGCTCGGTCCGGTTGGCCTGGGCGATGGCGGCCGACAGGTCCGGGTCGCTGCCGGCGAGTCGCACCATGTCCCGGAAGCCGGGCCCCGCGATGTCCACCGCCCGGGCCCATCCGGGCGAGGCCTTGACGGCGGCCACGTAGGCGGCGCTCACCGTGAATGCCAGGTGGCTGACCAGGGCCACCCGCCGGTCGTGCTCGGCGGCCGTCATCCAGACGGGGGTGGCCCCCAGGGCTTCGATCAGGCGGACCACCTCCGCGAATCGGGTTCGGTCCGCATCCGATGATGGCGTGAAGATCCAGGGCGCGCCCTGGAAGAGGGTCGCCTCCGCCGCCCGCAGCCCGCTCTCCGCCTTGCCCGCCATCGGATGGCCGGGAAGAAAATTCTGGGCGTGGGGCAGGAGCTCTTGGGCCCAGCCCGCGACCGGCGCCTTGACGCTGCCCACGTCGGTCACCAGCACCGTATCGGGGAGGATCCGCCCCAGACGGGCCAGCACCGGCCGCATTTCGGGCAACGGGGTGGCCACGATCACCAGGTCGGCTGCCACCGCGACCTGCAGGTCGGCCGATCCGGCGGTGGCGGCACCCCGGGCCACGGCGGCGGCGGCGCCCGCCTCCGAGCGCGCGATGGCGATCACTTCCACCTCGGGCCGCCGGGCGCGGATGGCGAGCCCGATCGATCCCCCGATCAGCCCGGGTCCAACAATGGCGACCCGCTGCAGCGCGCTCACGCCAACGTCCGGCCCACGGCCTCCGCCACCGGGCGCAGCTGCTGCATCAGGGTGCGGAATCCGTCCAGCGTCAACGATTGCGCCCCGTCGGAGAGAGCCGCCTCGGGATGGGGATGGACCTCGACAATCACGCCGTGGGCGCCGGAGGCCACCGCCGCCAGGGCCATGGCGATCACCAGCGAACGCCGGCCGGTGCCATGGCTGGGATCCACGATCACCGGCAGGTGACTCAGCTCCCGGATCAAGGGGACGGCGTTGAGGTCCAGGGTGTTGCGGGTGTATGGCTCAAAGGTGCGGATGCCACGCTCGCACAGGATGACGTCGTAATTCCCCTGGGAGAGGATGTACTCGGCCGACAGCAGCCACTCCTCGATGGTGGAGGACATGCCCCGCTTGAGCAGCACCGGGCGCCGCAGTTGCCCGACCTCGGAGAGGAGGGAAAAGTTCTGCATGTTTCGGGCGCCGATCTGGATCACATCGGCCACGTCGGCCACCGCGTCCAGGTCCGCCTCGCTGAGCACCTCACTGACGATGGGGAGGCCGGTCTCGGCCCGCACCGCCTTGAGAATGCTGAGGCCATCGTGGCGCAGCCCCTGGAAGCTGTATGGCGACGTGCGCGGCTTGAAGGCCCCGCCCCGGAGCGCATGCCCCCCGGCGGCCTTCACCCCCCGGGCGCTCTCCAGGAACATCTCGGCATTCTCGATCGAGCACGGGCCAGCCACGACCCAGACCTGGTTCGACCCAACGTCCACGCCACCCACCCGGATGTGGGTGTCGTGGGGTCGGAACTCGCGGTTGGACAGCTTGTAGGGCTTGGTGATGGGGATCACCTCGGCCACCCCCGGCGCTTCCACAAAGAGATCCTTGAGCTGGAACGGATTGGTCCCAATCACACCGATCACCGTCCGCTCCTCGCCGGAGCTGAGATGGCTCTTCATCCCATGCTGTTCGATCTGCTGGACGATGTCCGCCACCTGCGCCGGGGTGGCGTCGTGGCGCATGACGATGATCACGGCTCGCTCCGCAGGTGAATGGCCCCGCGCAGGTAGACAAACCGGATGTCGGAGGCCGGCCGGTCGGTATTGACCAGCAACAGCACCCGGATGCAGCGGGGCACGCTGCGACTGTTGGCCGCCGGCACCTCCATCTCGTGGCCGCAGAGCATCGGCACCTCGGTCCAGCCCAGGCGGCGGGCGGCGCGGGCGGGGAACTCGGCCGAGAGGTCGCGGCTGGTGGTGAACCAGATCCCCGCCACGTCCTCGGGGCGGACGGCATTGACCGTACGAATCTGGGTCAGCAGGTCCTGGGTCGCCTCCAGGATGGCGGCCTCGGTGTCGGCCTCGGCGGTGGTCGCGCCCCGAATCCCGCGCACCGCCATCAGCGGGCCTCCAGTCCCCGGACGAAGCGACTGGCCGCGCCCACCGCGTCCTGGGGCTCCAGGCGGATGGCGTCCAGCAAGGCGCTGGCCACAATGGCGCCGTCGGCCACGCCGCGCAGGGCCTGCAGGTGGGCGGGCCGCGACAGGCCAAACCCCACCACCACCGGCAGCGATGTCTCGGCTTTGACCGACCGCACCAGCGGCAGCACGGCCGGATCGAGCTGGTCGCGCGCTCCGGTGACCCCGGTCAACGCCACACAGTAGATGAAGCCGGTGGCCGCCTTGGCGGCCGCCCGGATCCGGGCGGGGGTGCTGGTGGGAGCCACGAAGAAGACGAGGTCGAGCCCCGCCTGGGCGGCAGCGCCGCGCAGCTCGCCGGCTTCCTCGGGCGGCAGGTCGGGGATGATCAGCCCATCGATGCCGGCCTGCGTCGCCTGGCGGCAGAAGGCCTCCACCCCGAAGGCCAGCACCGGGTTGAGGTAAGTCATCACCAGCAGCGGCTTCGTCGTGCGGCGGCGGGCCGCCGCGGCCGCTTCCAGGGCGCGGGCCACCGTCACCCCCTGCTTCAAGGCCGCCTGCGACGCCGCCTGGATGGTGGGGCCGTCGGCCAGCGGGTCGGAGAAGGGGAACCCCAGCTCGATCATGTCGGCGCCCGCGCCGGCGACCGCCTCCACCAGCGCCGGTGTGTCTTTGAGCGACGGATACCCGGCCGTCAGGTAGGCGATCAGCGCCAGCCGCCCGGTGGGGCGCAGGTCCTGGAAGGCGCGATCGATCCGGTTCACCGGTCGCCCGCTGCCTGCCGGACGATGTCCAGGTCTTTGTCCCCCCGTCCCGAGAGATTCACCAGCACGATCTGATCGCGACCGAGACCTCCGGCCACGGTCATGGCGTGAGCCAGCGCGTGCGCGCTCTCCAGCGCCGGGATGATGCCCTCCAGCCGCGAGCATTGGTGGAAGGCGGCCAGCGCCTCGATGTCGGTCACCCCCACGTAGCTGGCGCGCTCCTGTTCATGCAGGTACGCATGCTCCGGCCCCACACCCGGGTAATCCAGGCCGGCCGAGATGGAATGCGTCTCCAGGACCTGGCCGTCCGCGTCCTGGAGCAGATAGGTGCGCGCGCCGTGCAGGACCCCGGGGCGCCCGCCCACGATGGACGCGGCGTGGGCACCGGTTTTCAAGCCGCGGCCGGCCGCCTCCACCCCGATCAGGGCCACCGGATCGTCGTAGAAGGGGGCGAAGATGCCGATGGCATTGCTGCCGCCGCCCACGCAGGCCACCACCGCATCGGGCAGCCGGCCCACCGCCTCTAGCATCTGGGCGCGCGCCTCGCGCCCGATGACCGATTGGAACTCGCGGGCCATGACCGGGTAAGGGTGCGGACCCACCACCGATCCGATGATGTAATGCGTGCCTCGGACATTGGTCACCCAGTCGCGAATGGCCTCGTTGATGGCGTCCTTCAGCGTGCGGCTGCCGCTCTCCACCGGCACCACGGTCGCCCCCAGCAGCCGCATGCGGTAGACGTTCATGGCCTGGCGGGCCATGTCCTCGGTGCCCATATAGACGATGCACTCTAGCCCGAACTTGGCGCATACCGTGGCGGTCGCCACCCCGTGCTGGCCGGCGCCGGTCTCGGCGATGATCCGCTGCTTGCCCATCCGGCGGGCCAGCAGCGCCTGGCCCAAGGCGTTGTTCAGCTTGTGGGCCCCGGTGTGACACAGGTCCTCCCGCTTGAGGAAGACCTGGGCGCCGCCCGCCGCCTCGGTCAGCCGCTCCGCCCGGTAGAGGGGGGTGGGGCGACCGATGAAGGTGCGGCAGAGCGCGTCGAACTCCTGCTGGAACGCCGGGTCCCGCCGGCTGGCCTCGAACGCCTCGGACAGCTCTGCCACCGCCGCCATCAAGCCCTCCGGGATGAACTGGCCACCGAAGGAGCCGAAGTGGCCGGTGGCGTCGGGTCCCTTGGCGAAGGTGCTGGCTTTCATCCGGCGGCCCGCTGGGCGGCGGCCGCGTCGCTCTGCCGGACGGTCCGGACGAACCACTCCAGCCGGGCCAGGTCCTTTACCCCCGGTTGAAGCTCGACCCCGCTGGCGACGTCGACGCCCCATGGACGCAGCTGGCGGATCACGGCCCCCACATTCTCCGGGCGCAAGCCGCCGGAGATGATCACCGGGTAGCGGCCCACCAGAGACTCGGCCAGCGTCCAGTCCCACGTCCGCCCGGTTCCACCGATGACGTCCGGCAGGTAGGTATCGAGCAGCGGCCGGTCCGTGGGACCAAACTGCAGCTCCGTGGCATCCTCGGCCATGCGCAGCCGAACTACCGGGAGCAGTGGCACCGGCAACTGGCGATCGGCGGCCGTGGGCGTCCGGTAGAGCTGCACGGCGCTGAGCTCGCAAGCCTCGACCGTGCGGGCGATCTCCTCCACCGGCTCGTCGATGAAGACACCCACCCGGCCGATGTGCTCGGGCACACCGGCGATCAGCGCCTGCGCCTGCTCGACCGTCACTCGCCGCGGGCTGCGGGTGAAGATGAACCCCAGCAGGTCCACGCCCAGGCTGACGGCCAGACGCACTCCGTCGGGCTCGGTGTTGCCGCAGATCTTGATGTGAGTCATCCCACCAGCTCCCGGACTTTGGCCTCCAGGTCGGGCGCTTTGAGCAGCGCCTCCCCCACCAGGACGGCGTCGACGCGCAGCACCCGAAGGGCTTCGACGTCCTGGCGGTTCTGGATGCCGCTTTCGCTGACCACGGTGCGGTCGTCGGGAATCAGGCTGCGAAGGCGGGCGGTGGTGGATTGATCGGTGCGCATCTGGGCCAGGTCTCGGTTGTTGATCCCGATAAGGGTTGCACCCAGCGCCACCGCGCGCCGAACTTCCTCTTCCGTGTGGACTTCCACCAGGGCCTGCATGCCAAACGCGTGGGCGGTCGCCAGCAGCCCCACCATCGCCGGGTCGTCCAGGATAGCGGTGATCAGCAGGATGCAGTCGGCGCCCATGGCCCGGGCCCCCATCACCTGGGTGGCATCGACGATGAAGTCCTTGCACAGCACCGGCACCGACACCGCCTGGCGAACCGCGCGCAGATGCTCTGGCGCGCCCCCGAAGAATTCGGGTTCGGTCAGCACCGACAGCGCTGCCGCGCCGGCCGCCACGTATCGCTGGGCCAGACGCACCGGGTCGTAGGGCGCCTGCAGCAGGCCGCCCGACGGCGAGCGCTCCTTGCACTCCGCGATCAGTGCCACGCCGCGGCCCCGGATGGCTGCTCGGAAGTCGCGCGGCGCCGGCGCGTCGCTAACCTCGCGGCGCAGCTGGTCCACCCCACCGGTGGCTTTGAACCGCACCACCGATGCCCGGCGCGACTCCACGATCCGGGTCAGGATCGGCGGTGCGCCTGTTGCCATCGCCTGGCGTCCTCGAGGAAGTTGCGGAGCAGCTGGTAACCGTGCTCCGTCAGGATCGATTCGGGGTGGAACTGGACCCCCGCCAG
>Ga0209802_1000946_pt1 | contig 22292 bp, 15 predicted proteins | sample GraSoiAngelo_129_FD_185886 | JGI IMG/M metagenome (GOLD analysis project Ga0209802, IMG submission 185886) | Grasslands soil microbial communities from the Angelo Coastal Reserve, California, USA - 14_0927_12_40cm (SPAdes) (version 2) | ecosystem: Environmental > Terrestrial > Soil > Grasslands ... | reverse complement strand
CAGCAGCAGGCCGGTGTTGGTGCGCTGCAGCATTCGGTTCGCGAATTCGGCGGGCTCGGCCCGGTTGCGCAGGTCCAGGATGGCGGCTTCGGTCGGCTCGCAGCCCAGCGCATCGCCGAGACGCCGGAGGGCGGCGCGATACCCGGCGGTCTGCAGCACATGCTCCTGGGGTATCCGGGGGTCGATGGCTTCGGTGAAGGCGGCCCGCAGCTCGAGAGCGGTGAGCTGGAACGGCCAGCGGCGCAGCGGATGGCAGTGGTGATCAACCGCCGGCTCTTGCTCCCAGGCATGCAGGAGGGCGACCGGGTCGGTCGGCATGTCCGCTCTAGGTTAACGGCGCGGGCGAAAGCTAGCTGAGGGGGAGCAACCAGTTCACGCCGATCATGAGGACGAAGCCCGTATACAGCGACACCGCGGCCCAGCTGAAGCCGAGGGTCAGCCCAACCGGAGCGCTAGCCTGCGCGTATGGGACGCGAACGAGAGGTGCCAGCCGGGCGCCCACGCTGATCACCACCGCGGCCGCCAGCAGCACGCTCGTCAGCCCCGCCATCATCAGGATCACGTAGGCGCCGATCCCCAGCGCGAGTCCGACTGGCGCGAACCAGCGGGCGCTCGGTGCCAGGAATTTCTGGCCATCGGTTCCGGTCCACGGATAGAGTTGAGCCACCGTGACCACGCTCGATCCGACGGCCCACCACAGGAACCCAGACCAGGGGTATCTGGCATAGAGGATCAGGCTGGCGGCGGTGGTGACCGCCCCGGCGATCGGTCCAGCCGCGGCCATCTGGGCGAGGCCAACGCCGGTCGATGGGCGCGGGTGGGGCTTGACGGCCGCGCCCGTCCACCCGGTGAGCACAGGAGGATCCGGGTGGTTGCCCTGCCGCCGGGCCTCGAAGAAGTGGGCGAACTCGTGGATGCAGACCATGAGGCAAAAGCCCTCCAGGATCCAGCACACCAGGGTGAGGGGCCACCACCGGCTCAGGGTGACCAACCCGGTGACGAGCGACATGACTACCGCCACTTTCAGCAGGCTGGGGCCCTTGAGTGGCGGTCCCTCGGGCGGACCCGGCGCGGGGGCCACCCCGTTCGGATCGGTCAGGATCGTGCGCAGGCGCTGCAGACCCTCCATCCGGTGCGTCTTGATGAAGCGCCGGAAGACGCCGCTCCGGGTCTCGTCACCGGCCACCGCCCCCAGTGGTCCCAGCTCGATCCGAAGCGCGGAGGTCACTTCGGTCCCCCCTTTGACGGGGCGAAGCGTGTATGTCGTGGTCTGGTGATGCAGCCCGTCGTCGAGCACGGTCTCGAAGCGCCAGCCCGGCTGATAGTCGATCACCTGGGAGACGAATTCAATCCGGCGATCGTCGCCCAGACGCTGGCGGAAGCGGTACCGGGAACCGACCCCGGGTGGGCCGGGGGTTAAGGGCTCGACGGCTTCGAGGTCGGTCGACCAGACGAGATGGTTGCCAAGGTCGGCGACAAAATCAAAGATCTTGTCTGGTGTGCGTGGAATCTCGATCCGGGCGCTGATGGTGACGGCTCGACGCCGTCGCAACCACAGCCGCAGGCCCAGCCAGCCGATGACGAGCACTGCGAGGGCCACGCCGGCCAGAGGCAGGTACAGGAGCAAGGTGCCTTCCACCTGAGCGAACACCAGGCCGGCTGCCAGGGCGGTCCCCAGGGCGCGAACCCGGGTATCGACCCCAAGCTGGCGATACGGGGTGGGTGAGGTCGGAGTGGCCGGGTGGCCCCCGGGACGGAGCACGAGGACAAGAATTGCCACCATACCCATGAGCGCCAGACCAGCGGCACCGATGGGGAACCACGGCACCGGGGCCGCCACCGCGATGCGCGGCTCGTAGGCGGTCTGGTCCGCGATCAGGGTGATCCTGGATCCGGCGTTCACCGCCACGCAGTCCTGCTCGAGCACCGGAGCGCGAAGGCGGAGATAGGCACCGTCCGGTGGTTCCCCGACCTGGCTCCAGTGGAGGCCCACCGGTCGCCACCATGATCCGTCGCGACCTTCGGCGTAGTGCATGCTGAAGCAGAGGAGGCTGATTCCGCTGGGGCTGTCGATCTCGAAGAGGGCATCCGGCAGCAGGCGATCGGGCAGCTCGACCCGCGCATCGGTAATGGCGATGCCTGCCACATGCGTCCGGTCAAAGAGAATGTGTCCACGCCGGGTGGCGTCTGGGGTCGCGACAATGGGCGACCCGGGAGGGGGCGTCCCGGCCATGAACGAGTGCTGCAAGAACTCGGCAACCACCCGCGGAACATTGACCGCGGGCGGCGTCGCCAGAGGCGCCGCCGGGACATACCCCTCGTCGTCGGGGCGGGGGAGGACGAGGGGCTCGCTGTCGTAGTCGCGGGTAAAGGTTTCGATGGCCAGCTGCCAGGGGGCGTCCGCCGTGACCCTGGTGAACACCAGGAACTGCCCAAAGCGTTCGGTGCTCGTGTGCTCGCCCGAGGAGTTGAGGTGGGCGATGAAGAAAGCGGGAAACTGGTACTGGCGCGACAGCACGACGGAGACCTCCTCAGCCTGACGCGGGGCGCGCTCGGCGGCCCAGGATCTAAGTCGACCCTGCATCCAGTTATGGTCGAGCTCCTTGGCGGCGCCGGTCTCGATCAAGGGAATCCAGTTCTCCTGCTTGAGAGCGCGGCTGTACTCTCGCATCACCCAGATCAGGTTGGTCACGACCCGCGCTTGCTCGGGGGTGATCACCGGCTGGCCGGGCGGGTTGGTTACGGTCAGCTCTGCTGGAACAAACTCCGGTATTTGGGGGGAGGGAACCTGGGCATGGGCAGCGCCTGCCGATGCCGCCCCCAGAGCCATGGCCAGGATCCCGGCCGCCCGGAGACGGCGGGCCATCGCATGCACGCCGGTGCAACGCCGGCGTTCGCCGGAGTCCTGCCCCGGTGCGAGTCTTGCCTAACCGGCGGCTGGCGGAGTCTGGAAGTCGATCGCCATTATTTTTCCCCTCCCCCTTGGGGAGGGGCGGGGAGGGGTGCCTGATGGCTTGAAGCTTTCTAGCCGGCGGCCGGTGGGGTCTGGAAGTCGATCGCCAGCCGGGTGGGATTGCTCAGCTCGACAGTCCGGTAGCAGGCCGAGGGGTTCAGCCCGATGCCCCAGCTCAGGGTCCGTTCGAAGTCGCCAAGCTGAGCCACCTCGGTGATCAGCACAACTGGCGGCTTCAAGTCCTGGCTGCCGGTGTACGTGCCGTAGCCGCTGCCCCCATGGAAGACCACCTTGAGGCCGGCTGTTCCGATCAGCGTCAGCGGCAGGCCGCTGGCGTCTTTGTAGAACCTGGCGGTGGCTTGCTGGGTCAGCTGATAGGCAGGCAATCCGACGGGTGATTGGGCCGGCGCATCGGGCCAGGGCGTGAACTCAAAGGTGATGCGGTCAAAGCCGGTCTGATGCGCCACGCGGATGGCACGCAGGTCGGCGAACGCATTGGTGACGCCGCCCGAGCGATCGGTGCAGGCGAAGGGACCGAGGCTGGGGGACGACGAGGCACTCGATGCCGGCTGGGTGGAAGACGGCGTGACGGTGGCCTGGGGTGTCCCGCAGGCCGCCAGGGTCAGGGCGATCGCCAGCAACAAGGGCCGAGTGGTCATGCGACGGTATAACGCCGGAAGGGGCCGATTGGTTCCACATGAGCTCACCCCCACACTGCCTGCTCCCTGAATGGGAGGGACATCCAGGGGCTGGCGTGCTCTCAGCAGGGAGTCAGTACTTGTAGATGTGTTGGCGGAACTCGAACGCCTCGTCCGCTCCGGCGAAGGCGTCGATGTCCAGTTCCTTGACCGCGATGTAGGAGGTGGCCAGGCGGTCGCCGAGCGCTTCCGTCAGCACCCGATCGCGCTTCAGTTTGCCCACGGCTTCCTTCAAGCTTTGCGGCAGGCGGTCGCCGCCAATCGCCTGGCGCGCCTTTTCGTCCATGGTGTGGGGATCGACCGTTACCGGTGGCGGCAGTGGGAGGCGTCGCTCGATCCCATCCAGCCCGGCGGCGATCACCCCGCCCAGCGCGACGTAGGGGTTGGCGCTGGAGTCGGACGACTTGAGCTCGATGTTGATCGATTCCGCCTCATGGCCGCGGAAGGTGGACGCTACTCGGAGCGCGCCCTCGCGGTTATCGGGTCCCCACACCCGGTACGCCGAGGCCCACATCTGCGGCTGGAGGCGGCGGTAGGAGTTGACCGACGCACAGGTCAGCGCCACCAGCCCGGGCAGGTGCTCCAGGATACCCGCCATGAACTGCTTCCCCAGCTCGGAGAGGTAGTAGGGGGCGTTCTGGTCGTAGAAGCGGTTCACGGTCCGCTCCCGATTCCACCCGGAGAAGTGGAGGTGGCAGCCGTTGCCGGCCTGGTCCGCCCACGGCTTGGGGGCGAAGGACGCGTAGAGCCCGTGCTTCAGCGCCACCCCCCGCACCGTCTCCCGGTAGAGGAGGTGACGATCGGCGGCCTGCAGCGCCGGGGCGTGCCGGATGGAGAGCTCCTGCTGGCCCCAGCCCAGCTCGGCGTAGTACTGCTCGACCGTCAGCCCCTGGGCCTCCAGGGCGGCGACGATCTCATCGATCACGTCCTGGGCCGCGTCCATGCCAGTGGTCGTGAAGCAGCCGCCGTCATCCAGCGGCACGAAAGCGCCGTCCACCTGGCGCGCCAGCGACCACTCGGGCTCGAAGGCCGCCACGATTTCCAGGTCCTTCTCAGCGGCGCGTTCGATGGTGCGCCGCAGGAAGGCCCGGCCGTCGGCGGCGTACGGCTTGCCGTCCAGCGTCTCCATGTCGACCAGCAGGACGCCGGTGTGGGGTGCGTAGGGCGCAATCACGAAGGTGTCGGGGTCCGGGACCAGGCGGATCTCGCCCACCGGACCCATGCCCTCCACCGGGGCCAGGTGGTCGAGCATGGTGAAAGCCTGCATGGCGACCGTCAAGCCGATGCCCGTCTCCAGCCGGTCCTTCAATCCGGCGATGCCGGTGGCCTTGCCGCGAATGATCCCATCGTTGTCGCAGTAGAGGAACCGGACCAGGCGGAGTCCCGCCGTCTCCGCCCGGGCCACGATCTCGCCGCGGCGGACCTCCGGGCCCGCCGCGCGCACCGTGTTGGTGATGGTGGAGGCCATCAGGCCTGGGCCGCCTGGGCCCGACGGGCCTGGTTGAGGCCAAGCACATAGACGACGACGGCGACCGCCAGGGATATGACGCCGACTCCCCCGACCAGCCAGAGCCAGTCGCGATTGCCGATCAGCTGCCCGTTCCAGGAGCCGGTCAGGGTGACCCAGATGCCCACCGCGCTGGCGATAGCGCCGGCCACCGATGCCACGACGAAGACGCCAATTGGCGCCAGTTGCTCGCGCTTGAATTCCTCAGGGTACTTGGCTCGGATGACCAGCACGTCTGCGAAAAGCAGGACCATCGACACGCACCAGATCACCGTCACAGAGGCTTGCAGGATGAGATAGATCTGCGTTCCAAGATTGACGTTCGCGCCAAACCCGAAGACGATAAACGTGATCGCCGTGATAACGGAGGTGATCACTGCCTGCGTGAAGACCGCGACGTGGGGGACCTTGTTCCGGTTGACTTTGCCCAGCACGCCGGGCAGGCGACGGTCCAGTCCGGAGACAAAGAGCAGTCGGGCGAACGAGTAGTTGTACACGGTCGTGTTAAAGAGGAAGAACGCGATCAGGATCAGGGTGACGATGGTGCTGACCACGCTCCCAAGGGACATCTGAACGGCTTGCAGGATGGCGGTGGTCGAGTTGGCGCTGGCCTGCGGGACCACGACCATCGCCCCGAAGGTCAAGAGGAGGTAGCCGGCGATGACCACGATGGAGCCCCAGAACAGGTAACTGGTGATCGCCCGCCGGTCCTTGATCTCGACGCCCATGTTCAGCGGCACTTCGATGCCCAGCAGGGCGAGGATGACCAGTCCATAGAAGGTGGCGTTGCCGCCGTTCAGCCCGAAGGCGTTCCGCGAGAAGTCATTGGCGGCCGGGTGCCCGCCTAACAGCCAGGCCAGGCCGGCCAGGCCGACCGCCGCAATGGCGGCCCCGTAGATGACGAAGACCGTGTTCACCATGTTCTGGGTGACGCGGAAACGAAGGATTGAAAGGACCGTGCTGAACCAGATCACCGCCAGGATGACGAGTCCCTGCTGCCAGGGTTGCTGCAGCCAGTTCCCGTTCAGGAACTGGAGCATGGTCACGATCAAGTCGGCGGTGGCGACCATTACGAGTACGCCAGGCCACCACGCCGCAAAACCGGCAAAGAAGCCCCAGAAGCCGCCCAGCGCCTTGTTCGTCCACACATAGATGGAGCCTTCGCCGGGGAACATCAGGCCGAGCTGGCCGGTGACGATGGCGCCGGGGATGAGGAACGTGACGAAGCCGATGACCCAGTAGACAAAGCCGGCGGCGCCGGCGGCCTGGATGACGGAACCCTGATTCGCGAAGAGAACAATGGCGACGAAGATGGCGACCATGTCGAACGGGCCCAGGACCTTGGGCAGGATGCCGGGAGCAATTCGCTCCGAGAGCAGCTCCCCCGTCCTGGGCGCGGCGATGGTGGTAGTGGCCATGAAGAACCTCCTCCTTCCGGTACTTGTGTGAGCCATAAGTAACCCCTGACACCCACGCTGTCAAGATGGGAGGCACTTTATGGCTCGAGCGATCCGGCTCCGGGTGCCTGCCTCCTCCGCCAACCTGGGGCCGGGATTCGATGTCCTGGCCCTGGCGCTGGATCTCCAGCTCTGGGTTTCCGGCCGCGAGGCAGCCCAAACCGAGATCCGGTGGCTTGGCGAGGGCGCCCGGGAAGTGCCGCTGGACGGGACCAACCTGATTGTTCGGGCGGCCGAGGAGCCTTTCCGGGGCTGGGCGCGTCCCCTGGAGGGCCTAGAACTGACCGTGGGGAGCAAGGTCCCGATCGGGCGGGGGCTGGGCAGCAGCGCCGCCGCCATCGCGGCCGGCGTCCTCCTGGGCGCCCGGCTGCGCGGCCTGCGGCTGACCACCCAGCGCGCCCTGGAACTCGGCTTCCCCCTGGAGGGCCATGGCGACAACCTGGCAGCCGCCCTCCACGGCGGCTTCTGCGTGGCGGTCCCCGACCAGGGCGGCGTCCGAGTTCATCGCCTGACCTGGCCCGCGGCCTGGCGCTGCGTCATCCTGGTGCCGGACGCCGTTTCGCCGACCGAGCAAGCCCGGCGGCTGGTCCCAGAGCAACCCGCTCGCGCCGATGCCATCTTCAATATGGCTCGCGTCGCCGAATGGGTGATCGCCTGCAGCCGGCGGAACGGTCGACTGCTGGCCAGCGCCATGCAGGATCGGCTGCACCAGCCGGGACGCCGCCAGGCCTACCCCTATCTGGATGACGTGATCGCGGCCGCCCTGGCTGCGGGGGCCCTGGGGGCGGCTCTCAGCGGGGCGGGGGGCAGCGTGCTGGCCGTCGTGGACCGGAAGGCGGTGTCAGTGGGTCGCGCCATGGCGGAAGCTGCCCGCCAGCATAAGACCGGGGCCCGGATTCTTCGGATGGGGGCCGCCCCCCGAGGGGCCGGCTAGTTAGAAGGCGATGTTGCGCCCCTCCATGATCAGGCGCGCCCAGCCCTGCGGGTCCAGCCACGAACCTTTGACCGCGTCAACCTCAGCTTGCGAGACCCCACGGGCCTCGGCGCAGCCCTTTCAGACATGGATGGTGATGCCGTTGTCCCGGGCAAAGTCCAGGACCTCCTTCAGGGGCGGCACCCCTTTGCCCTGCACCCCTTGCGCCACGCCGGTGCGGATCAGGTCGGCTGAGTCCCCGGCGAGGACGATCCGGACCTGGGTGCCCGCTTGCTTGGCACCGCGAGCCAGGTGAAAGGGAATCGTGGCCCTGGTTGGGTCGCTGGTTCCCACTGTGGTTGAGATCGTCAGGACTTGGTCCATCGCGGTTCTCCTAGTCTTGGTGACCTCTCTATCGTACGAGCCTGAGGGACGTAAGCTCACACCGTGAGGCAGCCACTGACGCGATATGCGCGAAACGGCGATCTCAGCATCGCCTACCAGGTCGTTGGTTCGAGCGGGCCCTGCCTAGTGTACGTCCCCGGCTTCATTTCCCACCTGGACCTGCAGTGGACGGATCTCGGCTTTAGCCGGTTCCTATCGCGGCTGGCCTCCTTCACCCGCCTCGTCCTCTTCGATAAGCCAGGGACCGGCCTCTCCGACCCGATCCAGCACGTGCCGACCCTGGAAGAGCGGATCAGCGACGTACGGTGCGTCCTCGATGCGGCCGGCTGCGAGCGCGCCGCCCTCCTCGGCTTTTCGGAGGGCGGGCCCACCTGCGCCATGTTCGCCGCCACCTGGCCGGAGCGGACCAGCGCGCTGATCGTCTACGGCTCCTATGCCGTGGGCCGGCCATCGGAGGCGACCTTGCGCGAGGCCGGTGTCAGGCTTGAGGAGTACCAGCGCACGATCGCCGGGTTCGACGATGTACTTGCCCACTGGGGCGAGGGACGCCTCGGCGACCTGCTCGCCCCCAGCGCCCGAAGCGATCTGCAGCGGAGCTTCTGGGGCGTGTTCGAGCGAACGGGGGCCAGCCCGGCCATGGCCCGCGCGCTTGTCGAGGCGGCCAAGCAGGCCGACGTCACCGGGATCCTGCCGACTGTGCGGGTGCCCACGCTCGTCCTCCATCGCACGGGCGACATTTTTCCGGTCGCCGGCGGCCGTTATTTCGCCGGATTAGTCTCGGGGGCCGAGTTCGTCGAGCTTCCCGGCAACGATCATGCGTTCTGGGCGGGCGATTATGACGCCGTGGTCGACGAGATCCAGCGCTTTCTCACAGGCGCGGCTCCTGCCGCGGCCGACCCCGACCGGGTGCTGGCCACGCTGCTCTTCACCGACATCGTCGGGTCGGCGGAACGAGCTAGCGCGCTGGGCGACCAGCGGTGGCACCATTTGCTGGAAGCCCACCATGCCCAGGTCCGTGCGCTGCTGGGACGGTTCGGCGGACGCGAGCTCGACACCGCCGGGGATGGCTTTTTTGCCAGTTTCGACGGTCCTGGCCGAGCGGTGGAATGCGCCCGCGCCGTCGTTGCGTCAGTCGATTCCCTCGGGCTGCAGGTCCGGGCGGGTGTTCACACTGGAGAGTGTGAGCGGATCGGCGACAAGCTGGGCGGGCTCGCCGTTCATGTGGCGGCCCGGATCGCGGCCACGGCAGGCCCCAACGAGGTGCTGGTGTCGAGGACCGTTCGAGACCTGGTGGCCGGATCTCGGCTGCGCTTCCAGGACCGGGGCCGCCACGAGCTCCGTGGCGTGCAGGGAGCCTGGCACCTCTTTGCGGTGGCGGGCGAGGGCGTGGGTCCTGCCTCCAGGCCGGCGACACTGCCCGGACCACGCGAGCACATGACCCGCATGGATCGCGGGGTCGTCGCGGTCGCCAAGCGACTGCCCGGGGTCCTCCGTCTCGTCGGTCGCCTGGCCCGTGGGCGCGGTCCGGGATAATCCAGCCACTGCCTTGTGACGGGCCGGGCGGTCATTTGTTGCCCGCCTGTTCGGCCCCCAGTGTCACCGTATAGGGAGGTATCATCTCGAGCGTCAGGGGCGAGGCGGATCACACCATAGGGGGACAACATGGCGGCTCCAACCAGTCTTCAGCGATCGATTCTCTTCGGCATCTCCGGCGTGCTCGCGACAACGCTTTCCCTGGCCTCGGCGCCACTCGCAGCGGAGGCCACCGCCCCTTCGGTGACGATCGGAACCGTCCACGGAACCTTTTACGCCAATCCCTCCGATACGGGAGGCTTTGACCCGGCGCACCTCCCAGCGTTCTCTGCCTTCAGCCAGGACTTTCCGGTGATCGCGTTTGACTCGCCGCCCAGCCAACAGGTCTGCTCCAACAACACGGGGGTGAACACCGCCACCCGGCCGTTCACCGACGTGGTCCCCAATCCAGATGGCACCTGCTCGCCGATCGTGGCGCAGGGCCCCGGCGGACAGGCCGGCGTCAGCCCCTTGGCCTCATTTGAGGCCGCCTTCACCGCCGACCTGACGGTGGGAGCGGCCGGCCTGGTGACCTTCAACGTCCTCGCCGATGACGGCTGGGTGCTGGCGGCCGGGCCGTCGGCCTCGGGCTCGCAGCCAGCCTTTGTCTCCGGCTCGCTGCAGTTTGCGCCTCCGTCTGGTTTCGCCACCAAGTTTCCCGTGATCGGTGCCTACAACACCTTGTCGGCACCAACCCTTCGGCCGGTGACGGTCAGTTTTCCCAGCGCCGGTGTCTACCCGATCGAGGTCGATTACAGCGAATGCTGCGCTGGGGAGCTGGTCCTCCTGCTGGGTACCGATCAGGGGCTGGGGCCCATCCCGGCCACCGGGGCTGCTCATGCCACGGCGTTGAGTTATACGGGTCCCACCCACCAGGACTTTGGTGACGCCGCGACCCTCACCGCCCAGCTGGCGGACGCCTCGACCACCCCGAGCACCCCGCTGGCCGACCAGAGCGTCAGCTTTACCCTCGGCACCCAGACCTGCTCGGGTCTCACGGATGGGGCCGGGAACGCCGCCTGCACCCTTGTCCCCAACCAGGCCGCAGGAACCGTCCCGCTGACCGCCACGTTCAGCCCGCCCGCCGCCAGCCCATTCCGGGGCAGTAGCGCGGCCACCCCGTTCACCGTCACGTTGGAGGAGGCCGTGATCCAGTACACGGGTCCCAGCCTGATCGCGAACACCCGCGGGGTGACCCTGTCGGCAACCCTGAAGGAGGACGGGGTCACACCCATCCCGGGGCGCACCATCACCCTGACGCAAGGGACCGGTCTTGGCGCCCAGAGCTGCGCTGGCCTGACCGACGCCAGCGGCAGCGCCAGCTGTGTGATCGCCGGCGTGAGTCAACCGCTTGGACCGGGCAGCGTCTTGGCCAGCTTCACGGGCGACGGCTTTTATGTGCCCGCCAGCTCAACCGGTACCACGCTGGTCTTCGAGTTCCTGACCAGCGGATCCTTCGTGGTCGGCAACAAGGGCGCCAGCGCCGGCGCACCGGTCACGTTCTGGGGCGCGCAATGGGCAACCTTGAACCCGCTCAGCAGCGGGTCGGCGCCAGCCAGTTTCAAGGGCTTCGCCGAAACGACGAGTAGCACGGACTGCGGCGCCAGCTGGTCGACCGACACCGGGAACAGCTCGAACGCGCCGGCCAATGTGCCGTCCTACATGGCGGTGGTGGTCGCCAACCCGGTCAGCCAGTCGGGCTCGGTGATCTCCGGCGGCGCCCCCGCGATGGTGATCGTCCAGACGAATCCGGGCTATGCGCCCGACCCGGCATTCCCCGGTACCGGCACCATCGTCGCCGTGCTCTGTCCGTAGGTTGAGGGGAGGGAGTCGAGCGCGAGGACTCCCTCCACTCCTATCCTCTGTGAATCGCCCAGTTGTACCGAGCCGGGGTCATCGCCCGCTACGGGCGCTATCTGCCGGTCAGTGACGCGACTCCCGAGGTCAGCCTGGGGGAAGGGTGGACGCCACTCATCCGATCCAGACGAATCGGTCCCAGCCTCGACCTGCCGCAGTTGTTCTTCAAGTACGAGGGCCTGAACCCAACCGGATCGTTCAAAGACCGCGGGATGGCGCTGGCCACCGCCAAGGCCATGGAGGCCGGGGCCCACACCCTGCTCTGTGCCTCGACCGGCAACACCAGTGCCTCGGCTGCCGCCTACGCGGCGCGGTATGGCTTGCGGGCGTTCGTGCTGCTCCCTGCCGGTGGCGTGGCCAAGGGAAAGCTGGCGCAGGCGATGGCATATGGGGCTCGGATCGTCGCCGTCCGCGGCGCCTTCGACGATGCGCTGAAGCTCGTGCGGGCGCTGGCCGACGTGCCCGGGGTGGCCATCGTCAACTCCATCAACCCGTTCCGCCTGGAGGGCCAGAAGACCGCCGGCTTTGAAGTCGTAGAGCAGCTCGGCGCGGTGCCCGACCGCGTCTTCCTGCCCGTCGGGAATGCCGGCAACATCACGGCCTACTGGCGGGCCTTCCGCGAGCTGCACGAGCGAGAAGGACTGCCCCTGCCCCGTATGCACGGCGCCCAGGCGGCGGGGGCGGCTCCGCTGGTGACCGGGAAGCCGGTGGCCCGGCCGCGCACGATCGCCTCGGCCATTCGCATCGGGAATCCGGCCTCCTGGGAGGGGGCGATTCGGGCCCGCGATGAGTCGCACGGCAGCCTGGAAGCCGTCACCGATGCCGCCATCCTGGCGGCGCAGCGCCGGCTCGGCGCCGAGGAAGGCTTGCTGGCAGAGCCGGCCTCGGCCGCCCCACTGGCGCTGCTGATCCGCATGGTCGACCAGGGCCTGATCGCGCACCACGAGCGGATCGTCTGCATCGTCACCGGAAACGGCCTGAAAGACCCGACGACACTGACCAGGGGACTCCAATTGCCGGCCAGTGTAGTGCCCAGTGTGGACCGGATCCGAAAGCTGGTCAGCCGAGGGCGTCGGAAGGGCTAATAGCCGACGGCGGCGTCCGTCAGCTCGCGCAGGATGTCGGCGTGACCGGCGTGACGCGCGGTTTCCTCGATCATATGGACCCAGGATCCAGCGCACGCTGTGCGGCACGGCCTCATGCGAAAGATCGTCCAGGGATGTGCGGGCTACCGATGGCGCGGGATTTGGCGATCTCAGCCTGGTACAGCTGGAGGATGCTGTCGATGGTGTCGGTGGGCTCGATCACGAAATCGTTCCCTGTCTCCTCGGTGACTTGGCCCGCGACGTCCGCCTGAAATCAGCCGCGCTCCACGAGTGCCAGGTGCTTGGCCACCACGAGCAAGGTCGTCGCCGAGGGGACCAGATGGCGTGATGCCTCCTCCTTCGAGAGGCCCTGCAGCTTCCAGACGATCGTCTCGCGGTACCGATTGAGGAAGGCGGTCAGCATGGCCTTCTCGTCGCCGGTTCGGGGAACCGGGAGTGGCTGATGCGGCACCCTGTGGGCCTCGGTCACCGAGGCATCTTAGCCGCTCGCCCTGGGCAAGTTCTCCGTCGTGGACAGCGTCTTGGCGGATAGGAGGCCTGAGGACGGATGAGGCGGACGGTGACGAGGGTGCCGGCGCGGCTCGCTGTCACAGCCGCGGGGGCGACGGTCGCCGTGGTCGTCGGCGGTTGTAGCCCGGCGGATCACTACCGGGAAAACATCGTGACCGGCACCTTCGATGGCAGCAAGCTGATCGCCCTGAACCAGTATGTTGCTGCCGGCACGCCTGCGGGGGTCACGGTGATCGAGGCCTACGCGGATGTCTCCGATCAGACGCCTGGCACCCTCGACATCCGCGGACCGCAGCACTGGCGCTGTGCGGGCGTTTTCCATGTTCCATCCGACGTTCCGTCGCCGGGACTCTTCGATGGTGATCGGGACACGGCGCTCCGCTTGCCCTCATGGGTGCTGCCCGGTATGGAGGCCAAGGGTGTGGGCTTTGCGGGCCCGCCCGGCACCTACCGGGTCACGATCGAAATGCCGAGTCTATCCGCGAATTTCAGCCACACCTGGAAGTTCCTCGGCCCGGAATCGCCGCCAGGCGCGCTTTACCACAATGCCACGGCGTGTACGCAAGTCGGGTAGACGCCTGGTTCATTACCGGAGCCTCTCGGACTGCCCCCACCCCCATCCTCCCCGCAGGGGGGACGGAGATTCATGTAGTCTGCCCGCTTGATCGAGACGCGATTCCAGCTGGTAGCGCGCGGGCCCTTCAGCCTGCGCGACGAGAGCAAGTTCTTTGGCGGCTGGCCGCCGCTGCCGGCGGACCCCTCGGCCGTGGCGATGGCCTTTCCGGTCGAAGGCTGGCGAACATCGGCCGCCGTCCTGGTCCGCCAGGGGTCCGCCGCCATCACCGGAGAAGTCCGTGGCGCAACCGGCCGGGATGCCGAGGCGGCCTGGAACCAGGCCCTGGCGGTGCGGTCGCTCGATGTCGATGGAACCGGCTTCCCGGAAGTCGGCCGCCGCGACCCGGTCATTGGCCGGTTGCAGCAAACCTACCGGTTCCTTCGCCCGGTGTGTTTTCACGGCCCCTATGAGGCGGCCGCGAATTTCGTCATCGGCCAGCGAAGCTCGATCCGACAGGCGCGGGCAACCCGAGCGGCCATGGCTCGCGAGTTCGGCGACGAGATCCGAGTGGGCGAGGAGCGACTGTATGCGTTTCCCCAGCCGGCGGTGCTGGCCACGCTGGCCAACTTTCCCGGCATAAGCGCGGAGAAGATCGAGCGTCTCCACGTGGTGGCACGCGCCGCCATGGAGGGCCTTCTCGACCGCGCCCACCTGCGTGCCATACCAGTGGAGCAAGCCCTGGATGCCCTGCGGGCGCTGCACGGCATCGGTCCGTTCAGCGCGCAGGGGACGCTCTTTCGCGGGGCCGGGCTGGTAGACGGTGTGCCCGACGACGACGTCACCAAACAGGCCGTCCAACACGCCTACACCCTGGCCAGGAAACCCGATCACGCGCGCGTTCTGGAGATCGCCGAGAACTGGCGACCCTACCGGATGTGGACGACCGTCCTGCTTCACCTCTGGCTCCGCCGGGAGGCGGGGGGCCCAGAGCTTCGCCCTCGAGGTGGGGCCCCAGCCCGGCGCGGGCACTGAACCTTTGCCGCACCTAACACAGAACTTAACCTACGCTTGACAGTGTTCGGACGGGGGCGCTAGTCTGCCCGCAGCGACGGCAGCCGTAGCTCACTTGGGAGGGGTTCATATGGTCCGCCTACGACTCGCCGCGATGGCGATCAGCCTGGTCTGGGGGGTCGGCGCCCAGCTCGCCAGCATGACCACCACGGCGGCCGACAACAAGGGTGAGGGTAACGCCCTCAGCCGCATCGACCACATCGTGGTCATCTACGAGGAGAACCACAGCTTTGACAACCTCTACGGCGGCTGGGAGGGAGTTGATGGCCTCGGCAGTGCCCAGGTCGCGCGCACAGCTCAGGTCGATCAGGCGGGTAGGGCCTACGCCTGCCTCAAGCAGAACGACGTCAACCTCACCTCGCCGCCGCTGTCGGCGGACTGCACAGATCCGAGGGGCTTCACCAGCCACTTCTCGAATGGGTCCTTCAACATCGATGCCTTCATCCCTGCCACCGCCACAACCTGCCCATCGGTGCTCAAGGCCTTCGCCTTTCCCACCGGGGTCCTCAACGGGACCGGCCTGCCAGGTGGCTGCACCCGTGACCTGGTGCACCGCTTCTACGAGGAGCAGTACCAGCTCAACGGCGGCCAGCAGAACCGGTACGTGACCGGCAGCGACGCCATCGGCCTGGTTATGGGCGTGTACGATACCCGGGCGCTCCCGATCTACCAGTACCTGCACCAGGACGGGCACCCGCACTACGCGATTGCGGATAAGTTCTTCCAGGCTGCCTTTGGCGGCTCGTTCCTCAACCACCAGTGGCTGATCGCGGCGGCCAGCCCAACTTACCCCGGTGCGCCCAGCGGGCTGCACTCCATCGTGGACACCAAGGGCATGCCCAGAGGATTCCCGCTCTACACCCCGACGGTGGCTGTGACCCGCGACGGACCGCTAACGGTGGCGTGCCCGTCCCCAGTGGACGGCCTGGTCTGCGGGGACTTTGCCGTCAACACCACCCAGCCGGCGTTCCAGCCGTCTGGGGCCTTCGGCACCAAGATCCCCGCGCAGACGAACCCGACCATCGGCGACCGGCTCAACGCGGCTGGCATGGATTGGGCCTGGTACTCGGGCGGTTGGTCCAACGCCAACGGCGATGTCAACGCGCCGGGTTGGACGAACGGCAGCGGTCCGGCCTGCTCGGATCCGAATGTGGACCCGATTGTGGCCAGCTATCCGCGCTGCCCAAGCAACCTATTCCAGTACCACCATCAGGCCTTCAATTACTACGCCGCCTTCAATCCATCGACGCCAACCGGGCTGGCGAACCGGAAAGCGCACCTGCTCGACGAAGCCGAGTTCACGGGGCTCGCCCAATCGTCGGAGGACGGGTGCAACCTCAAGCCGGTCAGCTTCGTGAAGCCCCTCGGCACGGAGAACGAGCACCCCGGCTACACGAGCGAGAGCGTCGGCAGCGACCACCTCGTGCAGCTTCTGCGGGCCATTGAGGGCGGGGCCTGCCGGAAGAACACCATGGTCGTGGTGACCTACGACGAGTTCGGCGGCCAGTGGGACCACGTCACGCCTCCCGGCCAGGGTAGCCAGGCTGGCCCGCACGACGTCTGGGGCCCGGGCACACGAATCCCAGCCCTGATCGTCTCGCCCTTCCTACGGGGGAACTTCGTGATTGACCACACCCAGTACGACACGACGTCCATCCTGGCCACGATCGAGCACCGGTTCGGCCTCGCGCCTCTTGGCTTACGGGATGCAGCGGTGCAGGATCTGTCCACCGCATACACGGCGAAGGCGTTCGATGACGGGGGGAGCGGCTAAGCAAGAGCTGGCAACGGGTGGGGGAGGGGATACCACCCCCCCTCCTCTCCCTGAGGTAAGGGGAGGGAGAATTCTAAGGGGTCTCTCATCGTCCTCTTATCGCCGGTGCCTACGATGAGGAAGGCACGCGTGTGCCCCGTTCTAACTTCAGGAGGATATTCATGACTTTTTCGAGGATTCCGCGAGTCGCGGCCGGCGTTACCGTGGCGGGTGTCGCCGCGGTCACGATCGGTATTGGCGCGTTCGCCGCCAGCGGGCGACTTCAGCCAGCCGGCGCCCCCGCCGCTACCAGCGAGAAGGCGAAGGCCGAGGCCTACTGCAACAAGTTTCTCTCGCACCTCGCCGGCAACCTGGGCAAGTCCCAGTCCGAGGTCGCCACGGCGGTGGGCAAGGCCGTGACCCAGACCATCGACGACGCCGTCACCTCCGGTGACCTGACCAAGGCGCAGGCCGACCGCCTGAAGGCCAGGCTGGCCAGCGGACCCGTCTGCAGTGGCCGGTTTGCGGGCTCGTTCGGCTTCCACGAGAAGGGGAGAGCTGAGCTGCCGGCGGTGCTCGACGCGGCGGCCAAGTCCCTGAGCATGACGACCGCGGAGCTGAAGACGGCCCTGGCCAATGGCCACACTCTGCACCAGATCGCCGACTCCAAGGGCATCAGCGAGGCGCAGTTCCGGGCGGCGCTGATCACGAACCTGACCCTGGTGCTAGACCAAGCCGTCGCCCAGGGCAAGCTGACCAAGACCCAAGAGACCAAGATCCTGCAGCACCTGCAGACCGGCCCGATTCCCTTCTGGGACGCGACCAAGCGGCATCACAAGGTTCCGAGTGCGGCGTCCTCACCGACGCCAGGACTGTAAGCAGGCAGACCCCCCACAAGCCGAGACGGCCGCGGCGTTTCTCCTTACCCGCCGCGGTCGTCTCTTATTCCAGCCCTACTCGGGCCTTCGCCTAAAGCAGGGAGACCAAGTTCCCCTCAAATGAGGGGAGGAAGCAAGCCTGTAACTAGACTGGCCGTTGGTCCGTAGATAGGCCGTCGATGTCCGAAGAGAGGAGGATCGCGTGAGACGGGTCGTCAGCTGGTGCCTGGAGAACCGGGCGGTCGTGCTGCTCTTCGGGTTTGTCCTGATGGGCGCGGGGGTGCTCAGCATCTTCCGGCTGAACCAGGAGCTCTTCCCCCCGGTCGATTTCCCCACCGTGTACATCGTCACCAGCGATCCGGGCGCCAACCCGGCCGTGGTCGACCGGGACCTCACGGTGCCGCTGTCGAACGCGCTGAACGGGCTTCCCCATGCCCAGCACGTGTTCGGTTCGTCCAGCCAGAGCTTCTCCGAAGTGCAGATCCAGTTTGCAGTGGACTCGAATGCCAAAGACGACCTGGACGCGGTGAACCAGCGACTCGCCCAGCTGCAGCTCCCCGAAGGGGCGAGCAAGCCGCTGGCGCAAACGTTCTCATTCAGCGCCATCCCCAGCATGACCTACGCGCTGGCGGCCGCCGACGGCAACCTGAGCCGGGTCACTCGGGAGGCGAAGACGATCATCGCGCCCGCCCTGGCCGGCGCGACCGGGGCGGCCGAGATCAAGGTGATCGGCGGTGAGCAGAACGCGATCACCATCACCCTGGATGCCAGCCGTCTGGCCGCCCATCAGCTGGCGCCGTTCCAGGTGTCGCAGGCCCTGACTGGCGCCCAGGTCGACCTCCCCGCCGGCCAGTCGCTCGATGGCAACAAGGTCGTGCCCGTCGAAGTCGTCAGTGCGGTCAAGACCGCCGCCGATCTCCGGGTCCTGCCGGTGGGTGCCGGGCCGCTGGCGAAGCCCGGCGAGCCGCCGACCATTGTCACGCTCGGCGACGTGGCCAGCGTGGTGGAGGCACCGGCTCCGGTGAACGGCATTACGCGCACCGACGGCCTGCCCTCGCTCAGCATCCAGGTGGTCCGCGACCCGAGCGGGAACGCCATCTCGCTCTCCAATGACATCCGGTCCCGGATGGCCAAGCTCCAGCTGGACTCGAATGACCGGCTGTCGTTGATCGAGGACAGCGCTACGGGAATCCGAGCCTCGCTCAACGACCTGTTGCTGGAAGGCCTGATCGGGGCCCTGCTCGCCATCCTGGTCATCTTCCTGTTCCTGCGCAGCGTCCGGGCCACGCTAGTGACCGCGGTCTCGCTCCCCACCAGCGTGCTGGTGGCGCTGCTCGGCACGAATCTTGGCGGCTTCTCTCTCAACATCCTGACCCTGGCAGGCCTGACCATTGCCGTCGGCCGCATCATCGACGACGCCATCGTGGTCCTGGAGAACAGCTATCGCCACCTGCAGATGGGTGAATCACCAAAACTAGCCGCCCTCAACGGCGCGGCCGAGGTGTCCAAGGCGGTCGTCTCCAGCACCCTGACCACGGTCGCCGTGTTCCTGCCGATCGCCGTGGTGGGTGGAATCATCAGCAAGTTCTTCGTACCCTTCTCGGTGACGGTCACCATCTCGTTGCTGGCCTCCCTGCTGGTGGCGTTGACCCTGATCCCGGTACTGGTCAGCTTCTTCCTGCAGCGGCGGGCGTCGTTGCCGGCAGAGCATCGCGACTGGCTGCACCGCGCCTACCAGCCGGTGCTCGGCTGGGCCCTGGCCAACCGCCTCACCAAGGTCGCGGTGCTCGCCATCGCTGGTGTCTTGTTCGCGGGTGCCATCGGGGCCGTCGCGTCGCCACTGGTGGCCAAGAATTTCTTCGACTTCAGCAGCTCCGAGCAACTGGTCGGAGGTGTGACGCTCCCGCCCGGCACCTCGGCCGCAGAGACCAGCGCGCAGCTCAAAGCCTTTGAGACGGCGGCCATGGCCGACCGAGACGTGAAGACGGTTCAGGTCACCATCGCCAGCAGTGATTACGGTGGCTACACCGGTGGGTTCGTGACCAACCAGGGACGCCTGCTGGTCGTGGTGAAGGACAAGCTTCGCTCGCCCGCCGTCGCCGCTCGCCTCCAGCAGAGGCTGAACGAGCTCTATGGCGTTGGGAATGCCCGGATCGTGGTCAACACCTTCGGCCCGGGCTCAAATCGCTTCGAGGCCCGCGCCAGCGGACAGGACGACCAGGCGTTACGACAAGCGTCGGATTTGCTGCTCGCCAAGTTGCAGCAGGACAGCGAGCTGAGCAATGTGCAGTCCGACCTGGCCCCGGCCAAGCCACAGATGTCGGTCACCGTGGACCCGGCCAAAGCAGCCGCCCACGGCCTGAGCCCGCGGGCGATCGCGCAGATCGTCGCCGGCGCGCTGTCACCCATGCCCCTGGGCAATCTGGGAGGGAGCGGACCAGCCGTCACCCTTCGACTCGACCCGAGTGCGGTGACAGCGCAGAAGATCGCCGACCTCGCGGTCGGTCCGGGCACCCTGCTACGGGACGTGGCTACCATCAGCAACGAGGTGGCGCCGGACAGCATCAGCCGGCGGGACGGCATACGCCTGGTCACCGTCGGCGGCACCATCAACGGCAGCGACACCACCGGGCCGTCCACCCGAGCCTCAGCGCTGGTGCAATCGGTCAGCCTGCCGGCCGGTGTCAAGCTGGACACCGGGGGCACCAGCGAGGACATCAACCAGTCCTTCCAATCGATGTTCGAGGCGATTGGGATCGCGATCGCGCTGGTGTTCATCATCCTGGTGATCTTCTTCCGGTCGGTGGTCACCCCCTTCGTCATCCTGGTCAGCATGCCGCTGGCCCTGATTGGCGCCATCGCCGCGCTGCTGATCACCCACCGATCGCTGGGCTTGCCGGCGCTGCTGGGCGTGCTGATGGTGTTCGGGATCGTGGTCAGTAACGCCATCCTGCTGGTCGACTTCACCGAGCGCGCCCGCGAGACGAACTCCACCAAAGACGCCCTATTGATCGCCGGCTCGACCCGGCTGCGGCCGATCGTGATGACCGCGGTGGCCACAGTGGTGGCCCTGCTGCCGGTCGCCATCGGCCTCAGCACCAGTGGGGGAGGAGGCCTGATCTCGCAGTCGCTGGCCGTGGTGGTGGAGGGCGGCCTGATCACTTCGACGGCCTTCACCCTGGTGGTGATCCCGGTGGTCTACAGCCTGCTGGTGCGCCGGTCGGGACGGCTGCGCGCCATGGCCGTGCATGCCGAGCTGGGCGCCGACCCGAGGGTGGCTGGCCTGGGCTAACGGCCGAGTCTAGACTGGCTCGGTGGCGAAGAGACCCCCCACCACCGAGACCCGCCCACGGATTGGCGGACGGAGAACCAGTCTGACGCCGGAGTTGGTCGCGCACCTGCCGCGACCGGGGATGGCGGCGCCGGGTGCCATCGCCTACACGCCCGATGGGCGATTCATCACCTACCTCTTCAGCGAGCGCGGCGACCTGGTCCGGGATCTCTGGCGGATGGACCTGGGCACGGGCCGCCGAGAGAAGTGGCTGTCGCCACCGGGTGAGGGGATTACCGAGGCGAATGTCTCGCGCGAGGAAGCCCTGCGCCGGGAGCGGCAGCGGGTCCTGACCACCGGCATCACCCACTATGCCTGGGCAGAAGACGCCATGGTCCTGATCATGCCCATCGGGGATGCGGTGTATCGGTGGCGTGACGACGGGCTCACAAAGGTGGCGGAGCAGGTGATCGATCCGCAGGTCTCGAAAGACGGTCGGCAGATATTCTTCGTCCGGGATTCGGAGGTCTGGTACGTGGACGAGGCCGGCGAGCGGCAGCTCACCTCCGGGTCGGAGCCGAGTGTCACCAACGGGCTGGCCGAGTTCGTCGCCCAGGAAGAACTCGACCGCCACCATGGGTACTGGCCCTCACCGGACGGCGGTCTAGTTGCGTTCCAGCAGACCGACGAACGGCATATCCCCGTGTATCCGATCGTCCACCAGGCCACCGATCGCGTAGAGGTCGAGGAGCATCGCTACCCCTTCGCCGGCGCGGCCAACGCCCGCGTCCGGTTGGGCATGGTGGCCACCTCGGGTGGGCCTCCCACCTGGCTCGAGCTGGGTTCGGATCAGGATGTCTACCTGGCGCGGGTCGCCTGGCATCCCGACGGCCGGCTGTTCGTGCAGGTGCTGACCCGCGACCAGCGACGCCTGGCGCTGAAGGCCTTCGATCCCCCCGACTGGACATCACAGACGTTGGTGGTCGAGGAATCGGATACCTGGGTGAACCTCCACGACGACCTGCGGTTCGTGAAGGAGACGGGGGAGTTCACGTTGTCGTCGGAGCGAACCGGATACCGGCACCTCTACCTGCACCAGCCGGACGGCACGCTAGTGCGCCAGCTGACCGATGGCGAGTGGCCGGTCGACGGCGTGCGCAGCCTGGATCGCCAGGGGCGTCAGCTCTACTTCGCAGCCTGGACCGACACGCCGGTCGAGCGCCACCTGTACCGGGTCTCGCTGGACGGTGGTGACCCCCTCCAGATCACGCGCGAGGCCGGGATGCACGACGGGGTGGCCGCCCATGACGGGTCCAGTTTCGTCGATCTCTTCGACAGCCGGACGCAGCCACCCAGCTGCGTGGTCCGAATACCGGATGGGACTGTCCTCTGGACGCTCCACGAGGCGCCCACCATCGAGCTCGATCTGCCGCCACCGGATCTGCACGCCTTCCAGGCGGGGGACGGGACTCGGCTGCACGCGGCGGTCTACCGCCCGGCTACCAGCCAGCCAGCGCCCGTTGTTGTCGCGGTGTATGGCGGCCCCCATCTCCAGACAGTGACGGATAGCTGGGGGCTTACCGTGGACCTGCGCGCCCAGCTGCTGGCGGCCCATGGGTTCGTCGTCCTCAAAGTCGACAACCGTGGCTCGGACCGACGCGGGGTGGCGTTCGAGTCAGCCATCAGGCGAAACATGGGCGACCTCGAGGTGCGCGACCAGGCCGAAGGCGTGGCTTGGCTGGGGAGCCTCGGGATCGCCGACCTGGCTCGGGTGGGCATGGACGG
>Ga0209802_1000940_pt1 | contig 22383 bp, 19 predicted proteins | sample GraSoiAngelo_129_FD_185886 | JGI IMG/M metagenome (GOLD analysis project Ga0209802, IMG submission 185886) | Grasslands soil microbial communities from the Angelo Coastal Reserve, California, USA - 14_0927_12_40cm (SPAdes) (version 2) | ecosystem: Environmental > Terrestrial > Soil > Grasslands ... | reverse complement strand
CTCGAGCTCGCGAATCGTTGGCCGGCCGCACGCGTGGTGTTGTTCGCGGACGTCGGACGCGCCGGCCCGCGCGAGCACCTCTCGCTCGTCCGGCCGCTGACCGGCGTCGGCGTGGGCGCGAGCTTCGTCGACGGACTCCTCCGCTTCGATGTGACCCGGGCTCTGCGGTCGCCGACCGGCTGGCGTTTGGATTTCTATACCGACGCAGCACTCTGATTTGCGCCGCCGCAGGGCGCGCGCCATCCTTGTCGCCCGATGACCTCCACGACATCACCAGCAACTGATCTTAAGCGCGAGCTCGGCCTCTTCGACGCGGTCATGATCAACGCGGGGACGATGATCGCCTCCGCGATCTTCATCGTCCCCGCGACGGTCGCCGCCGCCGTCCAGGGCTCGGCTGTGATGACGCTCGTCTGGGTGATCGGCGGGGTCGTGTCGTTGCTCGGCGCGCTGTCGATTGCCGAGCTCGCGGCAGCGTATCCGGAGGCGGGCGGACAGTACGCGTACCTCCGCGAGGCTTACGGCACGATCTGGGCATTCCTGTATGGCTGGGCGAACTTCGCCGTCATCAATACAGCCTCGATTGCGGCGATCGCCGTCGGGTTCGCGCGCTACATCGGCTTCTTCGTTCCGCTGACCGAGCTCGCGATCCGAGTCGTCGCCATCGCGTCGATCATCGCGCTCACGCTGCTCAACTGCCGTGGTGTGCGTCTCGGCGCGACAACGCAAAATGTCCTGACGACGCTGAAGATCGGCGCCTTGGCGGCGATCATCATCACGGCGTTCGCGCTGCCCGGCGGTGCCCCGTCGCATTTTCAGCCGCTCTGGCCGGCTGGAACGCCGGGGCAGTGGATCGGCCCGTTCGGGATCGCGATGGTGGCGGTGCTCTGGGCGTACGACGGATGGATCGAGACGACGTACGTGGGCAGCGAGATTGTGGATCCCGGTAGAAATCTCCCGCGTTCCATCATTTTCTCGACTCTGATTGTCATCGCACTCTACGTCCTCGCGAGCGTCGCCTATACGTATGTGCTGTCGCCCACCAACATGGTGGGCTCCGCACTCGTCGCGTCGGACGCAGCGCGCGTCACGATGGGAGCGGTGGGTGCGTCGTTCGTCGTGATCGCGATTCTCATTTCCACGCTGGGAGCGAACAACGGGATCGTGCTGACCGCGGCCCGGATCCCGTACGCGATGGCGCGGGGCGGGATGTTCTTCCGCTCACAGGGGATCGTCCATCCGCGCTTCGGGACGCCGACCGTGGCGCTGCTCACCCAGGGCGTGATCGCCTCCGCGCTCACGGCGCTCGGCACATATGATCAGCTGTTCACCTACGTCGTGTTCGCGCAGTTCGTGTTCTACGCGCTGTCGGCGAGCGCGGTGATTCGCCTACGGAAAACGGCTCCAGCGCTCGCCCGCCCCTACAAGACGTGGGGCTACCCGCTGACGCCGATCGTCTTCATCGCGTTCGCCATCTGGTTGGTGTACAACACGATCGTCGAGACGCCGAAGGACTCGGCGATCGGCGCCGGGCTGATCCTGCTCGGATTACCCGGTTACTACTACTGGCGTCGACCCCGCCCTGGCGGGCGATAGTCGATGAGCTCCGCCAGCGCCGGTGGGATGCGCTGGCCCCACACGTCGCGCATCGGCACCGTTACGATTTGCGGGCGGCCACCGGGGAGTCCGTCCCGGCCGTCCTGACCCTTTGCTCCGGCGGGTCCCGAGGCTCCCGCGCTGCCGGCGACGCAGCGCGGGTCGTTGGCGGGATCGGCTGCGCCGCCCTTGCCACCCGCGCCACCTTTTCCACCGGATCCGCCATCGCCGCCTTCGCCGCCCGGCACTTGCGCGTCCACGAGTCCCGCGAGGAACGGCTCCTCCGCCGGGGCGATGATCGTGATCTGCCCGCCGCGGCCGCCCGGTCCGGCCCCGCTCCCGTTCCCGCCTGCACCACCAGGACCACCCGCACCGCCGGGACAGCCCGGCCGTCCGTTCGTGCCCGCGACGCCGGCCGTCCCTTCGGCCCCGCGGGAGCCGCGCGAGCCGCGCGCTTCAATGATGAGCCAATCCGAGGGGGGCACGGCGCGTGCATCGGCGAGGAGGTAATAGGGCGGCGCGTCTTCCACCTCGATGCCGGCCACGAGCAGGCGATCGTAGAACGGCGAGCGCAGGATGCCCAGCCGCACCGTAACCTGAGGACCGCTCGCACCCGCCCCGACACCCCGAAAGCCGAAGGTGTGCTGGAGGCAGCTGTAGTCAGGGGCCAGGACCGTCGAGGTCGTGATACTCGGCTTGGCCTTCAACAATGCGGTGAGACGAAAGCCTGTGATCGCGGTGGCCAGCGGATCGCGCGCCGCGCTCCAGCCGCCGCCTTCGAGTGGCGTCGCCTCGTTGCTCGAGAGCTGCAGGAAGACGACGTGCAAGCGGGGCGGATGATCCTCATCGTAGCGCGTCTCGAACGGAATGAGTGAGCCGTCCTTCAACACCGCGGTGTAGCCGGCGGCGAACGATTCGCCGGGGCAGGCCCGCGTACTCGTCGACATCCGTAGCTCCCGGATCTGCTCGACCAATCCAGGATCGGGAGCGAACGACGGTGGCGGCCGCTTCGGCCCGCAGGCCGCGGTGAGCACGATCCCAGCGAGCACGACTCGTCTGGCGACGATCACGAAGCTCCGCACACGCCCTCATCCGAAAAGGTCGGACCAAATGTAGTATTTCACGTCATGCCGCGCGCGCGGGCGGTAGGGGCCGCCGTCGACATCGGGCTCATCGAGACCATCCGGGCCAGGGGAGGGGGCCTCCCCTGGCTCGGCCGCCACCTCGCGCGCCTGCGCACCTCCACTGCGGCCCTCGGGGTGCCCGAAGCTCCCGCCGACCTCGACGATCTCGTCCGGTTCGCCGTCGGCTCTGGAGACCGCGGCGACCGCGTCGTTCGTCTGCAGTTGACCGGTGGCCGGGCCGAAATCGCGACGCGCGACGTCAACCCGGACCGGGACGTCGCCGTCGTGGTGTCTCGAGAGGTGCACGTCCCCTATCCTCACAAAACCACGCGACGCGAGCAGTTCGGGCGCGCGCTCGCGAGCGCGCGCCGCAGGCGAGCGCGTGACGCCGTGCTCGTGACGGCGGAAGGATGTGTGGCCGAGGGGACGGCCTGGAATCTGTTCTGGTGGGAGAACCGAACGCTGTGCACGCCGGCCGCGGATCTCGGGATCCTGCCGGGGATCGGCCGGCAGCGCGTCATGGAGTTGGCCGAAGTGACAGAGGTCCGGGCCCCCGTCGCCGCGCTGGCCGGCCGCAGTCTCTTCCTCGTCAACGCGGTGCGAGGGATCGTGGAAATCGGGCGTTTCGAAGGTGAGCCCGTTCCCCGCGATCAAAGAACGGCGGAGTTGTCCGCCGCCTTTTGGCCCGACTAGCGTCCCCGCGCGAGCCGTTCGCGAATCGCGCGCGCCCGGGCCTGCAGCGCCTTGCTCGACGACTGCGCGAACGCCTCGAGGTGCTGGAGCACGATCGGGAGGAGCTTCGCCTTTCCTTCCGAGAGCGTCGCCAGGCTATCCAGTGCCCAGGCGCGCACGAATGTCTGGGGAAACGCAACGTTCTCGAGCAGAATCCGCTCGATGCGCCGCGACTCGGCCGCTGTCCAGCGAAACAACGGCAGCGCGCGTACGATCTGGAGCCGAATTTCCCACTTGTCGCTGTCCGCTAACGGGCCGATGAACACCTGCTTGTAGGGTTCGATCCAGTCGGGATGGTCATGGGCGAGTTTTTCGAGCAGGTCGAGCGCGCGCTGGGCCACGAGCCAATCGTCAGCGCGGGTCAGCGCGGCCAGGTCTTTGACGCGCGCGGGCCGCTTCTCGATCAGCGCCCGCACGCGAGCCGAGCGGGCGATGCCGCGCCGGTCGCCGCCGCTGAGCAAAGCGCGGAAGTCGCCTTGAGCTTTCATTCACATACCGAGCCGGTTAGTTTCGTCTACCTAAACGTCTAGACGTCTCGACGTCTAGGTTCACGGTGGCTGTAGCTCAATTGGTTAGAGCGCCGGACTGTGGCTCCGGAGGTTGCGGGTTCAATCCCCGTCAGCCACCCCTCTTCAAGTTGCAAAGTTGCCCAGACGGCAAAGTTGCAAGTGGGGACTTCTGAGCGACAACAATCCCATCATCCGTGTGCAGCACCTCGTGCGCTCGTTTGGAGCTGTGACGGCGGTGAACGACGTCACGTTCAATGTGCGCAGGGGTGAAACGTTCGCGTTTCTCGGCCCCAACGGCGCCGGGAAGACGACGACGATCAAGATGCTGACGACCGTGCTCCGTCCCACGAGCGGTACGCTCGAGCTGGACGGCCTGAATCCGGTGACCGATTCAACCGAGGTCCGGAAGCGGTTCGGCGTCGTGTTTCAGGATCCCAGTCTCGACAGCGAGCTCACCGCCTGGGAGAACATCGACATCCATGGCGTGTTGTACCACGTGCCGCGCCGCATTCGGCGCGAGCGCGCCGAGGCGCTGCTCAAGCTGTTCGAGCTGTGGGACCGGCGGAACGATCTCGTCAAAACGTTCTCGGGCGGGATGAGACGACGCCTGGAGATCGCGCGCGGGTTCCTGCACACCCCCAAGGTGTTGTTCCTGGACGAGCCCACGCTGGGCCTCGATCCGCAAAGTCGCAATCAGATGTGGACCATCGTCAAAAACCTGAATGCGACCGAAGGGGTCACGGTCTTTCTCACCACGCACTATATGGACGAAGCCGATCGCGTGGCCGACCGGATCGCGATCATCGATCACGGCCGGATCGTGGCGACCGGCTCGTCGGCCGAGCTGAAGCAGCAGACCGGCGCCGATTCGCTCGAGGCGGCGTTCCTCAAGCTCACCGGCAGCACGATCCGCGACGAGACGTTCAGCGCCGAGGATCGGATGCGGCAGGTCTCGCGGGTCTGGAGACGATAGCGATGAACGTCATCTACGTTCTCTGGCTGCGTGAGGTGAAGAAGTACTTGCGCTCGCGCGCGCAGATCATCGCGTCGCTCGGCACGCCGCTGATGTACCTCGCCGTGCTCGGCTTCGGGCTGGGTCCCGTGTTTCGGCGGGCGGGGGAGGGCAGCTACCTCCAATTCATGGCGCCGGGGGTCATCGGGATGACGGTGCTGTTCACGGCGATGTTTTCAGGGATCGCGATGCTGTGGGATCGCCAGTTCGGGTTTCTCAAGGAGACGCTGGTCGCGCCGGTGCCGCGCGTGCAGATCATGATCGGCCGTACGCTCGGCGGCGCCACGGTCGCAATGCTGCAGGGGGCGATCATTTTCGCGGTGACGCTGGTGGCGGGATTCCGGCCGACGAGCCTGCTCGCGGTGCCGGTCGCGTTCCTGATCGTCGCGCTGATCGCCGTGGTCTTCTCCGCGCTCGCCACGGCGATCGGCTCGAGTCTGAAGGAGATGCAGGGCTTTCAAATGGTGATGAACTTTCTGGTCATGCCGTTGTGGTTTTTGTCGGGCGCGCTCTACCCGCTGCAGGGCCTCCCGGCGGCGCTTGCGGTACTGACGCGGGTCGACCCGCTCACGTACGGGATCGACGGGGTGCGCGGTCTGATGATCGGCACCACGCACTTTGGTGTGGGGGTGGATGTGGCGGTGCTGCTGGCCGTGGGCGTGCTGTTCGTGACCGCCGGAGCGTGGCGGTTCTCGAAGATCGAGGTGTAACGGATTAAGCCTCGTCCGAGGAGTCCTCGCCGATGATCGCTTCCACGAACCCGAAGATCGGACGGCCGACGATGCGCACGACGGAGCCAGAATCCGCCGATGCGCCCTTGAGGGAGAAGTATCCGAAGAGCGCGCGCCCCGCGCTGTCCACGCGCACGCCGGAGGGCAGCCGGATCTGCACGTATCCCATGAACGCGCTGGCGGCGATCGTGGTGACACCGGTCTTGAACGTCGCGCCGGTGAGGTCGAGCTCCACGTAGCCCAGGCGGGAGCGGATCGTGAGATCGCGTGGAACCGCGCCGACGAGCTTGCGCTCTTGCCCCGAAAAGAACGCCGTGATCTGGCCGCTTGGAACCTGGGACGGCAGGTCGGCGGTGATGGCCTCGAGCTCGCGCGCCGATGTCGCCGAGTAGGCAATCTCCAGGCGAGCTTCGAAGTCCGCCTCAGTGAGCACGTCGTTGGCGAAGTGGCGGGTGAGGAGCGCAATGGCACGCTCACGGTCGATCGAGAGCTCGGACAACGGGGGCAGCGGTGTAGACATTGTCATCTAATCTAGCCAGGCGCTGTTGAGTCCGAGCGCGGTGGCCGGTTGGATTGGGGTCGCGACCTAGGTCCGTAGCTCAATTGGTAGAGCACCGGTCTCCAAAGACGGCGGGTCTATGCGGGCCCGCCGTTTTTGTGCTCATGCCGCGCCCTCCAGGACCCCCAAATCCCTCCACGTCCGTCTCTCGGACCGGCAAACACTACGACAAACAACTCAGCTACAGCGTATCGGGTTCAAGCAGTACATGGATCGATTCATGCCGCAGTGGAGGCAGTACCGGGATGAGTTGAACCGGGCGCCACTCGCTCACGTCGATTGGCGGCCTATTCGACAATCGGCGGGAGTTCGCTGTAGCGAATCGTCCCTGGCCCCACCAATGCGGTGCGATTGCCAGAGAGGTGGGGCGAGCGATACGGAGTATCGCCCGAAGTGCAGGTCTCGTGCGCCCCTACGCGGCTCGCCCAAGGTGATGCCTTGCCCTCGGTGCCACGAGGAGTTCCCAGTCGGGTGGGATGAACGGTAATCGCACCCGAACCCGCCGCTTAGCCGTCTCCGCCGCGCCTACCCTCGCGCCGCAGATCAGCGAGAGCCCTCATCTCCCCGCCGCGCGCCGCCTTACGTCTCGTCGCGAGCACCGAGCGCGACACGCAAGGCTACCTCGAGCAGCAGCTTCACGGGGGCGAGCCTGGCCTCGCACCCCCGGACGAGTTGCTCAAGGTCGGGGATAAAGTGGGTGACGGGAGGCGGAGCTGGGTTGACCGTCACCAGTCGTTTGTGAATCGTGATGAGAGCCAGGTACACGGCGCTGGATTTGCCAGTCTGGCTATCCCCCTGCCGTTCGAGCTCGCCCGGGAGCTCCTTGGCTCGGTCTCTCGCCGCGCCAACGGCAATCGCGAGGTGCTGCTGGACAGCGTCCACGCAACCGGTCCTTTCGAGGTCTGAATCTACAACACCTTGCCCCGCTAGATAGCCTCGCCCTGGGACGGCGCCCGCGCGTCGTACCTGTGACGCACCCGATTACATGTGGCGAATGTGTGGTGCCTGCAGTGGCCAGCGACCTCGAATTCGAGGAGGTAAAGGATGCACTCATCGGTGTGATGGCGATGGGACACATTGCGGCGTGGGATTTCACGCAAGAACTACCGCGACTGTCGCGGCGATGGGCGCAGCACGGACGAGCGTTCGCTCCCGAGGATACCTCAGCGTACCGAGCATTTGAACAGTGGATGCGGCGTTTGGGGATGACCGCATGCACGTCGGATGCGGGGCCTATTCGCAGACGTCTAGGCCGTTATGAGTGGTGAAGCTCCGGGCAGGGCACGTCGGAGGGACGCGCGCCCGCCCGGTCGTAGCAACCGCCACGGTCGTAGCAACCGCACCGGTGCGCCACATTCCTGACGCATAGCGCCAATTGTTAGCTAACGGCAAGACGCGTCGCCGCCCCTGTGAAGACTCGAGCAAGGTGGTCACGGCTTGATTCTTTCGGGCGGGGGGATAACAATAGGACCATGGAGTATGATGTTCGCAGTGGACCGGCGGCTCCAGTTGGATGATGAGCGAAGGCGCCGAGGATGTTCTCGCCCGCCTACCCTACCTCCGCCATCGGTGTGACCTCGATCTCCTCGTCTTTTTCCACCGCCATCGGCGCGTGCTTCTGACCATCGAACGCCTGGTCGCTCTCATGGGGTACGACCGCGAACAGATCGCGGCGTCGTTGGAAACCCTCATCGCGGCGAACGTGGTCACGCGAACACAGCACCAAACCACTGGCGCTCGGATGTATGCCTTTGAGGCGTTAGATAACGACAACGATTCCCTCGCGCCACTGCTCCGGACTGCGTCTGCTCGAGCGGGATGGCTCGCGATCAACCGAGCGCTCGAAGGCCGACGGGTGAAGGAACCAGATCGCGCATCGCGCTCCCCCGTCCCCCAACAGCATGACGACATTCCCAATGGCGAATGAGACCAAGGCCGTGAATCTCATGCCGACGCCCGACAAGTTCGCGCTTACCGGGATCAGCGGTCTGGATTCGATCCTGGAAGGGGGCATCCCCCGAAGCAACGTCACTCTGGTCGAAGGGGCCATCGGGACAGGCAAGACCACCATGGGGGTCGAGTTTGTCTATCGCGGGGCGAGCGAGTTCGACGAGCCCGGCATTATCGTGGTCTTCGAGGTCTCGCCGGAAAAGGTGGTGCGCGATGCCGCGCAGTTGGGCTGGGATCTCGCCGCGCTGGAGCGGCAGGGGCGAGTGAAGATCATCTATACCACGCGCCAGGTGTTCCGCCAGGAATTGCAGCAGGCGGACAGTCTCCTGCTCCAGGAGGCCGCCAAGATGGGCGCTGCCCGCATCTTCGTCGACGGGGTGGTCGGCCTGATCGACGGCGGGGGAGACGGGAAGGAGCAGGAGCCGCGCGAAGCGTTTCACGTGCTGGTGGAAGGTCTCCAGCGCGACCGGCTCACCGCCATGCTGGCGGTCGAAGCCACCGCGCTCAACCAGGGCCGGCTCCCGGTGTTGGAAGAGTCGATTGCTGATACCGTGATCCGCTTACGAATGGAGGAAGTGCAGCGCGCGACCATTCGATCCATCGAGATCATCAAGTCACGCGGCCATTCGTACCACATGGGCCGACACAGCTTCTGCATCGTGACCGGTCGGGGCATCGAGGTCTACCGCCGCGTCCAGGCGCCGCGAGCCGCGAGCCGCGATCGGGCCGCCGCCTTCGATCCGAGCAGTCGCGTAACGACGGGAGTTCCCGGGCTCGACGAGGTAGTGAATGGGGGGTACTTCCTCGGCAGCACGACGGTCGTGGCCGGGATCTCCGGTGTGGGCAAGAGCGTGATGGCGCTCCAGTACATGGCCGAAGGCGCGCGTCTCGGTGAGCCGAGTCTCATGCTCACCCTAGACGAACAGGTTCCCCAGGTGCTCCGGAACGCCAAGAGTATCGGGATCGACCTTCAGACGCACATTGACCGCGGGGTGGTACAGCTCTACTACGACCCGCCTCAGGAGATTGAGGTGGATCGGCACTTCCACAACATCGAACAGATCGTGAAGGAGTTCCGGCCCCGGCGGGCCGTGCTCGACAGTATCTCAACCTATGGGTCGAGCCTCGGCACCCAGGGGCGCCTGTTTCGAGACTTCTTCCACGCCCTGGTCGCGCTGATGAAGGAATACCAGGTGGCGGCGGTCTATAACCACGAAAACCCCGAGATGCTCGGCATGTCATCCATGATGGGGGCTTTCGGGATGAGCTCGCTCGTGGATAACATCATCCTGATGAACTGGATCGAGCTGGGTGACACGTTCCGGCTCGGTCTCACGGTGGCCAAGATGCGCGCCAATCCGACGGTCCGGAAGACCCATGAATGCGAGATTACGGATGGGCAGGGAATGCGCGTGCTCCCGCGCCACCTGCCGCTCGCTGCTCCGGCTATGGCTCCTTTCTCCAGCTTCGGTGGCCTGATTTCTCGAGCGCCAGAGCGGCTTGCCCACGGTACGGAACCCGGTGAGGTAACCGGGGGGCAGTAGGTCCCGTCATGGCGCGGATTGGCGACGCACTCTTCCGTGACGTCGTATGGCAGCAGGCTCCTGGAGAAGTTCGCCGCAGTGACTCGGCTGACCGTCGTCGTGTATGGAGTCGACGCGGCCGTGGTCTCCGGTCCCATCCATCCATCGCCACGGTTCGCGTTATTCGAGAAGGCTGGCTACGAGCTCGGCATCTTCGCGGAGTGTGGCCGAAGGTGCCTGGCGCTTGATCGTCCGGCGATCAGTCTGGCATCCTCGTACGGCTTGGCCGGGTGGGCACCTCGCTGGTGCTCGAGGGGATTCTTGGTCGAGCATGGGCGAAGCGGTTCGGCAACGGCAACAAGCGGCAAACACCGAGGGTGTTGCGCCTGTAGCGGATTCGGTAACTTCCAGCAGCACCAATTCTTAGGTCCGTAGCTCAATTGGTAGAGCACCGGTCTCCAAAACCGGGGGTTGCAGGTTCGATTCCTGCCGGGCCTGTTTGAGCACTGCACGCGAAGACCTTGTCCGTGCCATCAGCACGGCACGAGACCAGGCGAAAAAGCTGCTCACGGCTTTAGAGCAGGTCGGCCACCCAGAAACGAGCCGATCGAGCTCGCTCTATTTGGCGCTCGTGTCGATGCGAAAGCGCCTCACAAAAAACGAGCAGTCACCGAGCGCGGTGGTCACGGAGCTCGAGCAGCTCGTGACTCTCTGTGAGGGGAAGCTCGCGCGGATCAAACCCGATCTCGAGGACGCGCTAAGGATCGCGCGCGGAGCCTAATGGCGCAGGAAGCCGGGTGGTGGCGCTTTCACTCAGCTCTTGGACTCGAGCTCGGCGAGCATGTCGTCGAACATAGGCATCGCGTCCGCCGGATTTGCCGAGAGCGATACCCGCCATCCGCCCGCGCCGGCCAGCCACCGCAGCGCTCCGTCCAGGGAGGCGCCGAACCGCGCGCGGCTCAAGCCTAATCCGTTCTTGAGAAATGCCTGCACCTCCGCCGCGGAGGCCGGCACTTTCGAAACCGTGGTGCCCACCCCGTTCCGCTCGAGCAGGCAGACCGCCGCTCGGGTCGCGACAGGAGCCGGGGCCGTCGGCGCGGGCCACTCGCCGGGGTACTGGACCACCAATTTCTCGTCCCCGTTCGCGAGCAAAGTAGGCGATCGCCCCGCCAGCTCCGGAAAGTGGGTTACGGCCGTCGTGAGCAACCGCACCCGGCCGGGCAGGCCCCACACTCGGAACTCTGGGTTGAGCTGCACGTAGACGGCGTCGTCAGACAGCACTCGCAGTCCGAGGCGATGGGCTTGATAGGCGAGCGTACTCTTCCCGGTGCCCGGAGGGCCGGCGAGGAGCAGCGCGACGCCGCCGCGGGCGATCGCCGCGGCATGTACCGGGTAGCGGTCACACGCCGTCACCAAGGTGAGCGTCAGGCCTTCGATCATGCTGTACTGCACGTGCGCGCGGTCGGCGAGCAGGGCCGGCGTGATGTACGCGGTGGCCTCCTGCCGTCTCGTATCCGCAATCCCGACGCTCCCGGGGGTGTGCACGATGACGCGGTCGGCGTCCGGCATGCGGCACGTCACCGGGGCGTGCGACGCCACTCGGGAACCGTCTCGCTCGTCTCCCTCGTGGACGATCAGCCGGACGCGCACGCCCAGCGGAGCGATCAGACCGGAACTCGTGCGCAGCCCGCGCCAGATTCCAAAGGCTGCTTCGACCACGGCCAGCGCCGCCGCGCTGTTCGATTCGAAGCGGACGGGGATGCCGAGCACCGGCAATTCCATCACGTGTCGCAGTGGTACGCCGTGATAGAGCACGTCGGGAGATGCGTCGAACGATATCGCGTCAGTCATGGAGCCACGATCTTACCGGCGGCACCTGGCTGCCGCTAGCTTCGTGGACATGCAGCCTGAAAACGACGACATCCCCGCGCGGCTTGCGCGCTACGCCGTGACCCGAGACGCGCGGGACCTCTGGCCCGAGGTGAGCGCGTCCGCCTTCCAGGCGGCGCAACGCGAGATGGTGCGCGTCACGGCCGCGGTGTTGGCGGGCGCTCCCAGTCCCGTGCGCCTGGACCTGCCACGTGACGCGGATACGCGGGCGCTCGGCGTCGCGGCCTCGGCCGCCGGGATGGGGCCGCTGCTGGGGTTCTGGTGCGCGACGGGGCGCGTCGACGCCCAGCAATCCGTGCTCGACCTGCTCGCCGGACATCTGGACCACGGGCGGCAGCGCGCGGCCCGCCTACGCCAAGAGCTCGAGCGGATTCTCGTCCCCTTCGCCGACCGCGGCATCGAGGTGCTCGTCCTGAAGGGCGCCGACACCGCGTACCGCTACTTCCCGGAGCCCGGGACCCGCCCTTCGTCAGACCTTGACCTGCTCGTCGCGCCGCACGACGTCGCGGCGGCTCGCAGCGTGCTCGTGAACCTGGGGTTCGCCGAACAGGGCCCTGGACATGGCGACCGATATCGGACCACCTGGACTCCCCCCGCGGTCGGCGGCGTCCGCTCGCTGGAGCTCGCGCACGCCGACAACCCATGGTCCGTGGATCTCCATGTGTCGCTCGATCGCGAAATGTTTCCGGGCCGGCCAATGACGTTCGGCACCCTCCCCCCCACGCCGGGACCTCGGGACGGGGAGGTCTGGCAAGAGTTCTCGCGGCCCGTGTGGGTTCTGCGAGAACCGCTCCTGCTCGCCTATCTGGCGGCGCATACATCCAGCCACTTCTACGCGATTACGCTGGTCCGATTGGTCGAGCTCGTGCTCGTCGCGCGACGTGATTTTGGGGAAGCCGACTGGCGGGCCTTCGCGGACCTCGTGCGCCGTACGGCGACGGGCCGATTCGTGTTCCCAGCTCTTTACCTCGCCGAGCAGCTGGCACCGGGTACGATGGATGCGCCCACGCTGAAAGACCTAGAGGCCGTCGCCCCGCGCTGGCTCCGCAAGCAGGTGCGCGCCACGACGCCGGCGTCGGCGCAGCGGCTGCATCCCTACCCGTTCCGCGAGCGGTTCCTTTGGGCGACGACGCTCACGGAACTGCTGCTCGAGCTGGCGTGGCCGCATGAGCAGAATGGGGGGCGTGTGGAGAACAGGCGGGTATCTCCTCGACAAATCCTCGGAGTCTATTGGCAGCGAATCCGCAAGCGCTTCCTACGGTTTGTCCGAACCAGAGTCCCGTGATCGTCAGCGGCGCCCCACGCGCCCGCCCGCGATCAACCCGAGTCCCCCGATGAGTCCGATCGCGGCGGCGACGCGGAACAACGAATCGAACCCACTTGAGGCGAGCAAGTAGCCGCCGAAGCTCGCGCCGATCATGCCGCTCAGGTCCGCCGCCACCTGCCGCCAACTCGACACGAGCCCATGCCGCTCGGGCGAGGTCTGACCGAGCAGCCATTGATCGATCAGCGGGTTTGTCACCGGGCCGATCAGCCCCTGGAAAAAGTAGAGCGTCACAGCCAGCTGCACGCTCCCAGCCACTGACAGCCCCAGCATGGCCGGCCCGAACAAGAGCAGCGCCGCGTTGAGCACTCGGCCTACGCCGAAGCGACGCGCCGCTTCTCCGCTCGCCAACACGGCAAGCGCCCAGGCCCCGTTGACCGCGGCGAACACGACTCCGATGCGCGCGATCGGAAGCCCGTGCTCACGTGAGAAAAAGATGTTGAAGAACGGTGCGGCAAGCGCCTGGCCAAGCATCCAAACGGCGACCAAGCTGACGAGCAGGAGCATCTGGCGCATCTCTTGTGGGGATGCGCCGTTGACAGGGTCGGGTGCAGGGGCCGGCGCCATGGCCGTGACCTGGGCCGCTCGCGCGAGCGGTCCGCGCAGTGTGCGGAACAGCAGCACGCTCGCGGCACTGCCGACGGCGCCAAGGATGAGGGCGCCGCGCATCGCGGCCAGATGCGCGAGGCTCCAGCGATGTTCGAGCCACCCGGGCGTGAGGCCCGCAATCGCCGTCCCCAGTCCACCCCAGCCGACGAGCAACCCGACGTTCCAGGCGAACGCGCGCGCGCGCGGGCCCGGCTCCGTGAGTCCCATCAGAATCGGCGGCGTGGCCACGCGCCAGATGCCGCTGCCGGCGCCGGCGACCGCCGCCGCCGCGTACACCGCGAGTGGCGTGGTGACCACCGCGCCGAGGACCAGCCCGACGGCGAGGACGGCGGCGGCGATCGTCACCGAGAGTTTAGGTCCAGCGCGATCCGTCAATACTCCCGCGGGGAGCAGCATGACCAGGCCGCCCGCTGTCAGCGCCGCCGCGGCATGGCCCATCACTTCAGTGGGGAGGTGCAGAGCATCGAGGTAGAAGTTGTAGAGAAAGGCGTGGAAGATGAGGCCAGTGCCGAACAGAAGGTTGCCGGCAATGACCGCTGCGACCGTGCTCCCTTTCCCGAGTCCTTGACGCTCAGTCTGCAACATTGACGGCGTCCCTGCGCAGGAGACAGTTTACCCGCTTCCCCCAATCCTTGCGAGCGTCACAATGCACATCGTTCGTCGGGTCGAAACCGCTCTCGCCGTGTTCGCGCTGGTCGCGAGCCCGATTTCCGCCGGCGCGCAACGCGCCCAGTCGATGGATACCACGCGGGACACGCTCCGCGGCTACAACCTCGCGCCGCTCATTGTGACGGCGAGCCTCAGGCCGGCCACGGCGCAGGAGCTGGGATTCGCCGTGTCGGTCCTCCAGAACCGGGACCTCATGGCCGAACCGACGCCGTCGGCGGCGCGGGCGCTCACCTTCCTGCCGGGGGTGTCGATCAACGAGGCCTCCGGGCCCGGCGGTCCGACGTGGCTCCACCTCCGCGGCGGCGACGAGCCGTTTACGCAGATCATGTTCGACGGGGTCCCGATCAACATCAGTGGCGGCTACAGCGACATCAACGGGCTGTTGCTGACCAACGTCGAGCGCGTCGAGATCGCCCGCGGCCCGCTGAGCGCGTTGTGGGGCTCCTCCGCCGTGGCCGGTGCCGTGCAATTCATCACACACGAGGGCCAGGTGGGCGCGCCTCGAGTCGAGGCCCTGGCGGAAGGGGGGGGCGGGGGCGGTGGGACGGAGCGCCAGGGCGCGCAGGCCCACTCGGAGCTCACGGTGTCGGGGGGCACTGAGCGCTGGCGCTACTCGAGTGGTGTGGGCTTCGGGTATGAACGTGGCATCTATGCGCTCCCCAACGACCTCCTCACGAGCGACGCCTCGCTGCGGCTGGACGCGCGGCCGGCCGATCGCTGGACGGTGACGGCGACGGCGCGCTACATGGCGACGCAAACGAACCTGCCGGTCCGGGATCCGGGTGCCACCCGGGTGCCGCTCGACCCGAATCAGCGCGACCGCCAGTACCGCTGGCTGGCGTCGGTCTCGACCGGCTGGAACGCGACTCCCACCTGGCATCACCGTCTCACGATCAGTGCGCTCTGGGACGACTTCGTATACGAGGACGCCCACGACAAGGCGCTCGACTCGGCGTCCTATCCGTTCTTCGTCTCCAACTTCAACCTCAGCTTCCGCAGCGCGCAGCTCCGGCCCACGATCGAGTATGTGGGAAGCAACGAGCTGTCGCTCGGCCGTACGGCCTCCCCGCTGGCCGTGTCCTACGGGGCCGCGTGGCAGACGGAATCCGAGGGGACCGACCAAGCGGGCGATTTCGGCCCTTCGCACACGGAGTTCGACCGCACCAACGCTGCGTTGTTCACCGAGCTGCAAGGGCGGCTGGGCCCACGCGTCTCGGCCCTCACCGGCGCGCGCCTGGAGAAGTACCACGGCATGCAAGCCGAGCTGTTGCCCCGCGCCAGCGTACTGGTCGACGTTGTTCGCGACCGGCTGGCGCTGCGGGCCGCGGCCGGCCGGGCCTTCAAGGCCCCGAACCTGGACCAACAGTTCCTCGAGAATCCGGGCACGGTTCCGAACCCCGACCTCCGGCCGGAGAGCAGCGTGAGCTGGGAGATCGGGGCGAGGATCACCGCCCCGCAACACTCTTGGACGCTTGGCATCGGGTACTTTCACCAACGCTACAACGACCTGATTCGGACTGTCCCGTCCGACACGGGGTCGAAGCAGACGAACAAGAACCTCGGCCGCACGCAGGCGGCCGGCGTCGAGCTGGAGCTGGAGAACCAATGGTCCGCGCGCTGGCGCACTGGGGCGAACCTCAGTTGGGTGAAAACTCGAGTGCTCGATAACGCCGGGCTCGATACGGCGGCCTACCCCGTCGGGGGCGTGCTCCCCGAAACGCCGAGCCCGACCGGGAATGTCTACGTGGCGGCGGACGTCTCCCCGTCGCTCATGACGCTCGCCCGCGTCACCTACATCGGCCGGCGCACGGTGCTCAGCGAGCGCTTCTCGGGCCAGCGGGTCACCACCGATCCGTATGCCTTGCTCGAGCTGGTCATGCAATGGCAGGTCACCGGGACATTGCAGCTCTACACGCGGCTCGGCAATCTCCTGAACACGAAATACCAGACGGCGTTTGATCGACCCGGGGCCCCGCGCACCGGCGTGTTGGGGGTGCGAGTCGCGCCGTAGGCTCGATTAGGAGCCGCCGTTTCGCATTCGCACGACGACCCGCTCGATCTGTTTCGCGATGAAAGCGCAACAAAAAATTCCGTTACCTCCGAGTAGGCTCGTTCGTCTTACAGGCGTATCGAGCAGCCACTTTGGAGGTGCGCCCATGCTCATTCTGAAACCCGCACGAATCCTGCCGATGATGATCGGCGGACTCGTGCTGTTCGCCTGCGACTCGCAACGCAGCACCGGCCCCGCAGGGCCGCAGTTCTCCCGCACCATCACACTCCCTGGATTCAACTCACTGCTCGGCGCGGGCCCCGCCCGCGTTCGGATCTGGCTCAAGCCGGGCACACTCATCGCACGGCGCGTCGTTGTGAGACAGGGCGACCAGCTCACGCGCGACGAGCGCGTGGATGGTCGCGTCGCGGCCATCACTGCCTCGGCGACTGAGGACACGGTCACCCTGTCGACCGGTGATCTGAAAATCGTGGTCAACGGGAGCACGACATTCAGGGGTGACCGTGAGGAGGGCGACGACGATAATCCCAGTGCGCCGGCATCGCTCGCGGAATTCACGCTTCGGCTGCAAAACGCGCTCGCCGCCGGGCGGCATCCGGCTGTCGAGGCGCGTCGGCCCGCGCCCGGAACGCGGCAGGCGCCGACCGACGCGGCCTTCACCGCCGCCCTGGTACGGCTCGACGATGCGGCCGACCGCCCCAGCATCGAGTTGAATGTCCAGAATGCGAACCTGCTCACCAATGCCAGTCCGCCGCCGGACGCCTCCAAGTGCTCGACCGCAAGATCGAGCTACGGACCAGTGACGGCACAACGCGCATCGGGCAACAAACGCCTGAAACGCTCGGCGAGCTCCAGTTCCGGGGCAAGGTCGCATCGGTGGACGTCGGCGCCCAAACGGCGACGCTCGCCGACGGCACCATCCTGCACCTGGTCGCAGGAAGCGACATCGAGACGGGTGACGAGGGGGACGACTCCACGTTCGCGACCCTCGCCGACGTGAAGACTGCGCTCGCGGGCGGTGACTCGGTTGTCGCCCGGGGTGAAGGGTTGCGCGAGACCGCCACGCCGCGCACGCTCGACGTCATCGAGGTGCGGTTCCGCAAAGAAAGCCCGGACGAGCCGGAGCATAGAGGCGTCGCGTTCGCCGACTCAGTGACCGCCGCGGATTCCGTGGCGGCGACATTCACGCTGGGCAACGGCGCGCTCGTGAACGTGACCGCCCATACGATGATCGCACCGTTCGGCGACTTCCACACCCTGGGAGCGGTAGTCCGCGCGCTTGCGGGTCACCAGCGTGTGAAGGCAGAGGGCTTCGGTATGCTCGCATCCATGGGACCGCCGAAGGTGCTGAACGCGATAGGGGTGGAATTCGAGCTGAATCACTGACCGCGGGGATCACCTACAAGTGATCGTAGCCTCCGTCTGGCCGCAGCGCCCAAGCCTCGGTCGTCGTCAGCTCTCCAGTCAGCACTTCGTCCAGGCGGTGGCGCGCTGCCGGCTCAAAAACCGGCGCCATGACTTCGATCCGGCGCCGCAGATTGCGAGGCCGCCAGTCGGCCGAGCCGATGTAGTACTCGTCCTCGCCGGCGTTCGCGAAGTGGTAGATCCGCCCGTGCTCCAGAAAGCGACCCAGGATGCTCACGACGCGGATGCGCTCGGAGAGCCCCGGCACCCCCGGCCGCAGGGTGCAGATGCCCCGGACCACGAGATCCACGTCCACCCCGGCCTGCGAGGCCCGATACAGCGCCTGGATAATGGTCGAGTCGGAGAGTGCGTTGAGCTTGGCGCGAATCCGCGCGGAGCGGCCGGCGCGCGCGTGCGCCGTTTCTCGGTCGATCATCGCCAGCACGCGGTCGAGTAGATCGATCGGAGCCGCGAGGAGATGTCGCAGATGCACCTGCGGTGCATGGCTCGACCCGGTGAGCTCGTTGAACAGGGAGTGGACGTCGGCGGTAATGCGCGGATCGGCCGTAAACAGTCCAAAGTCGGTGTACACGCGCGCGGTATTGGCGTTGTAATTCCCGCTTCCCACATGCGCGTAGCGGTGGACCCGGCCGCTCGGGAGCTGCCGCACGACGAGCGCCATCTTGGCGTGAGTCTTGAGGCTCACGAGCCCCGTCACGACGTGAATGCCCTCGCGCTCGAGACTGCGTGCCCAGCTGATGTTTCGCGCTTCGTCGAACCGCGCCTTGAGCTCGACGAGCACCGAGACGTCCTTGCCGGCGATGGCGGCGCGCCGCAGCGCGTCGCCGATCGCCGACGGACCGCCGGGCCGGTACAACGTGAGCTTGATCGCCTGAACCTCAGGATCCTCCGCGGCCTCGCCGATGAACCGCTCGAAGCTGTCCGGGAAGGAGTCGTGCGGGTGATAGACGAGCACGTCATGCTCGTCGATCTGCTCGGCCACCGGGCGTTGCGCATCGAAGGGCGCACGCGCTACGAGCGGTGGATAGTCGGGGAGTGAACCGGCGGCGACGTCGCTGAGCCCGCCGAGATCCACCATGCCGTCGGAGACGAAGACGTCGGCGGCGGTCAGGGTACTCTCGCCCTCGCTCTCTTCGAATCGCAACTCCCGTTGGAGCAGGTCCTGGAGTGTCGGCGGGGTGCTCGCCTCGAATTCGATGCGCAGGACGGGACGCGACCGGCGACGGACGAGCTCTTCTTCAATCGCCTGGAGGAAGTTGGCTGTCGTCGTCTCGTCGAGCTGCAGGTCGCCGCTGCGGGTGAGGCGAAACGCGTGGGCGCCGGCAACGATCCGGTCCCGAGCCAGCCGCGCCCGTTCGCGCGGGCGACAAATCGCGGCGCATCCTGCGGCAGCTCGACAATGGTGTAATGGACGGGCGCCCCGGCGCGGTCGCGGAGCGCGACCAGCAGCGCGAGCCTGCGGTCACCGATGAGCGGAAACGGGTGACCTGGCGCGCGGGTGAGCGCCTTGGGACTGACAAACGGCAGGATCTCGTCGGCGCATCGGGTCCGCAGCGCCGCTCGTTCGCCTTCTCCCAGCTCGTCCCACCGCGCGAGCGACAGCCCGCCTGCCAGGGACCGAAAAGTCTGATACTGCCGCGCCAGCAGCGGACGCAGCCGGACGCCAAACGCGTCGAGGGTCTCCTGATGTGTGAGGCCGCCGCCATCCGCGGATGGCACGTTGCGGCCGGCCGCGACGAGCTGTTGCAGCGCGCCAATCTGCGTCATGAGGAACTGGTCGAGATTTGTCGAGAAGATACTCAGAAACCGCAGGCGGGCGGCGAGCGGCGTCCGCTCATCCTCGGCGAGCTCCAGCACCCGGGCGTTGAACTCGAGCCACGACAGCTCCGGGTTGAGGAACTGCTCGGGCGACGCGCGGGCCGGATCCTTCGCCTCTTCCCGCGGTGCCGCGACGCGGAGCTCACTCAACGTCACGCGACTCGCGCGTGCGATCGCGTCCGCGTCTAGGGACGCGTCGTCACTCGTCGTGTGGCCAAATGACGCCCCCGACCATTCGGGCACCAGAGGCGAACGCGCCGCGACCGTGAGGGCCGCGAGCGTTCCCGGATCGCGGAGCAGCGGCGAGCCGACGCGCGCGACCAGATCAGCCGGGGCGAACCACTGCAGCGTCTCGCCGTTGCCGGAGTGGCGGTGCAGCCGGCGCGCCGTCCAGACCTCGAGCGGCACGCGGTCACCCGAGCGCGGCACGACGCCGAGCAACCGCAGCTGGCCTTCGCCGCTACCGACCAGTTGCCGCAGTGCGGCGCGACAGGCATCCTCCCCGCTGCCCCTGTAGACGGGCAGACGCAGCTCGGCACCGGCGCGACAGAGTCCGACACGGCCGTGCTCCACCGCGACGAGCGCGACCTCACGTTCGCCGCGCAGCTCGCGGCCGATGCCCTCCGCTTCGGCGGCATCCAATGCCGTGATGGCGCGATGCAACGCATCACTGCCGGCGGGCCGCAACGCAAACGCGGCTTCGAGCGCGCGGGCGATTCGACCGGCTGCCGAGTGTCCCCAGCGACGCGCGCGCACGCTCACCTCACAGAGCGTTGCCGTGATCTCCGACCGGTTGAGCGCGATCTGGTCCGTGACCACGTCACAGACCGGCAGCAGAGCTACGGGGATTCGGAACGTGCGGCACGCGCGCTCGACCTGGCGCTCGATCCAGGGTGCGAGTCGCGCCGGATCGATCAAGGCGCGCAGCCGCAGGGCAGCCTCGGACGTGCCAGCGAGTGCCGCCATGTCGTCTACGTTGCGGACGCGCTCGTCGATCCGCCTGGCGGCCGGTTGCCAGAGGGTCAGCCGGCGTTCGCCCCCCGCCGTAAAGCGCAGCCGGCACCGGGCGCCGCGCTGGCGCAGCTCACCGGCGCTCGTGTCGAAGTACACATCGCGAAAGTGGGTCGTGCGCAGTCGCCCAGGAGCTAGGGAGGGGCGCGGAGGATCGGCGAGCATGCGCCGGAGGGTTGCGGCGTCCGGTGCGTCCCAGCGGAGGATCATTACCTGAGCTGAAGCGTCCGGCAATTGCGCACGAATTCCCGACGTACCGCACCGGGGTTCTCGATGACTTTGAAGAAGTCATCGAAATACTCGAGCACGTTGCGGACGTCGCCCTCGGGAAGATCGGGGACCGCGCGGACATTGGCGTAGATCGAGTCTTTGGCTGCGCGAAACCGCGCGAGGGCGCCTTGCAACACACTGTCGGGTTGACAGAAGCCTCGATACCACCGGTCGCGGACCGTTTTGACCGGGACCTGGGGCGGCGGGGTCGCATAGGGCGCATTGACCGCGCCCGAGAAGTCGAAGTCGTACGGCACGCCGAGGAGCGGCCGCGGATCGGCGGTCTGCTGAAAGATCGCGATGTTGTGCCGGCCCCAGACCGACCAGTCGTTGTTCCCGATCAGGTATTGGAATACGGCGACAAGCGTCATATACGAGTTCTCGATGACCGGATCGTAGACGTTGGTCGCCCGGACGGGTGTGGCCGCGATGCGGGTGGCCAACGCCGTGTCCGATTCGATCAGGAAGCCGTAGCGGCTGATCGTGTCGTGCCGCGCGGAGTCCACGTACGTCATGTGCGCGAGCCGCACGCGGAAACTCGTGTCGGTCACCGCATTGAACACGCGATACAAAGCGTACTCGCGCAGCAAGTTGCGCTCGGAGAGCCGGTCCCGCTGACAATGTGTGACCAGCTTGAGCCTGTCCTGACCCGCGAAGGGGGTGCCTTCGACCTTGTGAGACGGCAGGTCGAGGCGGATCGGCGGAAAGCCGCAGGTCTTGAGGCGGAAGATGCCGCGCGTGCGCAGCTTGACGGCGATAGTGCCGGTGTCGCTCCCGATGCCGTATCGCAGCGTGCCGGGGTGCGCCTTGCGCTCCTTCCCGCGATCGCCCCGCAACGCATGGAGGTCGGTCTCCAGCGTCAGATTGAGTGGCTCATGTTCGAGGAACAGATGCGACGCGGTCGTTTGCGCGCTGAGGGAGGCGCAGAATAAAGGAAGGAAAACGAGGCTCAGCCTCATGGGGCGAAGCTACGTGGATACGCGGTTTCGGCCAGCCTCCTTGGCCCGGTACAGGGCTTTGTCAGCGGCCTGCACGACCTGATCGGGTGAGGTATTGCGATGATTCCGCTCCGCCACGCCGATACTCACGGTGATCATGATGGCCTGGCGACTCTTACGGCCCTTGTCGGCTTTCGGCTTTACGCGCGGCCGGAATCTGCGCCGCATCGTGAACCGGTGCGTCTCGACCATCTCGCGCAGCTCCTCGACGTAGGGCAGGCATTCCTCCTGGCCTTTGCCTGGGTAGACGAGCGCAAACTCCTCCCCGCCGTACCGATACGCCGTGCCGCCGCCCGGTGCCTGCGCCAGCCGCGCGGCGACGAGTCTGAGGACGTGGTCGCCCGCGTCGTGGCCGTACGTGTCGTTGAAGCGCTTGAAGTGATCGACATCGACCATGGCGACGGTGAACTGCCCACTCAGTCGCGGCAGGGCCTCGTTCAGCGCGCGGCGGCCAGGCAGCTCCGTCAGGCCGTCGCGATACGCCATGAGATACGACGCCTCGATTACGGCGATCACGAGAATCAACCCCGCCGTCGCGAGCCAGATTTCCTGGCCCGGTCCCGCGGTGTGCCACGTCAGCGCAGCGAAGACGGCAATCAGCGAGTAGAAGTAGCCCCGGACG